>ENA-ORCY01000186-ORCY01000186.1-marine-metagenome-genome-assembly--contig:-NODE-186-length-43520-cov-5.804088_pt1 | contig 43520 bp, 33 predicted proteins | sample MGYA00248634_ERZ508507 | MGnify/ENA primary metagenome ERZ508507 (study PRJEB26178, sample SAMN06266269) | marine metagenome | isolation source: Columbia River Estuary | place: USA:Columbia River Estuary... | reverse complement strand
CCACCGACCTACACCCTTCAGGAGTTGGGTATTTGGTGGGACAAAAAGGGATGATCTTAAAGTGGACGGTTAGAAAATAAATAACTTTAAAAAGAAAAAACCCCTGATAATCAAATGATTATCAGAGGCTTTTGCGGTCTGGACGGGACTCGAACCCGCGACCCCCTGCGTGACAGGCAGGTATTCTAACCAACTGAACTACCAAACCTCGCTAATGCGGATGCAAATATACACCGAATGATCAATTGCGCAAATTTATTCGTGATAATTATTGCGCTTTTTACTCGGTGATTACATAGCTGCCTCAATGGCAGCTACATAGGCTTGTTTTGGAGATACACCAACCTTGCGGTCTACAATTTCTCCATTTTTAAATACCAATACAGTAGGGATGTTGCGCACACCAAATTGGGCGGCGTATTGTTGGTGGGCATCTACGTCCACTTTTCCTACTACTGCTTTACCTTCAAACTCAGCGCTGATTTCTTCGATGATGGGTCCAACCATGCGGCAAGGTCCACACCATGCTGCCCAAAAATCCACCAATACAGGTTTATCGCTTTTCAATACCACTTCCTCAAAGGAAGCATCTGTAATTTCTAGTGCCATATTCAAAAAATTAGGTGACAAAGTTAGTTATTATTTTGGTGGTATTTGCCTAGGAAAAACCTAATTACTTCAAATGAGGTACCACGCCGCATTCAGCCAAAGCATCCAACAATTGAGGTTGAACCTCTACTTTAAGGCGTCTGGAAGAAAGGTGCAACTTAACTTCCTCTTCTTGATCAAAGACCACTACTTGAACAGGCTTATCCCCAGGATGAGTATCGATAAGTCCCTTAAGTTTTTGGGTCAGCTCTGGAGTAATGTCCTCTTGACGTATGTTGAGGGTAACTTTTTTGGCCAGTTGACCGAGCACATCTTGAAGCAACATGACATGCTGGAACTGCAATCTCGGCTCACCCTGTTGCTGGGTATCCCTATTGACCCAACCCTCACGAACTGAAACCCGAATAAACAGAAATTCATTGGGGTTGAAAAAGTGCTTAAACTTCAGGTACTCCTCGCCGTACAGACGGAACTCGTGGGTATCGTTGTAGTCCTCTAGGATGAGTGAACCCCAACCTTTGCCGTTGCGGGCCACAAAATGTTGGGCTGATGTGACGACACCACCGACAGAAAACTCGCGATTCACCAAGGCGGAAAGGTCTTGAAAATCTCCGATGGCTGCGTTGCAGAAATTGTTTAACGTGTGTTTGTAATCGTCTAAGGGGTGGCCAGAGAGGTAAATCCCTACGACCTCGCGTTCGCGTTTTAGCTTCTCCATGGTCCCCCACTCCATACAGGGAGGCACTTGTGGTTCAGGAATCTGAACTTCAGAGGCATCCCCAAAAAGACTCACCTGGGCTGAATTCAAATTTTCTTGAAATTTAGCGCCATAGCGCATCACTTTCTCCAAAAAAGTAACCCCTTCATCGACGGCATCAAAATACTGAGCGCGATGCACCCCGCCAAACGAATCAAATCCGCCGGCATAGGCTAGGTTTTCAAAGGCTTTTTTATTGGCCGCCCTGAGGTCGATCCGCTTGGCTAGGTCAAACACTGAGCGGAAGGGACCGTTATTTTTGCGTTCCTCTACGATGGTTTCCACAGCGGCGCGTCCCACCCCTTTGATCGCCCCCATACCAAAACGAATGGCATTTTGGGCGTTCACCGCAAACTTGTAATAGGATTCATTGACATCTGGCCCGAGTACGTGGAGCCCCATGCGGCGACACTCCTCCATAAAAAAAGTGACCTGCTTGATGTCGTTCATGTTGTTGGACAGAACAGCTGCCATGTATTCAGCGGGGTAATGCGCCTTGAGGTAAGCTGTCTGGTAAGCGATATAGGCATAGCAGGTAGAGTGACTTTTATTAAACGCATACGAGGCAAATGCCTCCCAGTCCTTCCATATCTTCTCCAATACCTCCGCTGGATGACCTTTCGCTTGACCTCCTTCAATAAACTTCGGCTTCAGCTTCTCCAAAAGCGCAAAAATCTTCTTCCCCATCGCCTTGCGCAATACATCGGCCTCACCCTTGGTAAAGCCGGCCAGACGCTGAGACAGCAACATCACCTGCTCTTGGTACACGGTGATTCCGTAGGTTTCTTTGAGGTTGTCCTCCATTTCAGGGAGGTCGTAGATAATGGGCTCCCGTCCGTGTTTACGGGCGATAAAACTGGGGATGTACTCCAATGGACCTGGGCGATATAGGGCATTCATCGCAATCAGGTCATCAAACACCGTGGGTTTGAGGTCCTTGAGGTGCTTTTGCATCCCAGGGGATTCGTATTGGAAAATCCCTACGGTCTCCCCTTTTTGAAATAATTCATAAGTCTTTTCATCATCCAGAGGAAAAGAATCAGGGTCCAGGGTTATTCCGTGTTTGGCCTGAACAATCTTGACGGTATCCTTGATCAAGGTCAAGGTCTTCAGTCCGAGAAAGTCCATTTTTAGAAGACCTGCGCTCTCCACCACCGAGTTGTCAAACTGAGTGACGTATAAATCAGAATCCTTGGCCGTAGCTACAGGAACAAACTTAGTGATGTCATCGGGCGTAATAATCACCCCACAGGCGTGAATACCCGTGTTTCTCAGTGAACCCTCCAGCACTTGAGCCATGCGGAGCGTTTGGCCTTGAAGATTGGACTGTTTGGACGCGTCGATCAGCTCCATCACATTGGTGTACTCCTCAGAGCGAAACGCCTCTTTGAGCTGCGCCTCAGTGCCCGAAAAAATCTTGTCGAGCTTGGACATGTTGGGAATCAGCTTGGCCAGGCGATCGGCATCTGAAAGTGGCAGATCCAGTACTCTGGCTGTGTCCCGAATGGAAGACTTGGCCGCCATGGTGCCATAAGTCACGATTTGGGCCACCTGAGAAGCCCCGTACTTTTGGATCACATAATCCATGACTTTTCCCCTGCCCTCATCGTCAAAATCGATATCGATATCCGGCATGGATACCCGATCTGGATTGAGAAAACGCTCAAACAGCAAATCGTATTTTATGGGATCAATATTGGTGATTTTCAAGCAGTAAGCTACTACAGAGCCCGCCGCTGATCCCCTACCTGGACCCACGGATACCCCCATGGCACGGGCTTCGCGGATAAAATCCTCGACAATCAAAAAATACCCCGGATAACCGGAGTTGGCGATAATCGAGAGCTCAAAGTCAATACGCTCCACAATGGATTCACTCAGCGGGGTACCATACCTCAGCGCAGCGCCTTGATAGGTCAAGTGACGCAAGTAGGCATTTTCGCCACGCTTACCGCCATCTTCTGGGTCTTCAGCTACCTGAAACTCATCGGGGATAGCAAACTTGGGCAACAACACCTCCCGAGCCAGGTCGTAGGCTTCCACTTCCTCAGCAATTTTAACGGTATTGGTGATCGCCTCAGGTACATCCGCAAACAAAGCGGCCATTTCCTGCGCAGACTTAAAATAATACTCATCATTGGGTAACCCATAGCGATAACCCCTTCCTCGTCCAATAGGTGTGTCTTTTTTCTCGCCATCCTTGACACACAACAAAACGTCGTGCGCCTCTGCGTCTTTTTGCTGGATGTAGAAAGTGTTGTTGGTAGCCACCAGGGGCAAATCATGTTTTTTCGACCACTCGATGAGCACTTCATTGACCCGGTCCTCATCGGGTTGATGATGTCGATTGAGTTCCAAATACAGGTTTGGCCCAAAAACTTCTTTCCACCACAAAAGCGCCTGCTCCGCTTGGTTTAGACCTACGTTCAAAATTTTGGCAGGGACCTCCCCATACAGGTTTCCCGTAAGCACAATCAATCCCTCACTATACTGTGCCACAATTTTTTTATCGATTCTGGGAACGTAATAAAATCCTTCGATGTAAGCAATCGAGGACATTTTAATCAGGTTTTCGTATCCTTTCTTATTCTTGGCCAGGAAAACTACCTGATATCCGTTGTCTTTCTGGTTTTTATTGCTCAAGTCTTCACACACCTGAAGCGCACAACCCAAAATAGGCTTGAGTGGCTTTCGATCGTCCTCAGATTCCGGTTCTTTTGGCAAGCTACCGTTATAGTCTTTAACTGCTTTGACAAAATGAAATGCCCCCATCAAATTGCCCGTATCCGTCAAAGCGACAGCGGGCATTTGAGCTTGTGCAGCGGCATTCACCAAATCCTTGATGCTCGCCGTGGACTGAAGCACGGAGAATTGACTGTGGTTGTGCAGGTGAACAAAGGGGGTATTGGCCTCAAGTACTACAGGAGGACTTTGGGTATCGAGGTGTTCAGACCCCGAAGCTGGCGCTGTTTTCTTTTGGGATTTTGCGATACGCGCAGAAGCCTCTTTAAGGTTTTGGTGGTTGTGTTCTATCGCCGTTACGGGTCCCGTAAATACTTCACCCAACAATTCAAAATACCCTGCTGGAGCTTTGAGTTCTTCCAAAGAATAAACACGGGTTCGGACCAGTTCAAAAAAACAACGGGTGGTCGCGGCTACGTCGGCAGTCGCGTTGTGCGCTTCCTCAAAGGGGGTCCCAAATAGGTGGGCGTGTAGTTCGGTAAGCGTGGGCAGTTTAAATCTGCCCCCTCTTCCACCGGGAATCTGACAGAGCGAGGCGGTTTGTTCCGTACAGGTGTCTAAGATGGGAAGATCCAACAAAAGATTTTTTTCCTGCAAGCGGAAAAATTCTGCTCCGATGATGTTGCAGTCAAAACCGACATTGTGCCCTACAACAAATGAGGTACGGGCAAGAGCAGCCGAGAAGCTGGCCAATGCCTGCTGGATGGAGACTCCTTCCGCTTTGGCCAATTCTGTAGAAATTCCATGTATTTGCTGGGATTCAAAGGGAATGTCGAATCCGTCTGGAGCGATTAAAAAATCTTGACGCTCGATCAATTGCCCCATGTGATCGTGCAACTGCCATGCGATCTGGACACAGCGAGGCCAATTCTCTACGTCAGAGATCGGTGCCGTCCAGGACTTGGGTAGCCCGGTGGTTTCCGTGTCAAATATCAAATACATAGCGTTGATTTTGCGAGGGAATAAAATTAAAGAAAACAGACCAACCTCTACCCAGTCGTTTGGAGTACTTATTAACGATTATCCCGGAAAACGCCGTGAACTAAAAATCAGATACACCCACTTGGTAATTCTACAAAAAAAGGTATATTTGCACCCGCTTAATTGCAAAAAAGAATTAATAACCCGAGGTCGAGGACCTCAAAAATTAATGTGATATGCCAGTACGTATAAGATTACAAAGACACGGTAAAAAAGGTAAACCATTTTTCTGGATCGTTGCTGCAGACGCGCGCGCTAAAAGAGATGGTAAATTCCTAGACAAAATCGGAACTTACAACCCAAACACAAATCCTGCGACCATCGACTTAAATGTAGATTCAGCAGTACAGTGGTTGAACAATGGTGCCCAGCCTTCTGAAACAGCCAAAAGATTACTTTCTTACAAAGGAGCTTTATTGAAGCATCACCTACAAGGCGGTGTGGCTAAAGGCGCTTTAACACAAGAACAAGCAGACGCTAAGTTTGCCGCTTGGGTCACTGAAAAAGAACAAGCTGTTGCTGGTAAAGTAGCTGGTCTATCTAAAGACCAAGCGGCTGCTAAAGCAAAAGCTCTTGAAGCTGAAAAAGCAGTAAACCAAGCGCGTATCGACGCAGCACAAGCTGCCGTTGCCGCTGCTGAGGCTCCTGCCGAGGAAGTAGCTGAAGAGGTGGCTGAAGAAGTAGTCGCTGAAGAGGCTGCTGCTGAGGAAGCTCCTGCCGCTGAAGAGGCTCCTGCTGCTGAAGAGGCCACTGAAGAAGAGGCTTAATCAGCACAAAGAGATGAAAGAATCCGAGTGTTTCTACGTAGGTAAAATCGTCTCTAAATACAGTTTTAAAGGGGAAGTCCTGGTCAAACTTGACTCTGACGACCCAGAAATATACGAAGATCTGGAATCAGTATTTGTCTCGCTAAGAGGCAGTCTGGTTCCATTTTTTTTGGAGCGCAGCACCCTGCACAAATCAGATCTTTTACGCGTGCGGTTTGAAGGAGTCACCAGCGAGGCAGATGCTGATGCGCTTATGGGTTCTAAACTCTTCCTGCCCTTATCGCTCCTACCTCCCTTGAGCGGTAATAAGTTTTACTACCACGAAGTGATTGGATTTGCCGTAGTTGATCGCGCACATGGAAATGTAGGCCAAATCACGACCATCAACGACAATACCGCCCAAGCGCTTATGGTGGTGGAACACCCCAGCGGCAAGGAACTCTTGTTACCGGTCACCGATGAAGTGATCGTTTTGGTGGACAGAACACAGAAAACCATAGAGGTACATGCCCCCGAGGGTCTGATTGAACTCTACCTAGAAGGCTAATACCTCATGTCCGCTCCGTTCAGGTTCAAAGAATTTACCGTACACCAAGACCGTTGTGCCATGAAAGTAGGCACGGACGGAGTCCTTCTCGGCGCTTGGGCACCGGTTGAAAATGCCGAACGCCTACTGGATATTGGGGCAGGCACTGGCTTGGTCGCTTTAATGTTGGCTCAGCGCAGTGAGGCTGAAGTGATTGACGCTATTGAAATCGAAGAAGAAGCTTTTGAGCAATGTGTGGAAAATTTTGAACGCAGCCCTTGGGGCGATCGTTTGTTCTGTTTCCACGGAGACATCCAAGAACTAGCTGAAGAAGCTGACGCTCCCTACGACTTGATCACCTGTAACCCTCCTTTTTTTGAAACCGTACCAGGCGAGGTGGATGCGCGCGCTCGCGCGCGCCAACAGCACAGTCTGGATTACGAAACCTTAATCGCTTGCGCTGAAGCCTTGATGAGTGAGCAAGGGACACTGGCCCTAATCGCCCCATATGCCGACCAAGAGTCCCTGATCTACTGCGCCGCCACTTTCTGCTTATTTCCCCAGAGAATCACCGAAGTATGGGGACATCCTAAAAGTGGACCAAAAAGGGTGCTGATAGCATTTCAGCGGCACCCATTAGAAGCTCAAATCGATCGACTGATCATCGAGCAGGACAGACACCAATACACGGAGGCATACCAGGCCCTCACCCGCGATTTTTACCTTAAAATGTAACAATTGACTGATTAATTGTTACATTTCTTTGCGTACATTTGGGTAAAATCAACTGCATGAAACCCGATTTGTTCGAAGCCCCCGACTACTACTCCATAGATGATTTGCTCAACGAAGAGCATAAATTAGTGCGCGATACAGCACGTGCCTGGGTAAAAAGGGCGGTAAGCCCGATCATCGAAGACTATGCCCAGCGCGCTGAGTTTCCCAAAGAAATACTTCATGGCCTGGCGGAAATTGGCGCTTTTGGTCCAACGATTCCAGAAAATTATGGAGGTGCTGGGTTAGACAACATCAGCTACGGGTTGATCATGCAAGAAATTGAACGCGGGGACAGCGGCGTACGCTCTACCGCCTCGGTTCAATCCTCCCTGGTGATGTACCCTATTTGGGCCTATGGATCTGAGGAGCAAAAACAAAAGTATTTGCCCAAGCTAGCTACAGGAGAACTTATGGGATGCTTTGGTTTGACGGAACCGAATCACGGGTCAAACCCAGGTGGGATGACCACTCATTTCAAAGATGCAGGAGATCACTTTGTGCTCAACGGCGCAAAAATGTGGATTTCCAATGCGCCTTTTGCCGACATAGCCGTTGTTTGGGCCAAAAATGAAGCGGGACGGATCAAAGGATTGATCGTCGAACGAGGCGACCCAGGATTCAGCACCCCAGAAACCCACAACAAATGGTCGCTTAGGGCCTCCGCTACTGGAGAACTCATCTTTGACAACGTCCAGGTTCCCAAAGAAAATCTGTTGCCAGGCAAGGATGGACTGGGCGCCCCACTGGGCTGTTTGGATTCTGCGCGCTACGGAATTGCTTGGGGCGCCATTGGTGCTGCCATGGACTGCTACGACACGGCGCTTAGGTATGCCAAAGAACGAGAGCAGTTTGGAAAACCGATAGCCGCCACCCAATTGCAGCAAAAGAAACTCGCGGAAATGATTACCGAGATCACGAAAGCGCAGCTATTGGCCTTAAGGCTCGGTCAACTAAAAAATGAGGGGAAAGCTACTTCGGCGCAGATCTCCATGGCCAAAAGAAACAACGTGGAAATGGCCTTGGAAGTTGCCCGCAACGCCCGCCAGATGTTGGGCGGAATGGGCATTACCGGCGAATACTCCATCATGCGCCACATGATGAACTTGGAGTCTGTTGTGACCTATGAGGGCACCCACGACATTCATTTACTCATCACGGGGCTAGATATCACAGGACACCAAGCGTTTTCCTAAGCCGCTCCTCTAGGGGGTACACCAACGCTCTTTCGCTTTTTGCGCTTCTGGATAACCTATGCTTATCGAGGAATCCAACAGCGCACAAGCCTCCTCTTTGCGTCCCAAATTGATCAAAGCCAACGCCTTGATGTATTCAGACTTACCTGTGCCCGGTTTGAATTGAAGGATTACTTGATCAAAAAAAGGCAAAGCGCGCCCCCAATCCCCCATGGAAAAATAAGCAGCGCCCGTATTTTCCACGTAGGAATATTCCAAAGGATCCAGCGCAGAAGCTTTTTGCAGCAAGGCAGCGGCGGCAGCGTATTGGCCCTGTCCAAACAAGGCATTTCCTTGTTGAGCAGTAGCATAGGCCTCATCCACCCTGGCTTTACCCAACACGACTAACTTGTGCAACACCTTGAAATCTTTGTTGTCTGGATATCGGTTCTTGGCCGTTTCAGCAATAACGCTTAGGTCCGAGCGTCCTGGAGACATTACCTGGGTAGCGGCTACCAAGAAATTGCGCCAGGCCCCTTCATCTCTCTTGACACTGTCCTGTAGAAAAATACGCATCACCTCGGTAGAGTCTTTGAACCTGACCAGGTGATTTAAATAATTGCCAAAATGCTGAGGAATCGGCAGTTTTTCGTAGGCAATTCGGCTGTATTTTAGGGCGGAATCCCACTGTTGCTGCTTGGTATACAACTGGTTCAGCATATTCTCCGAGAACCCCAAAAATGGGTTGACTTCAATACCCGCCTTGTACATCTGCTCCGCCTCTTCATAGCGTTGGGCCTCCATAAAGTACCGGCCTTTTAGAGAAACGAGCGGAAGGGTGGTTACGGTCATGTTGGGAATGTCGGGGACCGCATCCAAAATCTTCTCTATAGAGGAAGTCGTTTTCCCTTGGTTGTATTCGCCCAGCAAAATCTGCTGACCTACCAAAGACTGGTAGGTCAAGGCAGCGATGACAAATGACGGTATACTGATCAACAAAGCGGTCAAAGGCCAAAAAATTGCCTTGATGCGCGTAGGCTTCCACAAGCGTGCACGAGCGCTCTGCGCCCACTGCTGCATCACCAAGGCCAATAGGGTCAACCACACCATTTGCATGATAGGGCGGGCCCAGGGGAAGTTAAACGTGGCATCTATGTAGTAGGTCACCAAGCCCAAAGCCAAAAATCCACCCCAAAATCGCTGTTCTGAAGGTAATGAAGAGGTAGCCGCCTGCCACAGGTACCAAAAAGCCAAGGCCAATACCCCCAAGTACATCAACAAACCAACAATCCCCAACTCAGCCCCCAATTCCAAAAAGTCGTTGTGCATGTGGTAAGGAACCACATAACCGTTGATGTTCTCTCGATCGTATACAATCGATTGCAGCTTCCAATTCCCTAACCCCGTTCCAAAAATCGGGTGTTCGATCATGTGCTCCACACCCTTCTGATAAAAACGCAGACGAGAGGCGATAGACCCATCCTGAGAGGTTTGTACAATAGTAGCTGCTCGGTCGAAGAAATCGATATTTTGAGTTTCACTTTGGGTGTTTACCACCTTGCTCAAACCAATCGCCAAAGCAAAAGGAACCCACACATAGAGCACTGGTTTAAGTTGCACCAACCAAGGCTGCTTGCGGTGGCGAAGCAACACCCACACCATATAAATCACCGCATTTAGCGTAAGTGCCACAAAAGATGCCCTTGAGGCGATCATCACCAGACAGAAAATTACTAAGGTCATCAACACCCCCATCAGCAATACCCTACCCCACTTTTGAGCTCGGTTCATCAGGTAGAGCACAAAGGGAAGTTTAATCACCATAGACAGTGCGGCAATATTGATGTTCCCCGTCGTCCCCTTGAGCACTCCTGATCGAGACACATAAGCGCCCTCGGCCAACAGTCCCATCAAGGGCTTAAGCACCAGCCACATTTCCAGGGTCAAATAACCCGCCATAACCCAACTGAAGAATACAGCTGTTCTAGGAATAGCGCCCAACAAGGCAAATACCTGCCCCAACGCTACGACCATAGCCACCATTCGAACTATGTTCACCCAAGCCTCCACCGGGTTGATCGCATAAATAAATGAAAGTGCACCCCACGCCATAAAGGCAACCAAAAGCCCAAAAAGTGGAATCCTGGTCAACGTGCGCCACTGAGGCACAAAAAAAGACCGTTCGGAAAACATCCATAGAATACTCAATATATTAAGTCCGTGCAACACCGCCCACTGAGGAGCTATTTGGTCGACCGCTTTGAGATTTGGTACGAAACCAATGGCCCAATAAGCCAGCAAAAAAACAGCAGAAATGGTGCGGATGTATGCGCTAGAAGTGTTAGTTACACCACCATTCGAATTGTTTTTAGATGATTTGCCTGGGGAGCCGTAGTTTTTTTTTGCAGACATGAACAGTAAAATTTGGGTTACTAAAGTACATATTTTACCCAGTGATCCCTAAACTATCCTCAGTAGAGCAAGGTTTAGAAAAACAAAAAACCTCTTGACAATTAAAAAGTCAAGAGGCTCTGTACCTTGGGTGGGAATCGAACCCACACTCCGAAGAACTGGATTTTGAATCCAGCGCGTCTACCAATTCCGCCACCAAGGCAAATTTGTGGAGGCAAAAGTAAAAAGAAAAATCAATTACGGCATTAAAATTCAAAGAATATTTGAGGGGTGTCCCAAATAAATGTCTATTTTTGCCACTCTAAAAAAGAAAGAAGTACAACCTATTGAACAGCAGCGTATTCCATGCCTAACTCCATGCCAGAACCAAAGATATTTGCCTGTACTCAGAGTCAAGAACTCGGAGAAAAAATAGCACGCTCATATGGTTTACCCATGGGAAATGTCGCATTTTCACGCTATTCGGATGGTGAATACCAACCTTCTTTTGAAGAGTCCGTACGCGGATCACGTGTATTTGTGGTAGGATCTACACATCCTACGGCGGAGCACTTGATGGAACTTTTGTTGATGTTGGATGCGGCTAAAAGGGCTTCAGCCAGACACATCACCGCCGTGATGCCTTATTTTGGATGGGCAAGGCAGGACAGAAAAGACAAACCAAGGGTACCTATTGCTGCCAAATTAGTGGCCAAGATGTTGGAAGCCGCAGGAGCCACCCGCATCATCACCATGGACCTGCACGCGGACCAAATTCAAGGTTTTTTTGAAATACCAGTAGACCACTTATTCGGTTCTACTCTGTTTTTACCTTACTTACAACAGCTCAATTTAGAGAACTTGACCATCGCTTCACCGGATATGGGTGGATCAAAAAGAGCCTATTCTTACTCAAAAGCTTTGGAGTGTGATGTAGTAATATGCTACAAGCAACGCGAAAAAGCCAATGTGATTGCTCACATGGAACTCATCGGGGAAGTGACCGGTAAAAATGTAGTGTTGGTCGATGATATGGTGGATACTGCCGGAACCTTGACCAAAGCAGCTGACTTAATGATGGAACGCGGAGCATTGAGCGTTCGCGCCATCACCACACACGCTATTTTATCAGGCAATGCCTACGAGCGTATTGAGAAATCAGCATTGTTGGAATTGATCGTCACCGATTCCATTCCATTGAAGCAAACCTCACCCAAAATCAGGGTGATCGAATCGGCTAAATTATTTGCCGACGTCATGAAGAGTGTTCAGGAGAACCAATCGATCTCTTCAAAATTTATCATGTAATTTTTAAACCACAATAATGAAATCAATTACCATCAAAGGATCAGAAAGAGAAAGCGTGGGCAAAAAGGCAACGAAGGCCCTACGTAATGCTGGAAAGGTTCCTTGCGTTATTTACGGAGGGGATAAGCCATTGCACTTTTCAGCGGACGAAAAATCGTTCAAAAACTTAGTGTACACCCCCAACGCATACACCGCGGTAATTGACCTAGGTGCTGGTGGGAAATTTGACGCTGTTTTGCAAGACATCCAGTTTCACCCAGTAACCGATGCTATTGTACACGTAGATTTCTACCAATTATTCGAAGACAAGCCAGTAACCATGAAGATCCCTGTTCAATTGGTGGGGAACTCTCCAGGGGTACGCAGCGGTGGGCGTTTGGATTTCAGAATCCGTCGCTTGACCATCAAAGCGCTTCCAGGAAAACTTCCAGATTTCTTCAATGTAGATATTTCTAAATTGAAAATCGGTGGAAACATTTCTGTAGGCAGCCTATTGTCTGACGACTTTACCATCATGCACCCTGCCTCTAACATCATTGTACAAGTGAAAGCCTCTAGAACTTCTGGAAAAGGTGGTGCTGATGACGATGACGAAGAAGGCGCTGATGAAACTCCAGCTGCTGAGGCTACTGAAGCTGCAGCGGAATAATCAAATCCGATTCATTTTAAGCGCCTGGGGAATTCCTCAGGCGCTTTTTTTTTACTTTTACGCGAGTCAATAGCAGTATGAAGAAATTTTTAGTGGTAGGACTGGGGAACATAGGCCCCGAATACGCAGAAACCCGACACAACATCGGATTTAGGGTAGCGGACCAACTGGTACAAGATTTGGGCGGCAGTTTTGAATCCCAAAAACTGGGCAGTGTCGCTTGGACGAAACTCAAAGGCCAATCCATCGTGGTGCTCAAACCAAACACCTACATGAACCTCAGCGGAAAATCAGTCAACTACTGGATGCAACAGGAAAAAATCCCCTTGGAACAGATACTGGTCATCACCGATGACATTCACCTTCCCTTTGGTACTTTTCGCATCAAGGCCAGCGGAACTCATGGAGGCCACAATGGACTGCGCCATATTCAAGAAACACTCCATACAGCGCAATACGATCGATTTAGGTTTGGGGTAGGCGCTGAGTTTGGTGCAGGAAAACAAGTGGACTACGTGTTAGGACAGTGGACAGCTCATGAACAAATCGGGTTAGCTATACGCATGGATAGCGCCGTTGAAGCGATTAAAACCTGGGCACTTGAAGGGTCTAGCAGAGCGATGAACCGATTCAATGGCCCCATGCCTGAACCGGGTGTTTAATCCAAAATCTTAAAGTCAAAAACAGGAGACAGGGCGGTGTTGCCTTGAGCGTCTTCTACCTTTACTTGCCAGTAATAAGTGGTTTGGGGAGCCACGGTGAGCAGGTAGGTATTGGCCAACGGGCTTGTTAATCCCACCTCTTGTAAAGGAACAGGCTGGGTATCGACGGACAAGGTATACCTGGACAAATCCCCATCGGCATCCGCGCTCTGCCAAGAAAGCAATACCTGACCCGAGGAGGGTCTAGCAAATCGGCTGCCAGGAGTAGGCTGTAAGGCCGCGGGTGTTTGGGGCACCCCTGCAGTTAAGGTACCCGCCACAAAGAAAAACCTGCGTTTACTCAGCGAAGTCTCGGTCACCTCTTTGTTGGAGGCGATGACTTGCCAAGAATAGGCTTTATACGTGGGTAGCTTAAAAACAACCGTCGTTTGACTCACCACTTCGGATCGGATTTGGGTGTTATCGATCTGGATTACAGAAACAGTATAGGCATCTGTATGGTCCGAAGGGGTCCAAGAAAAAGATACCGAGCGCGTACCGTCTGGCAGTAGCGGTCCACTCGCACAAGATTCATCCACCGCTGGAGTCAACAGGGAAACAGGCCCTGGTGGACTGGGTTCTTGGGTGCAAGAAACCGCCAAAACAGCTACCAGGCACCAGGCCCAAAACGTTACTTTTTGATCCATTTATAGCTTTGTTTTTGATCTGCAATGATTAATTCAAGTACATATATACCCTCGGGATATCCCGCCACTGGGATGGAGCGTGATTCGGGATCGGTTTCGGGATTCCACACTCCTTGGTCCACAAGGGTTCCAGACAGGTCCAATATTCGCCACAGGCGCTGAACTTTAGGGAGTTGGGGCGCGTAAATATTCAGGTAGTTTTCCGCTGGATTGGGATGTAATACAGGGTCTGGACTGTAATACCACTCCTGCACAAATTCACCCTGACAAGGTAGATCGGTGTTGATTTTCAGGGTATTCACCCCTGGCTTAAACGGCCATGACTGCTGACCAGCCTCCGTGGCAAATTCCTGCCCATTCAACGTAACCATATAGCGTTCTGCACCTGAAAGAGCCACTTGCCATTGCGTTCCATCAGCAGAAGCAGCTATGAGCACACTCAAGGGCTGTGGCGCCCCGATGACCACAAGAAAACATTGCTGCTCGTAGGTCACGTCAGCATTTACGGCCCATATACACAAGGTATAAGTGCCTTGAGCTAACGACTCAAAAGCGTATTGACTGGTGAATGACACCTCTTTAACCAGGTTGTTTTCGCGATATAATTGGGCGTTGTACGGTAAGACAGATCTGGCTTGAATCAATATACGGCCGTCCGCGACATCCACACAAGACTGGGTTTTGGTGGTCAAACTATAATGGTTGGCTGGCAGGCGGTAAACGGGACATCCTTGACTGTTGACCTCAGCCCCTAGTGGTGTTCCCAAACACAAATCATCTCCGTCATCAAAAACACCATCCCGGTCGGCATCTGGCCTAATCGCTCCTAAAACACAAGCCTCTATGGAAAATGAACTAATGCTTCCGCCGTCCTGAGGATATTGATCCTCCACTTCAAGAACCCAAGTGCCCTGAAGCGATGTGCCTCTAAAAATAGAAAGCGGCGATTGGGGCATGATGGTCCCCGTCAAGGCGGGAATGGTTGAATTACAGGTCAACGGATTACCGTCATCAGAAAATACGACCGACATATTTCGGCCATCATCACAAGGATTAGACACTAAAGGAAGGCGCACACCCTCTGGACTGATCAACGTGAGCACCAAATCTGACAGCCAAGTGTGGTTAATCGCCACACTGACCTTTAGCGACTCGATGGGCAGATCTATATCAAATGCAGTGGAAACACTTTGGGTGTTGGCCTGAGCGGAGGCAATCGTTTTGGGCAGCCCAAGCCCTTGTTCGGTGACACAAGTGGCCGCTCTGGTGGTAAACGAATAAATCGATCCAAATTCACCGTTGCTACACGCGTTGAAGGGCTGAATCTGCCAGTAGTAGGTGGTGTCTGGATCCAGGTCGGGCAATGTAGTTCCCGCAGAATAAGTAATGGTGGTGCCCAAAGGTTGAGATCCATCAGCTTGTTTGGACCAGCGCACTTTATAACCTGAGGCATTGGTCAAAGGGGTCCACGTCAAATTGACTTGAGTGTCTTGTTCTTCTGCTTGATTTTGTGGGCTATTGGCCTCTACAGGAGACCACACACCATTGTACACGCGAATCCGGTAGGGAAGCGTCTGTACTCGGGATCCCGCACTTGCCCTGAGGGTTACTGTGTACGTACCTGAGGTTAAGTTAGGCGCCGTAGTCACTTCAAGTTGCACCCCTGATTGATCTCCGGTAAGTTGGTTGGCGGTCAATTGAAGTCCTAATCCAGGTACAGATCCCTCCACAGACAAGTCAATCGGATCACTAAAGCCAGCATCTCTGGTCAACGAAGTGTATAAGGTCATGGTCCCCCCGGTACAGGTGGACACGTCTAGTTGAGTGGGTTGCACGACAAATGACTGAGGCTGAATGGTAAACGAGACAGGGCTTACGGAAAAAAATGCTCCGTCTACTGCAGCGACCATAATTCTGGCTTGAGCGGTATTGACCAGCGGAAGTACAACTGATGAGTGGCCATTGTTGGGCACTGCGTGGGCCAATAGGGTCGGAAAACTAATCCCACCGTTCGTGGATAACCAAATGGACACGTTGGATTCCTGCATGGATCCGCGGTCAGTTCCGGCTACCGACCAAAGAATCTCGGCTACTGCTCCAGACTGATACACCACATTACTGGACGGGGTCTGAACCACAAAAGGACCCGAATTAGGGTCGACAACTACTTCGGTCAATCCCTGTTCGACGCCTCCAGACACCGGATGATTATCCCGTACCGTCAATAAAAACTGGTACTTTCTGGGGAACGCCGATAAGGTCTCCCAACCAAAGGAAACCGAAGGGGTTTCGTTGAGCAATCGCCCTTGGGCTATGGCAGAGAGTGCCGGAAAATAACGAGTACCTATGGGTTGTGAAGGAAAAGACCTAAAGGCAGGGCCGCTTAGGTTATCAGGACCAAACTGGCCTACACCCATCAAACCAGCATCTACTTGTTCCCAATTATAGGTCACCGTGGCGCTCTCCGTATCTACAGCAGCTCCTTTTAAGACAAATGGAGTCGCCTTGGGCACCAAAATGCGCTCGGCAATTTGGGTGATTTCAGGTGCGGTATTAGGCACAGCCGTCGAAACGCCACAGGCTTGGGTACTCAGATAATTAGCGATTTGGATGATGGATATTCCATGGAAATAATCCGAAGACGAAAACGCTACATTGTTCGTTCCTACCAATCCCGCGTAGCTCATAATCGTCGTTCCACTACCCGGCTCTACTTGGGCAATAGTACCTTCCGATTCATAGGCAAAACTGTGGTTGGCCCCCAATTGGTGACCTATTTCGTGTGCGACATAGTCAATGTCAAAACGCTCCCCTTCCGGATTGGCTCCAGAAGTAAACGCCGCTCCTTTTTTGCTGTCTTGGCACAGAGATCCAATATATCCTGCGTTTCCATTGTTGGATCCTTGATGAAAAAGGTGACCCAAATCGTACAGCGTTGGTCCGATTACTGAGCGTAACGTGGCATCTATTTCCTCATTTAAATCGCCATTGCCAAATGGATCCAGGGTGGCGTCTGTGTAAATTACCTGAGTGGTTTGCTCGATGAGCTCCAATTTTAGCCCTAAATCGCGTACAAAGACCATATTGACTCGGGTCAAGGTGGCGTTGATCGCTTCCAAAGCACCAGCTACCGTCCCCCCGTGGTAGGTCGTATACTCCCCTGAAGCAGCCACCGCCATGCGAAAAGTGCGCAGATTAACCGGAGTTCCCACAGCCGTGGATGCGGTATTTTTGGCGCTGAGGGATCCTGATCCTTCCGGAGTGCCACAAAAAAAAGAAGGATCTGGTGCCTGGTATTTGGCGGTGTATTGGAGGTGTTTTCCTGTGCCTTTCACGGGGTCCATAAACACATACTCTTGCGCTTTGCCGTCCCAAATTGAAGCGTGAATTCCATGGGGACCCTGGCTAAACCACAAGTATTGATCGGCTTTAGTAGGGTGTTGGGCTCGAAAACTTCTCAACTCAGGGAATTGGAGGCGTAATTCCTTGCTCAATGCGTCAAAAGGAGTAACTTCCCAGGCAACCACCTCACCCTGAGCATCCGGCAGGTACCAAACATCCTGGGCTATTTTTTGTGCGGACACACCCCCACCAACCCCAGACCAAGTCCACCAACTCCGAATCGCTTCGGGAGATTGGGCGAGTTGTATCTCAGCGGCATTGGAGGCTTCAACTTGCTGCCAGGGAGTTTGGGCCCAGGCCATAAAGGCGAAAAAAAAGAGGGAAATTGAAAAAAGGAACCTTAATTTTGTACGCATTCCGGGTTAATTATCTGGCTAAATTTACAACAATTCACTTTCCCAAAAACTTGACCACCACAAAAGACATTCCGCTCTGGGGCCCAAATGAAGCAACAGCCATAACTATGGGTAGCTTTGACGGAGTGCATTTGGGGCATGTCGCTGTGATTCATCGACTGGTTACACTCGCTCAGGAACGGGGCCTAAGCCCCACCGTGCTCAGTTTTGATCCACACCCGAGAACTGTGCTTAAAGCGGAACAGCCTATGGAACTCTTGCACACCCAGCAAGAAAAATCAGCTCATCTAGAGGCATTAGGACTGGCTCATTTAGTTTTGTATCCATTCACTCCAGCACTAGCGCAAATGCCCGCCCGCCAATACGTGGAACAGGTTTTAGTCGGCGAGCTGAAGGCGGCATTAATTTTGGTGGGGTACGATCATCGGTTTGGTGTGGGTGGTCAAGCAGGTTATCACGAGCTCATGTCTTGGGGTCCTGAATTTGGCATCGAAGTGGTTCAAATCGAAGCACAAAGCAAGGATGGAGTGCCTATCAGCTCCAGTCAGATCAGGGCTGACCTGAAAGCAGGCCTTGTCGCTCGAGCAAAACAAGCCTTGGGATACCCCTACCCTTTGAGCGCCCGGGTAATTCCTGGGAAAAAATTGGGACGCACACTCGGCTTCCCCACAGCCAACTTAGCCATAACCGATCCATTAAAAATGATACCTGGCCAAGGGGTCTATTTGGTTCAGGTTACCTGGCAGAATCAGCGCAAATGGGCTATGGCCAATATCGGCACCAACCCAACCGTAGATGGGTTTCAGCAACATATTGAGGCGCATATATTCGACTTAGACCAGGATTTGTACGGTCAAGAAATCACCCTGCACTTTGAGGAAAGACTTCGTGACGAAAAAAAATTTGACCACTTAGATTCCTTGAAATCTCAATTGACAGAAGATAAAAAACACGCCCTAGCACTCATTCAGCAAGTCGCTACAGGATAAATGAGTCCCATAAGTGTGCATTAAAGGCATAAAATGTACCTTTGTGGCCCTATTGTATTGCTGTTATGCTGTTACTTCAACAACTAAAAAATGATCAACAGGCGGTGATTGCCGCACTGGCCAAAAGAAACTTGGAGGCTGCTCCTTTAATCGAGGAGGTATTGGCCTTGGACGAGCGCAGAAGAGCGCTGCAAACTGAGCTAGACCAGAACGCAGCCCGAGCCAACCAACTAGCCAAATCCATCGGTCAGTTGTTTCAAAGCGGAAAAGCCCAAGAGGCCGAAGCCCTTAAATCGGAAACCGCTCAACTCAAAGATCTCAACAAACAGATCCAACAAGAGATGGATGCCTGCGCCCAATCTCTTCAAGAAAAATTATACCTGCTTCCCAACACGCCTCACCACAGTGTCCCCCATGGCAAAAGCGCTGAAGACAATGAAACCGTCTTTGAAGCAGGCCGCATTCCGTCATTGCATCAAGACGCGATGCCGCATTGGGATCTGGCCAAAAAATACGACTTGATCGATTTTGAATTAGGGGTGAAAATTGCTGGAGCAGGATTTCCTGTATATAAGGGCAAGGGGGCGCGCTTGCAGCGCGCCCTCATCCAATTCTTCCTCGACTTTAATACCGAGGCCGGATACACGGAAATTCAACCTCCGCATTTGGTCAACGAAGCTTCCGGCTATGGCACAGGACAACTTCCGGATAAAGAAGGTCAGATGTACCATGTAGGTGTGGATGACCTTTACCTGATCCCTACAGCAGAGGTGCCTGTGACCAACCTCTTCAGAGATGTTTTGTTGGCGCAAAATCAATTACCTGTGGCCTACACAGCGTACACGCCCTGTTTTAGAAGAGAAGCAGGCAGCTACGGCGCTCACGTGCGCGGCCTAAATCGTCTTCACCAATTTGACAAAGTGGAAATTGTTCGCGTAGAACACCCCGAGCGTTCCTACCAGGCACTGGAAGAAATGGTGGATCACGTCAAAAAAATATTGGACGCTCTACAACTTCCTTACCGCATCCTGAGATTATGCGGAGGAGATATGGGTTTCACCTCAGCACTTACCTACGACTTTGAGTTGTTTTCCACCGCCCAAGAACGCTGGCTGGAAATCTCCTCAGTGTCCAACTTCGAAACCTTCCAAGCCAATCGGCTCAAACTGAGGTTTAAGGACGAAGCAGGGAAAAATCAACTCTGCCACACCCTAAACGGAAGCGCCTTGGCATTGCCCCGAGTGCTTGCGGGTATATTAGAGAATTACCAGACCCCTGAAGGAATTCGCGTACCCGATGTGTTGGTACCTTACACTGGATTTGACCTGATTTCATGATCTACAACCTCACCTTACAAGTAGAAAACCAGCTTATCAACTCCTGGAAAACTTGGATGAATTCAGTCTTAGTTCCCGAGGTAAGCCCGTATACTGGAGCTGTTTCACCAGCCCTTTACCGGGTGGTATTAACCGACGAAACAGATACGCAAACCTTTGCCTTTCAGATTCATTTTCCCGGCACAGAAAAGGCAGAAGCCTTTATCCAAGAATGCGCGCCAAAAATTGATGCCTTACTTCACCGCGAATTCGGTGCGGGAGTCATGCGATTTGCCACATGGCTCGAACCTCAAAGCTTAGCAGGATGAAAGGACCCGTTCAGGCTAAAAAACACCTAGGCCAACACTTTCTAAATGACCTAGATACGGCCAAACGGATCGCCCATACCTTGACGCTTAAAGACACCCATAGAGTCTTAGAAATAGGACCTGGAACTGGAGTACTAACCCAATTTTTATTAGAAAAACCAATCGATCTAGTCGCTTTAGATATCGATCGCGAATCGATCGACTACCTCAATGAGCAGTGGGCGCCAGTTCAAGCCCAACTCATGCATCCCCAAGCGCAACTTCGCGTGGTGTACGGTGATTTTTTAAAAGCAGATATACAAGACTGGTTTGGCGGTCAACCCTTTAACATTACCGGAAACTTCCCCTACAACATTTCCACCCAAATCGTATTCAAACTATTGGCCTTTCGGGACCAAATTCCCGAGTTTTCTGGGATGTTTCAAAAAGAAGTTGCCCAGAGAATTTGTGCCTCACCAGGGAGTAAAGTATACGGTATCTTATCCGTGCTGACCCAGGCGTTTTACGAAGCTACTTACTTGTTTACCGTTCCACCCGGAGTGTTTTCACCACCTCCCAAAGTTGATTCTGGGGTATTGTTGCTGCAGCGCAGGACTTCCACGGACTTGGGCTGCGATGAGAAAAAGTTTTTTCTGGTGGTAAAAACTGCGTTTAATCAGCGCAGAAAAACTTTGCGCAATAGCCTAAAAGCCTGTTTTCCTGATGGGTTTTTACCTAAAGATGCTATCTTTGACCAACGCCCAGAACAGTTGGGGGTCTCAGAATTTGTCGCATTGACACAGTTATTAGACCATGGCCACATTTAAACTCACCGAAGCGCTCATCGAGCAAATACAAGGACTCATCGAAGCCCAGCAAGGTGATGCTTTGGTGGTACTCTTTGAAGACTACCACTTTGCCGACATAGCTGAAATCATCGATGAGCTCAGTGTGGAAGAGGCAACCTACCTGATCAAACTCTTGGATTCTGAAAAAACTTCAGACATCCTGACTGAATTGGATGAATACCTTAGGGAATCCATTTTATCAAACCTCAGCGCACAAGAAATCGCCAGTGAGATCAATGAGTTAGACACAGATGATGCCGCTGACATGATCGCTGATCTGCCTCAGGAAATGGTCCAGCAGGTGATCCAAAGTTTGGATGACAAAGAACACGCACAAGACATCGTCGACCTACTGCGCTACGATGAGGATTCAGCCGGTGGATTGATGGCCAAAGAGTTGGTTAAAGTCAATGAAAATTGGACGGTAGCCAAATGCGTCCGCGAAATGCGTATTCAAGCAGAACACGTAACCCGGGTTCACTCCATTTACGTGGTAGATGACCACGATGTCCTCAAGGGTAGGTTGTCCCTAAAAGACCTATTAACCACCTCCACAAAAACACATATTGCCGAAATTTATATCCCCAAGGTGGATTTTGTACATGTCAATGAAACTCCTGAGGGCGTCGCGCGCATCATGTCCAAGTATGACTTGGAAGCTATTCCTGTCGTCGATGAAGCACATCGATTGGTGGGCCGTATTACCATTGACGACATCGTAGACGTTATTCGAGAAGAAGCGGAAAAAGACTACCAACTTGCTGCAGGTCTTTCCTCCGACGTTGAAGCAGATGACAATATTTTGGATTTGACCAAAGCCCGAATTCCCTGGTTGTTTTTAGGTCTTCTGGGCGGGATTGGAGCTGCGGCCATTATGGGTGGGTTTGAATCCTTGATGAAAGACCACGCCATGCTGTTCTTCTTTAGTCCACTCATCGCTGCTATGGCCGGAAATGTGGGTGTGCAGTCCAGCGCAATTGTGGTTCAGGCACTGGCCTCAGAGGGCCTCAGAGGCACGATGAGTCAACGATTGCTCAAAGAAGTGATGCTTTCTCTGCTCAATGGTTCATTACTCGGCGGATTATTGCTTTTGGTGACCTGGGTCTGGAAAGGCAATATTCTCACCTCCATGGCCATCTCCTTATCGTTGGTTTCCGTGACCTTATTTGCCGGAATCATTGGCACATTTATCCCCATATTTCTTCACAAAAGAGGGGTTGACCCTGCGATTGCTACCGGGCCATTTATCACGACATCAAACGACATTTTTGGCATCTTGATCTATTTCAGTATCGCCAAATTGATTTTGGGTATTTAATGAAGGGCGTCCTGCATATCGACAGTAATCACGAGGTTTTGGCCCGTGGATTAAGCCAGTTGGGTTACGAAAACACGTTTGATTACACGAGTTCTTCCGAGGAAATTCTGGACAAGTGGCCTGGATATACCGGGCTGGTGGTTCGTTCCCGTTTTTCGATTAACCAATCATTTATCGATCGCGCTCCAGGGCTTAAATGGATAGGTCGTGTGGGGGCTGGACTAGAAAACATTGATGTAGCCTATGCCCAAAGCAAAGGAGTGGCAGTCATTGCAGCCCCAGAGGGCAATAGAGGCGCGGTAGCGGAACACGCATTGGGCATGTTGCTGTCGATGACCAACAAACTATGCGCTGCCGATCGAAGCGTACGAGCAGGCATTTGGGATCGCGAAGGACATCGCGGATTTGAAATTGCCGGGAAAACCATAGGGATTGTGGGCTATGGAGTGATGGGTCACGCTTTTGCCAAGGTATTAAGCGGATTTGGCTGCCGGGTGATCTGCACCGATATCAAACCAAATATGACGGACACTTGGGCGGAGCAGATTCCTTTAACTGATTTTTTACAACAGGTGGACGTATTGAGTATGCATTTACCTCAAGCCCAGGATACCGATCACTGGCTCAATGCTCAGCGGATCGATCAAATCACCAAGCCATTTTGGCTGATCAATACAGGTCGTGGAAAAACAATGGATACCCACGCCGTTTTAGAGGCACTTGACCGAGGCCAGATCCTGGGCGCAGCCCTAGATGTTTTGGAGTTTGAACCCAGTAGTTTTGAGGGTTTATTTCAAGGCCCAAATCCGCACCCGACCCTAGTACGCTTGGTCCATCACCCCAAGGTACTGCTCTCTCCACATGTGGGCGGTTGGAGTGCTGAAAGCCATGTCAAACTCGCACAAACCATCGTCGACAAAGTAGCCGCTTGGGAAAAAATTACCTACTGATTTATTGGGTGTTGCCCCGCTCTATTTCTTTTTGAAACTCCTCCATCACGGGACGCACGGTTTCTTCAGGTATTTCTGAAATTTTGATGTACATCAAACCGTCAATGGCATTGTTAAACAACGGATCCACATTAAATGCCACTACTTTGGCGTTTTGCTTGATGTATTTTTTAATCAAGACAGGAAGCCTTAAACTTCCTGGCTCCACTTCCTCAATCAATCGATCAAATTTATTGAGATCGGCTTGCGTTTCATCAAAAACAAACTCTTTATCCGCATCCTTGAGCTTGACCTTAAACTCCTTTTTAGGGTGGATGTATTGGGCGATGTACGGATCCCAATAGTGAGATTTCATAAACTCAATCATCAATGATTTAGAGAAATTGGAAAACTGATTGCTGATACTGACGCCGCCCATCAAAAAGTCGTGATCGGGATAGCGAAGCGTGGTGTGTATGATCCCTTTCCACAAAAGAAAAAGCGGCATCGGTTTTTGCTGATACTCCGAGACAATATAGGCCCTGCCCATCTCAATAGTGCGCTGCATCATCGGGTAAAGCTCTGGCTCCATGCGGAACAGATCTTGAACGTAGAACCCCTCAATACCCTTGGCTGAAAAAATCTCTTGACCAAAACCCATGCGGTAGGCGCCTACGATACATGCCCCTTCATGGTCCCACAAAAATAGATGATGGTAATAGGTGTCGTAGGTGTCCAGATCGATCGATTTGTTGGTCCCCTCTCCAATGGCTCTAAAAGTCAGTTCACGCTGACGACCAATTTCCTGTAACAGTCCCGGAATCTGAGGTGCTTGGGCCAGGAAGACCTCGTAATTCTTGCTTTTTAAAAGGGATTTGCCCAGCTGCTGGAGGACAGCTATTTCACGGGCCAATAACTCAGGATCTTGAGCCCCCACAATTTTTTTGGGTATTTTGGGCAATTGGATCGTGCTGGGTAACGTCAGGCGCCTGCGCTCGTATACCTTGGAAAGCATTTCGGTTTTAAGCCGCAACAGCGCTCCGTACTCTTCTATGGTCAATTCTTCTTCTTGTTGGGAGACAGAAATAGGTTTTCCTATGCGTATGGATATTTTTCGAAAACGCTGTGTAAACATCTCTGACACCAAAGCAGCGGTGCGAAATGCAGGACCCAAACGAGCAATTCTGTAAAAGAACGTGCTGTTTTTGGCATGAAAATAGACCGGGACGACAGGGACTCCGGCTTTTCTGATCAACTTTAATGCGGGAATATGCCAGGGTTGGTCTATCGATTTATTTCCCGCTCTTGTGGTGGCTACTTCGCCGGCAGGAAAAATACCCAAGACCCCTCCTTCTGCTAGATGGGCCAGTGCTTGTTTGAAACCCTGTAAACTGCTTGACGCCTCTTTGTGGTCCTCAAATGGATTAACCGGAAAAATATACGGGGCCAATGGGGTGATTCTAGACAACAAAAAATTGGCCATTACTTTAAAATCTGGCCGTTGACTGCCCACCAACAACAAAAGTAAAATCCCGTCAATCCCACCCAGGGGGTGATTGGACACCACGACAAAGGGACCTGTTTTGGGAAAACGTTTTAGCTCCTGTTCAGGCCACCGCACGTCTATTTCGAAGTAATCCATGACCGCCTGCATAAATGCAGGACCGTCTAAATGTTTGTGGGCGTCATAAAAGCGATTTAGCGCCGATATTCTGGTGATTTTTATCAACACCCATCCAGCCAATTCCCCCAGCAAACCCCAACGGGAAAGTCCACTGGCTTGCGCCATTTCTTTTGCACTGACCAAACTCATGAGTCTTGAAATTTAAAACTCAAAGATACAAAACGAAAGGGGACCAGTGTTAAGCTACCACTAACTGTACGGTCTCTTTACCTCGCTGCTCTAAAAGAATCTCTTTATCTTTTTGTAGTGCCAAAATTGAGGGCTCATCAAAATGACGCACCGTATATAAGGATACATCAAATACGGCAGTCACCTTATATTTTTGCTCCAGTACTTCCAACAATTCGTCTAAACGCTTAAACCGGTTGTCTACGCATACCGAGAAACTGATGGCTGAGTTTTGAATCAGTTCCACTTTGATGTTGTATTGGTGAAAAAGCCTGAAGAGTTCACTCATGGAGTTCTCTACAATAAAGGAGAAATCTCGGGAAAAGAGTTTTAGGAGTACTTGTTCTTTCTTGACAATGAAGCAAGGCACCATAGGCGTAATGCCCTCCCCTTCGGAAACTGTGGTGCCTGGCGCATGCGGGTCAACAAATGACTTAACGTGCAAGGGGATCAACTTTCCTTGAAGTGGTTGAAGTGTTTTTGGGTGAATAACTGATGCGCCGTAAAAGGCAAGCTCAATAGCTTCTCTGTAGGAAATATGGTGCAAAAGTTCAGCGTTTTCAAAATATCTGGGATCTGCATTGAGTACGCCGGGTACGTCTTTCCAAATGGTCACTGACTCAGCGTCCATACAATAGGCCAATATAGCCGCCGTATAATCTGAGCCTTCCCGACCTAAAGTGGTGGTAAAGTGATTTTCATCCGACCCTAAAAATCCCTGGGTGATGTAAAAAGGACCCTTGGTGAGTTTGGCGCTTACTGCTGAGGCGGTTTGCTCCCAATCGACTTGAGCATCTCGGTAGTGGTTGTCGGTCTTGATCAATCCACGCACATCAATCCATTGATTGGCCAACCCTTGGGTGATCAGATATTCGCTGAGGATCGTCGACGAAAGCAATTCCCCATAACCGACGATCTGGTCGTACACAAAATTGTATTTGGGAGACTTGTTGCGTTTAAAGAAATCTTCGATTTCTAAAAATAGTAGCGCCACCTTATGATAAACCGGATGTTGGGCATCGGGGAACAATTCAATAACCACGTCCATATGGTAGCGGCGAATCCCCTCAAGTGATCCCGTAATGCCATACGGATGGGCCATGTAGATCCCCACCAATTCTTCCATAGCATTGGTGGTCTTGCCCATAGCAGACACAACCACCAGGGTCTGGTCATGACCCATTTCTCTCAATACATGTGCGACATTGCGCACACCAGCAGCATCTTTTACCGATGCTCCTCCGAATTTAAATACCCTCATGATTGATGTGGAAAAAAGTGAATGCCTTCTGAGCTGAGCTGAACCACATGCCAGTCTCTAAGCACTTTGGCTCCTTTTGATTCATAAAAATCGATGGCCGATTGGTTCCAGCTAAGCACTTCCCACGAAATACGGGCTACACCTTGTTGTGCCCCGTACCTTACCACAGCACTCAACAAAGCACTCCCCAATCCCAAGCCGCGTTTTGATTCCTTAACAATTAAATCCTCAAGATGTAGGGATTTACCTTTCCAGGTTGAATATCGGGGATACACCAAAGCCATACCCGCTATACCATCATCTGTCTCTGCGACAAAACAGTGAAACCTTGGGGCCTCGGAGCCAAAACCATCCTCGATCAGTTGGTCAAGGGTCAAGGTGACTGCATCTGGTTCACGCTCAAAAACAGCCAACTCCACAATCAGCGCATGTACCGCAGGCATGTCTTGAGCAACGGCAGGTCGAATAGAATAAGACATATTGTTATAAATAAAACACAAAGTTAAATATTTTTATTTGGTCACAAAAAAAACTCCGCTTCAATGGCGGAGTTTCACAATTTCAATCACGAGCGTCATTATTGCAACACTTGCTTGAAGTCTGAAAAGGAAATTTGACCGTTAAACAAACTACACCAGTGGTTTAACTGTTGCTCTATGCCTTGTGTCGGGAATCCTAGTGCAATGGCGTATCGTTGTAGCAGTCTGCGCTCCGCATCGTCCATTCTTCCATCGATATGACCCATTCTGAGCAAGGCGTACATGCGCTCTAAACGTTCCTCGGCGTCAATTACTGGAGTGACCACTGCTGACCCAGCACGCTCTCGTAACCGCAGTTGTTCCTCTTGGTTCCATCCCATACGCTGAGCAATTCGGTTCAATAAGGCTTGTTCTTGTTCACTGACTTGACCATCTACCTGAGCGATACGCACCAGGGACAAATAAAGGTTTTCATTATTTTCAGATGAAGCAGAAGGATATAATTGTGCAATCGACATAAATCATATTTTAAACCACAAAGATAATGCATTGGCTACTTGTCCCCCAATAGAGATGGACTATCTTTGCGCAAATTTTCATCCTTGTCAGAGTTTTTATTGCGCACATACCTAGAAAATGCCCCCCACCTCATCGAGATGGAGCGGGCACTGGCGCATCCTAATTCGCCAGGTGGATCCATCAAAAAGACCCTTACCGGATGGGAAGGTTCTGTGGGCGCTTTAGTCTTGGGTCAGCTGTTTCACAAAAAAAATCGACCTATTTTATGGGTGCTGCGCGATCAAGAGTCTGCGGCCTATGCCTACAATGATTTACAATTATGTTTAGGCACAGATCAAGTGCTTTACTATCCGGGGAGCTACAGGAAACCTTACCAAATTGAAGATACCGCCAATGCCAATGTGCTTCTAAGAACAGAAGTGTTGAAGAAGTTAAAAACGTCCAAAAATCCTATTGTTGTTACCTATACGGCGGCACTATTAGAACAGGTAGTCGGAGAAAAGTCAATGACTGAACAAACACTAAAGCTGTCAGTTGGAGATAAGGTATCATTGGACTTTATCAATGAAACCCTCTTCGAATACCATTTTCAACGGGTGGATTTTGTGGCGGAGCCAGGCACATTTTCCGTGCGTGGCGGAATTATCGATGTGTTCTCTTACGCCCACGATGACCCATACCGCATTGAGTTTTTTGGCGATGAAGTAGAAAGTATTCGGACCTTCGACCTTCAGACCCAATGGTCAAAAGACCAAGTAAACTCCATGGAAATCATGGGAGATATCGACGATAAAAGTCTGGATATTCCACGTGTTTCCTTTCTACAGCATTGGCCCACACATACCTTGCTGATCACCGAAAATCAAGACCTGATCGCCCGTGATTTATCTGATTTATACCGACAAGCCGATCAAGTGTACACCAGTCATTTAGGACGTGGGGTAGCCCAACTTCCGCCGCATACCTTGTTGATCAGTGGGGAAGAACTGATCAAAGAATGGGCCTCCTTGGACCAAATAGATGTGGTGGGGCAAGCCTCGGATAAAGACCCTGATTTTGTGTGGTTCACCAAGCCTCAACCCGCTTTTCACAAGAAGTTCGATCTATTGGTAGCTGACTTGCACCAAAAGCAAGAAGATGGTCTACACACCGTAATTGCTTGCGCCACAGAACAACAGGCCCATAGGATGCGCGATATATGGGCGCAAATCGATCCAGAAGCAACATTTACTGCGGAGGTCATGACCTTGAGTCAAGGATTCATCAGCCCTGAATTAAATTTGGTCCTCTACACTGATCACCAAATTTTTGAGCGGTACCATAAATTTAAACTCAAGTCACACAACACCAAAAAGGCCGCTGAGGCGCTTAACGCGCTCAATAAATGGGAAATTGGTGACTATGTGACCCATATGGACCACGGTATTGGGAAATACGCGGGACTTCAGCGCATTGAAGTTGAGGGGCGCATGCAAGAGGCGATTAAACTAATCTATGGAGATCGAGACATTCTTTATGTGTCTATCCACGCATTGCACAAAATATCGAAGTACAATGGCAAGGAAGGCGCTGAGCCCAAACTGTATAAACTGGGCTCCCCTGCCTGGAAGGCTGTCAAAGAAAAAACGAAGGCCCGAGTCAAAAAAATCGCCTTTGACCTAATTCAAACCTACGCGAAAAGAAAACTCAAAAAAGGGTTCCAATACGGCCCTGATTCCTACCTGCAATACGAACTTGAAGCCTCTTTTTTATACGAAGACACGCCAGATCAAGGCAAAGCTACCGCTGATGTAAAACAAGATATGGAAAGCGAACGGCCGATGGATCGACTGATCTGCGGTGATGTGGGTTTTGGAAAAACGGAGGTGGCTATTCGCGCCGCTTTTAAGGCAGCCGATAACGGAAAGCAAGTAGCCGTATTGGTACCCACGACCATACTAGCCTACCAACACTATAAATCATTCAGCCAACGGATGGCTGATCTGCCCATTGAGATTGAATACTTGAATAGGTTTAGAAGCGCCAAAGAGAAAAAGGATATCCTGGAACGACTCGAACGAGGTCAAATCGATGTACTCATAGGAACGCACCTGATTGTGGGGCCTCAAATCAAATACAAAGATTTGGGCTTGCTGATCGTCGATGAAGAACAAAAATTTGGTGTATCTGTTAAAGATAAACTGAAGTCATTGAAGGAGAATATTGACGTGCTCACTCTCACAGCTACGCCAATCCCAAGAACCTTGCAGTTCAGTCTGATGGCTGCTAGAGATCTCTCGGTAATTCAAACTCCCCCACCCAATCGGTACCCCATTGAAAGCGAGTTAATTCGCTTCGATGAAGGAAAAATACGCGATGCTGTCGCTTATGAAATCAGTCGTGGCGGACAAGTGTTTTTTATCCACAACCGCATAGAAAACATCAAAGAGGTAGCGGGAATGATACAGCGATTGGTGCCTGACGCGCGCATCACCATCGCTCATGGTCAAATGGAAGGACACCAGCTGGAAGAACAAATGATCGCTTTTATGCAAGGCGACTACGATGTGCTGGTTTCTACCTCAATCATCGAAAGTGGTTTAGATGTGTCCAACGCCAATACGATGCTGATCAATAACGCACAGAATTTTGGTCTGAGTGATTTACATCAAATGAGGGGTCGTGTGGGCAGAAGCAACAAGAAAGCCTTCTGTTATTTCATCACCCCACCCGAAATAGCCATGACTGAAGTTGCGCGCAAAAGACTAGAAGCCTTAACTCAATTCACTGCATTGGGCAGTGGTTTTCACATAGCGATGAAAGACCTTGAAATCAGGGGTGCAGGGGATTTATTAGGGGGAGAACAAAGCGGTTTTATCAATGATATCGGTTTTGATACCTATCAAAAAATCATGCAAGAAGCGATTGAGGAACTCAAGGAAAATAGCTTTGCTGAACTGTTTAAAGACGAGCCAAAAACCAAGAAAAATTGGGGTATCAGTGAAATACAAATAGATTCTGACCTCGAATTGCGCTTTACCGAAGACTACATCAACAGCACCACTGAACGCCTGGCTATGTATGCTGAGTTGGCTGCTATTGAAAATTTGGCCGACCTGAACACATTTGAAAATCAATTAATTGATCGTTTTGGAGCGATGCCCGGGGTGGCCAAATCCTTGCTGCAATCAGTCGCATTAAAAATCCGGGTGATGCCTCTAGGAATTGAAAAAATAGTATTGAAGCAAGGTAAAATGTGGTGTTATTTTGTAGGTGATCCACAATCTCCTTTTTATCAATCAGATCAATTCCACAGTTTATTAAACTTGGTGGCCGCTAGACCTGGGCTTTGTCTATTTAAAGAAAAAGACACCAGAAATGGCAAGCGTTTAATGATCATCTTTGATTCGATCAAGAGTGCAGCCAAAGCTTACCAGGCCATCGATCAACTTTTAGCTACAGCTCCTTAAGGTTTTTGATCGTTTTAAACGCTACATCCACATGCTGGTCATCTACGATGATGGTGAATTCGTTTGTGGTAGAAATCACTTCATAAAGCACAATCCCTTCCCAGGCCAACCGCTGGAATATGAAATAGTAAATTCCGGGTACTGACACGTTTTCTGAGGGAAGCTTTACCGTAATCGAGGATAAATTACTGGCTTTTTGGGTGCATTTTTCAGCGGCAAATAATTGCTCAATTACAGGATCTAAAACACTGCTCACCACGATATTCAGCTCGTTTACTCCTCTAGAGGAAGTATAAAAAACTTCTTTGTTCTTGTTGACTTCTTTGAGTAAAACAGTCTGGTTTTCAAGAATGGTCTCAGAAACTAAAAAAGTAAAATCTGTGAGAGAAGAACGGACAGTGATCTCTCCGATTTCTTTTAACACCTTAACAATTTTATGGGTAGCGCGAAACTCTAAATCGTCGGAAAGTCGTTTAAGTGCCATGACGATTGCGCCGTTGCGAATATCCTTACCCAAGGCTTCTTCAATCTCTGGTCTGATATACCGAGACAGCGAAGTTAAATTGATAATCCCTTGAGAGAGTGCACTTTGCAAGAAAGGCTTCTTTTTGATGTAATTTTCTACAACAGAAGAAATCGTTTTCATGATTGTTAAAGTTTTGGTAAAAATAACTTATTGTTACAAATTAAACAAATATAATCAGAAAAACAAAAAGGCGTCCTGTACGTGATCTATGACTACTGATGTACCGCTTAAGGAAATTCCGACAATGTCAAACCTTAAAGCCTCGTCTATCTGATGCAAACACGCATAAAAGTTAGCTGCCCTGATTAAATGTCGTTGCTTTACCTTAGTGACACTGCTCAATGGATCGATGAGTATTCTCCCCTTTCTGGTGCGCACCTCGACAAATACCAAACAGCCATATCCGCGAACAATCAAATCAATTTCAGCATGCTGATGCCGGTAGTTGCGTGCTACTACGGTATAGCCGCAGGTGCATAAATGGCGAGCCGCCAGATCCTCACCCCACTGACCAAGATATTGATTAGACATAACAACACAAGATAATTCGTGTGCTAATAGGGAGGTGAACTAGACGTTTAGCGGGAGAAAATAACCTATAAGGGGCGATCTACTACGTAGTTAACCATCTCATATAAAGACTTCTTAGCGGGAGAATCCGGGTAATCAGCGATTAAGGATAAGGCCTCATCTCTATAGGTGTGCATGCGCTTAATGGCGTAATCCATGCCCCCTTTTTCTTTAACCCAGGCGATGAGTTCTCTTACTTTCTTGCGGTCGGTATTGTGTTTTTTTACCACACCCAACATCCACTTGCGTTCCGCTAAAGTCGCGTGTTCCATAGCGTAAATAAGCGGCAAAGTCATTTTTTGTTCTTTGATGTCAATCCCTGTGGGCTTTCCAATTTGGGACTTGCCGTAATCGAACAGGTCGTCCTTGATCTGAAAGGCCATCCCGCATGCCGCACCAAAATCGCTAAAACGCTGAACTTCTTCAGCTGATGCTCCTACTGAAGCAGCGCCTAAAGCACAACAAGCCGTAATTAAGGAGGCTGTTTTTTGGCGGATTATGGACAAATAAACAGCTTCTGTGATATCTAACTTTTTGGCTTTTTCAATTTGAAGCAGCTCTCCCTGGCTCATTTCGCGCACAGCTACTGAAATCAACTCAAGTAGATCAAAATCTTTGTGCTCAATGCAGAGCAACATGCCTTTAGAGAGCAAATAGTCCCCCACCAACACAGCAATTTTATTTTTCCACACCGCATTGATGGAAAAAAAACCACGACGCTTATCGCTGTCATCCACCACGTCGTCGTGTACTAAACTAGCGGTATGAATCAGTTCAATCACTGAAGCACCTCGATAGGTACGGTCTTGTACCTCACCCTGACCCGCCAATTTTGCACATAGAAAAACAAACATGGGCCTCATCTGTTTTCCTTTGCGCGTAACAATGTAGTAGGTAATTCTGTTTAGCAAGGGCACCTGAGAAGCCATCGAATCATAGAACTTCTTTTCGAAAAGTTCCATTTCGGCTTCGATGGGTTGCTTGATCCGTTGAACGGTGCTCATATGATTTTAGGGTTGGGGTTAAAATTAAGGATTAAAGCGCATTCCGCTTGGGAAAAGAGCAAAAAAAAACCGCTCATAAAGAGCGGTTAATCTGTATATCAAAACCTATTAGGCCAGCATGGTAACTGGGTGTTCCAAATAAGTCTGTAAAGTTTGTAAGAACTGAGCACCAGTCGCTCCATCTACCGTTCTGTGGTCACAAGCTAAAGTCAACTTCATGGTGTGCCCCACGACAATTTGACCTTTTTTAACCACAGGTTTTTCCACAATCGCTCCGACAGAAAGTATGGCAGAGTTAGGTTGATTGATGATGGAGGTAAACTCTTGAATACCAAACATACCCAAGTTGGATACGGTAAACGTGCTTCCTTCCATTTCTTGCGGGGTCAATTTTTTAGATCGAGCCTTACCTGCCAAATCTTTGACAGCACCACCGATTTGGGTTAAGCCCAAACGATCAGCAAAAGGAATGACAGGAACCACCAATCCATCTTCCACGGCAACGGCAACCCCCATGTGAACATGTTGGTGATAAATGGTTTGTTCGTCTTGCCAGCTGGTATTTACTTGAGGATGCTTGGTCAACGCCATAGCTGTAGCCTTCAACACCATATCGTTAAACGATACCTTAGTGTCGGGCATGGTGTTGATCTGGGCTCTAGAAGCCATCGCTTCTTCCATATCAACCTCAATAGTTAAGTAGTAATGAGGCGCAGTAAATTTAGAGGCAGATAAACGTTTAGCGATTACCTTACGCATCTGTGAGTTTTTCACACCCTCACTGTGGACGACACCTGAAGGGGCAGTAGAAATGCTGGCCTGAGGAGCTGCAGCTGCAGAAGGGGTAAATCGTTCGATATCAGCTTTAATAATTCTTCCGAACTCACCAGATCCTTGAACTAAGGATAGGTCAATGCCTTTGTCTGCCGCCATTTTCTTGGCCAAAGGCGAGGCCAATATTCTAGAACCAGCCGAAGTCACCGCTACTGGAGCTGATGCTGTGGCAGGTGCTATCGAAGAAGCTGCAACGGCTACAGGCTCAGACGAGGCAACGACTGGAGCTGAAGCTGGAGCTGGTGCGCCAGAAAGCAAGGCCGACACATCTGTTCCTTGTGGCCCTATAATGGCCAATACACTGTCCACAGGGGCGGATTCGCCGGCTTGAAGACCGATATGCAAAAGGGTCCCTGCGTAAAAAGATTCAAATTCCATGGTGGCTTTGTCCGTTTCGATCTCAGCCAATATATCTCCTTCTTTCACAGAGTCACCTACTTTTTTTAACCAGGTCGCCACTGTACCCACCTCCATAGTGTCGCTCAAACGCGGCATGGTGATCACTTGAACCCCTTGAGGTACAGCTGCAGGAGCTGCTGCGGGTGTTGGTGGTGCTGTTTCAGCCACAGGAGCAGATACTGCCTGTGTAGCAGCCGGAGCTCCTGAAAGGTAAGCGCTGATGTCTTCTCCTGGCGCACCAATGATGGCCAAAAGAGCATCTACAGGGGCGGTTTTTCCCGCTTCAATGCCAATGTGCAATAAAGTCCCTGCATTAAATGATTCAAATTCCATGGTGGCTTTGTCGGTTTCGATTTCCGCCAAAATATCACCTTCCTTCACCGTATCCCCCACTTTTTTCAACCAAGAGGCTACTGTTCCCTCTTCCATGGTATCGCTCAATCGGGGCATATTAATTACTACTGCCATCTGCTATAATTTATGAGGAATAAACGGATAGTTTTCTTGTTCATACACCATGTCGTACATCTGTTGTAGAGGTGGGTATGGAGATTCTTCAGCAAAACGCTCGCACTGCTCGACTAAGTCTTTAACTCGCAAATCAATAGACTCAATCTCAGCTGCTGTAGCGTACTTGTTTTTCTTAATGATATCCAACACTTGAGTGATTGGATCTATTTTTTTGTATTCTTCTACCTCTTCCTTGGTTCTGTAGTGTTGGGCATCAGACATAGAGTGACCTCTATATCTGTATGTTTTCATCTCCAAGAAAGTAGGTCCTTCTCCTTTTCTAGCGCGTTGAATCGCTTTGTCTACCTCTTTGGCCACTTCAACAGGATTCATCCCATCTACTGGTCCGCAAGGCATTTCATAACCCAACCCTAATTTCCAAATATCGGTGGTGTAGGATGTTCTGGCTACCGAAGTACCCATCGCATACCCGTTGTTTTCACAGATAAAGACTACTGGGAGCTTCCACAACATCGCTAGGTTAAACGTTTCGTGTAAGGAACCTTGGCGCACAGCACCGTCACCCATATAGCAAAGTGTTACCCCTTTACGACCGAAGTACTTGTCCGCAAAGGCGATACCAGCTCCTAGAGGTATTTGCCCCCCTACGATTCCGTGTCCCCCATAAAATCCGTGTTCTTTAGAAAAAATGTGCATGGAACCACCCATACCTTTGGAGGTACCAGTCACTTTTCCGTAAAGCTCTGCCATGACTGCTTTGGGATCAACTCCCATACCAATAGGCTGCACGTGGTTTCTGTAGGCCGTGATCATTTTATCGTGCTCAAGATCCATGGCGTGCAAAGAACCAGCCAAAACAGCTTCTTGACCGTTGTATAAATGCAGGAATCCCCTTACTTTTTGTTGAATGTATACAGCGGCGAGCTTGTCCTCAAACCTTCTCCAAAACTGCATGTCTTCATACCACTTCAGGTAAACCTCTTTTGTAATCTTTTTCATAGGGAATCTGGATTGCTTCTGTCGTTTCTGGGCGTCAAAAATACGCATTAAATTTTTTTCCCCAATCAAAAAAAGAAGCAAATAGGCAGATAATTATCCCTACAAACCAGCACCTGACCCCAGTGAAGAAAGATCAAAGGAGACAGAAAACCTCAAGGTGTTTTCCAAGGGGTTGCGCACCTGGGCGGTAGATATCAAATAAGCTAAGTCAATTTGTGCGTTTTTCAAACCGAACCCAGCTCCCAAGGTCACGTACTTTCTAAAACCCTTATCTCTGTGTTCGCTCAGGTAACCGGCCCTCATGGCCAGCCTTTGAAATACGACATACTCTAATCCAGTGGACCAAACCACTTCTTTAAGCTCCTCAGATATGCCTCCAGGGGCATCTCCAAAGGAACGCAACGCTCCCGAGAAGAAATCTATATCTTGATAAAGACTCAAATCCGTACCATCGACAAAACCATCGTCGTTTAAATCTTTTGGCGTGGGCACCATCAATTTGTTTAACTCAAACACCCAGGATAATCGACTGTCTGGGCCGTAGTCCCAATCATATCCAATACCCACGCCAAGATTGGTGGGAATAAACAGGGATTCGCCGGTAGAATCATACGCTATTTTAGGCCCTAGGTTGGACAAATTAAACCCCCAAACCCAACGCCCGTCATGCCCTTGTTTCGGCAACCACGGACCTTGTCTGTACGCAGAAATATCCACAGCAAAAGTCTGGGCTGCACGGGTATCTACTTGAGTTGACTGAGGTATCTTTAGGTTGGAACGCACATATCTACCCCCAACAGACATACTAAAAAATGGGCTCAACTGCAGGGCATAGGCGCCCTCTATGGCAATTTCATTGGGTTTGGCCAATGCGCCCGGATCAGAGGCAAACTGCCTCAATTCAATCTCACCCAAGGTAAAATAGCGCAATCCCAAAGAAAAAGCAGATCGATCATCGATCCGCTTGGCATACACACCACTCAACAAATTGATGTCTGTAATTACGCTTTCCAGGTAAGGAGTATACCCCACACCTATTTGCTGCTCCCAAGGCACGAAGGCCAGTTTAGCTGGATTCCAGCGGATCGAATATACATCTGGCGCAGTCACAATACCTGTATCCCCCATCCCCGATGCGCGGGCGTCTGAAGGGATCGTCAGAAAAGGCACCGCTGGATTGATGATGCGGTCGTTAAAATTTTGGGCAAATGCACCTGCACTGATCAACAGTGCCATGGCCAATAAATTTCTCATGAATAGGATTTGGGCTACACAAAAAACGGAAAAATCAACCATCTATTGTGTAGAAATCTAGAATATTACCAAAACAACAAAATAAAACGCTTCAGGCAGCGTTGATCTAAAAAAAGAAAGGCAGTCCTTATATTATACCCTTGGAATGCTATATTTGTACCACTAATCACTTTTGTAATGATGCATACCAGACGTGCAGTTTTTTTAGCGGCAACTTGCTCAGCACTATTGGCCTTGGGAAGCTGTAAGAATAGTGCCTCAAAAAACGAATCCAGAGCTACAGGCTGGAGTTTAAACGATAAAAACAGTCCTTTAAGCCATCCCAAAAGTAGCCAAGCGCAAAAAACTGGACCTGGATTGGTCTTTGTTGAAGGGGGTTCCTTTGTGAAGGGACGTGTTCAGGACGACATCATGCGCGACTGGAACAACACCCCTACCCAACAACACGTTCAATCTTTTTACATGGATGAAACAGAGGTAACCAACTCCATGTACCTGGAGTTTTTGGAGTACATCAAAGCTGTTTACCCACCTTCCAATCCAAAATACGACGGTATTTACCAAAGCGCCTTACCAGACACCTTAGTGTGGCGCAACCGACTTTCTTACAACGAGGATTTGGTCGAAAACTACTTAAGACATCCCGCCTTTGCAGATTTCCCGGTCGTTGGGGTCAGCTGGTTACAAGCCCAGAGATTTGCCCAGTGGAGAACCAATCGCGTCAATGAATTATTGCTGGAAGAAAACGGCTTCCTGGAAAAAGACGCCAGATTTAAGCCTCTGGAAAATGAGATGGTAGCCTTTGACACAGAGGCCTATTTAAAAAATCCAAATGCCGCGTACGGAGGTGCCATCGATTCTTTGGCCAGAAGAGCCTCCAGAGACACCATCCCATCTTTTGCCAAATTAAGCGATGGCGTGTTGTTGCCTGCTTATCGCCTACCCACAGAGACAGAATGGGAATACGCCGCTCAAGCCCCTGGCAGTCAGCGCGAATTCAACAATTACAAAGGAAGAAAGAAATTCCCCTGGGAGGGAAATCAAACCAGAGATACGGACCGCAGAGTATTGGGTGACCAGCTGGCCAACTTCAAAAAAGGCAAAGGTGACTACGGCGGTATTGCCGGTTGGTCAGAAGATGGTGGCTCTGTCACCACACCAGTGAAAATGCACCCCGCCAATGATTTTGGTCTTTATGGTATGGGAGGCAACGTAGCTGAATGGGTGGCTGATGTGTACCGACCCATCATCGACAGCGATTACAGCGACTTCAATTATTACCGAGGTAATGTATTCCAAAAAGCAGCCATCGGTAAGGATGGAAAAGTGGCGGTGCTCCAGGAAGGGATCGAATTTGACACACTTCCCAACGGCAAATTATCCGTTAAGAGATTACCCGGCGAAGTTGTCAAAGTGCCTGTGGGCAATGAAGACACGTTTATGCGTTTCAATTATTCGGAAAGCGACAACAGAAACTTTAATGACGGGGATTTGGCCTCCTCCAGAGGATACAACCGATACAACGAAGAAAACACTGACAAAAACCGCATGTACAATGCGCCCAAGCCTTTGGTGGCCCGCGACAGCACCGGCGGATTGATCCTGGAATACGATAAATCCAACAACCGTAGCTCCATGATTACCAACGATGTGCGCGTGTACAAAGGCGCTTCTTGGAAAGACCGAGCTTACTGGTTGGATCCTGCACAAAGAAGGTATATGCCGGAATATATGTCCACTGATTTTATCGGGTTTAGATGCGCTATGTCTTATTTAGGCAGCAAACCTAAGTCCCTGAACCGTACCCCAAAAAGCAAAACGGCCAAAAAGTGAATTTTACGTCCTTAGAAGAGCTATACGCCTCCTTTTTAAAACACCCCAGTGTTTGTACCGACAGCCGTAAAATCACACCCAATTGCTTGTTTTTTGCCTTATCAGGCCCAAATTTTAATGGGAACTCATTTGCCTCAGCAGCCTTAGAAGCAGGTGCCGCTTTCTCCATCATCGACAAACCCGACTTTTATATCGACGGGCAAACTCTTTTAGTGCCCGATGTATTGATCGCGCTTCAGGATCTGGCGAAACACCACAGAAACCGCCTGAACATCCCCATTATTTCCCTTACCGGAAGCAATGGAAAAACGACCACCAAGGAATTGATCGCTGCTGTTTTGGGACAAAAATTCAAGGTAGTAGCTACCCAAGGAAACCTCAACAACCACATAGGGGTACCTCTCACCCTGCTCTCTATGAGTCCGGATACTGAAATTGGGGTGGTAGAAATGGGCGCCAACCATCAAGGAGAAATCAAGATGCTTTGCGGCATGGCACAACCTAACTACGGATACATCACCAACTTTGGCAAGGCCCACTTGGAGGGATTTGGCGGTGTTGAAGGAGTCATCAAAGGCAAATCAGAGCTCTACCAGGCCATCACGGAACGCCATGAGCATATTTTCTATCGCGCAGAGGACCCTATTCAAGAAGAAAAACTAGCTAACTACGCCAATAAAACCTCTATTGATCCAGGGCAATTTCCCGAGATTGAATTGAGTCGAAAAGAACCCACCTTGGTGCTGAGCTGGTCCGGATTGTCGATCAAAACACAATTATTTGGCGATTATAACTTTATCAACCTTTGCGCCGCTATCAGAATCGGAACCTATTTTGGCGTACCCATACAAAAAATTGCCGAGGCCCTGAGCACCTATACACCGAATAACAATAGATCTCAAACACTTAAAAGGGATCAATACACCTTGGTACTGGATGCTTATAATGCCAATCCAAGCAGTATGTCAGCTGCTCTAAAACACCTCTCTCAAATCGAAGCGCCGAAAAAAACAGCCATTCTTGGCGATATGTTTGAACTGGGCTCCACAGCTGCAGAGGAACACCAATACATAGCAGAGTTGGCGACCTCGATCGGGATCGATCAAGTGATCTTAGTGGGCAATCACTTTGCAGGAACAAACACCTCAGCCAAAACATTTAGCGATATTGAGCAACTCAAAATAGCACTCGCTGACATGGATCTTTCGAACCATTGGGTGCTCATCAAAGGATCCAGAGGCATGGCGCTGGAACGTTTACTCGAGGTTATTTAGCTCTCCTGGTAAACCTTTGCTTGTCTATGGAATAAATAATGATGCGTTTATCTCGCACCGATTTATGGGATTGAATAAGGTCCTGGTCGATTTTAAACACCGTTTTCAATTTATAATTCAGCTCGCTGATCACCAGGTTTTTGGTGCGCATATTGTGCGAATAATTGTGTTCTGGGTTTTCAATCAACTTCATCAAAGAACTGGTCTCAACCCCTGATTCTGCCGCCAACAAGCATTCAAGCACTTCTACTTGTACTTGGTCAAGTTTATAAAAAACTCGCTTGTACACGAGACCATCGTTTCTGAGCAAAGCACTATTGGCCATGGACTTGGATCGTTTATATACTCTATATCCGATGAATCCAAATAAAACTACGGGCAACACCATCAAAAGCCAAGGCCAGCGGTTCTTTTTATAAAAAGTGTATTCCTCAACAACGGGACCAAAAAACTCATCTTCTAATCGAGTCTCTAAAAAAAGCATATCGACATTATTGGCATTCATCAACAAGTAAAAGGTGCCATTGTGGAACTTGCTAATTCCTTTGCCGAGAATCTTTTTGTGAATAGTGTTTTGGCGATACTTGAGGACTTTATTGTTAAAAGGGTCAAACACATACAAAAAAGGGTCGCTTTGCAGGATTAACTTGTCCTGATACATCATGTAGAAATTCTCTTCCATGGAATGGATATCAATCTGAATTTCTCCTAGATTTTCCCACATCATTTCATCCAAGTCATACTGCCAAACGTCTTCTGTATCGACATTAGTCAATAAGTCCTTTTGATCAAGTGTATTACCCCCAAAAACAATTACTTTATTTCCATTATGCACAATACGATTATCCTTGGACCCTTCCGGTATCTCCTGTGTATTAATTGGAGGCACTACATCCCATTCTCTTATTTCAGGGTCGTACTTAGTGAAGAAATTACGGTTCGACCAAAATCCATAACCCCCATATCTGTAGATGTGATTATTATGAACAAATTGTGTGGAATTTATCTGCATTCTGTGCTCAAACGACCTATCGATGCGCTGCAAACTATCGTTTTGTAATTTCCAAACATAGCCCCCTAAACTCTTGGTAAAATAGATGCCATCAGACAATACCTCCATTTTATCAAATCTAAAACTATCCTCAACTCCTCTGTAAAAGGGACGTTGCTTAAACTCTATTTGTTCCGCGGAACTTACATAGACACTATATTTAGTGAAAACGTACACACTGTCTTTGTAAATAGCCATATCCATGATTGCATCGTAGGGAAACTGAGCATAGAGTGAGCAGGTTACCAGGTAAGCAAAAAACAGTATTCTCTTCATAGTGCAACTTCTTTGAACTAGTATTAAAAACGTGCAACTAAATATACAAAAACTGGAAACTATTGTACCTGTGTAAATCAAATCACTAAAATAAAATGGGTATCTTAGAAAAAAAGTCATGAGACAAGCCCTTTTATTACTCGTTTTTTTCGCTGTCATAGGGACATCAAAAGGTCAATCCAACACCCAGGAGCCTGTCAGAGATACCATTGCACTGAAAGAAGTCAAGGTGACTAAGGTGAAAAAGAAAAAAGTAAAAGCGAACGCCTACATAGATGTTAACGCCAGCACCCTTTTTCAAGCTATCAGAGCACATATGGGTAATGCACGACTAGTAAATAACAAAGTGATTTTATTGGCTGATCGAAGATATGCGCCTACAACGGGTTCCCCTTACGCTATTTGGGTAGTCGATGGTGCTATTATCGGTGAAGAACTCCCCGCGCTCGATTTTAATAGCATCACAAAAGTTCGGGTGCTTAAAACCATTATAGAAACAGAACCTTATGGATTTAGAGGTGCCTCAGGTGTCATCGAAATAACTACCTCAAGAGCACAATAATTTACTGTTTAAGCACGCTGATATAAGTGAGTACAGCTGAGCAGCACCAACAAAAAAAGCCACCCGAATGGATGGCTTTGTTACTGTGGGCCCTACTGGGTTCGAACCAGTGACCCCCTGCTTGTAAGGCAGGTGCTCTGAACCAGCTGAGCTAAGAGCCCGATTGCTTCTCCTGACCGGAGAAGCGAGTGCAAATATAAGATAGATTTTGTGATGCCAAAAGAAAAAGCAAAAAATATTACACGACTTCAGCAACGACAAAGGTACTTCCTCCCACATAAATCAAATCTTCGGTATCTGCCTGAGTTTTTGCAGTCTCAAAGGCTTGATTTACAGAACTGTAAGCTGATCCGTGTAGTCCGTGTGATTGAGCTATGTCCTGAAGTGATGCTGCTGGAAGTGCACGCATCATCTGTGGCGCACAAAAATAATAGTGAGCTGTCTTGGGGAAAAGCGGTAAAACAGCGGACAAATCTTTGTCTTTGACAAATCCAAGTACTAGATGTAATCGCCTGTAGGGGGTAGCCTGGAGCTGCTGCAACGTTAAGGTCAATCCATCCACATTATGCGCTGTATCTGCGATACAAGTTGGATGAGTAGACAATACTTGCCAGCGACCTTGAAAACCAGTTAATGCCTGTACTTGACTTAATCCAGCACGGACATGTTCTTCAGTGATTCCCCAGGCCTTAGCCAATTGTTTGAGCACACTCAATACACCCTGAATGTTTTTCTTTTGATAGCTACCCTGGAGATCACAGGGGTAATCTGGATGCATTTGCTGATCCGCAAATACGATCGCAGCACCGGCCTGTTTGGCACAACTTAAAAAGACATTTTTTACTTCATCTTGAGTCTGAGAGATCACTACTGGGACGCCCGGTTTAATAATTCCTGCTTTTTCAGCTGCTATTTCGGGTAGGGTATGACCTAGTAAATCCATGTGGTCCCAACCTATGTTGGTAATCAAGGAAATCTCAGGAACAATGATATTGGTGGCATCTAATCTACCGCCTAAACCAACTTCAATCACGGCGATATCAACCTGCTGTTGAGCAAAATAATCTAAAGCCATTCCTACGGTCAGCTCAAAAAAAGACAACTGGTTAGCCTCAATAAAATCCTTGTTTCGGGCGATAAAATCAACAACGAATGATTCTGGAGCCATGCAGCCGTTTATCTTGATGCGCTCTCTAAAATCTTTTAAATGGGGGGATGTATACAACCCCACTTTATAACCAGCTTCTTGAAGTACTGCGGAAAGCATGTGGCTGCTTGAGCCTTTGCCATTTGTACCGGCTACGTGAATCGATTTAAACCGTTGTTCTGGATGTCCCAAATGTGCCACCAAGGCACGCACTGGTGCCAACTTTCCAGAATAGGCTGATGCCCCTTTCTGTTGGTACATCGGCAG
>ENA-ORCY01000177-ORCY01000177.1-marine-metagenome-genome-assembly--contig:-NODE-177-length-45059-cov-5.624650_pt1 | contig 45059 bp, 44 predicted proteins | sample MGYA00248634_ERZ508507 | MGnify/ENA primary metagenome ERZ508507 (study PRJEB26178, sample SAMN06266269) | marine metagenome | isolation source: Columbia River Estuary | place: USA:Columbia River Estuary... | reverse complement strand
CTTGTTGCGTTGTATCCTTTTTCATAAAAAAGTTCAAAAGAAGTGTTTATAATAAGATCTTGGGTTTCTTTTGATTTTAGTTCTTGCTTCAAAATGTAGTATTAATTATCTAATTGATAAATTGGAGCTTAAAAATATGAATTATATTCAAATAAACACCTAAAAAACAATGCTTTATTATAAAATTACTAAAAAAAACTCTATTACATACTCATTTGAATGTAATGTTTTATAAATTAGATGAACGTTTGTTTTATTGGTATGCCAAATTGGTTTACCAAATAAACTAAAAAAACAATATTATAAATCAGATTTAACTTTAAAAACATAAAAATGAAAAAATTATTATTTCTACTAACACTACTTATTTCTTTTAACAGTTTTACTCAGGAGATTCATTCTTTTTATACTTTAGATGTTCCTAGATCAAAAGCAAATGACTTTGTCAAAATGCATAAAAAGTTTATTGATATATATTTTATGGGAAGTGAAGACAATAAAATGGCGTCAACATGGTTGTTTTCTCATACATATGGTAGTGACTTTACTTTTAAAGTAATTGAAGTATATCCAAATATTATTGCTCAAGCTAGTGCGGTAAATTATGGTGTCGAAGTAAATAAGAATATTGATAATATGGATATTTCTTATGATGAGAAAAAAATGTTGAAGGATGAATGGTCAACTTATTTTCAATTATTTTTAGAAGGTCATGATGATGAAATTAGAGTGACATTTGATGACCAAATCTTTATAACTGAAAATGATATTGATTTTTCTAAAAAACATATTGTAGTTTTTAATGAAAGTAACCCCAAATGGAAAGACAGAAGAGAATATATTTCTCTTTGGAACAAATCAACAAGACAATCATCAATTGATTTAGGAGAAGCTTTAGCTATAGTTCCCACTGGTCACTACAGTGGAAGTTCCTATACTTTTCAAGCTGCTTTTTGGTATAGTTCATGGGAATCATTTCTTGTAAATCAAAAAAGTTTGGAAAATTCAGGACCTATGAACGATGATCAAAAAAGAATGTGGGATATTAGTGGAAATCATAAGGATGAAATCACTACTTTTTTAGGATGTACTTGGGCTAGTAAAGGCATACCGTCAAAAACTTTTACTATCGCAGAATAATTTATATATTTAATTAAGAACTTAAAACCCAAGTTAATCTTGGGTTTTTTTATTATTTAATATGATTTTTAGAAACTTTTTTTTCGCAATCCTATTTATTAGTTCTTTAAATATTTTTTCTCAAAATAAAATTTCGGTAAAGGATTCGTTAAGTATTATGAAAGTCATGAGCTTTCAACAAGATGCTTGGAATCAGGGAGATATAGATTCTTTTATGGAAGGATATCTTAAATCAGATGAGCTAGTTTTCTCAGGAAAATCTGGTCCAGTATATGGATGGGAGAACACCAAAAACAGATATTATAGTTCATATCCAAATACTAAAGTAATGGGTAAACTAAATTTTACAATTAAGAAAATAAGATCAGTTTCTTTAAATACTGCTTATTTAATTGGCGAATACTATCTAAAAAGATCTGGTGAAGATAGTTATGGTCATTTTACATTACTTTGGAAAAAAATTGATAGTAACTGGTTGATAGTTAGTGATCACACTTCTGCTGTAAAATAATTACACTTTTAGCTTGTCTAAATATTTAAAGTAACATATTTTTAATATAAATGAATCCATTAAGACAATCAGGTTTTTTATTCTCAAATTTCAAGGCTAAGTCTCAAACTCCATTTGAAAAACTTTTTGAAATATTTAAAGAATTAATCACTTATACATCTGGTGATTTTAATGAAGCAATTGACTGGTTAAAAGAATTAGATAAGGAATACGTTTTGACTAGTGAAGATTACACTATGGACGATTTCGTTGAAGAATTACTAGCTAAAGGGTATATAAAGAAAGATTTAAAGAAAGGAGCGAATGGTGATGGTATTGGTCTTACTGCTAAAACTGAAATGCTTTTAAGGCAACATGCATTAAAGCAAATTTTTGGTAAAATGAAAAGAATCGGAAATGGAAATCACAATACTAAACATACAGGAACAGGGCAAAGTGATTCTGGAGATTTAAAAAACTATGAGTTTGGAGATTCTATTGAAAAAATTGCCATTACTGAAAGTATTAAAAATGCTCAAATTCAAGGTGGATTAGATGACTTCAAATTATCTAAAGATGATTTAGTTGTAAATGATCAATTTCATCAAGCACAAATGAGTACAGTGTTAATGATTGATATAAGCCATAGTATGATTCTTTATGGCGAGGATCGCATAACGCCAGCCAAAAAAGTTGCAATGGCTTTATCTGAGTTTATTACAACTAGATACCCAAAAGATAAACTGGATATTATAGTTTTTGGTAACGATGCTAGACCAATTTCTATTAAAGAATTACCGTATTTAAATGTTGGTCCTTTTCATACAAATACTGTTGCTGGTCTACAGCTAGCAATGGATATTTTAAGAAGAAATCGAAATTCTAACAAGCAAATTTTTATGATAACTGATGGAAAACCTAGCTGTCTAAAGTTGAAGGATGGAAGTTATTATAAAAACAGTAATGGATTAGATTCTCATATAGTAGATAAATGCTATAACATGGCTCAACAGGCTAGAAGATTAAATATTCCTATAACAACTTTTATGATAGCTCAAGATCCGTATCTAAAAAGCTTTGTTCAAGAATTTACAAAGGCTAATAAAGGAAAAGCATTTTATACCGGTTTAAAAGGACTGGGTGAGATGATTTTTGAAGATTATGAAACTAATAGAAAAAAAAGAATATAATAAATGAATAACAAAATTAAAACTTTAAAAGAACTTAAAAGCTCTGGATATAAAGCTATTGGGATTAAAGATGAAATGAAGAAAAATCTTAGATTAAATTTATCTAAAGGTGTTTCTACTTTTGAAGGAATTCATGGTTATGAAGATACTGTTATACCTGACTTAGAACGTGCAATTTTATCAGGTCATAATATAAACCTTTTAGGTTTAAGAGGTCAAGCAAAAACAAGACTGGCAAGACAATTAACTAATTTATTAGATGATTGGATTCCAATCATTTCTGGTTCTGAAATTAACGATGACCCTTTAGATCCTATTTCTTATTACGGAAAGGAAAGAATCAAAGAACTAGGAGATGAAACACCTATTGAATGGATACCTAAAGAGGATCGTTTTTTTGAAAAACTTGCAACTCCAGATGTAACTGTTGCTGATTTAATTGGTGATATTGATCCTATAAAAGCTGCAAGCTTAAAATTGTCGTATTCTGATCCTAGAGTTATTCATTTTGGAATGATACCTAGAGCCCATAGATGTATTTTTGTATTAAATGAACTTCCAGATTTACAGGCAAGAATACAGGTCTCATTATTTTCAATTCTTCAAGAAAAAGAAATACAAATTCGCGGATTTAAATTAAGATTACCAATAAATGTTCAATTTCTTTTTACAGCAAACCCTGAAGATTATACAAATAGAGGAAGTATTGTAACTCCTTTGAAAGATAGAATAGGATCTCAGATTATGACTCACTATCCTAAAACAATTGATATTGCAAAAATAATTACACATCAGGAATCATCAGTCGAGGACTCAAAAGATGTATATGTCCCTGAAATAGCAAAAGATATTATAGAACAAATTAGTTTTGAGGCTAGAGAAAGTGTTTATGTGGATTCAAAAAGTGGTGTTAGTGCAAGATTGTCAATTTCTGCTTTTGAAAATTTAATTAGTTCTGCTAAAAGAAGAATGCTTATCAATGGAGAGTCTAATACAACTATAAGGATGACAGATTTTAATGCTGTTATTTCTGCTATTAATGGCAAGATCGAATTAGTATACGAAGGAGAGCAAGAGGGAGCAACAGAAATTTCAAGACTTTTAATATTAGAATCTGTGAGAACATTTTTTGTAAATTATTTTCCTAAAATCAAAAAACTAAATAAATCTGAAGAATTAGATCCGTATAGCGAAGTATTGGATTGGTTTAAAAATAAAGAACTTTTTATAGATGAGAATTTAGACAATAAGTCATATAATGATACTTTTAAAACTATTAAAGTTTTGAAGAAATTTGTAAAAAATCATATTCCTAAAATTGATGCTAAGGATGAGAATTTTATGTGTGAATTTTTGCTTTGGGGATTATCGTCATATAAAAAAGTAAGTATCACTAGAACATCAAGAGGATTGTCTTTTAGCGATTCGTTTTCGGATTACATTAACGGATTATAATTAAATCACTTATTTTTATAAAACTTTAATCATTAAATAAATAATTATGAATTCATCAAACGCTAATATTTTAAACTCTGTATGTTTAATTATTATAGGACTTTGGGGTTATCTTGAAGTTACTTCTCCAACTGCACTAATTCCGGTAGGTTTTGGAGTAGCATTATTACTATGTGTTCCGGGTTTAAAAAAAGAAAATAAGGTTATCGCACATATTGCTGTTCTTTTAACCTTAATTATTCTACTTGCCTTAGTTGGTATGAGACTTCCAAAATCAATTGATCAAGGAGGTATAGGGTTAGTTAGGGTTATATTAATGACAGGAACATCCGCTTTATCAATGATTTATTTTGTGAAAAGTTTTATTGCAAACAGAAAAAAAGCACAGTAATTAACATTTTTTACCAACTCAAAAAAGCTCTCTTTTTAAGAGGGCTTTTTTATTTTAGAAACCACAAAGGTGTGTGGGAATGTAATGGAGGCTAAAAATGAAAAAAATATACTTATTAGTTTGTCTTGAGTACTTCTAAATAAATAATATGTTATTATTAATACTATAATTGATAGTAGCCAGTACAAAAATGCTTTTTTGAAATAATTTTTAATCGAGTCTTTTTCAGCTTTTCCATAAATAAATATTGTTTGTTCCTTAATCGATGGAATGCTGTGCCAAAAAACAAAATATATGCCAAAAGACCATATTAAGCCACATGTTTTAAATGTTATAATTAATAATGCTAGTAACGTTAGTTGTGTGATAAATTGATTTTTAATTTTTTCATATAATAAAAAAGACATTAATAGTGATAACATTGAAGAGATGATTAATAAGTAAAAAAAGAAATCTTCATTTAGTTCTAATGTTGTGATATCATAAATTATGACTAACACCTCATTTAAATTAAAATAAAAAATTAGAGAAAAGATTGTCAGTCCATAAAAAAAATAAAAAGGTTTAATTAAATAACCCTCTGTTTTCAAGAAAAGTGTCCACTGGTGTTCTCCAAAATGATAGGAGCTTAACAAAACAAAAGTTATTAAAGCTAAAACTGGAATATTGTAAAAAAATATAAAAAACACTCCTACCATTATAATATAAAAGAGTAGTTGAGTTTTGAAATTAAATTTTTCTGAAACAGCTTTAATTAATAGTAAGTCATTGGCTCCGTGTATTATACCAAAAGTTAAAATACCAGAAAATGCCAAAATATTTAAGTAAAAATCATTAAAAATAAAAGAAAGAAAAACGCAAAATATGGTGCTAAATATTATAAATTTTGAATTAAAATTGTTTAAAAGCTGTGAATTTCTCAAGTTTTTTCTGTTTTTGTTAATGCAAATTTAGTTGAAATATTAAATTTTTATATATATTTGAATTTAAACAAAATAATAAATTAATATTATGGAATTATTTTTAAACACTTTTTATTTTTTAGGTGATGTGCCTAACGACTTAGTCGGCTTTACTTTCTTTATTGGAACTATGGCAATGATGGCTGCATCAGTTTTCTTTTTTCTTTCATTAAATGCTGTTGATGCAAAATGGAGAAATTCAATTTTAGTCTCAGGACTTATTACATTTATTGCTGCTGTTCATTACAACTACATGAGAGACGTAGATCCAGGTGATACTACTTTTTTCAGATATGTAGATTGGATATTAACAGTTCCATTAATGTGTGTTGAGTTTTACCTTATACTTAAAGTTGCTGGTGCAACTAAGAGTATGATGTGGAAACTAATCTTATGGTCTACAGTAATGTTAGTTACTGGATTCTTTGGTGAGTTTAACGGTGGAAGTGCATTAGGTTTAGGACCAGCTATGTGGGGACTATTATCTGGTATTGCATATTTCATTATTGCTTACATGGTTTGGTTTGGTGAAGCTAAAAAACTTGCAGTTTCTGCAGGTGGTGCGGTTGAGAAAGCTCACAACACTTTAGCTTGGTTCGTTCTTGTAGGATGGGCAATATATCCACTAGGATATATGCTTGGAACTGAAGGATGGTATTCTGGTTTAAACGATATTGTTTCACTAGACATGAATGTTGTTTACAACGTTGGTGATGCTGTGAATAAAATTGGTTTTGGACTTGTAGTTTACAACCTAGCTGTATCAAAATAATAAATCTAATTTATTGATTAAAAGCCGCTTTTTTAAGCGGCTTTTTTTTGTTTAAAATTTCATATTTATATTCAATTGAAATTATATATTTATATTTATTAACAGGATGAAATTAGATTACGATTATATAATTTGTGGAGGAGGGATTTCAGGTCTTTTATTGGCTTCAAAACTCTCTAATGACTCCCATTATAAAAATAAATCTATCTTAATTTTAGATCCTGATTTTCCGAAAAAATACAACGATAGAACTTTGTGTTTTTGGGATAAAAAAAACTCTGCATGGGATAGTCTACTCACTTCAAGTTGGGAAAATGTTGTTTTTAAAAACGGAATAGACGAAAAATCACTTGATTTAAATCCTCTTAATTATAAAATGCTTAGTAGTATTTCTTTTTATAATTATGTTAATTCAATTATTAAAAAAAATACTAATATTCATATTTCAAATTCAAAGGTTTCAAGTTTTAAAGATTATAACTCGTATTGCCTAGTTGAAACTAATGAAAGAAGTTTTAAATCTTCTAAAGTTTTTAATAGTATTTTGGATTGGAATATTATTAAAAAGGATACTAAATATCCTCTGTTAATTCAACATTTTGAAGGATGGGTTATAAAAACAAAACACGATTTCTTTGATTCTAAAAAGGCTACGTTCATGGACTTTTCAATTCCCCAGGATTCTACTACGAAGTTTATGTATATATTGCCTTTTTCCAAAAATGAAGCTCTTGTCGAGTTTACTTTGTTCTCTCAGCAAGTTTTAAATAAAGAAGATTATCATCTTGCATTGTCTAATTACTTAGGATCCTCTGAAATTACAGATTACGAAATAATTTCTAAGGAGACTGGACAGATACCTATGACCTGCTATCCTTTTTTTGAATCTAACACAAAAAATATTCTCAATATAGGTTCTGCTGGTGGATGGAGTAAACCTAGTACTGGTTATACTTTTAAAAACATAGATAGAAATACAACTAAGATTGTAGAGTTTTTAAAAAGTGAAAATAATTTTAAAAAATTCTTGAGAAAAAATAGATTTTGGTTTTATGATTTAATTTTTCTTGATGTGTTGTATTATGAAAATCACTTAGGAAAGCAATTGTTCACTGACATGTTTAAGAAAAATGATCCTAAAACTATTTTTAAATTTCTAGATAACAAATCAAGTTTTATGGAAGAATTAAAAATCATGTTAAGTTTTCCAAAAATAATATTTTTAAGTGCTGTTTTAAAGCGTATCTATAAAGGCTTATGAAAAATATTTACACTTTACTATCTATTTTAATTATATCTCTAACTGTTTATTTCAGTTTTGATGATTTAATGCCGAGTTCTGTTAAATCCATTGAAACTACAGGGTTCTCAGTTGATAATGCCTTAAATCATTTAAAAGTAATTTCAAAGGAGCCACATTACACTGGTTCTAAGTATCATCAAGACGTCCAAAATTATATTGTTAATGAACTTGAATCTATGGGACTTGCGACTGAGATCCAAAATCAAGTTGTTCTAAATTCATGGAGAGTAGGAACTAATGCTGCTAATATCATTGCTACAATGAAAGGGTCGGGAGAAGGGAAGTCATTAGTATTATTATCTCATTATGATTCAAGAGTCCACAGTTCCTTTGGCGCTAGCGATGCGGGTTCTGGAGTTGTAACAATTTTAGAAGGTATAAGAGCCTTTCTGTCAAAAAACGAAAATCCTGTAAATGATATTCATGTTGTTTTTACAGATGCAGAAGAGATCGGTTTACTTGGGGCTGAGGCTTTTGTTAAATACCATAAATTTATCGATAATGTTGGACTGGTTTTAAATTTTGAAGCAAGAGGAAGTGGTGGACCAAGCTATATGTTGATGGAAACAAATGGAATGAATAGTAAACTTATATCTGAATTTGCGTATGCAAACCCTAATTTTCCAGCTGCCAACTCACTTATGTATAGCATTTATAAAATGCTTCCAAATGATACTGATCTAACTGTTTTTAGAGAAAAAGCTAATATTAATGGTTTCAACTTTGCATTTATTGGAGATCATTTTGATTATCATACCTCATTAGACACTTATGAAAGATTAGATAGAAATACTCTTTTTCATCAAGCAGATTATTTTATGACTATGATAAATCACTTTTCTAAAATTGATTTATCTAACCTTGAAAGTGATGTTGATTATGTGTACTCTAATTTTCCTTTTTTAAAACTAATTTATTTTTCAAATTCTTGGATTTTTCCCCTTTTGATTTTTGCAGTAATATTTTTTTTAGTTTTAGTTTATCTTGGATTGGCATTAAATAAACTCAAGTTAGAAGGGATTTACTCAGGAACAATACCCTTTATTATTTCATTATTTGTTTGTGTAAGTTTAACTATACTATTATGGAATTTTATTGTTTACTTAAACCCAGAGTATAAAGATATTTTACATGGGTTTACTTATAATGGTTATTATTACATATTTGGATTTATATTTTTGAATTTATTTTGTTTATTATTAATATATAAACCTTTCTTCAATAAAAACGCTGGACTTGACTTGATTATATTTCCTCTTTTATTTTGGATTATAATTAATGTCTTGATAGGTTTCTTTTTAAAAGGAGCTGCATATTTTATTATTCCAGTTTATTTTGTTCTTTTTTCCTTGCTAGTTTCTTTTTTAGTCAATCTTAAGTCTGATAAACTAATCATTCTTTGGACTTGTTTAAGTGTTCCTTTAATCTATATGTTTGCCCCTCAACTGAAAATGTTTCCAGTGGGTTTAGGTCTTAAAAATATATTTGTAAGTTCAATTTTTATAATTTTGGTTTTTTCACTTTTATTACCAATTTTTTCAAATTATTCCTTTAAAAAGCATTTAACTAATTTGACTGGGACAGTCTCTTTGCTTTTATTTTTTATGGCTTTTTTGAATAATGGATTTGACTCTGAGAATAATAAACCTAATAGTATTGTTTATTATTCTGATTTAGATAAAAACGAATCTTTTTGGATGTCCTACGATCACAATTTAGATGATTTTACTAAACAGTTTCTAGGCGATAATCCCTCCACTGATGTAGATAAATTTGTTAATAGAAGTAAATATTCAACCTCTTACAGATATATTAATAAAACTGATTTTAAAGATATTCCTTATTCATTAGTTGATGTGTTAAGTGATAGTGTTTATGGAAATAAACGTAAAGTTTCAATAAGTATAATTCCTCAAAGAAAAGTTAACACTTTTGAAATAAGAACTGAAGATCCCTTTGTTTTTGATTACTTAGCTGTCCAAGATATTCCTCACGTAAACAAGAATTCTAAAATTAGTATTAGTTCAGGAAGAATTTTAACCTATGTTCCATCCTACAACGACGAAAAAGTAATTATTGATATGATTTTTGATAAAAAGCTAAGTCCAAAATTCAGTTTAGTTGAAACGTCTTTTGATTTAATGACAAATTCTATTTTTAATTTTAAACCGAGATCTAATATAATGATGCCCATGCCTTTTGTTACTAATGATGCTATTATTCTTTCAAAAAACATATCACTATGAGATTTAATTTAATTTATTTTTTGTTATTAATATTTGTTTCATGTGTTGATGGTGAAGAAATTTTAGGTGATTGTTATGTTTCGGCTGAACCAGATGCAGTTTGTATTGAAATATATGAACCCGTGTGCGCTTGTAATAATTTGGTTTATGGTAATTCCTGTAAGGCTAAAAAAGCAGGAAATTTATCTTGGAAATCTACAAGTCTAGCAAGTGGGGAAGAATGTAAGTATTAGATAATGATATATACGTATATTTAACCTTTTTTACATAAAATTATAATGGCAAAACTTCCAAAAAAATTCCAATTTATAGATTTATCTGATTATGGAAGGCCAGCAGGTCAATGGATAGCTAAACGTTTTCAATATACAAGTGTTACACCAATACATGTTACAACTATGTTTTTTATTACTGGTTTTATTGCTATTGGATTTATGCTTAATGAATATTACATAACAGCTGCTTTTTTTATAATATTAAAATCCATTTTGGATGCTGCTGATGGTGAGCTTTCAAGATTGAAAAATACACCCTCATATGTTGGGCGTTATTATGATTCAATTGCGGATATCTTGCTTAATTTTTGTTTTTTATCTGCTTTCTGTTATTTGTCCGAAGCTTCTGTGACTCAAATGTTACTTGCTTTTATATGTATTCAATTGCAAGGAACAGTATTTAATTACTATTATGTTATTTTAAGGCATTCCGTCGAGGGTGATTCTACAAGTCGAATTATTGAAGATTGCGCACCTAAAGCTTTCAAAGGAGAGAGTCAAAATATGGTAAATATTTTTTATAATATTTATAATATATTATATATCTCTTTTGATAAAATCATGTATTACATGGATAGAAATGCAAGATATAGCCCTCCGTTTCCAAAGTGGTTTATGACTTTAGTTTCTATTTATGGGCTAGGTTTTCAGTTATTAATTATGGCTTTTATGTTGGTTTTTAAACTGCATGAATTTGTAATACCATTTTTTATAATTTACTCGATTTTCATATTTCTAATTGTTGGGTTAAGAATATTATTTCTTAAGCCTCAGTAAAATTTTATTTATTGTTACAACAGTTTTCAGTTTCACATTGACAGTAATTCAAATTATAAATGTGTAACATTGAAAGGGTAAGCGCTACGGAATAAGTTATAATTTCATCTAATTCTATCCAGACTAATTTTTCATTAAGTATTAATAAAAACAACATGATCCAGCTCATCCATAATCCAGCTTTAATAAGTTTATTTGTTGATTTTTTAGTTGATTCGTAGACTGCAATAATAGATATTAGAATAAATAAGTAATCTAAATTCTTCCACCAAAAAGGAGCTTCATGACTATGTGTTGCAGTATAGCTTTGAGCGACAAATAATAAAGGAGTCAAAAGACAATGAACAACGCAAAGAGTGCTAACTATTGCTCCAATTGTATCAGGTTTTCGTAAACTTATATTCATTATTATAATAATTTAAACGCAACTTAGTTGCGATTGCAAACATACAATTTGTTTTTAGAACTAAGAATTAATAAATTTGATTTAATGGGGGTAATAAGAAAAACACAGTCTGTATCGCTAGTGTTAAATGAATTTGAAAAGAATTCAAAAGCGATTTCCGCTATTGAATTGGTAAAGCGTCTTGATGATAAGATTAATAAAACTACAGTATATCGTCTATTAGATAAATTGGAAGATGATGGCTTATTGCATTATTTTTTAGATTCTAACGGAGTTAAATGGTTTGCGAAATGTAAAATTTGTTCAAAATCTAAACACCATGATGTTCATCCTCATTTTCAATGTACTGATTGTGGAATAGTTGATTGTTTAGAAATTAAAATAACTATACCTGAAATTCCCAATCGAAAAGTTGTTAACTCACAGATTTTAGTTCTGGGTCAATGTGATCTTTGTTTACAATAGAGTTAATTTAAAAAAAAACCCCTGTAAATCAATGACTTACAAGGGTATTTGTGGAGTCGGAGGGAATCGAACCCTCGTCCAAACAAGCGATAAAAAAGCTTTCTACAGATTTAGTTTTCATTTAGTTTTCGATAATATTCTGACTGAAAACTGCCCAAATAAAACTTATCTTCTTTAGTTTTAAAATTCTATCGAAGCTCTAGAATTTCTATGTTGACTTTGATGGTGTCTCAACATGAATCGCCGTCAACAAGGGCTATTCTGAGACATCTCACTTTCCCGCCTGGCGGGACAAGGCTTTAACTTACTATAATTCAGTTATTAAGCTGCAAGAGCGTAATTATTTTCGCCATTTAAGGTTTGGTATTATTTTATTTACGAGCGATAATCCAGCGCTCGATCTGCTTACAATTCAACCGGACCTGCTGTCAAAACCAGTCGACCCCATTATTTTCAAAGAACTAATTTTTGAAGGACAAATATATGTTAATTTGATTTACTTGAAGGAGTTAGTGGCTTTTCTAATTATTACTAATTTTTCTAACAAACCTTCAAGCTTGTTTATGTTTAGCATATTAGCTCCATCACTTTTAGCATTTTGAGGATCAAAATGAGTTTCAATAAATATACCGTCTGCACCAGTAGCAATACCAGCCTTTGCAATAGTTTCAATCATTTCAGGTCTTCCGCCGGTGACACCAGAAGATTGGTTTGGTTGCTGAAGAGAATGAGTAACATCTAAAACAACAGGAGCAAATTCCTTCATTGCAGTAATTCCTCTAAAATCAACTATCAAGTCATGATAGCCAAACATACTTCCTCTTTCAGTTATTAAGGAATTATTATTGCCTGAATCTTTTATTTTTCTAACTGCATGAGACATGCTTTCTGGACTCATGAATTGTCCTTTTTTTAAGCTAACATGTTTGCCTGTTTTGGCAGCGGCAACTAATAAGTCTGTTTGTCTTACTAAAAAAGCGGGTATTTGAAGAACGTCAACATATTTTGCAGCAAGTTCTGCATCATAAATTTCATGAATATCTGTTATGGTTGGTATATCGAATTTTTCACCTACTTTTTTTAAAATTTCTAATGCCTTTTCGTCTCCAATACCAGTAAAGCTATCAATTCTGCTTCTGTTGGCTTTTTTAAAACTTCCTTTAAAAATAAATGGAATTTCTAGTTTATTAGTTATATCAAATATTTTCTCAGCAATTTTAAAAGCCATTTCTTCACCTTCAATAGCACATGGTCCTGCAATTAGAAAAAAATTATCAGAATTAGTATTCTTAATGTTTGGAATGTTATCAATCATTTCAGGATTTTTATTTATGCTAAATTAATTAATATTCTCTAGTTATATGGTTTTGATGCAATTAGTATGTAAAAAGACATTACATTTGCGCGAAATTATAGAAAGTAAAGATGCAGTCAATAAGAAACATAGCGATAATTGCTCACGTTGATCACGGTAAAACAACTTTAGTAGATAAAATTATAGATCAAGCAAAAATCTTAGACGATCGTAAAGAACGTAAAGATTTGTTATTGGATAATAATGATTTGGAACGTGAAAGAGGTATTACTATTCTTTCAAAAAATGTTTCAGTTGATTACAAGGGGGTAAAAATTAATGTAATTGATACACCTGGTCACGCCGATTTTGGTGGTGAAGTTGAGCGTGTTTTAAAAATGGCTGACGGAGTTTTGTTGTTGGTTGATGCTTTTGAGGGACCTATGCCGCAAACTCGTTTTGTACTTGGAAAAGCATTAGAATTAGGTTTAACGCCAATTGTAGTTGTTAATAAAGTAGATAAAGAAAATTGTACACCAGATATTGTACATGAAAAAGTATTTGATTTAATGTTTGCTTTAGATGCAACTGAAGATCAATTGGATTTTGCCACAATTTATGGTTCAGCTAAAAATGGATGGATGTCAACTGATTGGCAGGATCCAAAAGAAAATATCATAGATTTATTAGACGCGGTAATTGAGTCTATCCCTGAAGCACCGTACAGAGATGGATCACCACAAATGCAGATTACATCATTAGATTTTTCGTCGTTTACAGGTAGACTTGCTATTGGGCGTGTATTTAGAGGGGATTTAGAAGAAAATAAAGATTACATGTTGTGTAAAGCAGATGGTTCTGTCAAAAAAGTAAGAATTAAAGAATTACATGTTTTTGAAGGAATGGGTAAAGTAAAAGTTTCTAAAGTAAGAAGTGGAGATATTTGTTCTATTACTGGTTTAGAAGGGTTTGAAATCGGAGATACTATTGCAGATATTGAAAATCCAGAAGCATTGCCAAGAATTGAAGTAGATCAGCCTACTATGAGTATGCTGTTTACTATTAATAATTCACCTTTTTTTGGTAAGGAGGGTAAATTTGTAACTTCTCGCCATTTACGTGATAGATTGTTTAAGGAAATGGAAAAAAACTTAGCTCTTCGTGTAGACACTACTGACAGTGAAGATAAGTTTAATGTTTTCGGACGTGGAGTTTTGCATTTATCAGTATTAATTGAAACTATGCGACGAGAAGGTTATGAACTTCAAGTAGGTAGACCACAAGTAATCATAAAAGATATTGATGGAGTAAAATCAGAGCCATATGAAACTTTATCTATTGATGTTCCAGAAGAGAGTGCTTCCAAAGCAATTAATTTAGTTTCATTACGTAAAGGAGATTTATTGGTGATGGAGCCAAAAGGAGATTTACAGCATTTAGAGTTTACCATTCCATCAAGAGGATTAATAGGTTTGCGTAATAGAATTTTAACTGCAACAGCTGGTACAGCAATTGTTAATCATAGATTTAGTGAATACGGCCCTTTCAAAGGAGAATTTTCTGAGGATATTAAAGGTGCTATTGTTTCATCTGCAGCGGGAAAAGCAACTGCTTACGCAATCGATAGGCTTCAAGATAGAGGACGTTTTTTTATTGATATAAATGAAGAAATTTATATTGGTCAAGTAGTTGGAGAAAATAGTAAAGATTCCGACATGGGTGTTAACTTAATTAAAGGAAAGCAATTAACAAACATGCGTAAATCTGGTACAGATGATGCTATGAAAATTGCTCCTAAAGTTGATTTTTCACTTGAAGAATGTATGGAGTATATAAAGGTAGATGAATATTTAGAAGTTACACCAGCTAGCCTAAGAATGCGAAAAATTACTTTTAGGCCTTAAAAGGATAAACAAAGTATTAATAATGGAAAAGAAATGAGTTTTTAAGATTTTTTTGAAAGCTCAAAAAACCTTTCCTTCTCAACTCGAATTGTTTTTTCAGGGAATTTTGATATTATATCATAATCATGTGTTGCGATTAAAATAGTTGTTCCACTTTCGTTAATTTCTTTAATTAAACTCATGATTTCTGAACTTGTAGCAGGGTCTAAGTTCCCAGTAGGTTCATCAGCTAATATTATTTCGGGATTATTTAATAATGCTCTTGAAATAGCAACTCTCTGTTGTTCTCCGCCTGAAAGTTCAAATGGATATTTATCAATAACGTAGTCCAGGTTTACTTTTTGAAGAACTTCTTTAATTCTTGAATTTATTTTTTCCGAATCTACCCATTCAGTTGCTCTTAGAACGAACTCAAGATTTTGTTTTATTGTTTTATTGGGTAATAATTTAAAGTCTTGAAAAACAACTCCAAGTTTTCTTCTTAAAAAAGGAATTTCTTTATCTTTTATTTTGTTCAGGTTAAAGTCTAGAATTTGAGCCTCTCCATCTTCAATTTTAATATCTCCATACAGAACTCTTAATAAGCTACTTTTTCCTACTCCAGTTTTACCAATAAAATAGATAAACTCACCTTTTTTTACAGATAAATTAATATTTCTAAGAATACTAGTGTTGTTTTGAGAAATGTTAACGTTTTTCAAATATACAATTGGATTCATTATTGTTTTTTTTAATAAAACCAAATTAGTAAAAGTTTGACTTTTAAATATGTTTTTTATTTTTATTAATATTTAATTACATATTTATACTAAAAATCATAATTTATAATAAAAATGTAATCATTATAGATATAATTGTTAATATATTTAACATTATGTATCATATTTGCTTAAAATTTATTTTATGTGTGGAATTGTGTGTGCATTAGATTTGAAGCAATCTTCAGATTTATTAAGATCTCAAGTTTTAGAAATGTCTAAGAAAGTAAGACACAGAGGACCTGACTGGAATGGTATTCATTGCGGAAAGAATGTCTTGTTGGCTCACGAAAGATTAGCTATTGTTGATCCTGCATCCGGAAATCAACCAATTTATAGTGATGATAGAAATTTAATTTTAGCAGCAAATGGTGAAATTTATAATCATCAAGAGTTGAGAACTGAATTAAAAACCGATTATATATTTCAAACAAATTCTGATTGTGAAATCATTTTAGCTTTGTACAAAGAAAAAGGAGTTAATTTTATTGACGACTTAAATGGGATTTTTGGATTTGTTTTATATGATGAAATAAATGACGAATATTTAATAGCTAGAGATCATATGGGTATTATTCCACTTTATATGGGCTGGGATAAGCAAGGAACTTTTTATGTTGCCTCAGAGCTGAAAGCTCTTGAGGGAACCTGTAATAAGATTGAAATATTTCCCCCTGGTCATTTTATGTCTAGTAAGGATAATAAAATGATTAAATGGTATGAAAGGGATTGGATGAATTTTGAATCTGTTAAAGATAATGATACTGATTTAGAAGAATTACAAATAGCCTTAGAAGATGCTGTTCATAGACAACTTATGAGTGATGTTCCTTACGGAGTCCTTTTGTCAGGAGGTTTAGATTCGTCAATTACATCAGCTCTTGCTAAAAAATATTCAAAAAACAGAGTAGAATCAAACGATGTTAAATCTGCTTGGTATCCTCAACTTCATTCTTTTGCTGTTGGGTTAAAAGGCTCTCCTGATTTAATAGCTGCTCAAAAAGTAGCTACTCACATTGACTCTATACACCACGAAATAACATTTACCATTCAGGAAGGGTTGGACGCTATCAAGGATGTGATATACCATTTAGAAACTTATGATGTAACCACTATTAGGGCTTCAACTCCTATGTATTTGATGGCTAGAGTTATCAAATCAATGGGTATTAAAATGGTTTTGTCTGGTGAGGGGGCTGATGAAATTTTCGGAGGTTATTTATATTTTCATAAAGCACCTAACTCTAAAGAATTTCATGAAGAAACTGTGAGGAAATTAGATAAGCTGTACCAATACGATTGCTTAAGAGCCAACAAGTCTCTAGCGGCTTGGGGAATTGAGGGTAGAGTTCCGTTTTTAGATAAAAAATTTATTGATGTTGCAATGCGTATCAATCCAAAAGATAAGATGATTAGCTCTGAAAAAATGGAAAAATGGGTTTTAAGAAAAAGCTTTGAAAAGTATCTGCCTGAATCAGTAGCTTGGAGACAAAAAGAGCAGTTTAGTGATGGAGTAGGATATGATTGGATTGATAGTTTGAAAGATCTTGTGAATGAGAAGGTTTCAAATGAAATGTTTAAAAATGCTAAATTCACTTTTCCTTTCCAAACACCTATGTCAAAAGAGGAATATTATTACAGATCAATATTTGAAGAACATTACCCGTCCGAAACTTCAGCTATGACAGTTCCGTCAGTTCCGTCAGTAGCTTGTAGCACTCCAATAGCTTTAGAATGGGATAAAGCTTTTCAAAACTTAAATGACCCGTCAGGAAGATCTGTTTCAAATGTTCATAATGATTCTTATTAATTTTTAATTTTTATTGTTAAAATTGTTGATAACTTACGGCTATTCAACTCTGATAATTAGCTATTTTGCTTTGTTAAATGGTTATATTTGTTTTAACCAAAAAATTATAAAAATCTTTTAAAATGAGCGAAGAAATAAATAAGAATCAGTATTCTGCTGATAGCATACAGGCTCTTGAGGGAATGGAGCATGTTAGAATGAGACCATCGATGTATATTGGAGATGTTGGTGTTCGTGGTCTACATCATTTAGTTTATGAAGTTGTTGATAATTCTATTGATGAAGCAATGGCTGGCCATTGTAATGAAATAAATGTTTCAATAAATGAAGATAATTCTGTTTCTGTTGATGATAATGGAAGAGGAATTCCTGTAGGAATTCATAAAAAAGAAGGTGTTTCTGCTCTTGAAGTAGTTATGACTAAAATTGGAGCAGGAGGTAAGTTTGATAAGGATTCGTACAAGGTGTCTGGTGGATTACACGGTGTAGGTGTTTCTGTAGTGAATGCATTATCAGATCATCTTACTGCAAGAGTGTTTAGAGACGGAAAAATTTGGATCCAGGAATATAGTAAAGGAAAAGCCTTGTATCCAGTTAAGCAGGATGGTACCACATCAAAAAAAGGTACTGAAGTTACATTTAGACCTGATAAATTAATTTTTAAAGAATCTCAAGAATACAGCTATGAAACCTTAGCTAACCGTATGAGAGAATTATCTTTTCTAAATAAGGGAATTACTATTTCGCTCACCGACAAGCGAACTATGGTTGATGGTGAATATGTTAAAGAAGTTTTTAAATCTGAAGAAGGTTTAAAAGAATTTATTAGATTTTTAGATGAAAACAGAGAGCCTTTGACCTCTGATGTTATTTCAATGGAGGGTGAAAAAAATGGTATTCCTGTCGAAGTAGCGATGATTTATAATACATCGTTTTCAGAGAATTTACATTCTTATGTTAATAATATTAATACTCATGAGGGAGGAACTCATTTAGCAGGTTTCAGAAGAGGTTTGACATCAACTTTAAAAAAGTATGCTGATTCATCTGGAATGCTAGATAAATTAAAGTTTGATGTTGCTGGTGATGATTTTAGAGAGGGTCTTACAGCCATAGTTTCAGTTAAGGTAGCTGAACCTCAATTTGAAGGTCAAACTAAAACTAAATTAGGAAACAGAGAGGTTAATTCTGCTGTTTCTCAAGCGGTTTCTGAAATGCTTGAAAACTATTTAGAAGAAAATCCTATGGATGCTAAAATTATTGTCCAAAAGGTTATTCTTGCAGCTCAAGCTAGACATGCAGCTAGTAAAGCCCGTGAAATGGTTCAAAGAAAAACTGTAATGAGTGGAGGAGGATTACCTGGTAAACTTTCAGATTGTTCTGAACAAAATCCAGAACTTTGTGAAGTTTTTTTAGTTGAGGGAGATTCTGCAGGAGGAACAGCTAAACAAGGAAGGGACAGAAATTTCCAAGCTATTTTACCATTAAGAGGTAAGATACTTAATGTAGAAAAAGCTATGCAACATAAAGTTTTTGAAAACCAGGAAATAAGAAATATATATACTGCTCTTGGCGTTACAATTGGAACAGAAGAGGATAGTAAAGCTCTTAATTTAGAAAAATTAAGGTATCACAAGGTTGTAATTATGTGTGATGCCGATGTAGATGGAAGTCATATTGCAACACTGATTTTAACTTTCTTTTTTAGATATATGAAAGAACTTATCGAAAACGGAAATATTTATATCGCTACACCTCCATTATATCTTGTTAAGAAAGGAGCTAAAAAACTATACGCATGGAATGATGAGGAAAGAGATAAGATTATGGACGATTTTGGACAAGGAGTTTCAATTCAAAGATATAAAGGGCTAGGAGAAATGAATGCTATTCAGCTTTGGGACACTACAATGAATCCAGAGTTTAGAACTTTTAGAAAGGTAACAATTGATAACGCAGTTGAAGCTGACAGGGTATTTTCAATGTTAATGGGTGACGAAGTTCCACCAAGAAGAGAATTCATTGAAAAAAATGCTACATACGCTAATATCGACGTCTAATAAAAAATTATTAAATAAAATGAAAGTAACTATTGTAGGTGCAGGAAATGTTGGATCAACTTGTGCAGAAGTAATTGCAACTCAATCTATTGCAAGTGAAGTTGTTCTTTTAGATATCAAAGAAGGTTTTGCTGAGGGTAAAGCATTAGATATGATGCAAACTCAAACAACTATAGGTTTTGGAACAAAAATAATTGGAACCACTGGTGATTATTCAAAAACATCTGATAGTGATGTTGTAGTTATTACATCTGGTATTCCTAGAAAACCTGGAATGACAAGAGAGGAGTTAATTGGAATTAACGCAGGAATAGTAAAAACAGTTTCTGAAAATATTTTAAAACATTCTCCGAATACAATTATCGTTGTTGTTTCTAACCCTATGGACACTATGACTTATCTAGCACTAAAATCAACTGGATTACCTAAAAATAGAGTAATAGGTATGGGAGGTGCTTTAGACAGTTCTAGATTTAAAACATATCTTTCGCAGGCACTCGATAGACCTGCAAATGATATTCATGGAATGGTAATAGGTGGTCATGGAGATACTACAATGATTCCATTAACAAGATTAGCTACTTATAATGGCTTACCAATTTCTGACTTAATTACTGAAGAAGAATTAGAAAAGGTTTCAGCCAGTACGATGGTTGGAGGAGCAACACTTACTAAACTCTTAGGTACATCAGCTTGGTACGCTCCTGGTGCTTCAGTTGCTTTTTTAGTAAAATCAATTTTAAATGATGAAAAGAGAATTATTCCATGTTCAGTATTTTTGGATGGAGAGTATAACCAAGATGACATTTGTATTGGTGTTCCATGTATTATTGGAAAAAATGGATGTGAAAAAATTATAAATTTAAAATTAAACGATCAGGAAATGGTAAAATTTGCTGACAGTGCATCAGCTGTTAGAAAAATGAATTTAGCTCTGTAGGTACAATCAATCTAATAAATTACTTTGATGTTTATTTTTAGAATTGCTTTATCATCAAGTAAATCATATATTTGCTCGTTTTAAAAAAAGAACTCATAAATAAAATATTATGCATAATAATGGTCTAATAAAGTTTTTTGCTTTTTGTTTCACTCTTGTAAGTGTTTATCAGATTTCATTCACTTTTATAACATCAGGCATTGAGGATAATGCTTCTGAATATTCTGTAAAATCTATTTCAAATCAACAAGAAAATTTTGCTGATTTAAGAGAAGAAAAATATAATAATTATTTAGATTCAATAGCTGATGAGTCTGTTCTTGGCTTCACAACATATAAAAGTGCAAAAAATAAAGAATTAAATAAAGGTTTAGATTTAAAAGGAGGTATAGATGTAACTCTTCAAGTATCAGTTAAGGATATATTAAAAGGTCTCTCAGAAAACTCTAAAGATCCTGTATTTAACAAAGCATTGAACGATGCTGATATTTTGCAAAAAGAATCTGATGATACTTATGTGGAATCATTTTTTATTGCTTTTGAAGAAATTAGTAGTGATACGCCTTTGGCATCTCCAGATATTTTTGCAAATAGATCATTAAGTGACGAAATTAATTTCGAAATGTCTGACGCTGAGGTTAAACCAATAATTAGAAGAAAAATTGATGAATCTATCGTTTCAGCTTTTGAAGTTTTAAGAAAAAGAATAGACAAATTTGGTGTAACTCAGCCCAATATTCAACGTTTAGGTAACTCTGGAAGAATTAGAGTTGAGTTGCCTGGTGCTAAAGATGTAGCTAGAGTTAAAAACCTTCTTCAAAGCACTGCTCAGTTAGAATTTTGGTACACTGAAAAAAACGATGATTTTTTACCTTTTTTATCAAAAGCTAATGAAGCTTTGAAAACTATTTTAGTAGAGGATGATGATAAGTTAGAAATTACGGAAACATCAGAAATTGATGATTTATTAGCTGATGTAGAAGCTAATGATTCTATTACTTCAAGTGGTAAAAATCCTCTTTTTGATTATTTAGTTGGAACTGGTTTTCAAGGAGGTCCTGTAATCGCTCAATTTTTAGCAAAAGATCAAAAGAAAATTGAGGAATATTTGTCAATGCCAGAAATTAGACAGCTACTTCCTTCAGAAAAAAGATTTACTCGTTTCCTTTTTGGCAAGGCCGATCTATCTAATAGTGTTGTTGATCTTTATGCAATTCAATCTAACAGAGATAATAAACCACCACTTAGTGGTAGTGTAGTTGTTGATGCAAGTCAATCCTATGACCAGGTTGGTGCAGCAGCTGTTTCAATGCAAATGAATGGAAAGGGTGCTAGAAAATGGGAAGAAATGACAGGTAACGCTTATAAAGATAAAAGCAATATTGCTATTGTTTTAGATGATATAGTTTACTCTGCACCTGGAGTTTCAAGAGGTGCAATTTCTGGAGGTAGATCTGAAATATCTGGTCAATTCACATTAAATGAAGCAATTGATTTAGCTAATGTTTTAAGAGCGGGAAAATTACCTGCTTCAGCTGAAATTATTGAATCGGAGGTAGTAGGTCCATCGCTAGGAAAAGAAAACATTGAAAAAGGTATAAATTCTTTTATTATTGCTTTAATTCTTGTTCTTATTTGGATGATTTTCTACTATGGAAGAGCAGGTATTTACGCTGATGTTGCTCTGGTTTTAAACTTAGTTTTAATATTTGGAATTCTAGCCGGCTTAGGAGCAGTGCTTACTCTTCCTGGAATTGCCGGTATAGTTTTAACAATTGGTATGTCAGTTGATGCTAACGTACTTATTTTCGAAAGAATTAGAGAAGAATTAAGAAAAGGAAAAGGAATTAAGAAATCTGTTGGAGATGGTTTTAGTAATGCTTTGTCTTCCATTTTAGATGCTAACATAACTACAGGACTGACTGCATTAATTCTTTTTGTTTTCGGATCTGGTCCAATTAAAGGGTTCGCAACAACTTTATTAATTGGTATTGCTACATCATTATTTACAGCAATTTTCATTACAAGAATGTTAGTAGATTCAAGATTATCAAAAGGTAAAATTCTTGATTTTTCTACTGCAATCACTAAAAATTTATTTAGCAAACTTTCTATTACTTTTTTACAAAAGAGAAAAGTTGCTTATTTTGTGTCTGGCTCTTTACTATTGATTAGTATCTTCTCACTAAGTACAAATGGACTTAATCAAGGTGTTGATTTTGTTGGAGGAAGAACATATACCGTAAGGTTTGACAATGATGTAAATCAAACTGAAATACAAGCTTCATTAGTTGAGGTTTTAGGAAATGCTGAAGCAAAAACATTTGGTTCAGACAATCAATTAAAAATCACTACTAACTACAAAGTTGATGTTGAAGGTATTGAAGTAGATGACGAAATTCAACAAAAAATGTTTGATGCATTAAAAAATAAATTTCCTGATAATTTATCGTACGATGATTTTGTTAATGGAGCTGATAATAAATCTGTAGGAATAATGGGATCATCTAAGGTTGGACCTACTATAGCCGACGATATTAAAAAGAATTCGTTTTTGGCAATTTTTGGTTCATTAGCAGTCGTGTTTTTATATATCTTGTTTAGATTTAGAGATTGGCAATATTCTTTAGGAGCTGTTACTGCAGTTTTTCACGATGTTCTAATAGTATTGGGAATATTTTCTTTAACGTATTCATTTATGCCGTTTAGTATGGAAATTAATCAAGCATTTATTGCAGCCGTATTAACTGTGATTGGTTATTCTTTAAATGACACCGTAGTTGTTTTTGATAGAATTAGAGAGTTTAGATTAATAAACAAATCATGGGAGTTTAAAAAGACAGTTAATAGTGCTTTAAATAGTACTTTAAGTAGAACCTTGAATACTTCTTTTACAACCCTAGTTGTATTATTGGCAATTTTCCTTTTTGGTGGAGAATCAATTAGAGGATTTATGTTCGCTTTAATTGTTGGTGTTTTAGTTGGTACTTACTCTTCGGTTTTTATCGCTACACCTGTTATGTTTGATACATTAAGAAAAAGTTTAAAGAAATAATTTAAGCATACTTTCTTTTCGAATATAGCATTAGGCCTATTCCTATAATCACAAAAGGTATACTAAGCCACTGGCCAGTTGATAAAAGTCCTAAAGTATTTTCAAGATCTCCTCCTTGACTTTCCTTAACATTTTCAACTAATATTCGTATTGAAAAAAGGCAAGTTAAAAACAATCCAAAAATGAATCCCTTGTGTTTTTTTAAATCTGTTTTCCAGTAAATGTTCCAAAGAAGAATAAATAATAATAAATATCCGAAAGCTTCGTATAATTGAGCTGGATGTCTTGGAAAAATTTCGCCATTATTTTGAAATACAACACCAAAGTTTGAATTAGTATAATTCCCTACTATTTCAGAGTTAAAGAAATTACCAATTCTAACAAACATTCCTCCAATTGCGATTGGAATAGCTATCCTGTCAAAAATCCATAAAACAGAATCGTATTTAAATTTGTATTTGTATATAAACATCGCTGTAATTATACCTACCGCTGCACCATGACTGGCTAATCCTCTATATCCAACGAATTTATAACCGTCAATTATTCCAAACAACATTGAACTGTCTATATCTTTTTTTATTGGCAATAATATTTCAATTAAATTGTTTTGAAAATATTCCCAGTTATAAAAGAATACTTCTCCCAATCTAGCTCCTAGCAAAGTCCCAAAAACTACATATATAAAAAGAGGTTCAACTAGTTCTATAGGTTTACTATCATTAACATATATTTTTTGAACTATATAATAACCTAATGAAAATGCAATGATAAACATTACACTATACCAGTAAATTGTCAAAGGTCCTAAGTTTAAAAAAACTTCATTTGGTGCCCAATTTATTTTAAATATCATCATAATCGTGTTTTTATATATTTTTTAAGGGATAGGATCATATCCATTTCCTCCCCAAGGATTACATTTTATAATTCTTTTAATACTTATCAATCCCCCTTTTATTAAACCAAATTTAATTAACGATTGTTTAGTGTATTCTGAACATGTAGGTGAATATCTGCAGGTAGAAGGTAAAATTGGAGATAATATAGTTTGGTAAATTTTAATCAATAGAAGAATTGGATATAGAACTATTTTTTTAATCATACCAATTTATATGAAGAGCTGTTTTGTTCATCATTTAGTTGAACTCCTATCTTTAATAAGTCATCTCTAATCTGATCTGATAATTTAAAATTTTTATTTAATCTAGCTTCATTTCTGATTTTAATAAGTAAACTTATTAATTCGTCAGAGGAATTATTGTTTTTAGATTCTTCATTTTCATTATTAAAACCTAAAATATTGAATAATAAATCATTGAAAGTTGTTGTTAATTTTTCTTTATCATTTGTATTTAAATTTTTAGTATTAATATTCACATTATTAATAAACTTTACACAGTCAAATATTTCAGCTATTAGCATTGGAGTATTAAAATCGTCATTCATTTTTGAATAACATTTACTAATCCACTGATCAACATTAAAATCTGACGCCTGATTATTATGATCTAATTGAGAAATTAATGAAAATCCACTCATTAATTTTTTAAATCCCTTTTCCGAAGCTAGCAAAGCATCATTGCTCAAGTCCAATACACTTCGGTAATGAGCTTGATAAATAAAAAACTTAACAACATTTGGACTAAAAGCTTTACTTAAAATTTTATTATTTCCATCAAAAACTTCATTTGGTAAAATAAAATTTTCTATTGATTTTGACATTTTTTTCCCATTCAATGTCAGCATGTTGGTGTGCATCCAGAATTTTGCAGGATTTTTTCCATCTATAGCCTCTGATTGAGCAATTTCACAATCGTGATGAGGAAATTTCAAATCAATTCCTCCTCCGTGTATATCAAAGTAATCACCGAGATATTTTTTACTCATTGATGTGCATTCAAGATGCCAGCCTGGAAATCCTTTTCCCCAGGGAGAATCCCAAAACATAATATGACTTTTTTCAGCTTTTTTCCAAAGAGCAAAATCCTGTGGATTTTTTTTGTCTGAAGAACCATCTAAAGTTCTAGATTGATTAAGCATTTCTTCAATCTTCCTTCCACTTAATTTTCCGTAAGTTTTAGATTTATTAAACTTTAGAATATCAAAATAAACTGAACCATTTTTTTCGTAGGCAAAACCAGATTTTAAAATTTGTTTTATACTTTCAATTTGTTCAATAATGTGACCGGTTGCACTTGGTTCAATACTTGGAGGGACTGTGTTTAATTTGTTTAATATATCATGGAAATCTACAGTGTATTTTTGGACAACTTCCATTGGTTCTATGTTTTCAAGTCTTGCTTTTTTGGAAACTTTATCCTCGCCTGTGTCATCTTCATTTTCTAAATGACCTACATCGGTTAAATTCCTAACGTATCTAACTTTATATCCTAAGTGATTTAAGTATCTATAAATCAAATCAAATGAAATGAAAGTTCTACAATTTCCTAAATGTGCATTGCTGTAAACAGTGGGGCCACAAACATACATTCCAACGTTGGATTTTTCAATTGGAATAAATTTTTCTTTTTTGCCAGTTAAGGAATTATGTATTTTTAAATCTTTGGCGTAGTTTGAAATCATTTCAAATTATTTCAGCTTTCGTTACGAATATAATCTAAAAATTCTCTTTTGACATTATTATCTTTAAACTTGCCTCCAAACTCAGCTGTAACTGTACTACAATCTTTATCTTTTATTCCTCTTGAATTAACACACAAATGTTTAGCATCAATAACACATGCTACATCTTCGGTCCCAAGAGCCTCTTGTAAAGCTTTAACTACTTGTATAGTTAATCTTTCTTGTACCTGAGGGCGTCTAGCAAAATAATCAACAATTCTGTTCATTTTAGATAAACCAATTACGTTACCATTTGAAAAGTAAGCTACGTGAGCTTTTCCAAATATTGGTAATAAATGGTGTTCGCATGTAGAATATACCGTTATGTTTTTTTCAACCAACATTTCTTTGTACAAATACTTGTTATCAAAAGTTGAAGCTTTTGGCATATTCTTAGGGTTAAGTCCTCCAAACAGCTCATTTACATAAGCCTTAGCCACCCTTTTAGGAGTTCCTTTTAAACTATCATCAGTAAGGTCCATTCCTAAAGTTTCTAAAATATTGTACACATTTTTCTCAATGACTGAAATTTTTTCTTCGTCAGTCATTTCAAAAGCATCTTCTCTTAGTGGAGTATCGGCTGAAGAACTTAGGTGGTCATCACCAACAACATCTAATTGTTCTTCAAAAAATTTTTCGTATTTCATATTCATATAAATCTGTTTGCAAAGATAATTAAAGATTAATTAATAGTATAGTTAATAAATTATTTCTAAAATTTAAAAATTACTGATAGTGAAGATATCGAATTAGTCGTATTAATGAGTGCTGAATCAGTTAAGCCTGTATCAAATAATTGATAATTTTTCTCAGATTCAATAGTTTTGTGTGAGAGATTTAAAATCGTACTACCTAAATCTAAACCTATCCCAAAAGAATATGAATTAGCATCTTTTACCTTAAAAGATTTTTTGTAGGGACTTTGATTTTTATTATATCCTGCTCTTAAGCTTATTTTATTTAATCTAAACTCTGTTCCTAGTCTTAGATTTAATGTTTTCTGTAATGATGTATTAATTTCATTATTGATAATACCAAAATCTCTTCTAGGGTTTACTTTTGTATTAGAAAAATCTTTTGTTTCTAAGTCTATACTTATTAGCCCTAATTTTCCTACAATTATAGCTGAGCTAAAGGTAAGAGTTGAAGGTGTGGCGATTTTGTATTTAGGGTAAATATTTGTAATTCTTGGATTAACAATATCAGTATAATTAGTATTATCTATATCGATAGACTGAGTTTCTAAATATTGAGAGGTTTGATCCCATAAACTATACCAGGTTGGTGAGTGATAAGAAATTCCCAGTCTGAAACTTTTAAATTTTCTTATAGCTCCAACTTGAAACGAAATACCTTTTCCCTGAGTAACTAAATTGTTTTGAAATAAAATTGACTTAATGGCAGAGTTATTATCAAAATTATTTTCATAATGCATTAAATACTTTTCTATGTATATATCATGTGTGTTTAAATTAAACCCAAAGTAATAATCTTCTTTAAATTGAATTCCAATATTTAAATTATACTTATTGTTATATCCTTTAGATTCACTAGAATATTCTTGATCTACACCATTATTATATTTAGCAATCGAAAAAAATTGATTTAAATTGTCATCATAATTAATGAGATAGGCTTGATAAGCAAGAAAAGCTTGCTGAGCAGAAAATCCGTAAAGTTCTCCTAAATTTCTGTACACTCCAGAGATATCTTGGTTCCCTGTATTTAAAATTTCGGGGGAAATTCCATATGAATTGTTAAGAAAAAAACTATCTATTGAATTATTATCATTTCGACCTTTTATTAAAAAATTATTTTTGTAAGAATTGTTTGTCTGTACATTAATTCCAAAAGAAATTTTATTGATATTACCACCTCCATAATTTTTTAATATCCAAACAGCACCTCCCTGATTAAATGAAAAGTTATTGTCATCTTCGCTTTCAGAATTATTAAAAAATAAAGTCTTATTAGTTTTTTTTTCTATTGAAAGAGTGAATCCATATTCGTTATCATTAAAAACAGCACTACTGGCGGGGTTTATGTTTATTGCCGAAAGATCTCCTCCCAATGCTCCAAAAGCTCCACCCATTGATTCGAATCTTGCAGTTCCGCTAGGATTGTTAGATGTAAATCCTAGAACATCATTTAATGTTTGTGAACTTAAAGAGATTGAACAAAGAAACAGAAAAAACGAAATTCTTTTCAAATGCATTTTAAAACTATCTTTTACTTCTGGAAACGCTTCCTGAACTTGAGGAAGAACTCCTACTCACACTTCCAACACTTGATCTTGAAGAGTTTGAAGATGATGAAGGTGTATAAGAAGGTCTAGATTTATTTGAACTTGAAGAGCTTGATTCAGGTCTTGAATAGCTTCTAGTGTTACTAGATGAATTTGTGTTATTCAATTCGCTTCTTGAATATCCTCTTCCATTGTTTAATGAACCCTTACTAGATCTTGAAACATCGTAGGATCTTGTTGATCCATATTTAGTAGTTTGGAAATTAGGTTTAGAGGATCTTTTTTTGTCACTATTAGAATTCCCATAGTTTTCTAATTCACCTCTGTTTTGATATCCTCTTGCTGGACCCACAACTCCCTGAGAATTTTTTAAAGCATAATAAACTCTGTTAATATTTCTATTTTTGATTTGATCTAATTTTTCAGATTTCTCACCATTACCAGACTTTTCTATTTTATTCTCATTTCTTCCAACATTATAATTTGTAGTTGAGTTAGAGTTAGATGAATTTTCGAGAATACCTTTGTCAGTAGAATATAAAGAACTTCTTTGTCCATTCATATATGCAACTCCAGAATATCTATTTCTTGAATAATATGGATCGTTATAATCTGGTCCATTATAATAAGGATGCCACCAATTATTCCACATGTAACCATTACCGTATCTAGAACCATATCCATATCCATATCCATATCCATAACGATAATAATTTAATCCCCAAGGAGAATACCAATTCCAATAAGAGGAATGATAATTACCATACCGATTATATCCGTATGGATTATAATTCATGTAAGGAGTGTATATTGTACGGTCTCTAAAAATTATATTAATTGATGTGGGGCTATCTCCCCATGAACCATTACTATTATTGTAAGAGACATTTGTATTTGAAGAATAAGAGTTTACGTCAGTGATGATTGAATCATTAAGAGAAGGATTTAAACCTAATTCATTTGATTTTTGTTCAAAATAGTTTTTATAAAACGTACCATTATTGCTGGAACTTTCAACATTAACATTATTTCCATATATACCATCGCTATTGTTTGAATTGATTGTGTTTAGTGGTCCACAACTTATTAACGATAATGTAAAAAGTAATAATATTAAGTGTCTCATTTTGTTTATAATTTAATTAATTTAGCATTACCTAAAATTAATCAATAATTATGCCAATACCAATTCATGTCTAAAAAGTTAACTAAAAGAGAGGACGATTATTCTAAGTGGTACAACGAATTAGTTGTTAAAGCTGACTTAGCTGAAAACTCTTCAGTTAGAGGTTGTATGGTCGTAAAACCATATGGTTATGCTATATGGGAAAAAATGCAAGCACAGCTAGATAAAATGTTTAAGGAGACTGGACATCAAAATGCGTATTTTCCTTTGTTTGTTCCTAAAAGTTTATTTGAAGCCGAAGAAAAAAATGCTGAAGGATTTGCAAAAGAGTGCGCTGTAGTTACGCACTACAGACTTAAAAATGATGATAAGAATCCTGGAAAATTAATCGTTGATGAAAATGCTAAATTAGAAGAAGAGTTAATTGTTAGACCTACAAGCGAAGCAATTATTTGGAATACATATAAGAATTGGATACAATCTTATAGAGATTTACCTATTTTAATAAATCAATGGGCTAATGTGGTAAGGTGGGAAATGAGAACAAGACTTTTTTTACGAACAGCTGAATTTTTGTGGCAAGAAGGTCATACCGCTCATTCAACGAAAGATGAGGCCTTAACTGAGGCAGAACAAATGAACGATATTTATGCTGAATTTGCTCAAAACTTTATGGGGATCCCAGTTATTAAAGGTTTGAAATCAGAAAGCGAAAGGTTTGCTGGTGCAGAGGAAACCTATTGTATTGAAGCCCTTATGCAAGATGGTAAAGCTTTGCAGGCTGGTACCTCTCATTTTTTAGGTCAAAACTTTGCAAAAGCATTTGATGTTAAATTCGCAAATAAAAGTGGAACTCTTGATTATGTTTGGGCTACATCCTGGGGTGTTTCAACTAGATTGATAGGTGCTTTAATTATGACGCATTCTGACGATAACGGTTTAGTTCTTCCACCAAATTTAGCTCCTATTCAGGTGGTTATCATTCCAATATACAGATCTGACGAGCAATTTGAATTGATTTGCTCTAAAGTAAATCCAATAATTGATAAGCTTAAAGCCAAAAATATTTCTGTTTTATTTGATAAAAGAGATACTTATAAGCCAGGATTTAAGTTTAATGAACATGAAATTAAGGGCGTTCCAATTAGAATAGCTGTAGGTCCAAAAGATTTAGATAATTCAACTCTTGAAATATTTAGAAGAGATGAAATGGTTAAAGAAACAATTGCTTTTGATGAAGTTTTTGATAAAATCGATTTTTTATTAAAAGACATTCAAACTAATTTATTTTCTAAGGCAAAAATATTTACTGAAAATAATACTAGGATTGTGAATAACTATGATGAGTTTAAATCAATTTTAAATAATGAAGGCGGATTTATTTCAGCTCACTGGGATGGTACGAAAGAAACTGAAGATAAAATTAAAAAAGAAACTAAAGCAACTATAAGATGTATTCCATTAAATTCGGAAAAAGAATCTGGAAAATGTATCTATTCAAATAAGCCATCATTACAGAGAGTTCTATTTGCAAAGGCTTATTGATTTATAAGTTTTTATAAATAAAAAAATTATGTTGCAAGTTTGTATCCTTTCAATTACATTTGCATTCGTTTTTAATAGGCCCGTTCGTCTATCGGCTAGGACGCCAGGTTTTCATCCTGGTAAGAGGGGTTCGATTCCCCTACGGGCTACTAAATAAATAATATGGCTAATCATAAATCAGCGTTAAAAAGAATTAGAAGAAATGAAGCTGTTAAACTTAGAAATAAGGTTCAACACAAAGCTACTAGAAACGCTATTAAAAAGCTTAAAGATTTAAGTGCAAAGAAAGAAGCTACAAAACTTTTACCGTCTGTAGTTTCTATGCTTGATAAATTAGTTAAGAATAACATTATTCATGCTAATAAAGCAGCTAACCTTAAATCTAAGCTAACTAAGCAAGTTTCTTCTTTATAATTTTTTTTGTAATTAAGAATTCATTGAAATAAGAAATTCCTCATTATTGAGTGATCTCTTAATTCTATCATTGATAAATTCCATCGCTTCTACTGGATTCATGTCGGCTAGGTATTTTCTCATCACCCACATTCTTTGGATCGTGTTTTTATCTAATAATAAATCGTCACGTCTTGTTCCTGATGAAACTAAGTCAATTGCAGGAAATATTCTTCTATTTGAAATTCTTCTATCTAATTGAAGTTCCATATTACCTGTTCCTTTAAACTCTTCAAAAATTACCTCATCCATTTTAGATCCTGTTTCAGTTAATGCAGTAGCTATAATTGATAAAGATCCTCCTCCTTCAATATTTCTCGCGGCTCCAAAAAATCTTTTTGGTTTGTGAAGAGCATTAGCGTCTACTCCTCCACTTAATATTTTCCCAGAAGCCGGTTGAACTGTGTTGTAAGCTCTAGCAAGTCTAGTTATGGAGTCTAAAAGAATAACAACATCATGGCCACATTCAACTAATCTTTTAGCTTTTTCTAAAACAATATTGGCCACTTTTACATGCCTATCGGCAGGCTCGTCAAAAGTAGAGGCAACCACCTCTCCCTTTACATTTCTTTGCATATCAGTAACTTCTTCAGGTCTTTCATCAATTAAAAGTATTATTTGATAAACTTCAGGATGATTAGCTGCAATTGCATTTGCAACGTCTTTTAATAACATTGTTTTACCAGTCTTAGGTTGAGAAACTATCATTCCTCTTTGTCCTTTTCCAATTGGCGAAAACAAATCCATTATTCGAGTTGAAACAGTACTACTTTTTTCAGCAATATTAAATTTCTCATTTGGAAATAATGGAGTTAAATGTTCAAATGATACCCTATCTCTAACAATATTAGGACTTAGGCCATTAATTAAAGACACTTTAATTAATGGAAAATATTTTTCTCCCTCTTTTGGTGGTCTTACATGCCCCAACACGGTATCACCGGTTTTTAAACCAAATAACCTTACTTGAGATTGAGATACATAAATATCATCTGGAGAAGTTAAGTAGTTATAATCAGAGGATCTTAAAAAACCATATCCTTCTTGCATAATATCTAAAACTCCTTCACTTTCAATTATTCCATCAAATTCAAAGTCAGGTTCTTTATATCTATTTCGATTATCCTGGTTATGATTTCTTTCCTTTCTAACAAATTTATTTGGTTTATGAGGAAGTTTATTATCTTTTTTTGACAAAGATTCTTTAGAGTTTTCTTTTGGTTTTACAACCTCTTTTTTGATTTCGTTTTTTGAATCTTTCTTTTCAATTGAAATTTCTTCTTCTGGTTTTTTATCTTCTTTAATAGAACTTGGATTGGAAGCGTAATGATCAATGATCTTATAAGCTAAATCCATTTTTTTTAATCCAGTAGTTTTTTCAATGCCAAGTTTAGAAGCGATATCTTGTAATTCAGCAATTTTTTTTTCTTTTAATGCGGATATTTCAAACATTTTTATTGTTTAAGTTTAGTATGATATGTTGAAAGTTGTAATTCGTTTTATGAAATTGTGGGAATGATTATAATAATCAATGTAAATATACAATTATTTATTAAATCACTTTAAATTCTTAAATTTATACTTCAAAAATAAATAAAATATGATACAAAGAATTCAATCATTATATATGCTTTTGCTGTTTGTATTAAATGTTATTGTTGTAATAAGCATTGATAGTGATCCGTCTTTTTCTTTAGCAGAATCTTATTTCGGTTACTTTAGACCTTATCTTAACGATTATTTTTACTCTGAAATTTTAGCACTTACAGTAATTATTAATATTTTTTTATTTAAAAAACCTAATGTTCAAATAATTGTATTAAGAATTTTATTTCTAACCTTAATTTTTGGATTACTAAATTTATTTGACGAAAGATCTTTAGCAGCTTCGTTCAAAGATCCTGGGCTTTTATATTTTATAACTTCTTTTTTATTAATATTAATGTCTGTAAGATCTATTAAAAATGATCAGGCCATAATAAGATCATCAAACAGATTAAGATAATTTCGATCTATCTCCTAACTCAATTATTTCCATATTTTCAATTTTCTCTTCATTAATTTCAAATCTAATCATAGTTCTTTTTTTATGAAACCCATGTCTTCCTGCGGCACCGGGATTAATAAATAAAACATTATTGACTTTATCAAATTCTACTCTAAGAATATGAGAATGTCCACAAATGAAAATTTTAGGTTTTTCTTGTTTAATTATCGACTTACTTTTTTTATTGTAATAGAGTGGCTTTCCAGCAATGTGAATCATTGAAATCTTAACTTTTTCACACATAAAAGTATTTTCTTCTTTTATAGTTGATCTAACAACACTATCATCAATATTTCCAAAAACAGCTCTTGTTTTTGTAATTTTTTTTAATGTATCATAAACCTTTATGTTTCCTATATCTCCTGCATGCCATATTTCATCTGATTTTTTTGCATATTTGATTATACTATCATCAATATAACTGTGAGTGTCGGACAATAATAGAATTTTTTTCAATTAAATATTTTTTTGATTTTTTTAATAAGGTATATTTGATTTAAACAAAAGTAGTATTTCTCTTGCGATATTTATTAGAATTATCATTTAATGGCGCTAACTATCATGGTTGGCAAATTCAACCAAATTCTGTTTCAATCCAAGAAACAATTGAGAGATGTCTATCTACTATTTTAAATGAAAAAATTAATATTGTAGGTGCTGGCAGAACAGATTCAGGAGTTCATGCATCTTATTTTTGTGCACACTTTGATTATGATCAAATAATTAAAGACAAATCAAATTTTATTTATAAATCAAATTCTTTTTTGCCAAAAGATATTAGTATTAACAAAATTTATGATGTCAAGAGCGATTTTCATTCAAGATTTGACGCGTTAAGTAGAACATATCAGTACAGACTTAATACATTTAAAAACCCTTTTTTATCTAATAATTCTTACTATCTAAGAAAAGATATTAATTTCTATAAAATGAATTTAGCTGCTCTAAAACTTTATAACTACAAAGACTTTAAGTCTTTTTCAAAATCTAATACTGACGTTTATACTTTTGACTGTAACATAACAGATGCAAAATGGAGCTTTAGAGAAGATCATTGGATTTTTGAAATTTCTGCTAATCGTTTTTTAAGAAATATGGTAAGAGCTATTGTTGGAACTCTTATTGAAATTGGAGAAGGTAAACATGAGATTTCTCATATGGATACTGTAATTAAAAGTAAAGATAGAGAAGTTGCAGGCTATTCAGTTCCTGCACAAGGCTTATGTTTAACTAACATTGTTTATCCTAAAAATTCATTATTTGATGAATAAAAATTCCAATCTTCTAGATTTAAAGCTTTTTAAAAGACTCTTGGATTATGTTTTAATATATAGGGGTGTGTTTATTTTTGTAGCAATTTCTGCGTTACTAATTTCTGTTTTTTCGACATTAACACCTTATTTAATTAAGGTAGCTGTAGATGATTATTTAGCTTTAGGTAAGTATCAAGATTTTATTTATTTAATAATCTTAATGTTTTTTAATTTGATGCTCACGGTTCTTTTTATGTTTTTATTTAGCTATTACGCCAATTTGCTTGGGCAAAAAGTTATTTATGATTTAAGAGTTCAGTTGTTCAAACATATTCTAAATTTCAGAATGTCATATTTTGACAAATCCTCTGTTGGACGATTAGTAACTAGAGCTGTAAATGATATGGAAACAATTGCAAGTATTTTTAGCCAGGGTCTTTTTATGATAGCTGCTGATTTGATGCAAATGTTTTTAGTAATTATTGTAATGCTTTTCTTAAGCTGGAAATTATCTCTAACAATTTTTTTCATTTTACCTTTTATCCTTTTTGCTACAAGAAAGTTTCAAAAATCAATGAAAATAGCTTTTAATGAAGTTAGGTCTGAGGTTGCTAATTTAAATTCTTTTGTTCAAGAAAGGATTACTGGAATGAAAATCGTTCAATTGTTTAATAGAGAAAAAATTGAATACGATAATTTTGTTCAAATTAATGAAAAACACAAAAAAGCTTGGTTAAAAACAGTTTGGTATAATTCAATATTTTTTCCAATTGCAGAGCTTTCTACATCTGTAACTATAGGTTTGATTGTTTGGTTTGGTGGGTTAAATGCCGTTTTAGAAAATTCATCAATTACACTAGGAACTATTTTTTTATTCATTCAACTGTCACAAATGCTGTTTAGACCATTACGTCAAATAGCGGATAAGTTCAATACATTACAGATGGGTATGGTTGCTGCAAGTAGAATTTTTAAAATAATTGACACTAAAAGTAATATACTTGACTTAGGCACTAAAAACGAAGAATTAATTGATGGTAATATAGTTTTTGATAATATTAGCTTTTCATATATAAATAATGAAAAAGTAATAAAAAACCTTTCTTTTAAAATAAATAATGGAGAAAAAATTGCAATAGTTGGTTCCACTGGATCTGGTAAGACTACTATTGTTAATTTAATATCTAGATTTTATGATACTCAAGATGGTTCAATTTTTATTGGACGTGAAAATATTAAAGATTATAAGTTAGAATCTCTTAGAGGACGTATTGCTTTAGTCTTGCAAGATGTTTTTCTATTTGCAGATACAATTTTAAATAATATAACTCTTTGGGACTCTTCTATTTCTTTTGATAGTGTTGTGATTGCTGCAAAAAAAATTGGAATACATGATTTTATTTTATCACTTCCTGAAGGTTATAATTACAATGTAAAAGAAAGGGGAGTAATGTTATCTCAAGGTCAAAGGCAATTAATTTCCTTTTTAAGAGCATATATTAAAAATCCATCAATTCTAATTTTAGATGAAGCTACATCCAGTATTGATTCAAATTCCGAAGAATTAATTCAAAATGCAACCGAAAAAATTACTGAAAATAAAACTTCAATTATAATTGCTCATAGGTTATCAACAATTTTAAATTCAGATAGAATTTTTGTAATGAATAAAGGAGTTTTAGTTGAAAATGGAACTCATAAAGAATTGATACTAAAGAAAAATGGATATTATAAGGGTTTATATGAAATTCAATTTAAAAAAGAAGAGTCTACTGTAATTCAGTCTCAAGATTAGACTTTAAAATTTCGCTATTTTTGATTGAGATAAGCTCTCCATTTTTGATTAAAGATAGTTTGCCGTTTTCTTCAGAAATAACTACCGCTAAAGCATCTGTTTTTTCGGTTATTCCAATAGCTGCTCTGTGTCTTAGACCAAGTCTAGAATTAATATTTTGATTTTCAGTGACAGGTAGAATAACCCTGGATCCTGTTATGTAATTTCCTTCTATTAAAACTGCACCATCATGAAGAGGACTGTTTTTATAAAAAATACTTTCAATAATAGGGCTTGATATGGAAGCATAAAGTTCATCCCCACTAGTTCTTACAAAATCTAAACTATTATTTCGCTCAATTACAAAAAGTGCTCCTGTTTTGTTTTTTTTTAGATTTTCACAAGCAATAATAAACTCATCCAAATCCATACTGGTTTGTTCATTGGAAATTTTAAAAAATAAATTAAATTTTCTTAATATATTTTTATTATTAGTAATGTTTGAAGAGCCAAGTAACAAAAGGAATTTTCTTATTTCTTGTTGAAAAACTACAATTATTGCAATCACCCCAACACTAATAAATCCACCTAGAATATTACTTAGAATAGGCATGTTTACAAGTTCTGTTAACCACCAAATAATATAAATAATAACAAAGCCTAAAAAAATATTGATAGCTGCAGTCCCTTTAACTAATTTGTAAACATAGTACAGCATTATTGCAACTAGAACAATATCTACAAATGGTATTATGAAGTTTTGAGTTATGTTTAATATATCTTCCAAATCACTACTAAATTAGTTAAAATTGTTTTAAACGTTTTCTTTTAAAAAACTACAAAGTTTAATTACTTCTTTTGCCTCTTTGACATCATGAACTCTTAAAATGTTAGCCCCATTAATTAGTGCTATCGTGTTCAATACAGTTGTTCCATTTAACGCTTTCGAAGGTTCTGTTTTTAAAAGTTTATAAATCATGGATTTTCTCGATATCCCTACTAATATAGGCTTATCTAAAATTTTATAAAGTTTTAGATTATTTAATATTTGATAATTATGTTCAATAGTTTTACCGAATCCAAAACCAGGATCAATTATTATATCACAGACTCCATTGTTTTGTGCTAAATCAATTTTTTTTGATAAATCTTTTATGATTTCGTAATTGATATTTTTATAAACAGGGTTGTTCTGCATATTTGAAGGATTTCCCCTCATGTGCATAATTATATAGGGGGTTTTATATTTACCAGCAATTTTATAAATATTGTTATCTAAATCTCCACCGGAAATATCATTTATTATTGAAGCTCCTGCATTAATTGACTTTTCTGAAATTTCACTTCTAAATGTATCCACTGAAATAATACTTTCTTTAAATGTTTTATAAATAAGTTTAATAATAGGTATTACTCTTTTTTCTTCCTCTTCGATAGTAATTGATGTTGCTCCGGGTTTAGAGCTGTATCCACCAACATCAATAATATCAGCTCCATCTAAAACCATTTTTTCAACTTGCTTTAATATTTTTTTTTCACTTGAATAGATTCCTCCATCGTAAAATGAGTCAGGTGTAACATTTAAAACACCCATAATTTTGGGAATTGACAAGTCTAAAACTGAACCCTTTATATTTAAAACCATTATTTTTAATAACTTTTTACAAAAGTAATCTACCTAATTCAATTTTTTCAACGAAATTTATACAAAAAAATAATTGGCAGTAAATACTTCAACTCAGTACGATCAAATAACCTCAATCTGTAGAGATCTTTTCAAGAAGAAAATGATGGATTATGGAAGTGCTTGGAGAATATTAAGATTAACTTCTTTAACAGATCAAATTTTTATTAAAGCTCAACGCATTAGAGGTTTGCAAACTAATAAAGAAAGAAAAGTTGATGAAGGTGAGTTTTCTGAATTTATAGGTATTATAAATTACTCTATTATGTCATTAATTCAAATAGAAAAAGGAGTTGTAGAATCACCTGATTTGTCCTTAGAACAAGCTATTGAGCTTTATGATTTTAATTTTTCAGAAACCAAAAGTTTAATGGAAAATAAGAATCACGATTATGGAGAGGCGTGGAGAGAAATGAGAGTCAGTTCACTAACAGACTTAATTATTCAAAAAATATTGAGAATTAAGCAAATTGAAGATAATCAAGGTAAAACTTTAGTTAGTGAAGGAATTGATGCAAATTATCAAGATATGATAAACTATTCTGTGTTTGCATTAATTCATTTACAAGACAAATAAATAATTATGTTTTGGTTTTGGAAAAAAATAGGTAACATATTAATTACCCTTTTTGGAGTAGTTACTATAATTTTCTTTTTGTTTAATATTCTTCCAGGTGATCCAGCACAGATGATGCTTGGTCAAAACGAAAATTCTGAACAATTAGTTGTTTTGAAAAAAAAATATGGTTTTGATAAGCCTATTACAACTCAATATTTGTATTATTTAAACGATTTGTCAATAATTTCATTTCATTCAAAAAATTCAGAAAATATATCTTTTCTAAGAGACAAAAAATACAACTACTTAAATATTTTAGATACCAAAAATTATTTTTTAGTCTTAAAGACACCATATCTAAGAGATTCTTATCAAAAAAATGGAGTTTCAGTTATAGATATTATTAAAAACACTTTGCCAAATACTTTTGTTTTAGCATTTGCATCAATTTTAATTGCTGTGTTTTTAGGACTTTTTTTAGGTATTATCGCAGCTTTAAATAAAAATACTTGGATAGATTACTCAATTCAAGTTATAAGTACATTAGGAATGAGTATTCCTTCTTTTTTTAGTGCAATAATATTTGCTTGGTTATTTGGATTTGTTTTAAGTGAATTTACTGGACTTAATATGACAGGAAGTTTGTATGAACTAGATGATTATGGTGAACAAATGAGATTGCAGTTAAAAAACCTTATTCTTCCGTCAATTGTACTAGGAATAAGACCAATAGCGGTAATTTCTCAAATGATGAGAAATTCTTTATTAAAAGTACTTTCAAAAAATTATATTACCACAGCTTATGCAAAAGGCTTATCAAAGTTTAATGTTATTAAAAATCATGCATTAAAAAATTCATTAAACCCTGTTGTTACTGCCTTATCCGGTTGGTTTGCAAGTATGTTAGCTGGCTCTGTTTTTGTTGAATATATATTTGGATGGAATGGTTTAGGAAAAGAAATAGTAGATGCTTTAAATAAATTAGATGTTCCAGTTTTAATTGGTTCAGTGCTCACAATTTCTTTAATATTCATAATGATCAATATATTTGTTGATATAATTTATACTTGGTTAGATCCAAGAACTAAAAATAATTTTTAAAAATTTAAAATGAGAAAAAAAATAGTAGCTGGTAATTGGAAAATGAATAATGGATTAAGTGAGACAATTGAACTTATTAATGATTTAAAACAAAATTTAAGTGATAGTGATGTTAAAGTAATGATTGCTCCATCATATCCTTTTCTTAAAACAGCAGTTGATCAAGTTGGGGACGGTAGTATTGAAGTTATATCTCAAAACATTAATGATAATAAATCAGGTGCTTATACTGGAGAAGTTTCGATAGATATGTTGAATAGTATTGGTGTAAACACTACTTTGATTGGTCATTCCGAAAGAAGAGCATATTATAATGAGGATGATGCTTTGTTATTAAAAAAAATTAATTTGGCCTTGGAAAGTAATATGGATATTATTTTTTGTTTTGGTGAGGAGTTAAAAGACAGGAAATCTAATTCTTATTTTGATATTGTTAAGGCTCAATTGGAAAATACAGTAATGAAATTAGAACCCAACTCTTGGAAAAATATTGTTCTAGCTTATGAACCAGTTTGGGCTATAGGAACTGGAGAAACAGCTTCAGCAGAACAGGCTCAGGAAATACATAAGTTTGTAAGAAATTGTATTTCTGAACACTTTAGTTCTGAAATTGCAGATAATGTACCAATACTATATGGAGGAAGTGTTAAGCCTTCTAATGCTGTTGAAATTTTTAATAAGAAAGATGTTGATGGAGGTCTAATTGGAGGAGCTGCATTAAATGCTCATGATTTTGTTGAAATTATTAAAGCTAACAACTAAATTTTATATTTTGTAAATTAGAAAGAGTTTGGGAACAAAAGAAAAAATATCTGAACAACAACTTTCTGAGACTGATTTAATGCATGAAAATGAAATCATTCTTTATAATGATGATGTGAACACATTTGATCATGTTATTAATACTTTAATAAGTGTTTGTGATCATACTTTAGAACAAGCTGAACAGTGTTCATTGATTGTGCATTATAAAGGGAAATGTGGTGTTAAGTCTGGATCTTACTCCGAACTAAAGCCGATGTGTACTAAATTGTTGCAAGCAGGACTTTCCGCTGAAATAGAGTAGTGGGTATTGTGGCATGGGTTTTGTAGATTTATAATTATGAAAAAATTAATTTTTTTATTTATGGGATTATTTTCGTTTTCTTGTAATGCTCAAGAACCTACAAACACCAATGTTTCAAAAGAAAGTATTCATCAATTTAAACTTACTGATTTAAACGGAGAAACTTTTAATATGTCTAGTTTAAAAGGTAAAAAGGTTATGGTAGTTAATACCGCTTCAAAGTGTGGATTAACCTATCAATATGAAATACTTGAAAAAATGTATAAGGATTATGAATCTGACAATTTCATTATTGTAGGTTTTCCAGCCAATAATTTTTTATGGCAAGAACCAGGTTCAAATGATGAAATAGCTGCATTTTGTAAAAAAAATTATGGAGTAAGTTTTCCTATGATGGAAAAAGTTTCTGTAAAAGGTTCTGACATGCATCCTCTTTATAAGTTTTTAACTAATAAAAATAAAAATGGTTATAAAGATTCCTCTGTTAAATGGAATTTTCAAAAATATTTAATTAACGAAAATGGTCACCTCGAAAAAATAATTTCACCAAGAACAAAACCAGATGATCCATCCATCATTCAGTGGATTAAAACTTAGTTAAATGAAAAAAAGTGGAGTAAGTACTAAATGTGTTCACTCAGGTGATTTAATTGATGATAAATTTAAAGGTGCAACCTCTCCAATTTTTCCCTCTACAGCTTATGATTTTGTTGATGTTGAAGAGGATAGATATCCTAGGTATTTTAATACTCCAAATCAAAAAGCTTTATCAAAAAAAATAGCTGATCTTGAGAATTGTGAATCTGCATTATTGTTTAGTTCTGGAATAGCAGCAATTTACACTTCCTTATTTAGTTTTATAAAGTCTGGTGATCATGTAATATTTCAATCATCTATATACGGAGGGACTCTGAATTTAGTTATCAAAGAATTTAAAAAATTTAATATTGAATATAGTCTTGTAGATAGTTTTGTAGTTAATGATTATGAGAAAGAAATTAAAAACAACACAAAAATAATTTTTGTTGAATCTCCAAGTAATCCACTTTTAAAAATTATTGATCTTAATGCAATTGCTAATCTTTCTAAAAAATATAATTTAATTTCTATTATTGACAATACGTTTTCTAGTCCGATTAATCAAAATCCAGCCGATTTTGGTATTGATATAGTTCTTCATAGTGCTACCAAGTATCTTGGAGGACATAGTGATATACTAGCTGGTACTTTAGCTTCTAGTAATTCTAACATTGATAAGATAATTGAATCTTCAATTAATTATGGTGGAAATCTAAGTGAATACACTGTTTGGCTTTTGGAGCGAAGTATTAAAACTTTATCTCTAAGAGTAAAAAAGCAAAATGAAAATGCAATAAAGATTGCCGAATATTTAACGACATTAGACAAGGTTAAATCAGTTTATTATCCAGGGTTAAAGTCTCATTCAGATCATGAATTGTCAAAAAAACAAATGAAAGGATTTGGAGGGATGCTTTCTTTTGAACTATCTGATTTAGATACAGCAATATTATTTACTAGAAAATTGAACTTAGTAAAGTCTGCAATGAGTTTAGGCGGCGTAGAATCTACATTATGTTCCCCATCATTAACTTCTCATTCAAAAATTTCAAAAGCTGAAAGAGAAAATTTAGGTATTTTTGACGGACTTTTAAGGTTTTCAATTGGAATTGAAGATTCAGAAGACATTATTGATGACCTTAATCAAGCTTTTGAAAAATTATGAAAGAAATTAAATTAGATATTCTAGCTTTTGGTGCTCACCCCGATGATATAGAACTTGGATGTGGTGGTACAATAGCCAAAGAAATATATAATGGAAAAAAAGTTGGAATCATAGACTTAACCAGAGGAGAATTAGGAACACGCGGTGATGCTAAAATAAGAGATATTGAGGCTAAAAATGCATCTAAAATATTAGGTGTTGAAATTAGAGAGAATTTAAATTTTAGAGATGGTTTTTTCATAAATGATGAGATGCATCAATTAGAAATAATTAAAATCTTAAGAAAATATAGACCTGAAATAGTTTTATGTAATGCTGAAGATGATAGGCATATTGATCATCCAAAAGGAGCAAAGTTAGTTAGTGACGCATGTTTTTTGAGTGGGTTAAGAAAGATTATAACTAAAATTGATGATTTAACACAGGGAGAATGGCGTCCAAAAAATGTATACCATTACATTCAGTGGAAAAATTCAAATCCCGACTTTTTAGTAGATATTTCTGGTCATATTAAAACCAAAACAGCTGCAATAAATGCTTACTCAAGTCAATTTTTTGATCCCAATAGTAGTGAGCCTGAAACACTAATAAGTAATAAGAACTTTATAAGTAATGTAATAAACAGATCTGCCGATCTAGGTAGGTTAATAAATGTAGGACATGCCGAAGGTTTTACATCAAAAAAATCATTAGGAGTTAATAGTCTTCAAAGTCTTATATAAATACATAGGCCCAATATATTAGTAGTGCCTGAATTGGTAATCTAATTATTGTTCCAATTATGTTTTTTTTCTTTTCAATAGAAATTTGTAAATGATAAACATTTGCTGGAAATACTAAAATTAATAATATTATAATCCCTATTGCAGATATGGATCTTGTAGTCTCTAAAATAAGTCCAAGCGCTAGAATTATTTCTGCAAAACCAATTATAATATTTACTAGTTCAGGTTTATAAACCCATTTTGGAGTAATTAATAGAAAAAATTTAGGATTCTTAAAATGACTAATTCCAGCGAATAAATAGAATAGAATCATTACAATAAGAGAAATAAAATTTAAATCCATAGGTAATTAATTGATCTTTAATATAATAAATATTAAATACTTAATTTCTATTAAATATTATTCTAACTTTTAATATCAATAGTTTTTTATTAGAAATATTAGATAAAATAATATAAATTTGCGCCTGATTAAATGGTGGTTGTAGTTCAGTTGGTTAGAACGCCTGATTGTGGTTCAGGAGGTCGCCGGTTCGAATCCGGTCTTCCACCCAAAAGTAAGCCCTCGAGTTACCGGGGGTTTTTTTGTTTAGATATATAGCAAAGAACTTATTTAAAGGTATAAAATCTTGGCAACTATATGGCAACTGGGTATTTATTGAAAAAACATTGATTAATCAAATTCAATAACTTCTATGTTATTGTTAATAAAACCACTTGAACCTTAAATATAAAGCTTGTAACTTGGCTACTATAAGAAGTTCTTATTCTTAAATATCTTTCTTATTTCTAAATATATTTCTAATCATTTATTTCTATATAATTATATCTTTTAATTAATAGATTTTTAATAAAATATTTATCTAAAAACAGATAGTTACAAACTTGTATACAGGATAACTATATTCAAAATTCAAACTGGTGTAATAAAAGCGCCCTTCGGGCGGATGTTTATGTAAATCTGTATAAGAAATAATAGATTCCTTGAGTAAATACTCAAAATGATGAGATAGATAAAACTATTAAGAATTAGCCATCTAATTCAGCGTCAATATGCCTTTTAACTTTTAATGGGTCAGCAACAGTTTTAAAAGCAACATAACTTGAGCCAGTTCCCGTAACTATAACAGTTCCATATCCAAGTATTCTTCCTAAAATTCCTTGTTTTACCTCTACAGTTTCAGCTTTAGCTAATCTCATTTCTTCTGTGGTTAGGACTAGAAAAAATAAACACCCAGCAACTCGTTCTTTTCAAGCGATTAGAATTGATATTAATGATGAACTAAAACAACTGTCTGAAGCACTTGAACAAACAATTAAAGCTTTGGCAATCAACGGCAGACTTTCTGTGATTAGCTTTCATTCAATAGAGGATCGAATTGTCAAGCAGTTTATACGTAAATATTCTCGCCCTAAAGA
>ENA-ORCY01000175-ORCY01000175.1-marine-metagenome-genome-assembly--contig:-NODE-175-length-45083-cov-3.920433_pt1 | contig 45083 bp, 73 predicted proteins | sample MGYA00248634_ERZ508507 | MGnify/ENA primary metagenome ERZ508507 (study PRJEB26178, sample SAMN06266269) | marine metagenome | isolation source: Columbia River Estuary | place: USA:Columbia River Estuary... | reverse complement strand
ACATTGACGAGGCAGATACAGCAGTAAGCAACTGGGCTGAAGACAACACCAATACCTTCACTGACGGTGTATGGGGTGTTGACGAGGCAGGCGTTTACCACATGTTTCATCACTCAAGAAATGACATTGTAAAGTTTGAAGAGGTACACAACCCGTGTCCAAACTGTCTCCACGGATGGAGAAGGGACGTGGGCCCAGACGGAAGCGACGAGGAATGCTTTACATGCAACACCACGGGGTTTGTGCCACAATGACAAAGTACTTTAAGTTTACTGCAATTGTAGACACTGAAATTTATGAGTCGGAAGCAGTAGAAAAATTATTTAATATGATAATGAAACCAGATGACATACTTGAACATTTTAACATTGAACAGATAGAAGGAGAAGACCTTGAGTAAAAACACATGCGTAGTGCTTGTCGGTGACGACGAGAATGTATGTGGCAGGGAAGGTACCAATGTATACAAAAGTGAAATTGTATTGGAGACTGGAAGAACAGTGATACAAGACCTTTGTGTTTGCGACAGACACAAGCAGGTATTCGAGGAGATGTGGAATGATCAAGGAAACTATCAGTAACTCAAACTTTTGGCTGGGACTCTGCGTTGCAGGTCTGGCATTCATGATGCTTTACCCGACCATAGAGTTCAATACAAACTGTCCCGATGCAACAAGCGACCCTGACGGAAACGAGGCATGTACCAAGTTAAAGTCATATCTCTGGAACATAGTAGAGGTAATGTCACTGGGACTTGACGGAGACGGATCTGCATTATCTCAAAGCATAGATGAAAAGTATCACAGAAACGTCGTGCCTTTGATGACACTGATAATAATAATAATGTTTTATCAGAAAAGAAAAGCTTAAATAAAACGTATAACTATAACATATATGTGTGAACTAATAATGAACTTTTTTAGAAACCTTAAAAAATCATTCGACGGAAAGGACAGGCTAAGAAACATTAACCAATGCATGACTTGTGGAAAACCAAGCTTCTTTAATTCATGTCTGGAATGTGAAACATCTGATGCCTATGAAGGCTGGGACAAGAAATGACCAGGACACAGAGACGTAGAGATACTGCAAACCCTACAAGGGACGGCAAACACAGGCCGTTGTGTCTGTGCAAGGAATGCAAGGATTGCCAGCCAGAATAGTAAAGCTTAGCAAACAACTTTCAGGCAGGTCAAAGAACGTGGACCACAAATGCAGGCAGTGCAGAAAGAGACTTAGAATAAATACAAACATATGTACAAAGCATTCTCTAAGTTGCAACAGAACAGCAAATAAAAGCAGGGCATACTGGTACCATGTGAAATGTGCGAAAGCATTAAATATAATATAACATTACATATTACAATTAAGGAGGTGAATGGAAATAGGTGAATTAAAACTAAGCGAGTTTGTGAGCTCTGGAGATTCCAAATCATTAGCACTATTAGACGATAGAGAATTTACTATCTGTGGAGTAGAGCGTAAGGATTACGATGAAAACAAGGGCATCAAAATCGCAACAAGCGAAGACTTCGAAATAGAAGGCGAGAAGGTTAACAAATTCCACACAACAAGACAAGCCATTGTCGGCAAATTCTTGAATGATGCTGGAGAACCAACAAGTCTTTTCAACGCAGTCAACGAGCCAGACAACGCACTTAAAGTGAAAACCTTTAAGAGAAAGTCTGCAAACGGTAGAGACTACTTTGATTTAGAACAATGCTAATTTTTTAGCATTCTAAACAAGTAAATCTACTTTTTTTTCTAAACAAATAAACGATTTTAAATAAACATGATAACCAGAAATAACTATCCAATCAACGAGCCAGTATTTCCACACTGGAGCAACCTTGGCGCAAGACTGGAAGCCCAGGCAGACAGGGATTGGGAAGATGATAACAGGAAATTTGGAAAATGGCATTACCGTCAACGTCACGAATCAGCAGTATCAAGAGACTGGTCAAGATGGAAGTACATGGAATTTAGATATGCCACGGACGTTGATGCAAAGAAAAGAAAATGTGAATGGTGCAATGAAAATCCGTTCAGAAAGAATGACATCGTCATAAGGGAGCAGGTTTCACAGCAAGACTTTAACACGCTGCATGTGGAATGTGCAAGGGAGAAACTGGAATCAATAAGAGAAAGTTTTAACGAGGCATTGAAAAACATGGACGACATGATATACAGATGCCATGGAGACCTGACTCATTCAACGTATGACAGACAAAACAATTAAATATTACAAACAACAATTAAAAGTATTATGATTATGACCAATCAAACACAACAGTTTAAACAACTCGTGTCAAGCGCAAAGCCTGAAGCTCAAATTCCAAAAGCTGAAAGTATGGTTACCGTCTCATCACTGATGACGACAGCAGACCACGCACAGTTCAACAAGGGATTAGTTTCATTATTTGTCGACGTTCCACACCACGTAAGCGGTGAGTCACAGATATTCAGCGTGCGCCCACAACAAATGGTCCCTAGATCAGCAGTGATCCAACGTGACGAGTCGTCACAACTGGTTGGCATCTCCGCAGTGTCTGGGGGCTAATCTTTTTTTTACTAAATGAACAGAAATAAAAACAATAAATGGGATCGTTGTCTCTATCCATTTGAAATTGGATGTTGTATAAAAGTATATCCTAATGATACCTATTTCAAATATGGAATAGTTGTAGATGAAACAGAACATGGTATATTTGTGGAATGGCAAAAGGTACATCCCGAATCAAATTATAAAGTAGAGGAAGTATCTTATTTTCCATGGAACGATGTAAGTTTTACAATTGTATCAAAATTACTATTGCACAATGAATTGTAGATACTGCCACATGACTGGAACTTACAAGGAAGTAAACGAACATATGGAAAACATACACAAGACGGAAATGTACAAGTTATAATAATGAAGATACTAGAAAAAAATAAATCACATATAATTTACAAGGAAGACAATGGCATTGTGTCAATCGTCCCAAACACTCCATACTTTCACATGAAGGTTGTGGAGTGGAAGAACGAAAGAATAAAGTTTGACTTGCCAATAGAGGGAATAGAAGTACTGGAAACATTCAACGGAATGATATTCAACATATCATTGAACGGGAAGACCATAACGACAAGACCCAACATGGCAGATGCAGTTGTAAAGTCATTCACTGACACAAACTCATTGTACGAAATATTTGACAAGTACAACAACAACAAGTACAACATACAGTTGCTCAAGGGAGTTCTTGAAAAACACGGAGACAGGATAAGAATATTGCCTGCTGGTTTTGTCATAGACGACATATTCTTGGTTGACAGAACTGGGGTATGCTGGATATGGGACAGCGACAGACAAGAGGCTGACAAAACCCACAGAACAAACCTCGGAAGCGGAGCAGTGTGCATTGTTGTAGACAAGACACAAAGACTAAAACTAAAAACAAGCAACGGTCTTGTAGAGATAGACGAGATGGGCTATATCATACTTTCAAAGATAGAGTTCCTCATGGATCCAAACTTGAATGACACTGTGTTTACACATCAGATACCAAAGAAGGTGCTTAAAATACTTGAAAGAAACAAAGCGGAAAATTTGGTTTAGCTTTTTTTTCATTACAAATTACGATTAATATGACAGAAACAAACTTTGAAATAAAAATAAATGTTCCAATGATAAAGGAACTTGTGTCTGACAAGATTTACAGGTCAGATGCCAGTGCCTTCAGGGAACAATATGTCAACGCACTGAGTCACGGCTGTGTTGCATACCATCAGGAACATGGATACACAGACGATGTCTTTGTACATGTACTGTTTGACTATGGTGCCAGAAAGGTAACCATTACAGACAACGGTATGGGCATGACTAAAAACATATTTTCCGACAACTTTATGTCGTTTGGTTTCTCAACAGTAGGCAAGGAAACAAACAACACAAGGTCTGGAATGTTCGGGCTTGGTGCAATATCATTCTTTAGGATTGCATCAGCATGTATCGTAGAGTCATGGGACCGAAGAACAGACGAGAGGTTCTGTTTCATGACAAGAAACACTGACGAGTCAGAGTTTGTGGCAAACAGAACTCTTGAAGGATACGGCACAAGGACAGAAATTTCATTAAAAGAACATGTAAGAATACCAAGTCTTGTTGAAATGGTACAGACCATTGCATCAAACTACCCAGTAAAAACTGTGCTGGAAATTGTAAACTCTGAGTCAGAGCAGACAATCTCCACATACAACACAAACGACAACGACTCATACGAGGAGTACGCTCCAGTGATGAGATTCAAAGACTATGTGAAGGAAAGAACTGCCGACAGGTTTGTAACGTTAATAGACAACGAGCAGATGGAACTGTATCTGTCCACAGTGGGCGGAAACAAGAACTCGACATTCCTATGTAGGATTCCTATTGACATCAGTTACAGCACTGGCTTTACCACATACCTCAACATCAAACAGGAAAAGATAAGGGGAGAGGACAAGAACGGAAAGGAAAAACTCCAGGAAGTTCCAAAGCCAGACAGGGACGAGGTCAACGAGATAGCAACCGAATACTTTTCAGAGGTTATAGAAAAGGCATGCAACGACATGATTCATGACATCGACATAACAAACTTTGATGAGTATGAGACATCTGACAAAAGATGGGTACTCAACGGATACAGCATAGACGACAAGTTGAATCATGAAACTCACAAGTTTATTCAAAAGATGAGAGTTCCAGTAAGGTACAGGACATCCAACGGAATACAGAAAAGACATGAGACATTGTTGACACTGTTTGGAAGTTATCAGGACGTCATGTTCCACCCGTCACTTCACAAGGGAACATTCGATGCTATTGATAAACACCTACGAGATGCAGCAAATGAAAAGTATATGGAAACACATGATCCTGATACTGATCCGTTGCCAAATTCACAAAGCACTCTGGTACTTGTAGACGACCACTGTGACCAGCCAATTGTTGATTCAAAGGAATACAAAAAACAAAACAAAATAAAATCACTTATATCACATGGAAGCTCTGGAGGATCAAGCCCAAGAGGCCTGTTGGTAAGGGACGGAAGTTGGAACAACTACAGAATAACAACTGACGACGAGGACGAGATCAGAAAGAAATATCCAGGAGGAATATACTTTGCAGACGACTGGGTAGGACAGCATGAGATTAACAACGTTAGCGAGGACAGCAGTTTAATGCAGGGCATTCATAAAAGATGCAAGTCTGGAATAGTTGTTGCAAAGAAAGGAAAGAAACTTTACCCAAGCGTAACTGAATTGTTTGACGAGATTCTTGAGGCATCAGACTACGGTCAGATAATACATATGCACAGAACAGACAATGACCCAGACAGCAATCCGCAGTATGAGGAAATAAAACTCAGATGGGAGGCTGATGAAGAATATCTTGAAGTTCATGGAGATCCTGATGATAACGAATCTTTACGACGTTCATACTCGAAAGTAAAAAGTTACTTTGCAAATCTTAGATACACAATGATTCTGCCAATACAGGCAGCAAAGAGTCTTCCGTTCTTAAGGTACACCAACATAGAGATACTCTTCATGCCAGCAAAACTTATACATGCAGCAAAGTTGTTTGGATATGCATCATACAACACAAAGGAGATGCACATGATAGAGCAGTTAAAACACATACCAGAATGGACAAAATGGGACAATGAAGTTTCAGGATTTGTATGGAGCAAGTATCTTCAAATGACTGGAAGGTACGGAGAATCAAACTTTGAGTGCAGGGCTGCAATTATGAGTTGGCTTGCAAAAGTACAAAGCGGTAAAATTGAAAAGCCATCCGAGGATTCATATAACAAAATAATTGCAACAATAGTTGAAGAGCATGGAGAATCAAGATGGGACTACAACCTTGAATATGAAAAGATATTTCCTACAAAATATCTTGAGCAGAAGGCACGTGACAACGGATGGGAGACTACAGTTACAAGTAAAAGTTCCCAAGGAACCGAAGAGGTATACGGTCTGTCAACACAGAAAGACTACACAGTTCCAATCGAGATAAACGGAGAGTATTATGCAGCAAGCATGGACCCTGACAGAACCTCATGGAAAGCAGTAATAGACGACAACGGAGAACCTCAGTTAGTCTACACGTCCAGCAATTACGACATAGTTAAACATCAAGGAAAACTTATGTTCAAAGAAAGGATAAGTAGATGGTAGTACTAGACAAGGAAACCAAAAGATTTGAAAACTTTGTATTGATGATAGAGGACGAGATAGTCTCAGAGATACAGATTCAGTCAAACAAGTTCAAAGACCCTTCATTGAGGGAAGAGCTAAAGAGAGCAGAGTCAAAGGCACTTATAAAAGTTATCGTGATAAAGACAATGGTAAACCTTCAAAAGAAAAGAGCATTCAATGGAAAATTTATCAACAGCATGTTTGGGAGAGTACTGGTTGATGAATAACTATTGCAAAAGACATGACTTTGTAGGATACGGAGAGGGAGAAGTAGACTGGGAATGGCATCTTTTTTCCAACAGAAAAAAGAAACAGGTTGCAATAAAGGCTGGTGTCAGTCCAGAAAATGCACATGACATTGTATACAAGCAACAGAACAACTGGCAGAACGTGCTGTATGACAACAACCAAAAGCATTACTACCATGGCAGCAAGATTGAAAAATATATGAAAAGCAATGACATGTTGTTCAAGGTTGGATTCTGTAGAAAATGTGGAGACAAGCAGACAGTAAGACAGATGGACAAACAGAAAATAATACTTGGCATTGAACACTATATACAGATACTAAAAGACGACAGCATAAGGAAAAAAAGTACCAATATAAATCTCTTGGCAAACATATTTATTTCGCTTAGAGAAATGATAGAGGGAAGATAAATGAATGCGTTAAACAAGCATAGGAAAAAAGCAGACAACAAATGCAAACTGTGTGGAAGTGAAATAATATTTCATCATGGCAGACCCAAGACATGGTGCAGTATGGAATGCAAGAATAAATATAACAACAAAAACAGAAAATCCACAAAGAGAACAAAACAGATTGAATGCAAGACTTGTGGCAGACTGTCACTCAATGAATACTGTAACAAACTGTGTTACCCTAAACGTACTACTTGGCAATCTTACAAACGTCTTAAAGAAGGATATGCAAATCAGTTATCGTTGCACAAACTTTCTATAAAATATATTTTTAATAATTGAATAAAAAAGCAATATTCCAAATGATCAAAATCTACAAGGACTTTGATTCAATCAAGCAGGCACTGCCTTATGTCGTAAGCCTTTCCAGACCAGGAAAGATGGAGACGTTCGGCTACAGTACCTCTGCACTTGACTGCAAGCAGGGTGGCAAACTGCACGAGATAAAAGGAACTGTATGTGAGCACTGTTATGCAAGAAAGGGAAGATACATTTTTCGTTCATGCCAGAAATGTTTGAACGCTCGCATGGATAAGATAAAGAACGAGCCATACTGGGCAGATGCAATGATATACATAATCAATCATAAAAAAATAAAAGGAAAATTAATAGACAAATTCAGATGGCATGACTCTGGAGACCTACAGTCAATGGAGCACTTTAGAAAGATAATAGAGATAGCAAGAAAGACTCCAAAAGTAAAGCACTGGCTACCGACAAAGGAAGTAAAACTTATGCAGGCATTCATAAAGACTGGAGAAAAACTTCCAAGCAATCTAAACGTAAGGGTGTCTGGATTCATGGTAAACGGAAAGCCAATCAAGCTTAAGGGAATGACCACAAGCGTGGTAATTACCAAAGACAGGTTAGGCAAGACACCAGGCTTCGACTGCCCAGTGTACGCTGACTCGGATCACGGAAGCAAGTGCGGAAGCTGTGACATGTGCTACAAATCAAAAAGGAGGGTTAATTATATTGAACACTGATAAATATTTCAAGGGAGTATCAAACGGCAAAGCATGCATAGCATGTGACCAAATATTTCCAGTCAACGAAAGCGAGACAACACTGGAAAACCATGTCGAGCACTGTGAAGGATGGGACAACTACTTTGACGACAAGCCAAACAAACCTACAAGGGAAATACCATGGATGAATTATGCAGAGGAATCTGACATATGGTATTGCGAATGTGGCCAGTACTTTGACAACATAGAGCCAGAGTTTGATGCAAAGACAGAGGCATTCAAGCATCAGCAAAGACATGCGTATCTAAGAATAACTACAATGTTCAAAGAGAACGTAGAAAATCCAGAGGACTTTAAATAATGAGTGAAAAAATAACAATAGAAATTCAAAAGGAAGACTTTGAAAACTATGATGAATACAACAAACTTTCAGAAAAAGAAAAAGATTATGTCTGGGCATATGCAAAAAGAAAGTTAAGTGATGCAATCATGGTCAATTATGAGGAAGTCATGGAAGAAGTTGTATATGCAGCAATGGAACACAAGGAACTCCAGGACAGGATACCATGATAATACACGAGGTAAGAAGGTCAACTGGAAAAGCCATGTATTCTAAAGGTTGTTACTCATGCAATGAAAAATTTCAAAAAGGTCAGAGATACCATCGTTGGAGTATGAGACATCAAGCAGAACCGCAATCATATATATTACAATCTAACTGGTCAGAAAATTGTGATGAATGCTTTGTTAAGATTGCTAAAAACTGGTATAACAATTTGAAAGATGAATTGGAAATGGGTTGGGAAAACAGATCATGACAATGAAAATAGATTACAGATACAATAAGATCAGACCCGAATGGGTTCTGGCATACAGGGCTCGTTACAACAGATGGCTGAAAGAGCCCAACAGACTTGTAGTATGGGACGTCAGAAACAATGTGGAAAAACAATTATCAGAGTTTGAATTGGAGAACTGCAAGATTAAAATAAAATACGAGAACTCTATCAAACAGGAAAAGCAGTGCGGAGCAAAAATGATAATAGAGATTTATGTGAGGACAACAAATGATTGAAACACAGCGTGAAGTTAACGGTGTCATCATAACTGAAAGAGTTTATACAATGAATAAAGTTATCCTAAGAGAACAGGACAAGCAACTTTTGATAGATCATGCAAATAGTCAAAAGTTTGAAGTTTGTGCAATGCTGTTTGGAAAAGGTAACAGAGTAAAATTTGTATATCATACAGACAACACTGACGAGTCGCCAGTACACTTTACAATTTCAAGTGAGCAACTAATGGAAGGATATAAACTTGCTGCAAATTTAGACTTGGATGTAATAGGAATATTTCATTCACATCCCAACAACAGGGCATATCCATCAGTGACAGACGAAAGGTTTATGAAAACCAATCCAGGTATATGGATAATTTATTCAGGCACTGAAAAGAATATAAAGGCATTCGTATTGGATGATAATGAAAAACCAAAAGAGATTAGGATAAATAATTAGATTTTTTTTTCATTACAACTTATGATTAATATGGCAAAGAAAACAACAGACGACATATCGAGAATGCCAGCAGTTCCAGATCTGTTCTACAGGTCTCAATGGAAAGGCTGGGATGACTTTTTGGGAACCATGTATCCTTATGATTGGGAGATAGTAGAAATTATCAAGTTCAATTATAACGGTCTTGGTGATGCAATAGCACTCTGCGACGGTCGTACAACATATGTACACCTAGTAGACCTGAACGCACTTCTGTTTGGCAGTCAGCATGGCGGAAGTCATTACGACACTGTGGCAACTGAAGGAGATAGAATCATAATGCGAAAATCAAGCTTCGCAAGAGACTCCCCAGTGGTTGCAGCAAAACCAAAAAAGAAAACAAAAAGGAAATCAAAGAATGTTCGGAAAACAAAAAACAAAAAATAAAAGGTCACATACCCTCAAGGTAAACAAACCCGTAACAAGGTCAAGACTTGACAAGGTTATAGATATCCTCGCTGCAGCAGCAGAGAAGGACGATCGACCTAAACCAAAAAAGTCAGTGAAACGAAAAGTCAAAACAAACAAATCTAACTGGAACCCACAAATCAATTGGTAACTATGTTAAGGTTGTTTGGTTTGTTAACATGTGTTTCACTTGCTTTTATTTTTCCAATATTTGCTTATGAAATAAACAACGGTGTCATATTTGATGCTGTTGTGAGTACGACAGTAGGTACTGTAATTATATCATTGGTGCTGAAATAGTTAACTTTATATAACGGTAAAAACATATAAATAAAATGGTTCAAGGAATAGATAGAAATTTAAAGGATAAGATATGTGGAAGGTGTAACGCTGGACTCATTACTACTGATCATGAGATAGTTTGTAGCAAGTGTGGAGTTGTATGGGCAGAAAGATTTGCCGACGACACATGGGACTATGACATCAGTGAAAAGGGAACTGGCAGAACTGGCCCTCCAGAGAATCCAATGATGCAGTCAAGCACAATGATTGCAGCAGGCAACAAGGATGCTTCTGGAAAATACCTGAGAGGGGAAGCCAAGGACATGGCAAAAAGAATTTCGGTATGGGACAAACGTCAGAAATCAAACGGCAAGAAGACTCTTAACATAGCAAACAGTGAGATAACAAGGCTGTGCCAGGTCTTGGGAATCAATGAAAACATCAAACAGAGAGGGGCTGAAATATTCAGGGAATGTGAAAACTATAAGATGATGAGGGGAAGAACAACTACTGTCTTTTCTGCAGCATGTCTTTATGCAGCATCTCGTGAGGAAGGCACAAGCAAGACATTGACTGATTTTACAAACGCATGCTATGCAAGGCGAAGCGACATCAGCGCATACTACAGACTTATAATAAAGACACTTGACATCAAGCCAAACATAATGTCCCCGATAAGTTACATATCAAGAATCGGTACAAACTGCATTCCGCCAATAACTGTCAAGACACAGCAACAGGCAATAAGACTATTGAATGATCTTGACAACAAGGAAGGAAAGGATCCAGTGGGACTTGCAGCAGCATCGTTATATTACTGTTGCTCCTTAAAGGGATGGGACTATACACAAAGAACCATAGCACTGGCAGCAGGCATTACGGAAGTAACAATAAGAAACAGAATGAAGGACATGTTAAAACAGATAAACAAATTAAAAGAATCGGAGTTTAGCAGAAAGGAATGAAAGTCCTGATAGCCTGCGAATGCTCTGGAATAATAAGAGATGCATTCAGAAAGAAAGGTCACGATGCCTGGTCATGCGACATAAAGCCTGACGAGAAAAACAATAATGATTATCACATACAGGACGACGTTCTAAAACATCTTGACGAGGGATGGGACATGATGATAGGTCATCCAGTGTGCACGTTCATGTGCAGAAACAGGGCACAGTTGAACAAGAAAGAAAAGGTAAAGATTGACACAAGCCTTTTCATGGCACTGCTTAACGCAGACATTGAAAAGATATGCATTGAGAATCCCGTGCCATCTCTGGCAGCAGGCCTTCCAAAGTACACGCAGATCATACAGCCTTACCAGCACGGACACGACCACTCAAAGAAAACATGTCTGTGGCTAAAGAATTTACCTAAACTAAAACCTACAAAGAATGTTGAACTGACTTACATAACAACACCCAACGGACACAGGTATACCAAGGGATGGTATAACACGCCAAGAAACTCAACAGACAGAAGTAGAACATTTACAGGGATTGCCAGGGCAATGGCAAAACAGTGGGGATAACGATAATGGAAAAAACAAAAGCACAAAAAGATAAGGAAAAAATAGATAAAGAAGTAACAAAGACTTTTAACAGATTAAGAAACGAAGGACTTATTGTTGATGTTGCTGGACCATATGGCATTCAGACAATGCTTACTGCAAAAGGATTTGAGGTATATGATATACTAAGTCTTTTTGTTCAATCCAAAGAAAATATGGCAAATCCTACTCAAGAAACTGAGGAAGCAAAACCAAAGAAAACAGGTCAGGAAAAAATGGATTCAGCAATAAAGACAATGGTCCAGGTAGGGGCAGGCATATCACAATTAATGCAAGGTCTTGGAGGACTTGCAGGCGACCCAGTAAAGATGGATATGTCGCAGGCAGGCATAGACCTTGGTCAAGGAAGACCAAAGAAAAAGCAAACACATAAAAAGGGGAAGCCACGGAGAAAGAAACGATGATAAATGAAATACCAATATATGAAGCATTTGATTATGTTATAGAAAAATGTATTAAATGTAATGCAACATGTGAGTCATTCAGCGGATCAACATTTGAACAGACACATGATAAATATGATGTTACTGGAAAATTCAACTGTAAATCATGCGGTGCAAAATATGAAATGTATTATAACAAAACAGCATGGAGTAATGTAGATTGAAAGGTCTATGTCAAAAATGTTTCTCCAGCAATGTGGAACAAATCTTATGCAGAGGTATCCCAAAATGTTTTGCCTGTTACAATCAGGAAAAATGTGAAGAGGATGAGAAATGAGATGTAAGTCATGTCATCAGCGTGTCCGATATGCTGACAAGGTAAGATGTTACCAGCAGTTTGAAACTTGTGCAGAATGTACAATGAACGAGAATCCAGGATTCTATGCTCCGAACATACTGATAAAACTTCACAGGAGGTTTAACTGATGCTACTTCCATGGAGAGAAGATGATGGAGAAGGTTATCTGTCAGCATGGTCAATAGCATTAGAATCAAAATTTGTAACAATGAATGGTGCAATAACAGAAGTTGGTTATAAAATGTATTTAACATTGTTAGGATTAACTGGAAAAAGTACATTACATAATGCACCACCAAGAAAGTCATATGTATGGTTTCTTGAAATAGATCAATTAAAAAAATTGGGATATGTTGAATATGATGAAATTAAATATGAATACAAACTAACATCTAAAGGTAATGACATTGCAAAAGTATTAGCAAAAAGTCTTACAAATAACGGAGTACCAAGGATTTGATATGGATCGAACTAGGTACTTTTATCACAAGCATTGGCATCCTGTTAGTAAACATTATATTCTATGCAAAAAAGTGGAACACAGTGAAAGGGAAGGAGTAGATTAAACTTATGAGAGAAAAAGGTAAAGCAAAAAAGATAGAAGGTTACAAGGAAATAATAACATATGGAAACTTTCCATATAAAATTCCAGTGACAGATTCAAGAGGCATAACTAAGGAAGTCGAGTTTGTTGCCACGTTAAAAGAGACGGTACCAGACCACACGCCATGTGACAAATGTGGTGTATATATAGGCAACCTGGAAAAGGAAATGGCCACGACAATGATATCATGCGACCATGAACACTGCAAAGAGAACAAGATAAATGAACTTGTAATGTCATTTGAGTGTGAAGATTGTGGAGGTTATTGGAAAGCCAAACCTAACGAGCCATATTGGACACCGTTCAAAACCCAAGAGTATATATGTTTTGAATGCTATGAGGATATGATGCTACTATGATCACAGAAATCACGACAGCACTATTCTTTGCTTTGGCAGCCATAGGAGGCATCATGGCCATCAAATGGAAAAACAAAAATGCAAAGCCAAGAATGAGTGAGGAAGAACTAGACAAATTCTACAAAAGTCACGACATCGAAAGAGAGTGACATTTTTTTCTTAACAAAATTTAAATAGTAAAAGATATGACAATTAACATGGAAAGACCAGAATGGGAATGGCTGACTGACGGAGGAGAGGACGAGGAACCATGATATGTGCAGCATGTCAGAACGGAGTACTCGAACAGAAATATCCGTCCAGTATATCATGCAATGCGTGCGGTAGCAGATGGTTAAACCAATCATTGGGCACTAACAATACTGGAAGGAAAAGTTACTACGCAGCCAAGTATAAGGAAGGTAGAAAGTTCTGACCTTTTGGTTCAGAGAACCTGAAGAAGACCTTTCGTCAAAGAAACCAAATACCCCTTCCCCTACAACCCCATCCCCGATAGGGGAGATCCCCTGCGAGAACTGCGGAAAAATTACAAGCAAGCATTCAGAGAATGAATTAAAGAACTGCATATCGCAAGCTATAAATAAGAGTATGAGAGAAAAATACTCAGTTTAAATAAAATGAATTTCGACACATATGAGAAACTAGCAGATGAAACAGACTTGGGCCACCCATTGAACTATTACTTCCTTGGGCTGGTAGAAGAGTCTGGAGAAGTTGCTGGTTTACGCAAAAGATTCCTCAGAGACGAGGGCAACATAGACAAAGAAAAACTCAAGAAAGAACTTGGTGATGTTCTATGGTATGTTGCAATGGTAGGCAAACGTTACCACATATCAATGGACGACGTCGCAGTGACCAACATACAGAAACTTGCCGATAGAAAAGAAAGGGGAGTCATAACGGGTGCTGGTGACGAGCGTTGATTGTAGAAGGTACTCCTTTCGTCAACACTCAGGAAACATGTATTGTATGCCATGTTGAAGACAGTTCTGACGATGACAATCCAATGGTAAGACACCACATAAGGTACTACGAACCAGAGACCATAGCATGGGTGCATTCAAAATGCCACCAAAAAATTCACGACCCAGAGAATCCAATAACTGCACTTATTCAGTTTGAGCCAGCCGAGAAGGATAGGTTTGATTCTGAAAAGAAAATATTGGATGACTAGTTTTTTTCTTAACAAATAAAATGAGATGTAAAATATGTGGCAAGACTGTAAAGTCTGGTCAGGCAAACAAGGCACACTGCTGGACAAGATCACAGCAATGTTCAAAGTGTCATTATATTGGAATGACTTATCATAAAAGTTTTAAATTTGATTCAAACAATGACTAACGTATGTAAAGGCAAATGCAAAGGAACTAAAAAAATAGGCAGACATAACTACTCACTTGGATTGCATGTATACTGTTCTGTATGTAGCAAGATGTTCTTGAAGGAAGACAACCCAAAGCCACACTGCAAATGCTGTGGCTGCAGAACACGAAGCAATCCAAGGACAAGGTCAAACAGAGTAAGGAGATATACATATTGAAATGCAAAGAATGTGGTTTTAGAACAAGGGTTACTACACAGTATCAGTGCTGGATAAAGTACCAACTTTGTGTCAAATGTGCAGTAAACAAACACCCAGAAGACTATGGGCCCAAGCTTATCGGAAGGTACAGGAATCGCTAACTTTATATAACCATAATAATGATAAAGATATGAACAGATCAAAACAACAGATTACTGAAGACATACTTGAGACAGTTATGCAGAGTGGAGAAATCGGCATAACCATAACACCGCTTCTAAGACATTCAAACCTGCCATTCGGAAGGGCAAGCGGTTTCATACAGAAACTGACACAAAGTAATCTTATAAACGAGATATCAATAAAAAACAAAAAGGTATTCATTATAACAGAAAGAGGCAGAATGTTTCTTGAGGAGTACAAGAAATGGGATGCCATATCACAGTCATTTGGTTTAGACCTTTAGGGTCATATTTATATAGTAGATAGATACTACCTTTTTATGGGTTGGCTTAGAAGCGGAAGGGTATACAAATTAACCAAGGATAATCTGGCTAAGGTGCCAAACTCTGCTGGAAATTATACGCTTTATAACAAGGACAAAAAACCAGTATACGTCGGAACCACAAAGGGCAACGTTGGTGCCAAGTGGGGCAAGAAAGAAGACCAGCGTTATCGCTATGGGTTAAGGCACAGACTTGGATCATACCAACAGGAGGACGACTACAAGGAACACCCTACAAAGAAATCACTCAATGCAAAATACTTCAAGTACAAGGGAATAAGCAACGACGACAAAAGACGTGCCGAGGAAAAGAAAGCCAAGCAAGGCATGTACCATAACCATGGGTGATATTCATGGAAATAACAAAGTCACAATTTAAAAGTTATGACGGCATTCATGAGTTAGTTATAACACATTCTCCACACATAAGATCAATTGACATTGCCCAGCATATCATAGACACTCAAAACGAAGTTGTTATGTTGAAGAACATTATAGAAGACTTGAGACAGAGGGAAAAAAAGAAAGAGGCTATCATTGACAATACCAGATGAGATTAAGGCAATCAAGATGGAGCTTGCCGAAAGGTATTATGAAGGTGTTTGTTTTGTATGCAAGAAGCCAAAGTCCAAGAAAGGCATGACATTCCACCACAAGCGATACATAGCAAACGACGTGGTACATTCCAACTATCCCAAGAACTCAAGTGGCACGCTGCAATACTATAAGGACCTGGCACCATTGATTCGCAAGAACCCGAGGCGCTTTATTTACCTATGTTCTCCACACCATCAGGCAGTAGAGCGTTTGCTAAGGTATGGCGAAAACACAATGAAAAGTTTATTAATATGTGTGAAACAGAGTAAGAAGTGAATGGAATACAGTGTGACGAATGTGGAGCAGGCTACAGACCTGGAATGCTTGCAGACTGTCCAAAGTGTAAGTTAGAGTTTTGTGATACGTGCGTAAGGGAGCATAGCTGTAAGAATTGAAAATACCAATAAGCGAGGATTGCAGAAGATGCAAACAGAAGGCTGCATTATGGAATCTGTTTATAGAGGACGACAGTGGCTAGGTCCATATGCAAGAAAAAGAACTGTGATAGGCCAGTCGCAAGGTTTGGTCTTTGCGGAAAACATGACTATGCAAAAAACAAGGATTATCATAATATAAGATCAAAGGCAAATTATCCAAAGTATAAAAAAAAGGCTATTGCCAGAGCCAATGAAAGATATAAGGAAAATAGGGAAGACATACTAAAGGTACAAAAGGAAAAGCGTGCAGCAAACCCAAAGGCAGCACGTAAGAAAGGCAATGCATATTACCAGGCAAACAAGGTACATCTTGCAACGGAAGAGAGAAAAAGATACTGGAAAAACAGGGAAAAGAAATGCAATGCTGGCGCAGTATATTATCAGAAAAACAAGAAAAAAATAATCAAGCGTATTAAAAAATACAATAAAAAGAATCCAGAAGTAAAACGAAGGGCATGGGAAAAAAGATATGCAAAGGAGTCATATGCGTTTGAGGTAACTTCTGATGCTTATCGATATATGATTATGGCATGGAAGGGTGTCATAATGAAACGTGACAACAAGTGCTGTGTATACTGCGGTGCAAAGGGAAAGAGGGCAAAGTTGGAATGTCATCACATCATATACAAAAAGACACAGATAAAGCTTGCCTTAATAGAAAACAACGGATGCATACTTTGCAGAAGATGTCACAAGGAGTTGCATGTGTTAAACCCGATCAAGTTTGGACAAAGAAGAAATAATGAATCCTAGATGTCCGAGATGTGATCATGAAATGGTTGACGTGCAGGTATGCCATATGATATGCCCGAATTGTGGGGCACACTTGGACTGTTCAGACAAGGGAAATTTTTGGTAGACTGTAAACAGTATGCATACTATCCATACCGTTATGATAAAAGTTTTTGTCTTTTGACAAATGCCTGAACGCCTAGTTTCTGCCTTACCTTCTTACATGTCTCACAGTATTTTCTGCGTTTCGTTCTGGAGCCAAGGTCTATAGGTCTGCCACAGGATACACAAGATGCTAATGCCCACATATAAAACTAAACAATTAATGTCTATATAAAGTTTACCCTAGGTGTTTGTCAAGGGCGCCTTCTTGTGAAACCTCTGGTTTTATCTTAAAGTCACACCAGTATTTTGAAACACTTGACGTGTCTTTGTCTCTGACTGTAACTTCCTCATAGTAGTTTCTGAACTCTGTGCCAAATGCACCGATTCTTAGCGGAACCATTTCATGACCTCTTGCGAACTGCACATAATCCTCGTATACCTCACGCTTTGTACAGATTGAACCGCCTGCATCCTCAAGTCTTTCCTGGATGTACATGAGTATTGGATCTGCCAGTTCGTTCCAAGTATCGCGGATCTCGTTGATTGTCTTTGTGAATTTAAAGTCGCCTCTTTGGTCCATGTTCTTTGCAAGTTGTACCAAGACTTTGAATACTTTGGACACTTCAGTTTTGTCCTGGACGAGCCTTTCAAGAAGACCTGTGTCCTTGATGTCGTCGGTAAACTTTCGTTTCCATTGAAGCACTACGAACCTCCTGAAGAATCCGTCTGTCTGGTCGTAGGATCGTGGGAACCTGTTTGCTGAGAAGATAAACTTTGCACGTGGATACATGGTGTAAGGGTCGGAGTACTTGCGCTGTACCTCGATACCCTCTCCACCAATGATCTGTTTCAACTTGCCTGACTTGCGAAGTTCTGTGGATTCAATGTCCGCAAATATGTTTGCAAGTTTTCCATCGAGTCTAGCCAAAACAAAACCGCCCTCAGCGATTTCCTGAATAGGAATGTGTGTTATGTTTAGTTTTCCAAACATTGAGTCAATATATTCCAACATTACAGACTTGCCGTTTGAACCTCCTCCGATATACATCACTGACTTTTGAATGGAGTTGTTTTTTAACAGTATCAGTGCCATTGACTCGAATGCAGTGAATACGTTTCGCTGTGCATCACCGTCAAATTTTCCGTCAATGGTAAAGCAGTCCTTTACATACTTTAGGAACTTTGTATCCTTTAGCAAAGTCTCCAACTGTTCATACTCTATGTCAGTGTGGCCAAGTGGTGTATCATCCCATTTAATTGGAATATAGAATGTTGCAAGGTTCTTGTGGTTGTGTTCCATAAAGTTCATTGTGTCGATGTTAAGTATTCCGTTCTCCAATGTGACAATGTTAAACTTGCCCTTGCCTGTACATAACTGACACATGTTCTGGTCCTTGTCAATTCCTTCGCCAAGACATTCCTGGCACGGATAATAGTTAAACAAGTCTCTCATTACATATGAACGTCTCTTGATCTTTGCAATGACCTCGGCACATTTGTGTGCAGTACATTCCTCTATCTCTGTCTCGCAACGCTCTCTGACCACGCTTTCTGCAACCAGATCATTGTAAATTTTGCCGTCCCAAATTAACAGTTGGTCGGTATCCTTGTAGGTCTTAAAGTGAAACTCTTCAAGCAGTTTGTCTGCAACAGTTCCTATCTCGTCCTCTACGTCCTGTTTCTCTTTGGACTTGCCACGGACACGATTCTTTTTAAAGTATGGAGAGTCCTCGTCTTCCTTGTTCTTTGCAGCGAGGGGTATTGCATTGTTTACCCATCTGGTTACCTCGGCATCTCCCCTTGGGGGATCGCAACACTTGTTGTTCAAGGACTTTGCCTCTGTCAATACCTTGTCATAATCCCAGTCATTCATAAATCTGTCAAGTGCTATTCTCCAGCCGTTGTTGTAGCGTTCTCCTTGGTGCCATTTTCTCATGGTCAATTCCATGATGGATTCCTTCTCTACAAATGTTCCGTCTGCTCCGACTCTTACCTCTGACTTTGAAAGCCATTCTTTTTTCTTGATCTGGTCAAGAAGTTCAAGATGTGTCAAGTCCAATTTTTTAATGTGTGTAGTGTTTGAAATGACCCTGTAATTCTTGCCTGTCTTGTAATATTCCCCTGCATCGTTCTTGTCATAATGGTCAGAACTTGCGCCTATCACGTATGAACCATGGGCCTTTAGTTCCAAGTTTTGAGTTATGCCTTCAATTTCTTTATGCAAGTATATTGTGGCAATCGGGGACTCGTCCTTTTTTGTTGCAACGTCTGATACTCTAAGATAAATATGATAGCCGTTTCCTGACCTTACTACAAGAGTTTTGTTGATGCAGTTTGGTACCAAGTCATTCAATACATCGATTGAGTCGCAATGGTCAAAGTCTAACACTACAAGATTACCGCTTGCCTTTCCGTTCATTACTGCAAAGTCCTGATCTGTTGGTATGTCCTCAATGTATTTTTGATTGCAGTAAATGTTCCATCCTGAAATTCTTAGAGATTTACCGTCGCCTTTTGCGATTGGAACTATGTTAACCCCCTGTGTCCTGTACATGTCTATTGTTTTTTTATCTGTCATGATCGTAATATGTGAATTAATATATTTAAACTTTTAAGAAAAAAAACTAGTCGAGTGGTGTCTCGGCAGGTGGTGCACAATTGCACGCACCTGACAATACCTTCTCTTCCAGTGAGTTGATTTTTTGGGTCAATGAAACCATATCCTCGTTGATCTCTCTCTTCATATCCAAGAGAGTTCCAAGGATTTTTTCAACAAGAGCATTGTTGCTTGGGGTTGGAGAAGCACCTGCGTTGGTTAGGTGGCTTCCTGGTGCGCCCTGTCTTGGGGCATCCCAGTTTGTCTTCTCAAGCTTCAATGATTCTTGAATCTCATTGATGCGCTTTTTGGCTTCGCCTTTCTTTACTTCGTCTGCGCCAGAATCTCGTTTGAGAAACGACCACTGAAGTTTAAGGTCTTTCCATAAAGCATCTTTTTCAGCCTTTGGTGTCATTAGTTTAACTTGCCTCCTTTTTTCAGGACACTTCTTACTCTACGACTATCTAGTTTATAGAATGGTCCACGAATGGCATCTCCATAATAGGACATGACAGTGGTATCTTTCTGTACCAGAGCGTTCTTGTAGTCTGTGCCTGCTGCGACTAGTTCTGAGACTCTTGCTGCAAAATTTAAAGGTTTAATAAAACCTTGTAACTTTTGCTTTTTGATCTCTTTCATTAGTCGTCTGTGAAGCGTATTTTTAGTAACATATGAATTGTAAAAGTCTGACTCTACCCACATCTTAAGGAACATACATCGCTGTACGTTAAGTGAAGTCCACTTACGTGCATAGACGGCCCCTGTAGATTTGTGCTGGATCAGTTTTACCTTATGTCTGCAATGAGGACACTTGACATGGTTGTCGTGAACTTCTACTGCTCGGGTCATTCTAGCTGACCTCCCTGTATAACTGCACGAAATTTGTCGTCGTCCCTTGCTGCATTGAACAAACGTTTCAATTTGCGTGAACTAACTGGTGTGGCTATAAACTCCATCAATGCCATTTTACATAGCGTTGTTTTTGTTAATTTTGCAATATCTCTAAGTTCATTCATCATAGGATTACTAAGTATTAATGACTCAATTGCCAACATACTGTCGTAGCTGGTATTGATTCCTAAGACTGCTTGACTGTTTGTACTTGTGGTACTTTGCATGTCTATTGATATATTACCTTGTATATAAAGTTTCCATTAAACTTAAAGTTTTAATTTATATATTTTAATAATAAGTTTGTGAAAAGGAAACTTTATATAGATGATACTTCAATGGTTGTTGTTGTTTTATGAAAGTATTCAGTATGTTCAGTGGAATTGGTGGGTTCGACCTAGCAATGAGAAACTTGGGACACGAAATAGTTGGGGCTTGCGAAATTGACAAGTACGCCCAGCAGATTTACAGAAAACGATTTCCAGGAGTCCCAATCCACAATGATGCCTCACAAGTGCAGGCTGAGTCACTCCCACAATTTGACGTGCTTTGTGGTGGATTCCCTTGCCAAGCTTTCTCGATCGCTGGGAAAAGGAGAGGATTCAGTGATACCAGAGGCTCGCTCTTTTTTGAAATTGCTAGAATTGCTAAAGAAAAACAGCCATCGATTTTATTTCTCGAAAATGTCAAAGGTCTGTTCAGCCACGACAAAGGAGAAACCTTTAGAACCATCATCCGTAGCTTGGATGAAGTGGGGTATGATGTCGAATGGCAACTGCATAACAGCAAATATCATGTCCCACAGAACAGGGAACGTGTCTACCTTATCTGCCATCTTAGAGGACAACGTTCCAGACAAGTATTTCCTCTCGGAGGAATCGACAAAAAACCTGTTAAAGAAATCAAATCTATAGACACTCCAGTCGGAGTTGTAAATGACAGAAACGGTTTACGTAAAGTAGAACGTGCAACATGTCTTGATGCAAACTACTTTAAAGGTCATGACTATCACGGTGCCAGAACACTGATATACACTTTGGTCAAGGCAGTACTTACTCCCGACAGAGCAGAAAAAAGACAGAACGGCAGAAGGTTCAAGGAGTACGGAGAGCCAGCATTTACAGTAAACACACTTGACAGACATGGCGTATTGATTAACAAGTTCAGAGCAATGACAGAACAGAGAACGGAAGAGTCAAAGGCAATAAGAAAAAAATCAATGCAAGAGGACGGTGTTGACTGGTCGCCAAGAAGAGGCAAAGAACTAGCCATAAGAAATGATGACTTGGCAAACTGTGTGACTACAGGTCAGACCAAAGAGTCTTTGATATCTGACGGTGTAAAGATAAGAAAACTAACTCCAGTGGAATGCGAGCGGTTGCAAGGCTTTCCAGACAACTGGACCGAGGGTATCTCGGACACTCAAAGGTACAAGTGCTGTGGCAACGCAGTCACTGTTCCCGTGGTGCAGTGGATCGCGAGTCACTTTGAATTTCCAAAAGATTTGGCTGATTAGAAATTTCCACTCCAGTCACAAAATATTCTATTTTTTAACACCTTTATTTCCACTCCACACATAATTTGTAACTCAACTCGAAAAAAAACTATTTCATATCATTTTATATTATATTTACATCTTCAAATTTCCTAAATAGTTTTTTCTTTCATACGGTTACAAAAAAAATGACTTGTAATGCCTATTACATAATGTCAGCTCCATGACATAAGATTAATTTTAATTTTATATATTAGTTTTTCAGACGTTTGCCATGGTAAAACCTCTAACAGACAGGGAAAATTTCATCGTGGCAAGCGTTATTATGGTCGTATCAAACGAAATGAAAAAAGTAGACCGCAAGACCAGACAAAATATATTACAATTTATACGCGAAGAGCGATATCCAGGAGTAACAGACCAAGACTGGAAGGAGGTTGCAGCAGGCATTGACAATCACAAAAAAGACGTATTTGGTTTGATGGTCAAGATGTTCCACGAATCAAGTTCAAAACCAGACATGTTTGCAAAAAAATCAATTGCAGAACTGGACACATCAATGAAGGGAGAAATTGACGATATAGACTTTGACGAATTAAAAGAAATTGTAGACTCTTCTGATGATCCAAAGTTAAGGGAATATTACTTGACTATGAAGCAGTTGAAAAGAGACTTTGATGATGAGAGAGGATAGCCATGACCCCAGACAAAACAAAGAAATACAATAAGGATTATTACTCCAGAGACGATATAAAGGAATCACATGCAAAATACATGAAGGATTACTATCAGCGTAACAAGGAAAAACTGTTGAAAAAACAGTCAGAGTACTATGTAGATAACAAGGAAAAAATCAAGAACTATATGAAGGTCTATATGAGAAAATACAAGAAAAAGAAACTAGACCTCAGGAAAAACGTGGTCAATCCAAAGGGCAAGGTCGTCGACAAAGTTGATAAGGATAAAGTATGATCCGTAGCAGAATATCATTGTAAACAAAAGTATCTTCCTTCGTCTTGCTGGCATCTTGTAATACCATCCAAATATTTTCATGCTGACTTTGCTTATACCGCTGAGTATTGGGGAGTCCTTCTTGTGTTTTTTCCAGTAACGAATTGAATACCAGTCTATAAACTTTCTAAAGTATTCGTCAATTGCATTAAACACTTTCATATGAAACTGTATGATGTACTTACCAACAAATATGAACAAAGTAATTGCAGAGCCAGCCCATATATACGTAGATGTTTCCTGTAGTCCACGGGCCCAGCTTACATCTGACATCATTGTTATGTAAAGGTATGTTGTTATTGTTGCAGACATCAGGATGAATTTTAAAGAAAGTAACAGTGCAAAATAGAAATGCTTGTCAGATTTTAAAGCCATTATTTCCTGTAACTGGTACTTGAAAAATTGATACATGTTATATCGTCAAAACACAAATATATAAACTTAAATTTAATTTAACTTTAAGAGAAAGATTTATTAATGACTTAATTTACCTTAAACTTTATGTCACAAATTTTAGAACAACAAACAGAGTTTTTGCCAGAGAATATACAATGGCTAGGACTTGGAAACAAATATCTAGAATGTCAATATGAGATAACTGACAATTGGGGTACAAAAGGATTGGATAGAAAAGATTCTTACGATGCTAATTTTCAAAACGAGTATGACTTTGTTCTGGATAACATGAAACTACGAGGATAGGAATGACAAGTATTAACATAGCACCACAAGGAACAAACATCACAGGCATGTACAGAAAATGCCAAGAGCTAAGCGGTGCTTGTGACACACTTGTATCCTGTCCTTATACCCACTGCCAAGAACACTGGGTAGCCAAGTCAATGGTTGATAGTACTGATATGAAACAAATATTGAGCATCAAACCTAAATTTTAATTTTATATATTCGTCTTCTGCCACAACACGATATGGGTAGCAGTAGGAACAGTCCTTCAAAGGCTGAACGCAGACTTGATCGCAAGCAGAGACGTGAGGCAGCAGCCAGACAGGATCACAGAGACAAAGCAAAAATACGCGAGAAGGAAATAAAAGATGAGAAAAAATCACAGCCAAAGAAACCAAAGGAATGGAAACGAAGGGACAAGAACGGTGACATAATACTTTGGAATGCAATTAAAATTTCAAAGACAAGCAGGTATGTTATTGGCGGTATGGCAGCAATCATAATACTTTTTGCAATATCTCCAATATTTGAAGACCCTAATTATGTTGAACCTGACCGTTTAAGCTTTGCAGAATGTGAGGCAATAGAGTTCAACGACAAGTGGTGCATGTATGACTACAAGTGGACCAGGGAGTACAAGGACGGTGGAACCATCTCTGAATACGCAGAGTTTGATCCGTTTGTAGACCTTCCAGACTTGGGCAACAAGTACACTCCAGAGGAGCAAGACTTTTTGCCACCTCCAGGAGGAGAAAGCAATACAGATTTTGAAACAGATCTTTCAGACGAGGAATGGACTGACATACTAAAGGATTTTAAAATAGGTAATTTCATACTGCCACTGGCCTACGGAACACATGACTATCTGAGCAACTATGCAGAACATGATGCACCAATAGCAGAGACACTTAATGAGATTGGTTTGGAATTTGTTACGGATGAACTTCCAGAAGACAAGGACTCACTGACAAAACTCATAGATCAGATAAGACTTGATCTCGATACAACTGAACTTGAACTTGTTGAAGTTGAACGCGATCTACAGTCATGGAACATAGACGAACAGAAGCTTGACAACGAGTTATGGACAGCAGAAGATTTATTCGAGGATGCAGAGGAAGACATGGAAAAGGCAAAGACCACCTACAGACACGCACAGGACATGACATTAAGAAACAATGATGACAGACTTGAACAGGATGCAGCGTTCTTGGACTATAAGATACAGGTAAGACTGTTTACTGCAGCAGAAAAGGAATACGACAGGGCATTGGCAGCGTATGATCTAGGTTATGAAGAATGGTTTGAAAACAAGAACAGAGAGGTTGAGCTGAATGACGAATTAGATGACCTGCTTAAACAACTTGCAGAAGCAAGAACAAAACTCAATCTTGTATTCAGGGACTATCAATTCATTAATGTTAATCTTTCCAAGACATGTCAGACTCTTATAAAATATGAATTGCAGACAAAGTGTCCAACCTATCGTGAAATGATTCCATTGTTTGACAACACATTGCCAGTAATTTCAGGTGCATTTGTAGAGGTAGGATACGACGTAAAAAGACTTCCGTCACCGCTGCAAGAGCATTGGAAATACTATGAACAGATGACAAAGACAAGGGTGGTTAGTGTGGATGCAGATACAGATCTTTTTGACAGAGGTGTCAACATAACAGTCCAGGCAAAGGACTTTGTAATACTGGAGGACACTGGAAGAAAGAACAAGTCGGCATCCTATAACAGTGCAACAATGGAAAGAACTGAATGGAGAAATATATTTGTTGACGAAAAATGTAGCAAGGTAACAGTGGGCCCAGACTTACAGGCCATAGAGGATGCAATACTTCATGTTCTAAACAAGTGTAAGACAGACCTTTCAGACTATCAGACAATCATAACTTCAGAGCCTACAGAAATAAAAAAAGAGGACTCAGCACAGTGGAGATATTTGAAATGGATTGCAGATCTGGTTGCAAGTTTGCATGACAGTTCAAATGAAAAATGAGTAATGCTTAACTTTATATATTAGGAGTTTTGGTATTACGTTATGGATAATTTAGAATCAATACAGAACAACGTTCTCAATATTATGGAGGAATCCCAAAGAAACTATCTGTGGGGAAGCAACCACAAGAGACTCAACACTTGGCACGTAAGTGACTTTGTTTCTGAGTGTCTAAGAAAGACACAGTACTCAAAGACACATCCGACAAAGTTCGATCCAGGCAAGGCAAAAATATTCTGGCTTGGACACGTGATACACGAGGCACTTCCGTTGGCAAAGTTAAACGAGGTACAGATGTGCTACAACATCGAAACAGAGCTTGGTCTTACTGCACAGGAAGTTCAGAACAGACCGCTTGACGAGCTTGCAAATGTAATCACTGGAACGCTTGACGATCTCATTCCGTTGGGAAACGGAGAATGGTGTATCGCTGACAAGAAGACATACAGTGGCGGAGGCTGGTTCAAAAAGACCGAGCCAGATGCAAGTTACAAACTGCAACTGGAAATCTACAGGGTTCTACTACAGGCAACATTAGGAATTGATGCAAAGTACGGATGTCTTTTATACCTTGACAAAAAATCAGACATGGCAGCAACACCGATTGCATTTGACCTTGCACCGATTGATGAAACAAAAGCCAAGATGAGATCAATTCTCAAGGAGCTTCAGTCTGGAGATGCAACTGCAAACCCATGCTGGCTATGCAACCAAAAGAACAAAAAGAAGGTTGTATACTGTGACTACAAGGAAATATGTATGACCGAGAAACCAGAGGCACATCCTCCACAGGAAGCAGAGGAAGAGGAACTGAAGGTACATAAAATAAAATGATTTTTCAAACAGGAATTGTACCACTCATAGACTTTATTATATTCAAGATAAGATGGTGGAGATACAGACCTGACCGTCCAGTGTAAGCTCTGCGGAACAATCCTCAAGGACGAGGCACATATGAAAGAGCACAGGCTCAACCATCACGGATGGTATGATGGAGATTCCATTACAAAGGAAGAACCAAAATGGTAACAAAGGAAGTAAAACTTTCATTAACAGTCATCTCAGTGTCAATCACATTGATATCAGTGATGATTTCGTTTGGCAGTATAGATTTTTTTGAGAATATGTCATGTGAAGAATTGGACAAGTTCATGTCGAAGGAACTTACCGAAGGCAAGTATCCGTTTGGCACACCATTCACGCCAACACAGATAGATAATTTAAAAGAACAGTATGCTGTACAGTGTATTATTTTAGATAGTCCGTAACTGACTTATCTGCTTCCCACATCTTACAACTCCAGTATGATGCGGAAGTTATGTCGTCACGCGTATCACACTTGTGTCTGGCTCTGAATGACTTTAGCCTCTTAGGATTGTCTCTTCGAATCTCCATGTTTGGATCTCCGAAGCGAACGATGTTAATATTCTTTGTTTCTGGATTCTTTACATAGACGGCAAATTTTTTGTTTGCCTTTGGTGTTCGAAACGGTTTGTTTAGTTTTCTTTTCAATATTGTGAGTCGTGAAATTTAAGTAATTTTTTGTTTCCTTCCTTGCCTTTTTTGAACTTGTATTTTCCAGCACCTACATCAATGGCACCATATTCGAAACCTGAATCGTTTATGAACTGATCGTCATAATTCAATGACATCCAGTTGTCATTCTTTTTTTTCATGGAATTAATTGCTTTCTTTTTAGACTCGTAAAGTTTTGTATCGCGCATGGCCTGTCGCTTGCCATATTTATTTGAAACAATATAAGGTCTCCACATTTTAATTAACCCAGTTTTCTGCTTTGAATAATTGTCCACCGTAGTCAAAAGATACGTCATCGGCAGTCACATCTTTATTTTTTTTATAACTTGATTTTGACTTTGAGTAGCCTTTCTTTACCATGTCCTCAGCCTGTTTCTTATGTTTTACAAATTTTGACTTTCCAGTCTCCTTGTTATAGACTTTATATCCACCTTTTACTTTAGACATTGAAGGCATATAGTATGAAATATCTTACTTATATTTAAAATTTTAAATATGACTAACGTTTCTGTATAACATGGTAAAAGTTAAGATAAGAACTGGCAGAGGTACAGGCACTATCGAAGTGGATGTAGAGGATTTAAAATTTTCTGGTCTAGAGTTTAAAGCATTACAGAAGGAACGCAAACGCTTGGCAGGCAATAGAACAGTCACAACAGGAAGAGGAACAGGCTCAAGAAAACTTCAGGATACACCAGAACCGTCAGACAAACCAGAACCAAAAGTTACACTCACAAACAGAGGCACAAAGGTGGCAACCAAATAATGGATGCTGACGGAGTAGGCGGACTTATTGGATTAGGCGTAGGTTTAGGCGTACTTGGCATGGGGATGAATATGATGTTCGGAGCAACCGCTGCACAAGGCGGAGAAAAAAGGGTAAAATACTGTAAGAAATGCAAGACTTGGGTTCCATTAACACATAAACATACTTTAAAGGTAAAAAAGTAATTTTAAATAGAAGGTAATTTAATACAAGTTATGGGATTAGGAGACTTTACTGCAATGTGCGTTGACTCTGTAAAAGGATGTAACGGTGTAATTTCAGGCGTAGGCAAAGGCTTTGGTTCACTTTTCGGTGGATTAGATTCAATGGTACGCAGAACTTAAATTTTATATACCAGTAACTCTTACACTTTTTTATGTCAGGATCATGCGGATGCAAACACGGCAAAGGTAAAAAACATGTACATAAAGAACCAGGAGACGGACTTTATAAAGAATTAGGCGACAAATTCTGGGAGACCTAGATGCCTGAAATATTCGGTATAAAGCAAGGCTGTACCTGTATGTGTCATGGTATGGAACAGGACGGATCTTTATACGATGAAGGAGAATGTTGTTTCTTTTGTGGATGTATGCCAAAACCACCAAACTTACAGCAATAAAATTTTAAATATGACTAGATATATTCCTTTATATGGTCTTCAAACGTAATACTTTAAGAAACACCAGAACATTCAAACAATCAACATCCATAAACACAAGTAACATAAACACAAATAATATTAGTAATAAACCACCTGTAAAAACAATAATACAGCCAACATCAGTATCACAAGGAAGACAAAATTATAATACAGGTTATACTTCTGACTGGAGACTGAAGGATTTATTTCCAACAACACCAGTAGCATATGCAGATAGAGGAGATAATTTTGAGAAAATTGCTGAAACTGATTTTAAAGTAGACCCTAAAGCAGAATCTTTAGGAACTTATGAAGAATTATATAACTCTCCTGGTGGTCATAGACAAAACGCTGGAGGTAGATATTCTGCTACCGAAGCAGAAGCAACACCATCATCTCAGGAAATAAAGGATGCACATTCAGAAACATTTTTATTTACACCTGGACAAAGTAATCCAGATTCAGAACTTAAAATAAAAGATTCAATACCTATAAATAAATTACCATGGGGACATCAGGCAGATGCCGTAACAGATGATGGAAAATTTGCAACAATGCCACAAGGAGCAACAAAGTTCACAATTCCAGATTATATTGAAAATGAAAGAAACAGTCAATATTACAAACTAGGAAAAAATGTTTCACCAGAAAAACATCTTGGAGCATTGAATACACAGTCGTTATATAAATTTGAAAATGAAATTCAGTCTCAATGGCAAGGATTAGTAAGTAATCCTAGTTTATTAGATTCCACATCATTCAGGTCACTTGAAAATAAAATTAATGATTCCAATATACCTAGAAATGATAAAACAAGACTGATTGAAGAGTATAAAAAGAAAAAGAAAAACTACCAAAAGGCAGCAGGCGGTTACGGTACAGACACACCATGGTCTTTCGGAACTACATCCACTAAAACTCCTAATAAGGCAGAAACAATAAAACTAAAATTGTTATCAGGAGAACAAGTTTCTGCTAAAGAAATGAAACAATATTCTATTTTAACTGGAACTCCATTAGGATCAAGTCTTAGAAAAGCAGATCCTAATTTTGGTGGATATGAACAGTTCCTTTAAAACAGCAACTTTATATACTAGCTATATATAACACCTATTGTGTCTACAGAAGAGGAACAAAATCCAGAACGTATTGATGGGCAGTTACCGCAATTGAGTGACGTCATCCCAGACGAAGTCTTTGAAAAAATAAAAAAAAAGATGAAGGAGTCCCTATCTACAAAATGAGTAATAATTTCAGACTTCGTATTACCAACCATCGTAAGATTTTTTTTAACTATACCAGAGATATCTCATGCTTTTCATGTGGTCACGACCTGCACGACTCATACACAGTGTCAGGAAATAGGGGTAAGACAAGGTGTGTGCCATGTGCAGTAAAGTATCATATAATTGACGAGGTTCCAGAAGAGATAAAGGAGTTTGTTTAAGATATGGATTTAAAATTATTAGCAGGGCTAGGGTTTATTGCAGCAGGGTGTGTAATTGTTGCAATATCACAGTTCATAACAATAGGCTCAGTACTTCGATTTCCACTGGTGGGACCTTAAAGAGATGAGTCAGGTAACAGTTACAACAAAGGCATCTGAAAAGATCAATCAGTTCATAAAGGATGACAAAGACGAAGGCCATTACCTTAGAATGTATGTTCAGGGTGGAGGATGTTCTGGCTTATCTTACGGAATGGGTCTTGCAAAGGAGCCAGAAGATGATGACATAGTTATAGAAGACAACGGAGTGAAATTATTGATAGATTCATACAGTATTAACCATCTTGAAGGTGCAAGCGTTGACTATATAGAGTCACTGCTTGGTTCAGGCTTCAAGATAAACAATCCAAACGTCAAAAAGTCATGTTCCTGTGGCAGTTCATTCAGTACCTAAAATTAACAATAATTTTAAATAGCATTAATTCATACAGAAATACAAGATGGTCGTTGCGGAGATAGTACTGACCCTTAAACCTAGATGACTACCTCTTGACCATCTTTAAATTTAAATAGGTGAACCTTCTAGCCAAATTACCTTGAGGGAGTCAGAGACATTCATGTGCGTTGGGTTGTAAACGCATCAACTAGTTATATTCTCCTGAGCCTTAAAAAGCCAGGTGTTTTTTTCTATATATGAACTTGTTATTCTAATTTTATATATAGGTTGTACATCCACTTTGTCATTGAGACACAAGGAAAAGGTTAACAAGTTACGAAGGCTGTACACTGAGCTTTCAGAACCGTTAAAAAGGTCAGTGCCAGAAATATGTGCTGACATAGGGATCGGCAGAACAACATTCTATGATTGGAAAAAGAAACTTGATCAGTATTATCCAGAGACAATAATAGAGCCAGAGCCTGGAAAGACAATATTTATACCCATGAAACTGGATTCAAAGGAACCTGTCAACACTTACAATAACTTTATACAGATACCCTCAATAGAGGCATACGCAAAACAGTGCAAACTGAATAGAAAGAACCCAGCCCTTTCGCATCTGTTTAGGATATGCAATGCAGCCAACAAGACACCAGACGAGATAACAGTTGACCTAAACGCAGCAAAAGAGGCTTTCATGGATTTTGACGACCTATATCACAAGGATGATCAGACATTAACCAATGAAAGATACAGAAAGTCACTGCGTTCATTCTTGCAGTTTTCGGGTATCAACATACCCAACAAAGATCCCCTAATAGGAGGGGGTTCAGACTCACAAGGGGACTATGCAACAGTCTCTCTTACGCCTAATCAGGTACAACAAGTAGCAGGCTATGTGGGAGACAAACTGGGCGAAACATATGAGGATCTGTTCAGAATCCACCATGAGATTTTTCCAAGACCTGCAACATTACACTCTTGGATACCGACACTTGATCTAAAGCATGTGGACGTGGACGGACAGTCACTCACATTCGGTCAGTCGTCAGTGTATGAAAGCAAACAGCACAAGCACTACAACAAACTCATACTGGATCCAAAGGCATTGGCTTGCCTTCAGAAGTATGTTGGAAAAAAGATAATTGACAAGCCTTTCAGGGAGTTCATAACAGACTACTCAAAGGTATTAAAGGACTCGTATTATTCAATTGGAAAGATAGACCAAAGTCAAAAGTATCCAAAGGGAACGGAAGGATGGCTTTGGCAAAACAAGCCGATCTATTCCATAAGACATTCTGCTGCGGTACAGTGGATTAACAGAACATCATTTGATGTCAATCTGGTGGCCACGATGGGTTGGGAAAGGCCTGATACTTTGACCAAATATTATGCCCGAATCTCCACAAATAACATTATGGAGAAGGGTATTTGTTATTACTGTGCACCTCCAAGCGTGACTGGAGACATGCCTGTGTTCTGTTCAGCACCACATAGTCTAGCTTATATACATGGTATGAGAAAGAATAATCAATGACAAATCCAGACCACTGTTGTAATGACTGCTGTGACAATCCAGAACATGAGCATTACTATAAAAAAGAAAATATTATAAAGGACAAGGAAGAAGATTAGTGATGGTAGTAACAAAAAAGAAAAAGAAAGTGTTACATTACAAACACTGTAAGGACTGCAAATGTAAACTTAAATATAAATACGAAACGGTAGTATGTTTCCACTGCCACCAAAAGAGAATGAAATGACAGTTTGTAATGAATGTAATCATGGCATGATATTGCATGGCAATGAGCACGGTGAGGGTTACTGTTCTGAAGGCAATGGCGACTGGTGTGACTGTAAAGTCAAAGGATTGTCTTACGACGAAGAGGTAAAATTGCTTAAACGCAATCTATAAATATAGGTAAATTTTAGTTAAATTAAGCGTGGTCTAGCACTTATCTGGTGGGAGTCCTAGGACAAAACTGGAGTCTGCAATGACACGCTTTTCTAGGTATTGTCTAAGAAAAAATATCATCTTCGCGAATCTCCTTGGACCTATGATTTTAGATATATTAATATGAATGACAACACCGAGAAGGGAGTATGCTATTATGAGACAAAACAGGTATGGTGTACACTGCATACACATGAATCAATTCAGGATATTGTCTCGACAATACTCCATGAATCATTACATAATGCGTTGGCACTAGATGTGGAAAAAACCGATAAACGAGAAATGAACGTAAGTGAATCTATGGACATAGAACAAGAGCATGAGTTATTGAAAAGAGCCATATGGTCTTTTAATGATTGGACTTAAAAATAAAACTTTATATAGTGTTGGTTTTCATTACCACTCATGGACAACGTAAAGTTATACATAGAGTATTGCGATTCTTGCTACCAAAACTGGAAAGACGTAGTACAACCAATGCTGTTACAAGCACAAACTTTCTGGACAACTGTTTCACATAAATAAACAGTTAATAAAGAAACCTTTTTTTTTGCACAACCAAACTTTAACTTTATATAGCAGTAATTTTCTTGTTGTTTTATGAAGTCAATATACTCGGTTATAGCTGTAGCAGCAGTTCTGATCGCGGTACCATATACACTAGCAGCCGATGGAGCTGAGATGAAAACAGTGCCTTTCTGGTGGTCGACGGATCCCCTAACTGGCGAGCAAGTGTATACCGATTATTTTGCTTCGTCTAGCAGTGTTCAACGCGAACACAATGCATATCTAGCACAATCTACTCTAAGCCAGAGTGTATCGACTATCAATCCTTCCATTATATTGGAAGCTGAACGATCCAATATGGTGGAAGTGATAACTTATGAATATCAATGGATTAAGGTAAGAGACTCACAACAGCCACAAGGTCCATTCGCTAACCCAGACTTTGTAATAAGGGAAAAGGTAGCAGTGTCCACTTGGGTTGAAGTAGAGAATCCAGTCGTAGATTCAGAGATCACAGAGGATGTCACAACAATCACACCTGAAATCGTGCCTGAGATCACAGAAGATGTCACAGTAATAGTCACAGAATCAGAGCCTGAGCGTGTAAGCAACTTTAAAGATAATACACATTGGGACGTAGATGAAGCAGACTATAAAGGACACTCCAAAATGACTACACAAGAATTTAAGGATATGAAAAAGAAGCATGCTGAATGGAAAGCCTATGAATTAGCATCACAATTATACCCATCATTATATCCACCTTATGTACACGAGTATGATCACGATGAACATCACGGTAACTATGAAGAGAAAGTAGTTGAAACTGTAGTCGAGGAAGAAGTAGTTATAGTAGTACCTCTACAGCAAGAAGAGGTTGTAGTACCTAACTTCCCAACAGCAACAGTGCCTAACATACCAGTACCTGAACCAGTTCCAGTACCAGAGGTTTTAGTAGAACCAGTCATTCCTGAAGCAATATCAATAGTTCCACAAATCGAGGAACCATTACCATTTGACTTAACTAATGATACAATCGTGGTACCATTGAACTGATGTCTGAAGCATATGTATTAATCAATTGTGCTTTAGGCAAGGAAGAATCAATTATAGAAGAATTAGCAAATATATCTGGAATCAGTCAGATACACGGTACTTTTGGTGCCTATGATATCATCACAAAGGTTGAGGGTACTGACACTACAGATATGAGAGAAATTATCACTGAAAAGATAAGAAAAATAAAAGATGTTAGATCAACACTCGCTTTGATTGTAATATCAGAGCAAGACCAATAGTCATCTATTTATAGAAGGTATATAATTTGTATAATATGACATCAAAACGAATGAGTGTTTCACTCGATATAGAAGATTATGAATGGTGTAAAAGGAACTGCCTTTCATTGAGTTCCTTATTGCATTGGGCAGTAGCACAGAAACGAGGTGTGGCACAATAGACTTCAGTACAAGGAAGGAAGGTAACTACTGTTTACTTTGTAAAAAGACAACACATGATTTAGCAGAACATATGGTGGATGTACACTATGGTTAATCAACATGTAATCAACTTTATATCAAAACAGATACGAGAATCTAGGATTGAATACAGAAGACTTTTAAGAGAACTCCATGGAGAGATAAATAATGAACCATCTAAATGATAACAACATGTCATACCTAGATCATTGGAAGAGGGCAATGTCAATGTCTATTGCCCTATTCATACACGCATGGTTACCCAATATATTACATGACTATGCCTCAAAGAAAATGCATGAATAGTTAACTTTATATATACATAATTCTGATGTCTCCACATGGTCACAAAGATCAAACCAAAGAAGGCTAAGGCTAAGACCAAAAAGGTTACTAAAAAGAAACCTAAGAAATTGGCAAAGTCTAAAGTCGTAAAGACCAAGGCAAAACCAAAGGTTAAGAAAGCCAAAGTCGTTAAAAAGAAAACAGTTAAGAAACCAAAAGTAAAGAAAGCAAAGTCCACAGTGTCATTTTTCTAATCCAGACAATCTTAACTTTTTACATTTTTTTAGTCTTTTCCAGGAGGTCTATAAAGGGCCTCTAAGTTTTTCAAAAATTTTTTGCTATAACATACATTAGTAATGACGACTAGCATACGAACACTGTCGTCACTATTAGGACGTGTATAATGCACTTGACGGACTAATAAACTGACTTGAGAGTTTTACAAAATATCGAAAAATTAGCTAAGGGCATTTGCGGACTTTGTGATTTTCAAAACTTTTCATAAAAAAACCCCCCTGTATTGGACGTATCTAGGTTCATTATTGGGTATGTTTAGTATTACTTTACTTTTACTATAGAAAAGTTAAGTATATCTTATAGAATACATCAAAAACCTCAAAAAATTTTTATTGATAAGTATAGTTATAATAATAATTATTTATTTAGATAGTTTAATTATAAAGGAGTGGGAAAAAGAGGATATTATGCCTTTTGAGTATTAGATATGGGAAAAGTGAAATATTAACTTTATATAGTAGTAATATGCGTTTGTGTAGTATTGGCATTAATAGAAATTATGGCATCAGCTTTTACACAATATCGGGCTGGCTGCGTATATGCGATTCAAAGTGGAGATTTTGATGCTGCCATAGTATTTATTCGCGCCATGGTCGCAATGCTACCAATGGTCCATAGACCCACTTTACCACCTATCCCAGTTGCTGGAGACATTAGGGCGGATTTAAGCAATAAGGCTGCCAAGTGGAGATGGGTTACTGATTCATGTTATTTAGTGGAAGAGTCTATATCCAAGTGGATACACACTAACTTGGCAAGGATAAGTATGTAATGGTTGAAGATGATATAGAGGGTTTACCTCCGTTACCTTATGCAGATACCTCTGATATACCTATTGAGTCAGATATGCCAGATATGGGTGATGACGAGTCTACAGTCGTTAAGGATGGTGGATGGGGAGACTTTGATATGGATATCATTACCGATCAAGGTGTTGCCCAAAGTAAAGGTGGAGGTGGTTTTGATGGATCAAAGGTCACTACATTCAAATGGGAGGATAAAAGGTATGCAGTGCCACAAAGGTGGTATTGGGGTAATATAGTCAAACGTATGCTTAATCACAATAAGGCTCACGGTTTCACTGGCTGTGTACTTATAGGCATGTCGGGATCTGGTAAGACAACTTTAACTAATACTATTTTACATAAGATACATGACTATGGTGAGAACTATGTATTCAAATGGTTTAACGGTCATCAGCTTACAGAGTTAGACAAGCATATAGGCAAACTACAGGTAGGTGTACCGCACGTAATGGTATTTGATGATGCTTCATATACCTTGGAAGATGCAACAAAGTCACAAATGGCTACACTGGCAAATGCCCTAACTACTATCAGACACCATGTCAAATCAAAGGTTATCATTATATTCAATATTCACTACAGTCGTGCAACCAAGAAATTTTTTAGAAATCAGCACTTCACGTTCCTTACCTCCGTAACCACTGAAGAGCTGGGTAACCTAAAAGACCTCTTTCAGGACAAAATGCCTGTTGTACGGCAGTTTGGTAAGAAATACCGCCAGATGGCTCTTAATGGGTCATTTTATGTGCCTTTGGACTATTACACTGGAAAGTCAGCAAAGTATGTAATTAACGAGCCTTTCAGGGTAGGGCTTGTTTCCGAGATAACAGACCTTCATTTCTTTCTTTACCCAAGACAGTCATGTGAGTTATGCAGACCAGGAGCCCCCCCTAAATTGGAGGTAAAGACGGTAAAACAGGTAAAGAAGATGTTAAAGGAATATAAGAACCAGTCGGCACTTATGACAACATTGGCATTTTGGTGTAAAACCCATAACATTGGGCCCGTAGACCCATTGGAGAATGCACACAAGGCATATTGGAATTTCTTTGAAAAAGTGTCAAAAGACGTAAAAGCGCCTTGGCAGCAGATTTTGAATGAATTAAGGGATGAATCGCCAAGAAGGACACGTATGTCAAAAGGTTCACAATTAGCCAAAAAAGTCGATGCTTTTGGCGAAGTTATGAAACCAAGAGGTCCAGGACGTCCAAGGCTCACACCAAGGCAAATATCAGAAAGAGAGCACAAACATGAAACAAAGTTGCCAGAGGACTATGTAAGCCCTACTGATAGCACAAGTGAAGTAAGTGAAAATACCGATGATAATACAGTTATTGACGAATCAACCGAACAACCTTACAATGAGTTTCCAGACTATGATTCAACCTATGTGAGGCCAGATAGTTGATTATAAAAAGAAATTTCATATATAGGGGGTTGGTAGTCTAAACATGTTTGACGGAGGATTATTCCTTTTATTGATTGGTATAGGCATATTATTCATAATACCACGTTTTCCTATACAGTTCAAACTGATGGCAGTATTCATCTTTTTCGGTCTAGGTACCGTACTGATTGCAGGGTACGATGTCGGCTTTGAAACAACGAGTACCGTCACTGGTGGCGCAACAACAACTGAAATCTTTTATTTGATCGGAGACTCGGATCCGTCAACATTTAACGAGAACAGTACATGGGTAGGCTGGATTCTTATAGCAGTGGGTGCTTTGACAAGTTTCGGATTTCTGTCTGGATACATAGGAGGAAGGTATTAAGATGGTCTTGTATATGCATGTGATATTGTTCTTTATTTGTCTTAACGTAGGCATGGGTGTAACTTCTATACCAGACACACCTCTTTACATAGACAATGCACAATCTGCCCAATTACAGAACTGTTTCACGCAGTCGCAAGAAAAGATGATTGTATACAATACAAATACAAGTACTTGGGAAAGAACAGCAGCAGCAACAAATTCAACATTAAACACACCAACACAGAACATTGCCAATTTGCAACAGTTTAGTGACCAGTTTGGAGGTTCATATGACCCTGTCACACAGGCAATAGATGCAGGGTACAGTACGATCGACTTTATTAAGGGCATAGTACTTGGTGGCTTTGTTACAAACGCTATTGACAGTATAACACTTAGATGTGACTTTAGTCAGAGTGGCACTCCTGTAACTGATGATCCAGTAATGCAGTACTTTAAGGTAGGCTTGAACATAATATTTGGATTTATGTTGGTATTGTTTGTATTATACCTTGTTACTGGCAAAGGCTTCGGGCTTTAAACCTCATAAACATCTTCTATTTAAAATTATTTTCATTTATTTGAGTATATAAACTCCTTTTACATTTATGTTCTTTTATATATGAGTTATTTAGAACCTTCTACATGATCGATATTTCCTATATCATGGGATTCATTGGTGTAGCCGTTGGCTTAATCATTGGTATCTTGATATACAGTGAAGTAGAGGCCGCTATTGATTGCCCTCCAGCAGCAACAAACGCTGATGGTAACGAGGCATGTACTAGAGCAAAATCCATTGCATGGACGGTAATTAGTATCTTACCAATATCAATGTTCTTTGCACTATTCGCAATCTTTGGTGGATTCTCCAGAATGGCATAATCGTGAATCCATTTAAAAAAAACACATCACCTTAGACTTTTTCAAATACTCTCAACAAGGGAGCCGAATGTCAGTTTAGGTGATAAATTAAATTTTAAATAGGACAGAAACGGTACGGTATGTTATGGGTGAACGTTTAGTCGAAATACCTATTTCGAAGGCATTGCGAAAAAAGATTAAGGCAAGAAAGAAAAAATTAACCTATGAACAGTACTTAAAGAAAATTTTAGGGGCTGGATCTTAACTGGCCATTAATATTATTCTTCGTGGTATTATTTCTGTCTTTGCAATAGGCATTGCCATGGTCGCATTCATGCCTGCCGTATGGGACTTGTACTATAACCAGGACCTATGGATAGATGCACCAGCAGAAGCGCTGGCAACAAGAGACAATATTTACGCTACGTTTATGGCTTTACCGTTATTCATGATAGGAGCAGTGTTCCTGTGGGCATACATGAGCACAACAAGGAGAGACTATGGCTATTAGTTCGTCAACCCACGGTGCTACACGGATGGGGTGTCATTGATTGAACCGAGCAGACTATACACTAATAGGTATCGCAACCATAGCATCTCTGCTAATCCTAATTCCAGTCGGAATGGGCTTTGCCAATGCACAGGTTCAATCTAATTCTACTTTAACAATAACCAACTCAACTGGCACGTTTGACGTACCAGCATTTACAAACTCTACTGGAACATATCTCATATCTGAATGGGTCGAGCCAGTTCCAGAGCCCGAACCATTTGTAGAGCCACCAGTGTTTGTAGCACCTGAACCAGTACCAGTATTACCAACTGGAACTTTGTCAGTTCAAAAATACACTACACCAACATTCCCTGATGAATACTATATCCAAGATGATTTGTTTGAAGTATTAGCAAAGAGAACAACCGTTGGAAGCAACTATGACTTGGTTGAAGATTACAAAACTGGAGAAGCCAGTTGGACAAGTACAATAGAGAAGATCCAAGACGGTTTCACTCAACGTGAAGATGGAACTGGTATTCCAACTTGGAAAAATTATGTCTTGCAACAAAGTGGACAAAAAGTAATATTCAATTCTAATAATATCGGTGGTTTGGTTTATGACCTTCCAACTTGTTCATACTCTATCAAAGGGAATGGTTTCAACGGACAAACCGTAGTACCTTCTGTGTCCAGTGTCGCAACTGGTTTGGTCAATGGTGAGTGGACAAACTTGCAAGTCAATGAAGGACTCTGTGATGTCAACGTATCATCTAATGCAGACGGTATTGTAATCACTTCAACAAAGTCAGTTCAACTAGATCCAGTCTCTGTCTTTAATTCTTTCAACGGTACAAGTACATTGGTACCACAATCTGAAACATTCACTCAAGTCTTAGATGTTAATTCCAAGTATGGCATAAAAGAGACATGGCAAGTATGGAAAACTGATGACACACCTTTAGGTGTTAGTCAGACTGTACATACTGGTAGTACCATAGAAATTGCTGGACAAGTAATTGATATTGAAGCACTCAACGGTCAATCTTTTGATAAACAATACATAGTTGATAACAAAGCAGAAATTCTTTCTATTACAGATTCGGTTTCATATAATTTCGATAAAGGCATAGACAGTCTTACGGAAATTAACATTCTATACGATTCTGATTATAAGGTTAACCTAGATTACGCAAGTGGCGATTTCACTGGCTATCTTGAAATTGACCCGACATTCAATTTGAGTGGTAACATAAGAGCCACTTATGCATCAGGTGGTGGTAGTTATTCAGGAGAAAACACTGGTGGTGGTGTAGGAGGAGATACAGGCTGGGAGTATAGAACTGGATTATATTTTGATACATCTACAATCCCATCTGACACTACAATAACTTCAACTGTATTACAATGGGATTCAACATACTCATTTGGCAGTGGTCTGTTATGTGACTTTAGGTCATACTCTGGAACAATGAGTACTGACAGTGGTTCAACTATTCACACTGCTGTAACACAAGGCACACTCTACGTTGATGATTGGGCTGGTTGTGATACTGTTGGTGTTGGTACTGGACATACGTTAGATTTGGGTACAACTGCAAGTGCTGATGTATTATCAAGTAGTGGAGAGTTTGGACTTGGTATTGCTAGAAATTCATTAGGTTCAGTATCAATGGGTTATCTTGACTTTCTAAATCCATCATTACTTGTTTCATATACAATCCCATCAGTAATGGCTGATCCACCAACAAGTCTGACAGCAACTGACGGTCTACCAATCGGACTCAGTTGGACAGCACCAACAAACTTTGGTTCTGATGGCGATGGCAACACAATTACATCTCTTGACGGTTACAAGGTAGCAAGAACACAGTCTGCAAACTCTTTGGTTGAACTTCCTGACAACTCTGGAACCAATGCAAACTTGGACTTTACTAACAATGAGTTTTTGTTGCATGGATTTGAAGTATCAACATACAAAGTACATTCATTCACAACAGTTGGAACTGACACCTTTCAGGTAACTGCTGGAAGTGGTGACGTTGAATATCTAGTAATAGGTGGTGGTGGTGGAGGTTCTAATGGTGGGGGTGGAAGTGGTGCTTATAGAACTGCAACAGGGTTTGGAGTAACTGCACAATCTTATTCAATTACAGTTGGTGCTGGTGGTAGTGGTTCTGCTGGACTTCTTGCTTCCAATGGTGGAGATTCTATTTTTCACTCAATCACTTCCAATGGTGGAGCTGGTGGAGAGGGTAATGGTGTAAATGGTGTTGCTAATACTGGAAATGGAGCTGGAAGTGGTTCAGGAGGTTCATCATCATTAACATTATCAGGTGGTTCGGGAGGAACTTATGGTTATTCAGGTGGTGGTAATAGTGGTTATACTTCTCCTCCATACCCTGCTGGTGGTGGGGGAGGAAGTTCAGAAGCTGGACAATCAGCTCCATCATCTAGTGTATCAGGTAAAGGTGGTGATGGAACTTCTAGTAGTATAACTGGTACAGCAATAATTAGAGCTGGTGGTGGTTCTAATGGTGTTGGTGGAACTGGTGGTGGAGGTTCTAATGGTGATGTTAATGGAGATATAAACACAGGTTCAGGAGGTGCATATAATGGTTCAGGAGGTTCAGGTATTGTAATTGTAAGATACTTAGATGATGGTTCTATAACTGCAACTGGTGGAACTGTAACAACTGTTGGAACTTCTACACTCGCAGACAAATCAACTAACAGTATTTCAAATATATTAAATATTCAACCCGAATCAATGGTTCCTGTAACTTGGGATTCTAGTAATACTGTTGACTATTCAATTAATGGTGGTACATTAACACGAACTGCTGGAACACATGGGTGGAATAATTATGCAGTTACAACAAACACATTCAATCCAAGTACAGGTGGTGGTGAATTTGAATTTACTGTGACACATGATAGATGGATAATAGGATTTGATAAAGGAACATTATCTACAAGCAATACTTATGCCCAAATAGATCATGGTATTTTTGCTAGTCAAAATGGTGCTTTAATAATTTATGAAAATGGTTCAAATCAAAGTGGTACACTTTCATGGTCAATAGGTGATACTTTTAAAGCAACAATGGATTCAAACGGATTAGTAAAGTATTATAAAAATGACGTTTTAATTCATACAAGTTCAACTACTGCTAGTGGGAATTATTGGATTAATGCAAGTAAAGAATCTTTGACGGGTACTGCAACTGTAAATTATTTTGGTTCACCTGTTAATCCAACTGCTTCAACAACTGGTGTCATTGACACAGGACTTCAATCCCCTGACCTAAGTTATACCGATACAAACCTTCCTGACGGTACTGATGATTTCAGTATTGGTAGTTGGGTAAAACTTGACATGGCATTACCATTGTTAGATGAGGACTTTACACAGTTTGCAGATGATTCAGCATTTGACACTTCATACGTTTCACAAGACCATACAAATATTTCAGGTAATTCGGCAAATGATAACATAGATGCAACGTTTGTTAGAGATGGTTCTGATGATAGTATGTCTTACACTCTAAGTGATACATTAGATGAAACATGGATATTACGTTATACTTATGATATGGTATCAGTTGGAACTGGTGGAAACCCACAAGCCTGTGTAGGGTTATCTAGTACAGATGGAAATTATAACTCAAACCAAGACCATGTAGGTCTTTGTCATATTAATACAGGTGGTGGTTCAAACGCATATTTTAAAATTAATGGTGGTACAGGTACATGGGATTCAAACTTAGGTAGTGGTGTAACAAATACTGATGCTGTAACTATTCAAACTAATTACATTCAAATAACTAAATCAAGTCCTACTGACATTAATGTTTGTATTTCATCAACTGATTCATTTACTTGTGATAGGGATAATGACGACTTTACAATCTCGTCAGTAGGTGCAACATTAGATAATTTTAGAATAGTAAACAATAATTCAGGTTCAGTTGGTGGTAATTTTGTAACAACTATTGATGATGTTGTAATTTACAACGGTGTAACTTCCATACCTGAACCAAACACCAAACTTCTCGGATTAAATGACATAACCTTCAATGTCGGAACTGATTCTGCTAGTGTTGATGAAACTGTAACCACAACTACTACAACAAGTGGAAATGTTTTATGGGACACTACTAACGCAGTTGGAAACTTTATAGTTTCAGGTAGTACATTAAGCATGCCTTCTACACTTCATTGGGACAATGGTATAAACTCACTTACACAGTTTTCATCTGCTGGTGGTGGTGAAATTTCTTGGAATGGTAATGCTGGGGGCAATTATTACACCCATAAAATGTCATTTAATAAAGCAGGCGAACCACCAGTGCTTGCTGGTTCGTCACCAGCCAATGGACATCAGGTAGGGGATTATCAAGTTGACCTTGCACATAATGGTCCATATTATGTATATTTTTACAGTCATGACACATCAGGAACTCAAACTTTTAATTCAGGTTCAGCAGGCAATTCTGCTTGTCCAAACAATACACATAGTGGTGCAAGCGACACTTTCAAACTAAAGATGGACAATCAAGGTGTAGTAACTGCATACAAAAATGGTAACTTGATATGTACTTTCCCTGATATTGCAAGTGGTGATTATGTTTATCATGTTTCTCACCATTGGTCTCAGGCACTCACTAACGTGGCACATACTTCAACTGCTATAACACCATCAACTAACACAATCATCTCAGCCACAGGACTTGCAGACAACACCAGCGAAGCAAAGAACTATGTGTTTACCCGAGATGGTAACAACTGGGCTATCTACCAAAACGGTGTGAGTCAGGCAACTGCAACGGACAGTACATCATTAGGTGGTAATTCAGCAACACCAACAACAACTTATGATTTATCAAGTAGTACAGGTTTCACAACATCTAGTTCTGGACTTCTAAATGTTGATACAACCAATGAAGAAATTGATTTCACATTCAATGTTGATGATGGTAATCTAGCACAACTATATCATTCAGATACAGTATCTGATTCTCTTTGGACTTTACGTTCACAACTTGACATTGACACAATATCACAAGGAAGTGATACAAATGATAAATGGTTATTCTATGGATTCTCAAGTGCCAACACATTACACATGGGCGATTCACAAGACTTTCTTGGAATGGCAATAAGAGTAGATAACACCAAGACAGATTTGATGGCAATAGAAACTGATGGTTCAGCACCAAATAATGAAAGTACAACTGTGTTTACAAGACAAGCACAACAAGAAACATTGTATGTTGAAATGAAAAGGGAATCTTCAACATCATTTACAGTTACAAGCTGAACGGCTGAAATTGCATTTCCAAAAGTATCGGTCACAGTCCATGTTACGGAGGTTACACCAATTGGAAATACATTCCCAATTGGAGCATCATTTCCATAGGAATCCACGCCACAATCGTCATTAACAATTACTGTCCCTAAGTCAATTCCTGTGGCTAAACAAGAACCTGTGTCAGTATTAACTACAACATCACCTTGCAATACTAAAGTAGGGTTTGTGTTATCTGAAAAAGTTACTGTTTGAGTTACTGTTGTAATATTTCCAGCAGTATCACTCGCGGTCCAAGTAATAATTGTTACTCCAGAAGGAAAGATATTGGGAGCATTATTGGAATAGGTAACATTGCAGTTGTCTGAAACTGTTGGAACTTCTAAAACAATAACACAGGATTGAGAATTAATATCTGCTGGAGGTATAATAATCGGTGCGGTGGTATCTGATACATTAACAGTCTGGTAAGAAAGAGTTTCATTTCCTGAAGCATCCA
>ENA-ORCY01000171-ORCY01000171.1-marine-metagenome-genome-assembly--contig:-NODE-171-length-45473-cov-8.849436_pt1 | contig 45473 bp, 36 predicted proteins | sample MGYA00248634_ERZ508507 | MGnify/ENA primary metagenome ERZ508507 (study PRJEB26178, sample SAMN06266269) | marine metagenome | isolation source: Columbia River Estuary | place: USA:Columbia River Estuary... | reverse complement strand
CTTTAATCATTTTTGAAGTGTCCATTTTGTATAAATTTTAAAGTGAATATTTCTAATTGAAAGTAGGTTATTTATTGGGATTCATTTACGGAAAGGCTTGATTTTTTGTTAAAATGGCCAAAAAACGTATTAAATCAGGGGTTTAGGCGTCAATTTTAGCGTATTTGGCATGTGTTTCAATGAATTCCCTTCTAGGAGCTACATCGTCACCCATCAGCATACTGAAGATACGATCGGCCTCTGCAGCACTCTCAATGGTCACTTGTTTCAAGGTTCTGCGCGCTGGATCCATGGTGGTTTCCCATAATTGATCTGCGTTCATTTCTCCCAAACCTTTGTAACGTTGAATGGTCACTGCGTCTTCTTTACCGCCGCCTAATTTTATAACTAATGCTTTTCTTTGTTCTTCGCTATAAGCGTATTCTTGCTCTTTACCTCTTTTCACCAAGTATAAAGGAGGTTGCGCAATATAAACATATCCGTTTTGAACAAGCTCGGTCATGTATCTGAAAATGAAAGTAAGAATAAGTGTAGCAATGTGAGATCCATCCACATCGGCATCGGTCATAATTATTAATTTATGATAACGAAGCTTAGTAATATTTAAGGCTTTAGGATCTTCGGGTGTACCCACTGTTACACCAAGGGCTGTATACATATTTCGAATTTCCTCATTCTCATAAATTTTATGTTCCATCGCTTTTTCTACGTTCAATATTTTACCACGCAGTGGTAAAATAGCTTGATAACCTCGATCACGTCCTTGCTTTGCTGTTCCACCCGCAGAGTCTCCCTCGACTAAGTATAGTTCGCATCTTTCTGGATCTCTATCAGAACAATCGGCTAATTTACCAGGTAAGCCACCACCCGTAAGTACCGTTTTGCGTTGTACCATATCACGTGCTTTCTTGGCGGCTACACGCGCTTGGGCTGCTAAAATAATTTTTGAGATTACATACTTAGCTTCCTTCGGGTTCTCTTCTAAATAAGCTTCTAATACGCGAGAAACGGTAGTTTGCACTACACCACTCACTTCACTATTACCTAATTTAGTTTTTGTTTGGCCTTCGAATTGAGGTTCTGGTACTTTTACAGAAATAATAGCACTCAAACCTTCTCTGAAATCATCTCCTTCAACAGTAACTTTAGCTCTTTCAAATAAACCTTCTTTATCGCCATAACTTTTGAACACACGCGTAAGCGCTGTTCTAAAACCAGTTACGTGCGTACCCCCTTCAATGGTATTGATATTGTTTACGTAAGAGAAAATATTTTCTTTAAAATCGTCGTTATAGGTTAAGGCTACTTCTACCATTACATTAGAAGCCTCGTCTAAACCTTCTACATACAAGGGTTGAGAGATAATAGGATTTCTATTTCCGTTTTTATCTAACATTTGTACAAACTCCACAATACCACCTTCGCTATAAAAATTCTTTGTATAAAAATTTCCTGTATCGTCTTTCTCTCTTAAATCGGTGATGGTGATGCTAATTCTTTTATTCAAATAAGAAAGTTCGCGTAAACGACTTTCTAAAATTTCTCTTTTATACACCGACTCCTGAAAGATGGTTAAATCAGGCCAGAAGTGCACACGGGTTCCTGTTTTTTCACTAGTACCAATTTCTCTTACTGCATATTGAGGGGCACCGATGGCATATTCTTGTTCAAATATTTTTCCTTCTCTTTCAACCGTCACTAATAATTTTTTACTAAGTGCATTCACGCAACTTACGCCTACTCCGTGCAAACCACCCGAAACTTTATAGGTGTTTTTATCAAATTTACCACCCGCGTGTAAAACAGTCATTACTACTTCCAAGGCCGAGCGCTTTTCTTTGGTATGCATGGCTGTTGGAATTCCACGGCCATTATCTTGAACGCTGATAGAGTTGTCCTCGTGAATATTCACCTCAATATGGGAGCAATAGCCCGCTAAAGCTTCATCGATAGAGTTATCGACTACTTCATACACCAAATGGTGAAGTCCTTTAGAGCCTACATCGCCAATGTACATGGCAGGTCTTTTTCGAACGGCTTCCAAGCCCTCTAAAACCTGGATACTGTCGGCACCATAATTCTTATTTTCTGCTGATTCGCTTGACTGTAAATCGTTGGACATAATTGTAATAAAATTTGTTTGTTTTTCGATGCATTCCGAATGCATACAAACTTAAGATAATTAAGGGTTTAAAGCCTGTTTTAGGCTCTATTTAGTTATCCCCATTTTAGGCATTTTGTGAATAGTTTTTTTGCCAAAAAACAGGGTGTTTTTTATGTCATTTTTGAGTCAGATTTTAGGGCTAAATAGTTCCTTTAGGCTGAATGCCTTAATTTTGTAGAAATGACACAGGTACAAGAACTCTTAATGCATGAAAATACAGCCCCTAGTTTTAGCGGGATGGCCTTGCTATACAGCAAAGAGCAGCGTATTCCAGGGTCTACCCAATATCAAATTAAAAGGTATATGGCGCAGGAGGCCTGGGGCGCAGAAGATACCGGCATGTTTGTGTACCACTACAATGCCCAAAAGCCAAAGGAAAATTACTTAGAATTAAGATTTTGTATTTCTGGAAATAGATACTGTGACAATAAGGTTTGTGGGGGTTGTAATCAATTGCCTACTTCGGATTGTATGGGTCCAATGAGAACAGTGGACGTTTTTTCTTTTCATTTTACGGCTACTTTTTTACATCAGTTTGTGCATAATGTAAAAACAAATAATAAGAAAGATGAGTTGCTCGCTTTTAAACATACCGACAATTTTACTAAAACATTTACACTAAGTGTGAAGAAGCGAATTACGCTAGATGCCTTATTGAATCATAGTTACAGCGGTTCTTTAGAAAATATTTTTGTAAATGCAAAAATTCATGAGCTATTGGTGTACAGCTTAGAAAGCATCATTGATGAAAAAGAAGTAGTGTTTACTTGTAAGTTTTTAGCAGATGAAAGAGGCAAGCAAAGTATCTATCAAGCGCGTGAATTTTTATTACAACATATTGGCGATCCTATTACTATTAAAGAGCTAAGTCGTAAAGTAGCCATGAACGAATGTTATTTAAAGAAAGGCTTTAAAGAAGTCTACGGCACCACCATATTTGATTTCTATCAACAACAAAGAATGGAGCACGCAAAGTATTTGTTATATGAAAAATCGCTAAGTGTAACGGACGTTTCAGCACTTCTTGGTTATTCTTCTATCTCGCATTTTTCTGCAGCTTTTAAAAAGCATACCGGCTTAAAGCCTTGTGAGCTATTGAACTAAGCAATTGCACTGATCTATTCAAGGAAGGCCTTCTTTAGTTAATTTTCCGAACCTGTGTTTATCCTTTTTTGAACATTCTTGCTATTATTTTACTTACTTTTATTTTCTCAAACTTTTATTATGCGTTTATTATTTGCATTGGCAACCTTAGTTTTATTTAGTTCTTGTATTAACCAAAGAGTGGATTTAATTGTGCACCATGCACAAATTTATACAGTTAATAATGAATTTACAATGGCGGAGGCCATGGCTATACAAGACGGTAAAATTATAGCTATTGGAACTAATGATGTTATTTTAAAAGAGTATCAATCCGATTCAATAGTGAACGCAAACAATGCCATTATATACCCAGGCTTCATTGATGCGCATGCGCATTTTTTGGGATATGGTCAGTCCTTGTATGCGGTTGATTTAATGTTTGTACCAAGTTGGGAAGAGGCTATTGAAAGAGTGAAAGCCTTTGCTGTAAAGCATCCTGGTAAAGGTTGGATCAAGGGAAGAGGTTGGGATCAGAACCGTTTTGCTGGTAAACAATTTCCTACCAATGCGGAGTTAAATATTTTATTTCCTGATAGACCCGTTATTTTAGAAAGAGTAGATGGTCATGCAAGTATTGCCAATGATTATGCTTTAGCATTAGCAGGCGTGAAAGCAGGACAAACTATTGAAGGAGGTGAGTTCACAATGCAGAATGGAAAATTAACTGGTTTATTAATTGACAATGCAGTTGGAGTTGTTGAAAGAAAAGTACCTGAAACTACTAAAGAAGATTATAAAAACTGGTTAACTGCAGCGCAGCAAAATTGTTTTGCAACAGGTTTAACGACTATTACCGATTGTGGTTTAAGTCCGAACGATATTGATATGATTGATGCTTTGCAAAAAAGCAACGACCTAAAAATGCGTTTGTATGTGATGTTAAGTGATAAGCCAAGCTCTTATACTTCCTCTTATTTTACCAACGGCGGGTATACTACAGATCGCTTAATGGTGAAAGGTGTGAAAGTCTATGGCGATGGGGCACTTGGTTCAAGAGGTGCTGCATTAATAGCGCATTATTCAGATAAACCAGGCTGGGGCGGGTTTTTATTAAGTAGTCAAGCGCATTTTGATAGCATTGCCGCTAAATTAATTAATACCGATTTTCAAATGTGTACACATGCTATTGGAGATAGTGCGAATAGGGTGGTATTGAAAGTGTATGAGAAATATTTAAAAGGTAAGAATGATAAAAGATGGAGAATTGAGCATGCGCAAATACTTAATCCAGCAGACTTTCATTATTTCGCAGAGAATAGTATTATACCTTCTGTACAACCTACACATGCTACTAGCGATATGTATTGGGCTGGGGATAGATTAGGTGCAGAGCGTTTAAAAGGAGGCTATGCATTCAAGCAATTATTAGAGCAAAATAATTGGTTGCCTCTAGGAACTGACTTTCCTGTGGAAGAAATCAATCCTTTTAAAACTTTTTTAGCAGCCGTGGCAAGACAAGACAGCAAAGGTTTTCCTGCAGGTGGTTTTCAAATGGAAAACGCTTTAACGCGTGAGCAAACTATTCGTGGTATGACCATTTGGGCAGCTAAAGCGAATAGAATGGAGAAGCAAGTAGGTAGTATTGAAATAGGAAAGAAAGCGGACTTCATCATTTTAGATAAAGACTTAATGAAGGTGCCTACCGATAGCATTCTGCAAGTGAAAGTGTTGAAGACTTATTTGAACGGTGAAAGAGTATTCTAAAACTCTTTTAATGTTTGTGCTTTCAAGAGAATAAATACCTATTTCTCTCTCTCGATCGCTGCGCTCAAAGTTCGTTCGAAATAGTATTAATTCTCTTTTTCGCACAGATCTAAATTAAAAAGTTCATCAGTAATATTGTATTTCACTCCTGAGCTTTGAGCCATAGCGTATAAAAATTCATAAATTTTAACGTTAAAAAAGTCAGCATGTTTGAGCACGAAGTGCGAGTTCTGACTTTTAGTTAGAATTTATGAATTTTAGCGTTAAGTGGCGAACAGAGAAGGATGAAATATAATATTACAGATGAACCCTTCTAATTACAAACCGACCATATCTTTAGGAATCACCCATGCATCAAACTCTTCAGGCGTAACATAACCTAATTTGACGGCCATTTCTTTTAAGGTCGTACCTTCTTTATGTGCTTTCTGTGCAATTTCAGCGGCTTTGTAATAACCAATCTTAGTATTCAATGCAGTAACTAGCATTAAACTATTATTAACGTGTTTGTTAATATTGGCTTCTATCGGCGCTAAGCCTACAGCGCATTTTTCATTAAAGCTTACACAACCATCACCAATTAAACGAGCGCTGTGTAAGAAATTATATATCATTACGGGCTTGAATACATTTAATTCAAAATGTCCCATAGAGCCACCAATATTAATAGCCACATCATTGCCCATTACTTGTGCAGCAATCATGGTTAAGGCTTCTGATTGTGTAGGGTTTACTTTACCTGGCATGATAGAAGAACCGGGCTCATTGTCTGGAATAAAAATTTCTCCAATCCCGCTGCGTGGTCCAGATGACAACATGCGCACATCGTTGGCAATTTTCATTAAACTTACGGCCACTGTTTTTAAAGCGCCATGAGATTCCACAATAGCATCGTGTGCAGCCAATGCTTCAAATTTATTTTCAGCAGTAATAAAAGGAAGGCCTGTTAATTTTGCAATATGCTTGGCTACATTTTCTGAATAACCTTTAGGGGTGTTAATGCCTGTACCTACTGCAGTACCTCCTAAAGCAAGTTCACTTAAATGCGCTAATGTGTTATGAATTGCTTTTAAGCCATGACTTAATTGACTTACATAGCCACTAATTTCTTGACCTAAGGTTAAAGGAGTAGCATCCATAAAATGGGTACGACCTATTTTAACAATATGCATAAACTCCTTGCTCTTGGCTTCTAATGTATTTTTTAATGCAGTAATACCTGGTATCGTAGTTTCCGTTAAAATTTGATAGGCTGCAATATGCATAGCCGTTGGAAAGGTATCGTTAGAAGATTGAGATTTATTGACATCGTCGTTAGGATGCAAAAACTTTTCTTTATCGCTTAAGCTTCCTCCTTTAATAACATGCGCTCGGTAAGCAATGACTTCATTTAAATTCATATTGCTTTGTGTACCGCTTCCTGTTTGCCAAACGACTAAAGGGAATTGATCATCTAATTTACCTGCAATAATTTCATCGCAAACCTGTCCAATTAAATCCGATTTTTCTTTAGGTAATACACCTGCATCCATATTAGTAAGGGCAGCTGCTTTTTTTAAATAGGCGAATGCTTTAATAATTTCCTTAGGCATTCGATTAATATCCTGTGCTATTTTAAAATTGTCAATACTTCTTTGTGTTTGAGCACCCCAATAAACATTAGCAGGTACTTTTACTTCACCCATCGTATCTTTCTCAATTCTGTATTCCATAATGTTATTTTTTCTATCGCAAAGGTACTAAACTGCCCATAAATTATTAAGTAAATAGGGGAATTAATTCCCTTTGAATTCGGGCTTTCTTTTCTCTACAAATGCTGTAATTCCTTCTTTCGCATCATGGGTAGTAAAGCATTCACCAAATAGTCTAGCTTCAATAGCGTAGCCATTTTCTGCTTCGTTCCAAGCAGCGTTCACCGCTTTAATTGAATTGCCTATCGATAAAGGTGCTTTCTCATGCGTTACCCTTAATATAGAAAATGCTTTGTCTAATAATTCAGTTTGAGGCACCACATAATTCACTAATCCATAATTCATGGCTTGGGTTGCATTAATAGTTTTACCAGTAATGACTAATTCCATAGCTCTTCCTTTGCCTACTCTTTGCGTCAATCTTTGTGAGCCACCATATCCTACCATAATACCCAAGTTCACTTCTGGTTGTCCAAAGACAGCGCTTTCAGAGGCAATAATAAAATGACAAGCCATGGCTAATTCACAACCGCCACCTAATGCAAATCCATTTACACAGGCAATAATTGGTTTAGGAGAATTTTCTATTTTAAAAAATACATCTTGTCCTCTTTTGGCAAGCGCAGTCGCCTCTTCTTTTGATAATGATTCAAATTCTTTTACATCCGCACCGGCAACAAAACTTTTTAAGCCCGCACCCGTTATCACTACACTTTTAATTTCTGGAAATTTATAGACTCTGTCCATGACGGCATCAAGATCTTTCATCACTTGCTGATTCAATGCGTTTAATTTGTCGGGACGATTAATGGTAATGATCAAAGTATGATCTTCCATTTTTGTAAACAAAGTTTGAAATGATGACATATAGTTGCAATTTAGAAATTAAAAAAGCAGATTACTTATGGTTTTCGGCCACCCATTGTTTGATATAGCTAGCGATATCGGCAGTGTTGGTTCCAGGCGCAAACAAAGTACCAATACCCATTTCTCGAAGTGTAATACTGTCTTGCTCTGGTATAATGCCACCGCCTGTTAAAAGTACATTGGTTAATCCTTTTTCTTGCATCAGTTGATACACTTTTGGAAAAACAGTCATGTGTGCGCCAGATAATATACTAATACCAATGGCATCTACATCTTCTTGTAAGGCAGCTTGCACCACCATTTCAGGGCTTTGACGAAGGCCTGTATAAATAACTTCCATGCCTGCATCACGAAGGGCAGTAGCAATTATTTTAGCACCACGGTCATGTCCGTCTAGTCCAACTTTAGCTACCAATACTCTAATGGGTTTCATTACTATTAAATTACATTATTTTTCTGAAATTAATCTCAAACTATGTTCAATTCTTGCGTTCGTATCAGAAAGTTCAATTGATTCAATGATCTCAAATACACCTGGTCCAAATTTACCACCCACTAGCATAATTCTAAGAGGTAGTAATAAGTCGCCAGGTTTTATTTCATGCGCAGTGGCTAATTCTTTAAAACTCGCTTCAAGGATTGCTGCTGGCAATGTTTTCAACCCTTCTTTCATTTTTTCAGCATATGATTTTACCAGTGCTTCAAAAAAGACCTGCTTCTTTTCTTCCCATTTAGGTAGGATAGCTGCTGTGTCAATAGTGGCAGGTGCCGCAAAAAAGAAATGACTTTGCGGTATAAAGTCGGCTAGTAAATGACAACGGTCTTTTACCAGTCCAATTACTTTTACTAAATAAGGTGCTTCATGTACTTCAATTTTTGCAGCATCCAAAAAGGGTTGAAGTAATGTTGCTAATACTTTATTATCTGTTCTTTTTATCCATTCTTGGTTGAACCATTTTGCTTTTTCATAATCGAATTTCGCTCCGCCTTTATGCACTCTTTCAATATCAAAACTTGCAATTAATTCATCCAAGCTAAATATTTCTTTATCCGTTCCATCATTCCAGCCTAATAGGGCTAAGAAATTTATAAAGGCTTCAGGTAAAAATCCTTTTTCTTTAAAACCAATGGTGGTTTCTTTGGTTATAGGGTCATTCCAATCCATTGCGAAAACAGGAAAGCCTAATCGCTCTCCATCACGCTTACTTAATTTGCCACTGCCTTCTGGTTTTAATATTAAAGGTAAATGCGCCCATTTAGGCATTTTATCTAGTCCAAATAAATACTTCCATAATAATATGTGCACGGGTGCACTAGGTAGCCACTCTTCTCCTCTGAAGGCATGTGTAATTTTCATTAAAAAATCATCCACTACTACCGCTAAATGATAAGTAGGCATGCCATCTGCTTTTAATAAAACTTTATCATCAACTGTGTTTACATCAAAGCGCACTTCACCTCTAATCATATCTGTAAAAACTATATCTTCTTCATCGGGCACTTTTATACGAATAACATGAGGCGTTCCTTTTTTCAATAATTCAGTGACTTCATTTTCACTTAGTGAAATAGAATTTTTCATTTCCATTCTATGCGCGCGACTATATTGAAAATTGGGTACTTGTTTTCTTTTCTCTTCTAAATCTTCTGGTGTATCAAAAGCATAATAAGCAAAACCTTTCTCCATTAATATTTGAGCATATTGGGTATAAGTGGCTTTTCGCTCACTTTGTCTATAAGGTCCATAAGCGCCACCGTGCACTGTACTTTCGTCTGGGGTTAGTCCACACCAGTTCAATGTGTCTATAATATACTTTTCGGCGCCGGGTACAAAACGAGATTGATCGGTGTCTTCTATTCTTAAAATAAATTCCCCTCCATGATGCTTGGCAAATAAATAATTAAACAAAACCGTCCTTACCCCACCTAAGTGAAGACCGCCTGTGGGGGAGGGTGCAAACCTGACTCTAACCTTTGAATCCATGCTCTTTTTTATTTATACAAAGATAATATTCAAATGGGCAAAAGAACTATTTATCTTTGGGTATGTATTTAGTAAAAACACCTATTTGGCTGAGGTCCTTTTACCCCTCTTGTACTTGGAAAATACCCAGTGCTGAAAAGGTTATTTATTTAAGTTTTGATGATGGTCCGCATCCAGAAGCTACCCCCTTTGTTTTAGCAGCATTAAAAAAATTTAATGCCAAGGCCAGCTTTTTTTGTATTGGAAAAAATGTTGAAGCCCATCAAAATTTATATGCGCAAATTATTCAGGAAGGTCATACAGTGGGTAACCATACCTATGATCATGTAAACGGATGGAAAACTAATACAGCTGAGTATATTCAAAATATAGAACTAGCTGGTAAATTAATTGAGTCTAATTTATTTCGCCCACCTTATGGAAGAATAACTCGATCACAGATACATAAAATTAAAGCAGATAAAAATTTACCTCAAGAAATTATTATGTGGGATGTTTTAAGTGGCGATTTTGATTTAACATTATCACCCGAAGCTTGCACTAAAAATGTAATCAAAAATACAAGTGAAGGCTCCATTGTAGTTTTTCATGATAGCGCTAAGGCCTTTGAAAGATTAAAAATTGCCCTACCAGCTATGCTCTCTCATTTTACTAATTTGGGCTATACATTTGAGGCCATTCAATAATTCTATTTTGAATAATTAGAAGCAAAAAAAAGGCCAAGGTAGAAACCCCAGCCGTATAATCCGTACCCTATAAAAAACAAAGTTTACTGTCTGTACTAATAAGACCATTGTTGTCTACATAGCTAAAACGACATATTATAGGGTTTATTATGTAATGAGTAAAAAATAGTGTTTTTTTGTAGCCTAAGTAATTATATAAAGTCTTATGAGATTTATTGATACACATGCCCACCTTTATTCTAGCCCTATTAAAGAAAATATAGAGGGCATAATGAAAAATGCAATGGATAATGGTATTGATACTATTATAATGCCTGCTATTGATAGTACAACTTTAGAGGCTATGTTAGAAGTGGAAGCAAGCTATCCTCAAAATAGAATGGCCATGATGGGCTTGCATCCATGCTCGGTGAAAGAAAATGTGAAAGAAGAATTAGCCATTATAGAAGCGCAACTACAAAAAAGAAAATTTATAGCTATTGGAGAAATTGGCCTTGATTATTATTGGGATAAAACATTTACTACAGAGCAAATGCTTGCTTTTGAAATTCAAATGCAGTGGGCCTTGGATTACAAATTACCTATTGCCATTCATACACGTAATGCAATGGGGGAGACCATTGAAGCAGTAAAGCCTTTTGCTAAAAAAGGATTACGCGGTATTTTTCATTGTTTTAGTGGAAGTAAGGAGTCGGCTGAACAAATTATTTCTATGGATTTTCATTTAGGATTAGGAGGTGTACTTACTTATAAAAATGCAGGCGTAGCAGAAGCAATAAAAGATATTCCAATGGAGTGGTTGGTATTAGAAACAGATGCACCTTATTTATCTCCTGTGCCTTATCGTGGAAAAACGAATGAGCCTTCTTATATGATACAAGTGGCCATGAAATTAGCAGAGATTAAAAATTTGCCTTTGCATGAGATTGCATCTATCACAACAAATAATGCGGAAAAGCTATTTGGATTGGGTAATTCCTAAAACACCAATTATTTATTTTACATTTGCAGTCCTAATAGAGAGGTGTCCGAGTGGTTTAAGGAGCACGCTTGGAAAGCGTGTATACGGCAACGTATCGGGGGTTCGAATCCCTTCCTCTCTGCAAAGCCTATCACGAAACTGATAGGCTTTTTTAATGCTCTTTTCTATGATGATCCATGCGCTCATTATATTCTAGCGCTTCGTTTTTCCAATTCTTATTATAAGAAACAAACCAGCCCAACCAAATAGACCTTGATAAGCGCATTAGTAAGGGCTGCATAAATAGGAGTGTTACTATAGCGGTACCCATCCAATAAAAAATTCTATTGTCGTCTAAATCAAATGTCATTCCAATTAATACCTTCCAAGCCACAAAAGTGGAAACAAAATAAGCAACCGTTAATGCATAACTCACATAGCCTGTACCGTAATAGAATCCTACTTCAATTTCAGTGGGCTGTCCACATACAGGACAGTGATCATGCATAGTTGTGATATTGGATAGATCGTAGGGATTGGAACTAGTGAATAGCTTACCTTCTCTACATCTTGGACACTTATTGGTGATGGTGCTGTAGAGGTAGCTGTTTTTCATGTCGCAAAGATACCAAAAATTAAGGAGCTATCAGTTGCTCCATCTGTATTCCTCTAGAACCTTTAATGAGTATGGTATAGCCTTTCAATTCTTGTGCTTGTATCCAGGCTTTAGCCTCTAAAACAGTATCAAAATATAGAAAATTATGAATACATGATTTAAACTCCGAACCCACTAGCAGTACTTGCTTCCAATTCGTTTGTGTCAATTGATCAATTAGCATTTGATGCTCCATTAAAGTATCGGCGCCTAATTCTCTCATTCCGCCCAAGCAAACTATTTTATTTTCCTTATTCATTTTAGCAAAGTTCTCTACTGCTAATTTCATGCTAGAAGGATTTGCATTGTAAGCATCTAAAATTACTTCGTTCTTATTCCATGTCAATAATTGTGAACGACTATTGGTTGGGATATAATTTTCAATCGCCAACTTTATTTTATCATTGGGTACTTTAAAGTGTTGACCAATGGCAACAGCAGCAAGTACATTGGGTAAATTATAATTGCCCACTAAATGTGTTTGTATGGAGTTTATATCAATGCCTTTATTTATTTGCACAGTTAACATGCCGTTTTGATCAATTGTGTCTCCTTGAATTTGTCCATGCTCTGTTCCATATCCAATAATATGGGGGATGCCTTGCGCCATCTTTACTAAGTAGTCAAAATCTTGCATCAAAAATACAGTGCCTTGATGGGTCTTTAAATATTCAAATAATTCTCCTTTTCCTTTTCTCACACCTTCTTCACTTCCAAAGCCTTCTAAATGCGCTTTACCACAATTGGTGATCATGCCATGCGTAGGTAAAGTATAACTACAATAAGATTCAATTTCTTTTAAATGATTAGCGCCCATTTCAATAATGGCAAATTGCGCGTCTTGCTTTATACTTAGTAGGGTAAGAGGTACGCCAATATGATTGTTCAAATTTCCCTTCGTTGTATAAATTCTATAATGACTACTTAATACAGCCGCAACTAATTCTTTAGTAGTTGTTTTTCCATTACTTCCAGTAATAGCTATAAAGGGGATATTAAATTGTTCTCGGTGAAATTTAGCAAGTGCTTGCAAAGAACTTAAAACATCTGCTACATATATAATACGCTCTTGTAAATGCGCGCTTGCATCTACCGCTTCATCCACTATGGAGTAAGCAGCGCCTTGTTCTAATGCTTGCAGTGCGAATTCATTTCCATTAAAATTGGGTCCTTTGAGTGCAAAGTATAGATCGCCTTTTTTTAATTGACGTGTATCGGTTTGTACTTGAGGGAATGACTTATATATTTCATATAAATCGGCAGTTGAAAGGGGCGCACTAGGTGAACTTAACTGCTTCATAATTTTAGCAGATTTAACTATTAACTTCAGTTAATAAACAAGTAGCCATGGCCACTAAGCCTTCTTCTCTACCAGTGAAACCCATTGTTTCAGTAGTGGTCGCTTTAATAGAAATATCTTTATCTCCAATATGTAATATGCGCGCAATACACTCTTGCATGGCAATTACATAGGGTTTAATTTTTGGTGCTTCTAAACATAAAGTAGCATCTATGTTTACTATTTGATAACCTTGTGCAGTAATTAAATCGTAAGTTTTTTGAAGTAAAATTTTACTATCAATATTTTTATAAGCAGCGTCGGTGTCAGGAAAATGTGTACCAATATCGCCTAAGCTTAAAGCACCTAATAAAGCATCGCAAATAGCATGTAATAAAACATCTGCATCGCTATGTCCTAGTGCGCCCTTGGTATGAGGAATTTTAATACCACCAATGAATAGGTCACGGCCTTCAACTAATTGATGAAAATCAATGCCAGATCCAATGCGTAATTTCATATCAATTAAATTTTAAAGCGCGCTTTATTTTATTGATTATTCCTTTTTGCTCATCAGATTCATAAGCTGGACCTTCTACGCCAAAAGCAGAAATGGCACATCTAAATCCAATGGTGCTATTTGATTTATCTTGATCTAAATATCTTCTAGTACCAGGGTTTAACCAATAAGGACGGTCTTTCCAGCTACCTCCTTTGTATACTCTTGATTTATTAGAGATTAAAGTGTTGCCTCCAGTTTCATAGCTTGAAATATTTCCATCATCTCCATCTAAAGCATTATTACCTCTATAGGGGTTAATATCGTCCATGTCTGTATTATTCATAGGACGGTAAATATCCGCTACCCACTCGTTTACATTACCGCTAATATTGTAAAGACCTGCTGCAGTTTGTATAAAAGTATTTACTTTACTAGGAAAGCCTGCGCCATCATTTGCATAACCCACCATTCCCATATAATCACCACTTCCGTTTTTAAAATTGGCTAAAAACATTCCTTGTTTACCATTCTTTTTTGAACTGTTTGAATTTCTAATTCCATCATTTCCATTATTTACCCAAGGGAAGGCGCCGTCGCTGGTAACTATGTTAGCATTGGGATGGCTTGAATTAGGACCAGCCTTTGGTTTGTTGAAGTTTGAATTATTAGCTTGAGAAGCTTGCTTGGCTGCATATTCCCACTCCGCTTCCGTAGGCAATCTAAAATCGGGGATCATAATAAAATCATCTAAATTTCTTCCTGTATTCACAGTAGTAATGGTGGAAGAATTGCCTGATACTTTGCTTGAATCATTTGTATTCATAACAATACCCATTCTTCCTACATAAGGATTTTTAGGATCGATCAATTTATATTTGATTAAAGTATTTTCATTGGCTCTATCTGTTCTCCATCTGCAATAATTATTAGCTTGTTCCCAAGTCACACCCACTACAGGATAATCGTTAAAAGCGTTAGATCTAAAATAACCTTCCACCATGGGGTCGTTATAAGAAAGTTCTGTTTTCCAAACACTTGTATCTGGAAGTGCAGCTCTTACAATTGAATCTCTTCCTATAGGAATAAAAATTTTCTCTAGCCAATGTATATAGGTTCTATATTTTTTGTTGCTTACTTCGTATTTGTCAATTCTAAAAGAACTCACTGTTACTCTTCTTAGGTTGTTGTTCCATTCGCCCATAATGCTCTCCTGGTTCATGCCCATGGCAAAAGTGCCCCCGCGCATTAGTACTGTTTCGGCATAAGGGTCGTTAGGAGGTGCTAATACAACTGCATTCGAAATGGCCTTGTTTTCATTGCTAGATAATATGCTAGGTCCTATTAAAAGAATGGCAAAAAACAATAAAATACTATTAATAAAATTCATCGCTATAAATTATTCAAAAATGGGGTTAAATGATAGTGCGAATATACTTTGTTTTTTAATCAATTATTCAGATAGAACTATATTGTTCTGTTACTAAAACCCTAATTTTAGTATATGAGAAGGGGCGTTTTTATCGTTTTTTTGGGTTTTATGTTTTCTCCTTACTTTTTAGGGGCTCAAAATGCTGCATTTAATACTGGTAAATGGGGCAAAATAGCTATTGCTAAACAAGGTATTTATCAAATTACAGGCGCTCAGTTAAAGACTTTAGGTTTTCCTTTGCCTATTGCTTCAACACAACTACAATTATTTAATTATAATCTTAGTCAGCTCACGGAAAAAGTGACGGCTACTGTCTCAACAGCTTTAACAGAAAATACCATTCAGGTTTTTGACGGAGGTGATAATCAAATTGATGAAAAAGATTATGTTTTATTTTATGCCGAAGGAGCAGTTGGGTGGAGACAAGATGCATCAACATTTATACCCACTCATTATAAAAATACAAGCAACGATTCTGTATTTTATTTTATAAGCATTGGATCCAATGGAAAAAGAATGAGCACAATGGATAAGCTCAATTCACCTGCTCAAGTAGCGGATCAATATGACGAAAGATGGTTAATAGAAGTAGACAGTATTTCAATTTTAAATAGTGGAAAATTATTGCTAGGACCTGCTATGGGACAGGGTTTGGGTAAGCAAGCAAAATTATCTTATCCTATTAATATGAATGGTTTAGTGCTTTCTAGTCCTATAAAAATAATTAGTAGGTATGCGGCCACCACTTATCAAAACCCTGCTAATTTTAATTTTAGTATTAATGATAATGCCATTAAAACTACAGCGGTGGCCCCTATAAGTGGATTGTTATATGATGAGTCTGCTAATATTAGTTTGGATAGTTTTACTTATACTTTAAATGCGACAACAAATTTAACTAGTCCCGCTTCTGTGAATATTAGTTTTCAAGCAGATAATGCAGCGGCTGCTGGTTGGATAGACTATATAGAATTATCCGCTAAAAGAAAATTGGGTTTTTGGGGTGCTAATAGTTTTGGATTTAGAAATCTAGCAACTACTGTAAAAGGAAATGTACTGCAATATCAAATTCAAAATGGAGATGCTAGCACGGAGGTATGGGAGGTGACAAATCCAATATCCCCTAGAAAAATTTCTACAGATATTTCCACTAATGGCTTAATAAGTTTTGTACATCAAGCCGATACCCTGCATGAATTTTTTGCAGTTAAGCAGCAAGGCTATGAAGTTCCCAGTTTATTAGGGCCATTGAATAACCAAAACTTGGCGGGTATGAATGTGCCAGACTATTTAATTATTTCAGCCCCTAATTATTTGAATGCCGCCAAAAAATTACAAAATTATCATGCAACAGTTAATGGTTTGAAAACAGAGCTTGTAAATGTGAATGAAATATTCAATGAGTTTTCGGGAGGCCAACCCAGCCCCATTGGCATTCGAAATTTTGTAAAATATTTATTGAATAAAGCAGTCACGAATAAAGTAAAGGCTCCTCGTTATTTATTATTATTTGGCATTGCCAATTTTAATAGTAGAAATTATAATAGCGCTTCGCAAATTCCCGTTTTTGAGTCTGCGGCATCAACGGGTGTGCTTACCAGTTATCCATCCGATGATTTTTATAGTATCCTTGAAGATAATGATGATATTAATAATTTTACGCGAATAAAAAAATTGGCCATAGCTACTGGAAGACTACCTGTAAGAAATACTGCAGAGGCCGATACAGTGGTTGAAAAAATAATTAATTATCAAAGAAATTTAAATGGAGGGGCTTGGAAAAATAAAATTACTTGGGTGGCGGACGATGGCGATTATAATTTGCATTTAGAAGATGCAGAAGCTATTTCAACTCATTTGCAACAAAAAAATGTAAGCTGGAATCAAAAGAAAATTTATTTAGACCTTTATGCGGCTACTAAAAATATTGCAGGCAATACTTATCCATTAGTGAATAGTGAAATTGTACAAACTGTTAATGAGGGTACTTTAATTTTAAATTATACAGGGCATGGCAACTTTGCAAGATTAGCAGAAGAAGCAGTCATAAGTCAAACAGATGTTTTGCAATGGAATAATGCTACTAAATTACCATTGATGATTACGGCTTCTTGTGATTTTGCGCCTTATGATCAGCCTCAGTTAAGCCCTTTTGGATTCGACGCTTTAATGAAAAATAGCAAAGGAGTGATTGGGCTAGTAGCCGCTAGCAGACTAGTTTTCGCCTATAGTAATAAACAAATCAACGATCATTTTATACAACAATTATTGGTGCCTGATTCCTTAGGCAATTTTTTAACAATAGGAGAGGCATTGCAAAGAGCAAAAATGCAAGCATGGTCGGCAGATGAAGATCGAATGAATGCTTTTAAGTTTAGTTTATTGGGAGACCCTGCTATGCGTTTATCGCTGCCTAAATATGAAATAGGTATTATAAGTTTGAATCAAAAAACTTTTACAGGAAAAGATACCATACTAGCAGGTAATAAATATACGCTCAAAGGGGCTGTCAATAATAAGGGGGTCTTGCAAAATAATTTTAATGGACTACTTGATTTTGTTTTATATGATGCTATCACCAATAAAAAAACTTTGGCGAATGCAGGTACAAGTAGGGTGACCACGGTAGCCATGCAAGAAAATATTTTATTTAAAGGAAAGGTAACGGTAACAAAGGGAAATTTTACAGTAGATTTTTTATTACCTAAAGAAGTAAGCTTGCAAAAGAATTTAAAAATACAAATGACTGCTTATAATGAACTATCGGATGCAATAGGTGTGTATGATCGTTTAATAGCGCTTGATGCGGGTGGTGTTTTAATGAACGATAATCAAGGCCCTGAATTAAAAATATTTTTAAATGATAGTAATTTTATAAATGGTGGATGGGCCGCTGCAAGGTCCAATTTAATTTTACAATTAAAAGATAGCGCAGGTATTCAAACTTCTGGCAATGCATTAGGGCATGATATGGTATTAGTCATTGATAATGATTATAAAAATACCATTGTACTGAATAACTATTTTCTGTCAGATATAGATACTTACCAAAAAGGTAATTTAATGTATGCCTTACCTCTTTTAGCAGAAGGCGCGCATTCAATTATGATTAAAGTTTGGGACCTATTAGGCAATTCCACCACCAAAACATTGAATTTCGTAGTTCCTGCCACTGAAATAGTAAGTTTAAAAAATTTATATAATTACCCCAATCCATTTCAAAACTTTACTCAATTTAGTTTTGAGCATAATAAAGTAGGTAGTAGCCTAGAAATATATCTAAGCATATACGATGGTAGGGGGAATTTACTATTCACTAAGCCATTGAATGGAACCTATAAAGCCAATAGAGTGGTGGCTAACTGGGATGGAGCTGGTATTGGATCTGCCCAAATTCAAGCCGGTATTTATTATTATAGATTAAGTATTAATGATGGTACTGGAACTAAATTTTTAACCAGTAAGCTTGTAAAATTTTAAAGATTCCACTCAATGTATTTTGTATCTTTACACTTCAATAATAGCAATTCTGAAATCTTATGACCAGTACTCGATATAGTCGCCTTTTTTTATTTATGGTTATGTCTTTTATGAGTCAATGGGTCATGGCGCAAGTCAATCCCATTAGAATTCAAAGTACAGCTGTTCCTTTTATGTTAATTTCTCCCGATGCACGTTCTGGCGGTATGGGAAATTTATCTTTAGCGATGTCACCTGAAGCCAATGACCTTTTTGGCAATACGGCTAAGCTTCCTTACTTAAATGAAGGCAGAAGTTTTTTAATTAACTATACACCTTGGTTAAAAGATTTAGGATTAAACGATGTGTATTTGGCCAGTGCAGGATTTTATAAAAAATTAGATGATAAGAGTAGTATCAATAGCTCTCTTCGTTTTTTTAGTTTAGGTAATATCGATTTTTCAGATGAAAATGGAAATATAAATTTACCCTCTCAAAGGCCCTCTGAATTTAGTTACGATTTTGGTTATAGTACTTTATTAACTGATAAGTTTAGTATGGGTGTAACACTTCGTTATATTCATTCTAGATTGGTTTCAGGATCTTATGGGGGATTGGGCGTAAATTATCGAGCAGGTAATACCTTATCGGGAGATATCAGTTTATTTTATAAACAAAACGAAGACATGCAGGGCTTTCATGCAGGCTTATTACTATCTAATTTAGGTGGTAAAATCAGTTACTCCAATGAAACAAAGAACAAGTATTTTATTCCCGCCAATTTAGGTTTGGGTATCGGGTATTTAAATAAAATGGATGCAGATAACTCTATTGAATTTGGTGTAGATATTAATAGAATTATGGTCCCAGCTAATCCGGACAATTCTAATGCGGAGTCGGTGAATCAGTACTTTTCACAATCGGTGGTTTCAAGTTGGTTCAATTCATTTAATAATAAATATGGAATGCCCATTGGAGAATCTTTAAAAGCCTCCATGGGTATAGAATATAACTACACCAATCGTTTTTTTATAAGAGGGGGTTACTTTATTGATAATAATAAGAACTTAGGTAGTATGCAATATGTCACCCTAGGAACTAGCTTTCAATATCAACAGTCTAAATTTAACATTTCTTATTTAGTGCCTGCTGGAGGCGGTATTACAAGAAATCCTTTATCTAATACACTTAGGTTTGGTAGTATTTTCTACTTCTAATTGCCTATTTTTGTTGATATGTCAACAACGGTTCAAATAGTCAACAAAAGCCATCATCCTTTACCGGAATATGCCACTACTGGTTCATCAGGAATGGATATTAGAGCCTTTTTGACTATCCCAATAACTATGGCCCCCATGGAAAGAGTTTTAATTCCTACGGGATTGTTTTTAGCCCTACCTGAAAATTGGGAAGCGCAAATTCGACCTAGAAGTGGACTAGCTATTAAACAAGGACTTACTTGTTTAAATACACCCGGCACCATTGATGCAGATTATAGAGGCGAATTAAAAGTAATACTCATTAATTTATCTAATGAGCCACAGCTTATAACAGATGGAGATAGAATTGCGCAAATGGTTTTTCAAAAAGTGGAGAAAGTAATTTTAGAAAAAGTGGAAACCTTAGAAGCTACTGAAAGAGGAGCTGGGGGCTTTGGCCATACGGGCAAAAAATAATAAGTCAATGAAAAAAGGTTTATATATACTTGGTTTTGTTTTGTTTTTGGCTTCTTGCTCTACTTATAAAAAAGTGCAAGTGATAAAAGATGCCCTTTCAAAAGCCGATTCCACCAATGCGGCACTTATTGCTAAAAAACCTAAAGTAGATTCCGCCGCTATTATCAAAGGCATCTTGAATAAAATTGAGCTAGCTAAAATTGATTTTACCACCATGAATGCTAAGTTTAAAGTAGACTATGAAACTTTAAAAAATGCAGATAATTATATTGTCAATGTAAGTATTCAAAAAAATAAAGCTATTTATTTAACGGTGAGAGGCGCCATGGGTGTGATTGGATTAAAGGCGCTTATAAATAAGGATAGCGTGGTTTTAATTTATCCTTTAAGTAAGAAAGTAGAACGTAAACCATTAAGCTACTTGCAAGAAGTTTTAAAAATACCTTTTACTTATGCTACTGTGGAAGATTTAGTAATAGGCAATCCTATTTTTATGAATAATACCAATATTGTTTCTTATAAAAACAATAATGGAAAATTACAGGTGGGTTTGATAGGCAGTTTGTTTAAAAATCTTATTATTTTAAATGAGGACAATACTAAAATTTTACATTTAAAATTAGATGATGTAGATGTTAACCAACACCGCACTTGCGATATCTCTTACAGCGACCATACAATCTATGGTAAGTTTCAATTTCCTCAGTACCGCGATATTTCAATTGCGGCTAACAATAAGTTAGAGATTCATATGGAAGTGAAAGAATTTGCTTTTGATGAACCATTAAAATATACTTTTGCAATACCTAAATTGGGTAAACGCAAATAATTTATCGATTTAATAAAGGACAATATGATTAAAAGGGCTTTATTTATTTTATTTTCAACAGTGGTGCTTTCTATGCAAGCTTCAGCGCAAGCCAGTGACTCTAGAGAAGACTTGCAAAAACAAGAGCAAACATTAAGAAAAGAATTAGAGGAGCTAAATCAGTTATTGGAAAAAACTAAAAAGAATAAAAAAAATTCATTAGGTCAATTAGAGGCTATTAGAAGTAAAATATCGAAAAGAAAATCGCTCATCAATGGTATTGCGAAGCAAGTAAAAATTTTAGATGACGCTATTTATAATAATCAATTAGATGTTCAAAGATTAAATAAGGATTTAGATACTTTAAAATCTAGGTATCAAAAAAGCATTGTATTTGCCTATAAGAGTAGAAGTGGCTATGAGTATTTAAATTTTTTATTTTCGGCAGGTAGTTTTAACGATGCTATAAAAAGAATTACTTATTTAAAAAGCTATAGACAAAATAGAGAGGCGCAAGCGAGTGCCATAGATTTATCGCAAACCGATTTGAACGCTAAAATAAATATATTAGGTGCCAATAAAAAAGACAGGTTGAAGACATTGGTCGTGCAGAACGAGCAATTAAAAGTACTAGTGGTAGACCAAAAAGAGCAGGACAAAATTGTCAAGCAATTAAAGAGTAAGGAACAAGAGATTACTGCACAAGTGCGTCAGAAGGAAGCACAAAGAAAGAAAATGCAGTCCGCTTTATTAACAATTATTAGAAGAGAAACACTAGAAGCCGAACGTAAAGAAAAAGAAAGAATAGCTAAATTAAAGTCGTCCAATGATGCAGGAAAAACACCTGTAAAAAATAATGGGGATGCAATAGCATCTACCAAAACAAGTTCAAAAAATTCAAAAGTGGGTAATGTAGAAGGGGGATTGACAAGCACCACAGATAACCGACCCTACTCTGCCTTAGAAACGACTGAAGAAGGAAGAGAAGCTTCTATCTTATTTGAAAACAATAGAGGGAACCTGCCTTGGCCTGTAGATAGAGGTAATGTATATATACATTTTGGAGTGGAGAATATTCCAGGCACCAAATTGAATCGCAAAAGTGATGGTATTGAATTAGCCCTGCCTAAAGGAAGTTCTGTGAAAAGTGTAGCCAACGGAGTAGTTAAGTATACAGGAGATATTAATGGCGATTTAACAGTTTTTATTCAACATGGAAAATACTTTTCTACCTATACTCATTTGAGTAGCATCAATGTAAGTAAAGACCAAGAAGTAAGAGCAGGCACTACACTAGGTAAGTCGGGTATTAATTTAGACGGAGAGGGTGCACTTCTATTTATGATCAACAATGAAAAAGGAGTTTTCTTTGATCCGGAGAGCTGGTTAAAGAATAGAAGATAAATTCAAGTTACTTTTTCTGCATTTCTTTTTTTATATTACAATCCATTAACCGATTGTTATGTCAAAATATATCTTATCCTTTGATCAGGGCACTACCAGTAGTCGTGCTATTTTATTTGATCACCAAGGTCAAATTCACGCCACTTCTCAAAAAGAATTTCAACAAATTTTTCCAAAGCCAGGATGGGTGGAACATGATCCTTTAGAAATTTGGAGTACACAAATGGGTGTCGCTACTGAAGCCATTAGTATGAAAGGCTTATCGGTGAATGATGTGGCAGCCATTGGCATCACCAATCAAAGAGAAACGACAGTGGTTTGGAATAAAACCACAGGTCAACCTATTTATAATGCCATTGTTTGGCAGGACAGACGTACAGCCGATTTTTGCGATAACTTAAAAAAACAAGGCCATGCCAAAATGGTCCAAGAAAAAACAGGCTTGGTCATTGATTCTTATTTTTCAGGCACAAAAATTAATTGGATTTTAGATAACGTAGCAGGTGCTCGTGATTTAGCCAATAAGGGCGAACTTATTTTTGGTACCATTGATACTTGGTTGGTTTGGAAATTAACCAATGGGAAAGTACATGTAACCGATGTGACCAATGCTTCTCGCACCATGCTATTTAATATTCACACACTGCAGTGGGATACTGAATTATTGAAATTATTAAATGTGCCAATATCTATGTTGCCTGAAGTAAAAAGCAGCAGTGAAGTATATGGACATACCACTCAGTTATTTGCACACCATGAAATTCCTATTGCAGGTATTGCAGGAGATCAACAATCGGCATTGTTTGGACAAATGTGTACCGAACCAGGTATGGTTAAAAATACCTATGGTACAGGATGTTTTATGTTAATGCATACGGGTGAAAAAGCGGTGAGTTCAAAAAATAATTTATTAACCACTATTGCTTTACAAATTAATGGACACACTTACTATGCATTAGAAGGAAGTGTATTTATTGGAGGTGCTGTAGTGCAGTGGTTAAGAGACGGACTACATTTAATTAGAAATTCTTCCGAAGTAGAAGCGCTAGCAAAACAAGTGGAAGAAACAGACGGCGTGTATCTAGTGCCTGCCTTTGCAGGATTAGGGGCGCCTTATTGGAATCAACATGCAAGAGGAACCATTGTGGGAATTACGCGAGGTACTACATCGGCTCATATTGCACGCGCTGCACTTGAAAGTATTGCTTTTCAAAGTTATGATTTATTAAAAGCGATGGAAGCAGATGCTGGTATTCCTATTGCAGAATTAAGAGTAGACGGCGGTGCTACGCATAATAATTTACTCATGCAATTTCAATCAGATATAGTGAACACAAAAGTAACCAGGCCTACCATGGTTGAAACGACTGCACTTGGCGCTGCTTATTTAGCAGGTTTAGCCGTTGGCTTTTGGAAAGACATTGAAGAACTAAGATCGAAATGGCAAATTGATCAAACCTTTCTTCCTAGCGCCACAGCAGAAAAAAGAAAAGACTGGATTCAAGGCTGGGAGCGTGCTATTAAGGCTACCAATAATTGGTAATCAAAACTTATTTTCATTTTATAAATTTTAATAAATTTTTTGTTTAACTTAATCTCTCCTATCAATCAAATAAAAATATATGACACCTTTTACCGCTGAACTATTGGGCACTGCACTTGTCATCACCATTGGAAATGGAGTAGTCGCTAACAACTTATTAAAAAATTCAAAAGGCAATGATGGTGGACTTATTACCATTGTACTGGGATGGGTGATTGCAGTATTTGTAGGAGTTTACGCTACTACTAGTATCAGTGGGGGTCATTTAAATCCGGCGGTCACTATTGCGCTGGCAAGTGCCGGTAAGTTTGAATGGGCCTTGGTGCCTTCTTATATTTTAGCTCAAATGCTAGGGGCTATGTTAGGTGCATTAATTGTTTGGATGGTCTATAAAGACCACTTTAATGAGACCCAGGATGCGGGAGCGCAATTAGCTGTTTTTTCTACTGGCCCCGCTATTCGTAATATTCCTCAAAATTTTATTGTAGAAACCTTGGCTACCATGGTTTTTTTATTGGGTATATTTTTACTGAAGCCAGCCGACTCCGATTTGGGCGCCTTATCTGCCTTGCCCGTAGCCTTATTAGTAGGAGGTATTGGCTTTGGACTGGGTGGTCCCACAGGTTGGGCGGTGAATCCGGCCAGGGATTTAGGGCCTAGAATCATGCATTTTATACTTCCTATTAAGGGAAAAGGCAGCAGTGATTGGGGCTATGCGGCAGTACCGGTATTAGGGCCCATTGTGGGGGGAATTTTAGCTGCGATTATCTACGTACAATTTTTGCAATAAACCACCAATACCTTACCTTTGCAGCCGAAATAGTATATTATGACAACAAATGGTAAAATCAAACAAATTATTGGTGCTGTTGTAGACGTTCAATTCCCAAATCAGCAATCACTTCCTGAAATTTATAATGCGCTTACAATTGTAAGACCAGGTGGTGAAAAATTAATTCTTGAAGTGCAACAACACTTAGGAGAAGATAGTGTACGTGCCATTGCGATGGACGGTACAGAAGGTTTGGTAAGAGGAATGGAAGTAATAGATAGTGGTAAACCCATTTCAATGCCAATAGGCGATGATATTTATGGTCGTTTATTTAATGTAACAGGTGATGCTATCGATGGCCTACCTCAATTAGATAAATCAAATGGTCGTCCTATTCACGCAACGCCTCCAAAGTTTGAAGACTTAAGTACTGCAACAGAAGTGTTGTTTACGGGTATTAAAGTAATTGATCTTATTGAACCTTATGCAAAGGGCGGTAAGATTGGATTGTTTGGTGGTGCGGGTGTAGGTAAAACAGTATTGATTCAAGAGTTAATTAATAATATCGCAAAAGGACACGGTGGTTTATCAGTGTTTGCGGGAGTGGGAGAAAGAACACGTGAAGGAAATGATTTATTACGTGAGATGATTGAAGCGGGTATCATGAAATATGGTGACGATTTCAAACATAGCATGGAAGAAGGTGGATGGGATTTAAGCAAAGTGAATATGAAAGGATTAAAAGAGTCAAAAGCGACCTTCGTATTCGGACAAATGAACGAACCTCCAGGAGCACGTGCGCGTGTGGCTTTGAGTGGTTTGACTATTGCAGAATATTTCCGTGATGGAGATGGTACAGGAAAAGGAAAAGACATTTTATTTTTCGTAGATAATATCTTCCGTTTTACACAAGCAGGTTCTGAGGTATCGGCTTTATTAGGTCGTATGCCATCAGCAGTGGGTTACCAACCAACTTTAGCAACAGAGATGGGACTTATGCAAGAGCGTATTACTTCTACTAAGAGTGGCTCTATCACTTCAGTACAAGCGGTATATGTTCCTGCGGATGACTTAACCGATCCAGCACCGGCAACAACATTTGCGCACTTAGATGCGACAACTGTACTTTCTCGTAAAATTGCCGATTTAGGTATTTATCCTGCGGTAGATCCTTTGGATTCTACTTCAAGAATTTTAACACCTGCAATCGTAGGTGCTGCGCATTATGAAACAGCGCAAAAAGTAAAAATGATTTTACAACGTTATAAAGAGCTACAAGATATTATCGCCATTCTTGGTATGGATGAATTAAGTGATGAAGATAAATTAATTGTATCTCGTGCGCGTCGTGTTCAACGTTTCTTATCTCAACCTTTCCACGTAGCTGAGCAGTTCACAGGTTTAAAAGGTGTATTTGTTTCTATTGAAGATACTATTCGCGGATTCAATGCCATCATGGATGGTGAAGTAGATACTTATCCAGAAGCAGCCTTTAACTTAGTGGGTACTTTAGAAGATGCGGTGGAGAAAGGAAAGAAAATGATGGCACAAGCCTAATTACTTTAAACGATTACTTTAAAAGATTATTTTAAACTGTACGCATGTTATTAGAAATTTTGACACCCGAGAAAAAGCTTTATAGCGGAGAAGTACAAGGCGTTCAATTGCCTGGTATTGATGGGTTATTTGAAGTATTAGATAAACATGCCCCCTTGGTAAGTGCTTTAGGAGTAGGACAAGTGAAGGTCTTGAAAAAAGGAGAAGCTTCAGAAACCTATGCTATTCAAGGCGGTTTTGTAGAGGTGATTAATAATCAAGCTACCGTTTTAGTAGAAGGCGTTTTATAAAAAGAGTTAATAGCGTCCTAATTTTTTTGGATGTTTTTAAATAGTTGTCCCGGTTGCCCATGGTAGCCGGGATTTTTTTTATATTCACATAGCCTTAGGGGCGGTACCGAACTTGAACTTATGAAAAAAACTTTTCCTGTCATTTTTGTTTTAATAGCACTGTCTATTTTGGGTATTCTATTTATTCAAATATCTTGGTTGCAGGGCCTGATGTTTTTACAAAAAAATCAGTTATCAGATAAGCTTAATCAAGCAGGTGTATTAGTATCGAATGATGTAAGTAAAAAAATGAATAGTGGTTTGTCATTTCGTTTGCCTAAAAAGAGTTTGGGATTAAATGACGATTATCATTTACACAACTTTGAAGAAACCACCATTTCCGACATATACAACTATAAGGAAATGCAAAAAAAGATACAATTAGCTTTAGAAAAGTATGGATTAAGTGACTTGCCTTTTGAATTTGCTATTGCTGATAAAAAAGGTAATATCGAAATGAAGAGTAAGAAATTTGAAGATGTTTTTTCAGATGAAATGAATACGCTTCAAGCAAGAATTACGGTAATACCTGCTGATATTATGGAACCTACGGGCCCCTTTGAAACCATTATTATTGTAGCGCCCAATATTCGCTATTATTTATTACGCTCTTTATTATGGGTAATTGTAGGGGTGGTGCTATTTATTATTGTGGTGCTAGCTGCTTTCTTTATTACCATTCGATCACTTATGACACAGCGAAAATTAGTGGAAATAAAAAAAGACTTTATTAATAATATGACCCATGAGCTCAAAACGCCACTAGCTACTATCTCTTTGGCGGTAGATGCTTTGAAGAGTACTAAGGTAAATACCGATCCTAAGTCGGTAGATTATTTCAGTAGTATAATTAAGGAAGAAAATATAAGAATGAATAAGCATGTAGAAACTATTTTGCAAGCAGCTCAATTGGATAAAAAGGAAAATGAACTGAATAAGCAAGAAGTAGAATTACATGATTTAATACTTGGGGTGGTAGATAGTTTTAAATTACAATTAGAGGGTAAGCCTTCCAATGTGCAAACTATTTTAGAGGCCAGCCCTTCCATTATTAAGGCAGATGAAGAACATATACTGCATGTACTCTCTAATTTAATTGACAATGCCATTAAGTATTCCAAAAATGACATAGATATTACCATACAAACAAAGACCTTGCATAATAAAACCTGTATTCGTATTATTGACAAAGGCATTGGAATGGACGCCAATGCAAGAAAACATATTTTTGAAAAATTTTACAGAGCGCACTCAGGTAATGTGCATGATGTAAAAGGATATGGTTTAGGCATGAGTTATGTGAAATGGGTTATAGATACACATAAAGGTCAAATTACAGTGCATAGCGAAATAGGTGTAGGCACGTCTATTGAAATTATACTTCCTAATTAATAGATTAATCTTATTCGTTAATCGTAAAAAAGCAACCATCTCCGTAACTTAAAAAGCGGTATTGGTTATCAATAGCATGTTGGTATATGCTTTTCCATTCATCTCCAGTAATAGCTGCAATAATTAAAAGTAAGGTCGATTTTGGTTGGTGAAAATTAGTCACCAAGCCATTTGCAATTTTAAAGGTATATCCAGGTACAATCATTAATTGAGTACTTGTAATAAGCTGGTTCATTTGATGCGATTGCATCCAAGTTAATAATGTACTTAATGCATTTTTCACAGTTATACTGTTATTGTTATCAATGGTAGTATCATCTTTGGTATTATTGGAAGTACCACTATTAGATTCATTTTCAGAGGTAGGGTTAGACGCATAGGCATCCCACTGCATTAAGTGTAGGTCCTTATTTTCTTGTAGCTTTTCGTTATTTATTAATTTTACACCTAACCAATACAAACTTTCTATTGTTCGCAAGGTAGTAGTGCCTACTGCAATCACTGGCGTATAATTGGAAGGGTTTAATTCTTTTTGGTTTGCAATTTCTATTAAATGAGTTAGGGTAGCCGTGGTAATTTCAAAAACCTCTGCATGCATTTCATGGTCTGTAATATGCACTGTTTTAACAGGCATAAATGTACCGGCACCCACATGTAAACTAATAAAATCAGTGCTACAATTTTTTTGGGCAAGCGATTCAAATATAGTAGCATTAAAATGAAGGCCTGCTGTCGGTGCTGCTACTGAACCTTCTTGCTTAGCATAAGTCGTTTGGTATCTATCTTTATCCTCTTCGGTGGTAGCGCGTTGAATATAGGGAGGTAGGGGAATACTTCCTATATGCTCAATAATTTCAGAGAAGCTTATGGTCTCATTGTCCCAAGAAAATTCAATTAAAAACTTACCGTCAATTGATTTTATTTTTTTAGCACGCACTTTAATAGTGCTACTGTTATTCGTGTTCTTGGTTGGTTTATTTTCAACTTTATTTCCTCCTGTATTTTCTCCGTTGTTTGATGGCGTAATAAGTTCAAATTCTTTTTCTAAATAATCTTCTTTCCATTTTTTAGCACCACCTACTAAACATATCCATTCTACTTTTTGACTAGCCTGCATAGCCATAGAGATAGGTTGATAATTATTGCTAGGTTCTAAACAGAAAATTTCAATCGTAGAATTATTTGCTTTTTGAAAATGAATTCTTGCAGCAATTACTTTACTATTATTAAAATACAGCGCCGCCTTTTCAGGGATGAACTTGGCAATATGATTATAAGTACTTTCTGCAATGATCTCTTTGTTCCATACTAAAAGCTTGCTATCAGATCTATTGCTTGCAGGCGTATAGGCAATACTTTGGTCTGGTAAATGATAGTCAAAATCCTCAATGGGGAGCTTAATAGAAGGCTTCATGGCCCAAAGGTACATATTGCCTTGATTTTCACTTGAATTCACCCCTTTTTCACATAAAAAATAGGGTTTTCCACAGGTTTGCACATTCCTAAATCTTGAATTCTGTCAAAACTGTTCTGAAACGCCCTACTGCGTTTATTTTCAGCTTGGTTTATTTCTTGTGGAAAACTAGAACCCTTGTTTTAGCCTTTGAAAGTGGGAAATTGTGTTAATTTGTGTGAACAAGTGGTAAAAATCACTCTAATTATTAACAATGACAGGCTTTCACGGAGAATATCAATCAACTATCGACGCAAAAGGGCGTTTCCATTTACCTGGCAGTCTTAAAAAACAGCTAGTTGAAGGGGAGAATCGCTTTATTGTAAGTAGAGGCTTTGAGAAGTGCTTGACACTTTATCCGTTGAAAAGCTGGCAGAGTATATTAGATCGAATTAGCCAGTTGAACGATTTCGATCCAAAAGTACGTCAGTTCAGACGTCAATTTCTTGGAGGAGCCACCGAAGTAGAATTGGATGCAGCAGGAAGAATTTTATTGCCACCCACTTTGCGTGAATTTGCTTTACCAGGTAAAGAGATTGTTTTAGCAGCTGCTTTAGATCGTTTTGAAATTTGGGATGCAAGTAAGTACAAACAGCTCTTTGAGGATTTCTCTGCAGATGCATTTAGTAATTTGGCGCAGGAAGTAATGGCAGGAATTAAAAATCAAGATTAAGTAAAACAGATGCAAAATCAAACCATTGATTCCAACGCATCTAAAGCTTTTGCTTCTTCTTATCATATTCCAGTATTATTTCAAGAATGCTTGTCTCATCTAAACATAAAACCGAATGGTGTTTATGTAGATGCCACATTTGGTGGTGGGGGTCATAGTAAGGGTATCTTATCTATGCTTGGCCCTGAAGGACGACTTATTGCCTTTGATCAAGATGCCGATGCGCAACAAAATTTACCAAAAGATAATCGTCTTGTTTTTATTCCAGAAAATTTCAAGTATCTACAACGTTTTCTGCGTTTAAACAAAATCGATCAAGTAGATGGTATACTTGCCGACTTAGGTGTAAGTAGTCATCAGTTTGATGAAGGTACAAGAGGCTTTTCAACCAGACACGATGGCCCTTTTGATATGCGCATGGATCAACGTCAAAGCCAAACAGCTGCTCAAATTATTGACACTTATGCAGAAGCAGCATTACATAAAATGTTTGAGCAATATGGCGAGGTAACGAACTCTAAAACTTTAGCCAAGCATATTGCCACACAGCGTAAACATGTTAAAATAAATACGGTTCAAGATTTTAAAACATTTATCGCACCTGTAGTCAAAGGAAATCCTAATAAATATTGGGCACAAGTTTTTCAAGCCATAAGAATAGAAGTGAATGAGGAAATGGAAGCCTTAAAAGAATTTTTAAAGCAGCTTCCTTTAGTAGTAAAGCCAGGAGGTCGCGCGGTCATTATCACTTTCCATTCCATCGAAGATCGTTTTGTAAAAAATGCTTTTCGAGTATCGCAAGAAGAAGCTGAAGATGCCCATCCTTTTTTATCCGTAGAAAAGGAAGTTTTTTGGAAGATCATTACAAAAAAACCTGTAGTGGCTTCTGAAAAAGAGATGAAAGAAAACAATCGAAGCAGAAGCGCAAAAATGCGTGCTGCCGAAAGAGTATAATAGTATGTCCGTACCCATTAACCCAGCCCCTAAGAATACCCTTAAAAGTATTCTTAATTATCAGTGGATTGTTATGAACATTAGTTTCTTTTTGTTCCTAGCATTCATCGCTATCCTCTACATAGCGAATGGGCATCTTACCGACAAAACCATTCGTCGAATTAACACTACACAAAGAGAATTAAAAGTACTTCAGTTTGAATACAAGACCATTAAGTCTGAATTAATGCGTCGCAGTCGTGCCATTGAAGTGCAAACTGCTATGGAGCCATATGGTTTAGTCGTTTCTAAAGAAATGCCTATCAGACTTGCTATAGAAAATAAAATTAAAACACCCACCAAAAATTAAGTATGGACGTAAAACGCGACATATTATGGAGGGTATATTTAAGTTTCATACTTATTGTACTAGTATGTATTCTTATTATAGGCAAGGCCTTTTATATTCAACAAGTGCAAGGAAAATACTGGAGAAGCTTAAGCGATAGTTTGCATCAAAGAATTATTGAAATTCCTGCAGCAAGAGGTACTATCTATAGCGAAGATGGCCAAATGCTCAGTACCAATATTCCTCAGTTTGATATTTATATCGATTTTAGAGTTAGTCCTTTGCACGAAAAAAGCGGCCTACTTTTTAGAACCCATATCGATTCATTAAGTTTGAGTTTAGCTGCTTTATTTAAAGATAAGTCGGCAGAAAAGTATAAAGAGGAACTAACGAATGCTTATGAAGCGAGTGTAGGAAATTATGAATTAAGAAAGAAAATCTCTTATAGAGAATACTTACAATTGGTAAAATTCCCCTTATTTAAATTAGGCAGGTATAAGAGTGGAATGATTGCAGAGGAAAAAAATATTCGTTTAAACCCTTATGAAAATATTGGCTATAGAACTATTGGACTTGCTAGAGATGAAAATAAAGTAGGTTTAGAAAAATCTTATGATACTGTTTTAAACGGACGCAACGGCCGTCAACTAGTACGCGCTATTGCAGGCGGTGTAACGGTTCCAGTACAAGAAGGTGAATTTGAAATTGCCCCTGAAATAGGTAAGGATATTGTAAGTACCATTGATGTATTCATACAAGAAGTGACTGAGAAGGCTTTAATGAATATGATGGTAAAAAATGAAGCACAAACAGGGGTGGCCATTGTAATGGAAGTGAAGACAGGAAAAATTAAAGCCATTGCTAATTTAGGAAAAGTGGGTGAAGGTAAATATACAGAAGATTTAAATTATGCTATTACACCTACAGAACCTGGATCTACTTTTAAATTGGTTACTTTATTATCGGCCTTAGAGGATGGTAAAGTGAATTTAAATTCAAGAGTTAATTTAGAAGGCGGTGTTTGGAAAGTGTCTGGTCAAACTGTATATGATTCTGAAAAGCATGGAAAATTCGACGCCTCCATTTTAGAAGCTTTTGAAGAAAGTTCAAATGTGGGCATGGCAAAAATTGCGATGATGCATTATAGTAATAATGTGAATGAGTATTTCAAACATTTAACAAAGTTGAGATTAGATTCAACTTCAGGCCTCGATTTAGTGGGCGAAAGACAACCTAGGCTTGTAAAACCAGGCAGCAGATTATGGGGTCCTACCACACTACCTTGGATGGCCTTTGGTTACAATATCGAAATTACGCCACTACAAACTTTAAACTTATATAATACAATTGCAAATAACGGCATAATGATGCGCCCATATCTTGTTAATTCAATACAAGAAGAAGGTAGAATTATTAAATCAATTTCTCCTAAAGTATACAATGCACAATTATGCAAGCCAAGTACTATTAGAGACTTACGCATTGCTTTAGAAGGTGTTTGTATTAACGGAACGGGAAAGACTTTATTTAAAAATAGCCTATATAAAGTTGCAGGTAAAACGGGTACAGCCTTAGTGGCGAATGGCAATAAGGGTTATGGTGAGGGAATATATCAATCTTCTTTTGCGGGTTATTTCCCGGCAGACAACCCACAGTATACAGTTGTTGTCATTATAAAAAATAAGCCACATGCCGCTAGTTTTTATGGAGCTTCTGTAGCAGGTCCTGTATTTAAAGAAATAGCTGACAGATTGTATTCAACTTATATTCAAAACAAATTAGACATCGCACCTGTTTTTTCAGTAAAAGATAGTTCCTTATTTAATTATAGTATTTCAAAAATATCATTGCAAACCATAGCAAAACAATTATCTATTCCTTATCAAGACTCTTCATTGGCTTCTACTAATTGGATACAATTAGAAGGAAAAGGAAAAAATTTGAAAGCAGCTACACAAGTAATTTCAGATACTACCATGCCCAATATGACAGGAATGAAATTGCAAGACGCTTTATGGCTTTGTGAGAAGAAAGGATTACTTGTGAAATGTGTGGGTAAAGGAAAAGTAGTGAAGCAAAGTATTGCGCAAGGAGAAGTTATTATTAAAGGACAACAAATTCAAATTGATTTAAATTAATGAAATCTTTACAATCTATATTATTTGGTGTGGCTTTAAGAGAGGTAGTAGGTACTACCCAACAAGAAGTCACCACTATAGAAATAGATTCAAGAAAAATCATTAAAGGTGCAGTCTTTGTGGCAATTAAAGGTTTACAAGCAGACGGCCATTCATTTATACCTGCTGCCATTGAGAAAGGAGCTACTGTAATTGTTTGTGAAAATAAGCCTGTAAGTTTAGTAGACGGCCTTACTTATATAATGGTAGAAAATGCACAAGAGGCAGTGGCTATTATGGCGCATCAATTTTATGATGAGCCTTCTACACGTATAAAATTAGTGGGTGTAACAGGTACTAATGGTAAAACAACAGTAGCTACCTTATTATATAAATTATTTTCTGAATTAGGGTATACCTGTGGCTTAATAAGTACAGTGCAAAACCATATTGGTACTGAAATAATTGCTGCTACACATACTACACCCGACGCTATTCAATTAAATGCATTATTGCATAAAATGGTGGAGGCAGGCTGCACCCATGTATTTATGGAAGTAAGTAGCCATGCTATTCATCAGCACCGTATTACTGGATTACAATTTGTAGGAGGGGCTTTTACTAATATCACACATGATCATTTAGATTATCATAAAACTTTTGAAGCTTATATAGAAGCTAAAAAAACTTTCTTTGATAAATTACCTACTACTGCTTTTGCTTTAACGAATGTAGATGATAAAAACGGGGCTATAATGCTTGCGGATACCAAGGCCACTAAATTAACCTATGCTATTCACGCACCTGCTACTTATAAAGGGAAAATTTTAGAAAATCAATTAAGCGGACTTGTAATGCTTGTGAATGATATTGAAGTGCATTGCCGTTTGATTGGCACATTTAACGCCTATAATTTATTAGCCGTATATGGAATCGCTATTCAACTAGGTGAAAAAAATACAGAAGTATTAACTGTATTGAGTGCTTTAACAGGCGCAGAGGGAAGATTTGATTATATCGTAAGTACAGAAAAAATTATTGGCATCATTGATTACGCGCATACACCAGATGCCTTAGAAAATGTCTTAACTACCATTGCTAAATTAAGAAAGGGGAATGAAACAGTGATTACAGTGGTGGGCTGTGGAGGAGATAGAGACAAAACAAAGAGACCTATTATGGCGCAGGTAGCTTGTGATTTAAGTAATAAAGTATTTTTTACTAGCGATAATCCAAGATCGGAAGATCCGAATGAAATTATTAAGGATATGGAAGAGGGCTTGACAAGTGCAGCCAAAAGAAAGTATATCAATATTGTGGATAGAAAAGAAGCCATTAAAGCAGCTGTAAGTTTTGCAAAATCGGGCGATATTATTTTAATAGCAGGTAAGGGACATGAGAAGTACCAAGATATTAAAGGTGTGAAGCACGATTTTGATGACAAGCAAGTATTAGCCAACCAATTTAAAGAATTAGAAAAATAATCAATATGCTGTATCAATTATTTTCTTGGCTTGACAAAACATTTAATATCCCAGGTTTGGGGGCTTTTCAATTCTTAACTTTTAGAATTGCCATGGCTATTTTAATGTCATTATTTATTGCCACGGTGTATGGTAAAAAAATGATTCTTTTTTTACAAAGAAAACAAATTGGCGAAACCGTAAGAGAGCTAGGTTTAGCGGGTGAGCAACAGAAAAAGGGAACACCTACCATGGGTGGTATTATTATCTTATTGAGTATTTTAATTCCTACTTTATTATTTGCCAACTTAGATAAAGTCTATATCCGATTAATGATACTATGTACAGTGTGGTTAGGCCTTATTGGTTTTTTAGACGATTACTTTAAAATTAGAGCAAGAAAGCAAGCGCAAGCTCAAGGCGGTGCGTACAAAAAGCAAAATAGCGATGGCTTGGCGGGTATTTCAAAAATTATTGGTCAAGTAGGATTGGGCATTATCATTGGTGTTACACTTTATTTTAGCAATGCTGTCACGGTAGAAAGAGAAATTATTTCAACCACTATTTCTGAGAGCTTACAAAAAGGTGAGAAAGTAGCAAAGGGTGCAGATGTAGTTGTAAGAAAAATTAATGGAGTAGAAAGACGATTCGTAAAAGTGAAAACACCTATTACCACAATTCCTTTTGTAAAAAATCATGAATTTAATTATAGTAAAATAATTAGTTGGATAGGACCAGGTGCAGAAAAGTATACTTGGATTATTTATATTCTTATTGTCACTTTTATTATCACAGCCGTATCTAATGGAGCTAATTTAACCGATGGTTTAGATGGCCTAGCTGCTGGTGTATCCGCCATTATTGGCGCCGCGCTGGGTGTATTTGTATATGTAAGTGGTAACTATGTATTTGCCGATTATTTAAATGTGATGTACATACCTAATTTAGGAGAGCTATCCATTTTTGTAGGCGCCTTTGTAGGAGCTTGTATTGGTTTTTTATGGTACAATGCATATCCAGCGCAGGTTTTTATGGGAGATACAGGAAGCCTTGCCTTAGGAGGTATTATTGCATCACTAGCCATTATTGTTAGAAAAGAATTGCTAATTCCTATTTTCTGTGGTGTGTTTTTAATTGAAAACTTATCTGTTATTATTCAAGTAAGTTATTTCAAATACACGAAGAAAAAATATGGAGAGGGAAGAAGAGTGTTTTTAATGAGCCCACTTCACCATCATTATCAAAAGAAAGGATTTCACGAAAGTAAGATAGCCGTTCGTTTTTGGATCATTACTATTTTATTAGTCGTGGCTTCTATATTAACCTTGAAAACAAGATAAACCCTTGGCAAAAAAATTAGTCATATTAGGTGCAGGTGAAAGCGGAGTAGGTACTGCTTTATTAGCCAAACAAAAAGGCTATGCAGTATTTGTATCTGATGGCGGCGCTATCAAGGCTAATTTTCAAAAAGAATTAGAAGATGGGGGTATTGAGTTTGAATCGGGTTCACATAATGTCGAAAGAATATTAGCAGCAGACGAAGTGATGAAAAGCCCAGGCATTCCAGAAAAAAATGAAATGGTGAAAGCCATTAGAGCAAAAGGCATACCCGTAATTAGTGAAATTGAATTTGGCTATAGATATAAGGGCAATAGTAAAATAGCTGCTATCACTGGAAGCAATGGAAAAACTACTACAACGTCCTTATTGTATCATATCTGTAAACTAGTGAATGAAGATGTAGCCATGGTCGGTAATATTGGGTATTCATTTGCAAGACAAATAGCTCAAGCACCTAAAGCCTTATACATTATTGAAGTGAGCTCTTTTCAATTAGACGACATACAATATTTCAAGCCTGAGATTGCTATTTTATTAAATATCACAGAAGATCATTTAGACAGGTATGATCACCAATTCGAAAATTATATTAAAAGCAAGTTTAGAATTATAGAGAATCAAACTGCAGAAGACTATTTCATCTATTGCATAGATGATGAAACCATCGTAAAACATCTAGAACTACTAACCATCAATACTAACCCACTACCATTTTCTATGAAACAAGAAGTAAAAAAAGGAGGCTACATCAAGAACGATCAAATGATGTTAAAAATCCAAGAAGAACGCGTTACTATGAGCATTTATGATTTTGCCTTAAAAGGAAAGCATAATGCTTATAATACCATGGCTGCAAGCATTGCGGCTACTACCTTAGGTATCAGAAAAGAAAAAATTCGCGAAGCAGTAAGTAATTTCCATAGCCTAGAGCATAGGATGGAATTTGTTGCTACTGTAAGAGGCGTTGATTTCATTAATGATAGCAAGGCCACCAATGTAAACAGTACCTGGTATGCTTTAGAGAGCATGCAAAAAAACACTGTTTTAATTTTAGGTGGTGTTGACAAAGGAAACGATTACGAATTAATTGCCGATCTAGTAAAAGAAAAAGTAAAGGCTATTGTTTGTATGGGTACCGACAATAAAAAAATAATTGAATTTTTTAAAGATAAAGTAAGCACTATTGTGGAAGTGGACAGCGCTAAAAAAGCAGTCAATGCTTCTTTCAAATTAGCAGAAAAAGGGGACTTAGTTTTAATGAGCCCAGCTTGTGCAAGTTTTGATTTATTTAAAAACTACGAGGACAGAGGTCGTCAATTTAAAGAGTCTGTAAAAGAACTATAATTTCTGTAAAAGAACTTTAATTTATGTTTAACGATACTACAGACAAATTATTTTCACAAATGCCCACTATTGGCGGCATGAAAGAACATTTAGACCAAAGAACGAGGGGTGATAAATACATATGGGGGTTAGTCATTGTATTATCGCTTATTTCTATATTGGTAGTATATAGTGCTACTGGTTCATTGGCTTATAAAATGTATCGTGGAAATACAAGTGTGTATTTATTTAAACAAGTCATATTTACTTTAGTAGGTTTACTGGCTATTTTTGGTTTGCACCGCGTAAACTATACTGTCTTTTCAAAAATAGCCACCATTTTATTTATGTTGTCTATTCCTTTATTAATATATACTTTATTTTTTGGTGCGAGAATTAATGAAGGTAGTAGGTGGATCAAATTACCCATTATTAATTTAACTATTCAGACAAGTGATTTAGCCAAGCTGGCTTTATTTATGTATTTGTCTAAGATGTTAAGTAAGAAACAGGAAGTCATCAAAGACTTCAAAAACGGATTTTTACCTGTTATCACTCCTGTCATTATTATTTGTGCATTAATTATGCCTGCGAATTTATCGAATGCATTATTAACTGGGGCCACTTCATTATTATTAATGTTCATTGGAAGAGTAAGTATTAAGCATATTTTATTAACCATTCTAGTGGCGATGATACCACTAGCTATTATAGTTGGTGTGGCCATGGCCACGCATTCCAGTAAATCGGTGGAAGGAGGTCCTGTGGTAGCTGAGCAAATGAAAAGCTATGGTCGTGTTGGTACCTGGGTAAGTAGAGTGCAAGACTTTATGTATGCCAAGGATAATGATGTGCCCTATCAAGTGCAGCAAGCAAAGATTGCCATTGCGAACGGTGGTATTTTTATGGGATTAGGTCCCGGCAATAGCAGACAAAGAAATTTTCTACCACAAGCCTATAACGATTTTATTTACGCTGTCATTATTGAAGAGTACGGATTACTAGGCGGGGTCTTTATTATTTTCATTTACCTCGTTTTCTTATTTAGATGTATAAGAATATTTAGAAGATGCCCCTATGCATTTGGTGCCTTTCTTGCACTTGGATTAAGTTTTACATTAATCATTCAGGCTATTGCAAATATGGCAGTGAATGTAAACATAGTGCCTGTAACGGGTGTGACATTGCCATTAGTAAGTATGGGAGGAAGCTCATTCATCTTTACTTGTTGTTCTATTGGACTTATATTAAGTGTGGCTAGAAACGTAGAGCAAATGGAAGGCAGGGCACCTATAGAAACAGAAATTGAAATACCTGAAGAAAATAACGAACAAGACACAGAAAAAAATGTCATTGAAGCAAAAGCATAATATATTACGCATCATCATTGCAGGTGGTGGCACAGGAGGTCATATCTTTCCAGCCATTGCGGTAGCCCAAGCTATCAAAGCTTTAGCGCCTGATGCTGCTATATTATTTGTGGGTGCTTTAGGCAAAATGGAAATGGAAAAAGTACCCCAGGCAGGATTTGAGATTAAAGGCATTACCATTGCAGGCTTTAATAGGTCTCAATTATTAAAAAATATCTCACTGCCTTGGAAACTTTTGAAAAGCTTTTTTCAAGTAAGTGCTATTTTTAAATCGTTTCAGCCCAATGCAGTATTTGGAGTGGGAGGCTATTCTAGTTTTCCAGTTTTAAAATATGCGCAAACAAAAAATATTCCCACTTTTATACATGAGTCCAATGCCTTTGCAGGCAAGGCGAATACTTGGCTGGCTAAAAATGCTATAAAAATATTTACGGGTACATTGGGTATGGAATCTTTTTTTCCTGCTTCTAAAATTGTAGTAACTGGAAACCCTATTAGAAAAAATATAATCAATCATTCTTATACTAAGCAAACTGCTTTACAGGTATTTAATTTAGAGGCTACTAAGCAAACCATTTTAATTATGGGCGGAAGTTTAGGGGCTAGTTCTATTAATAAAGTCATTCAAGCCAATTTAGTTTCTTTCTTTGACAAAAATATTCAACTAATTTGGCAAACGGGCAAACCTAACGCCGAAGTATACGCAAACTCGGCCCATAATTATAAAAACGTATTTGTGCATTCCTTCATTGATAATATGAGCGCCGCTTATGTTGCTGCTGATATTGTCATTAGCAGGTCTGGGGCCATGGCCGTTTCAGAAATTTGCATCACGGGTAAGCCTGCTGTATTTGTGCCTTATCCATTAGCAGCAGAAGATCATCAAACTTTTAATGCCATGACCCTAGTCAATAATAATGCAGCTGCTATAGTGAAAGATAAAGAAGTAGGGAATGATTTAATACCAAGCGTTTTGCAATTACTAGGAAATGAGCAGCAGATGCAAACCATGCAAAATAATATAAAGGCCTTTGCATTTAGGAATGCAGATGAAATAATAGCGAAAGAAATTTTGAAACAAATAAATGAATAGTTGAAAAATGAATCCGTTAACAAATTGTAAGAACATTTATTTTATTGGTATTGGAGGTATAGGCATGAGTGCTTTGGCAAGGTATTTTAATACTCAAGGTGTTGTAGTGAGCGGATACGATAAAACACCTACCTTATTAACTGACGCTTTAGTAGAAGAAGGTATTCAAATTCATTTTGAAGACGATTTAGCTAAAATTGATAAAGCAGCAACGGTAATTGTATACACACCTGCTATACCTAATGAGCATGGTGAATTAAATTATTATAGAGATAACAAATACTTGGTGGTTAAAAGAAGTGATGTACTTCAGTGGATTACGGAGAATGCTTTTACTATTGCTATTGCAGGTACCCATGGTAAAACCACCACCACTTCTATGACGGCGCATATACTTCGTCATACAGGGTATGGTTGTAATGCATTTTTAGGCGGTATTGCTACTAATTATGGTACTAATTTTTGGAGCCATGAAAAAAATGTGGTGGTAGTAGAAGCCGATGAGTACGATCGCAGCTTTTTAAAATTAGCACCTAATATTGCTGTCATTACTGCAGTAGACCCAGACCATTTAGATATTTATGGTACAGCAGAAGAAGTAGTAAAAGCCTTTGGTGAATTTTCTGATAAAATAAAACCAGGTGGCGTGTTAATTCAAAAATGGGGTACTGCATTTAATACCAATACAAGTAATAAGACGGTACTTTCTTATGGATATAACCATGATAAAGCCTCTTACCATACTAGTAATTTAAAAGTAGTAGAAGGTTCTTATCATTTTGATTTAGTGCATCCTGCTGGCATTTGCAAGGACATTATATTAAATATGGGAGGCTTGCATAATGTTGAAAATGTAAGTGCTGCCATTGCCATTGCTTTAAGCTTAGGAATAGAGGAAGTAAAAATTAAAGAAGCAGTAGCCAGTTTCGCAGGAGTGAAAAGAAGATTTGAATACAAGGTGAAGACACCTAATAAAGTTTTGATAGATGATTACGCACATCATCCTGAAGAATTAAATGCTTTGATAAGCGGGGTGCGCAGTTTGTATCCTAATGAGAAAATGGTGTTGATTTTTCAACCGCATTTATACAGTAGAACCAAGGACCAGTGCGATGGATTTGTAGAAACCCTTGATAAAGCAGATGAAGTCATTTTGTTGCCTATATATCCTGCGCGTGAGCTTCCTATGGAAGGAGTGAGTAGTGAAATGTTATTAGCTAAAATGAAATTGAGTCATAAAAAAATAATGTCTAAAGATGAGTTATTTGATTGGGCAGCTAATTCACAAGACAAGCTTATTGTAATGGCAGGAGCAGGTGATATTGATACCTGTATTTTAAAAGTTCAAGAAATTCTTACAAATAAATAAATGAAGCACTGGCAAACCATATTAGTTAGAGTTCTTTGGAGTATAGCAGGCGCTGCGCTTATTGTATTATTTGTAATAGCCTGGAAAGCCAAGGAAGAAAAAAAATACAACTCCATACAAATTGAATTAGTGGGGGAGAATACGGCCGCCTTATTCATGGATGAAAAAGAAATTTTACAAATAATTCATGAGCAAGGTGTGAAAGAAGGCCAGTCTATTGGAGAGCTGAATTTAAATACATTAGAAAAATATTTAGAAACGATACGTTGGGTAAAAAAGGTTGAATTATTTTTAGACAATGCACAAGTTTTGCAAGTTAAAATAGAACAGCGTATTCCTATTGCACGCATATTTACAGCTTCAGGCAATTCCTTTTATATTGATAAAGAGGGTTTGCAGTTACCCTTGAAACAGCTTACCGTACTGCGTTTGCCAGTATTTACCAATTTCCCTACTGATCAGGAAAAATTATCCAAACCAGATAGTTTACTCTTAAATGATATCTTGCATTTCACCAAGGCAGTGCAAAACGATTCTTTCTTTATGGCACAAACCGCACAGGTAAATATTGCTGTCAATGGCGATTTTGAATTAGTGCCATCCGTTGGAGATCATTTGGTTTTAATTGGTTCGGTAGAAAATATAGAAGATAAATTAAATAGGCTGTATACATTTTATAAAAAAGTTTGGGTACAAAGTGGCTTGAACGCGTATCAGGTAATTGATTGTCGTTTTGATAATCAAATTGTAGCGCTTAAAAAAGGCATGCAGCCTATTCAGTTTTCGGCAAACGATTTACCTACCGTAGATTCTGCAATGGCTGTAGAAGTGAAACTAGATACAATTGCTCCTAAAACTGCTCCTAAAATAGCACCCAAACTAGCATCAAAACAAGCTCCCAAACTATCGCCTAAAACAACCCCAAAAACAGCGGTTAAAGCCCCCTCTAAAACAGCTGTAAAACAGGCTTCTAAAAAAGGGTCTAAAAATCTGGCTAAAACAAGTAGTAAAATAAACAATAAATCGAAAGCAAAATCGTTAATAAAAGTGAAGCCGTCTGCTAAGGCGTTAATGCCACAAAAGAAGGCTTCCACAACAAACAACTAAAAAACAACAAAATGAGTCAGCACGAATCACCCATTATCGTAGGCCTTGATATTGGAACTACAAAAATCGCTGCCATCGCAGGAAGAAAGAATGAGTTCGGTAAGTTAGAAATCCTAGGATTTGGGCGTGCCAACAGTAATGGTGTTCAACATGGTCAGGTTTTGAATATCGACCAAACCATTAAAGCCATTCAACAAGCACTTCAAAACTGCCAATTAAGCAATCCCGATTTAGAAGTGAATGAAGTATATGTGGGTATTGCTGGTCATCATATCAAAAGTTTACAAACAAGAGGGGATCAAGTGCGTCAAGACGCCGAGAATGAAATTCAAGCTTGGGAAATCGAGCAACTCATCAATAATCAAAGAAAAACATTTATTCCTGCAGGAGATCAAATCATTGATGTGATTCCGCAAGAATTCCATGTTGACAATAACCAAAACATCAAAGACCCAGTGGGGGTGAATGGTGTGAAAGTGGGTGCTAACTTTTTAATCTTAACTGGAGATAGAAACGCCATTAGAAATATTAATCGTTCTGTTGAAAGAAGTGGTTTAATTACAAAAGATTTAGTCTTACAACCTTTAGCTTCTGCAAGTGCAGTAATGAGCGATGTAGATATGGAAGCAGGTGTGGCTATTTTAGATATTGGTGGTGGAACAAGTGACCTTGCAGTATTTTACGAAGGTGTATTAAAGCATACAGCAGTCATTCCTTTCGGTGGTGAAAATATTACCAATGATATAAGAATGGGATTGGGCGTATTGAAAAGTCAAGCTGAAGCCATGAAGGTTCAGTTTGGAAGTGCTTTAACGGATGAAGCAAAAGCCAATGCCTATGTAACTATCCCAGGTTTGAAAGGAATGCCCGCTAAAGAAATAAGTGTTAAAAGTTTAGCAGGTATTATTCAAGCAAGAATGAGTGAGATACTTGATTTTGTTACTTATCATTTAAAGCAAGTGGGCATGGATAGCCGCATGTTAAATGGGGGTGTGATTTTAACAGGGGGTGGTTCTCAATTGAAACATTTAATTCAATTAACTGAATATATTACTGGTTTGAATGCAAGAATTGGTTTACCAAACGAGCATTTAGCGCCTAATCATATTGAAGAATTAAAAAAACCAATGTATTCAACATGTATTGGTTTAATCTTAAAAGGATATAACGATTACGAGCAAAATCATAAAGTGTTTACAGAGACATTTAAGAAAGTAGAAGTGCCTAAGTCTTTAACTGTAAATAATACAGGATCTGCTAATGGTTTAACAAGCCAAAGAGTAGAAGCGAAGCCAGTTGCTACTAGTTTAACAGCAGAACAAATTGAAAAAAGAAAGAGTAAATTCTGGGATCGATTCAAGAACAATCTCATTGAAATATTCAGTGAGGAAGATGACAAATTATTGCCATAATATTTACCCACATTATGGTTATAAAAAACCAATAGAATAAAATCTAAAAACGGTAATTTCGATATAACTAACTAAGAACGAACCAACTAACTAAGAACTAACCATCTAACTAACCCATCTAAAAACAAAAAAATGATTCAATTTGACTTGCCAAAGCAAAAATCATCCATCATTAAGGTCCTCGGCGTAGGCGGCGGTGGAAGCAATGCTGTCAACTTTATGTTTAATCAGAATATTGAAGGCGTTGATTTCATTATCTGCAACACCGATTCTAAAGCGATTGAGCAAAGTACAGTGCCGAATAAAATTCAATTAGGGCCACATTTGACACAAGGTTTAGGGGCAGGTGCCGATCCTTCAGTAGGAAAGTTAGCAACAGAAGAATCTTTAGACGAGATTAGAAAAATATTAGAAGTTAATACTCGTATGGCATTTATTACAGTGGGTATGGGCGGTGGAACTGGAACAGGTGGTGCTCCTATTATTGCAAAAATTTGTAAAGATTTAGGCATATTAACAGTGGGTATCGTAACTACTCCTTTCGGATTTGAAGGACCACGCAGACAAGCACAAGCAGAAGAGGGTATTAAGCAATTAAAACCTTTAGTAGATACTTTATTAGTAATCTCTAACGATAAATTACGTGTTCAATACGGTAATTTAAAAATGAAAGAAGCTTTTACTAAAGCTGATAACGTTTTAGCTACTGCAGCAAAATGTATTACAGATGTGATTAATAGCCGTGGACATATAATTGTAGATTTCGCGGATGTATGTACTGTTATGAAAAATGGAGGTGTCGCTATTTTAGGAAAAGCAGAAGTTGAGGGAGAGAATAGAGCACAACGAGCTATTGAAGAAGCTTTGAATTCACCATTATTGAATGACAATGATATTAGAGGTGCAAAATGGATCTTATTAAATATTAATAGTGCAGAAGGAGATTATGAGTGTTCTATGGATGAATTAGAAACCATTAATAATTTCTTACGCGAGCGTACAGGAGAAAATTCTGATGTAATTATGGGTATGGGATACGATGCAACACTGGGTCAAAAATTAGGTATTACCCTTATTGCAACTGGTTTTGAGCACAAGGATCCATTCCAAAAGCAAACACCAAAAAAAGCTGAGGCTCCTGTTGAAGAAAAAATTGTAATGACATTGCTTTCTGAAGAGACAGCTAATGATACAAATAATATAATGACTGCCCCTACCGAAGCGGTAGCCGAAACTCCAACAGAAGAGCCAAGAACAGAAGAGCCTACAATCGCTGACGGTAATTTTACATTAGGAGAAGAAGCCTTAGAAGCCATTGAGGAAGTAGCTGCAATAGTGGAAGAAGAGGTAATGAGTATACATGAAGTAGATGAAATTTCAGAGAAAGAATATGAAGCTGAAATGGATGCGCAAATAAGTATTGCTGCAAGTGAAGTGATGGAAGAAATGGTAAGTCAACCTA
>ENA-ORCY01000168-ORCY01000168.1-marine-metagenome-genome-assembly--contig:-NODE-168-length-45816-cov-4.900435_pt1 | contig 45816 bp, 39 predicted proteins | sample MGYA00248634_ERZ508507 | MGnify/ENA primary metagenome ERZ508507 (study PRJEB26178, sample SAMN06266269) | marine metagenome | isolation source: Columbia River Estuary | place: USA:Columbia River Estuary... | reverse complement strand
GTCGACGCCGTACTCGTACAGGGCGGCGAAGGCGGCGGCCATACTGGTGCGGTACCAACGACCGTTTTGTTGCCCCAAGTAGTTGATGCAGTTGCCGGTCGGGTGCCGGTCATTGCTGCCGGCGGGTTCTTCGACGGTCGTGGTCTTGTCGCTGCTCTCGCCTATGGCGCTTCGGGCATTGCGATGGGTACACGCTTCTTGCTCACCAGCGATTCGTCAGTCCCCCAAGCCGTCAAGGAGTACTACATATCTAAGGGCGTGCTTGACACAGTCGTGTCGGTCCAAGTTGACGGTGTTCCACATCGCGTGTTGCGTACAGAACTTGTTGACCAACTTGAAAGTAGTCGAGGAAAATTCTTGGCACTGCCCCGTGCCGGAATCAACGCTCTCAAATTCCGCAAGATGACCGGAGCCAAACTCACCGACATGTTGCGCGAGGGTATGGCCATGAAGAAGTCAATGGATTTGTCGTATTCGCAAATGGTGATGGCCGCCAATACGCCAATGCTGTTGAAGACTATTTAGGGTTTTCTGATATTATTTTTCCTTTATTTTTATTTATAGTTGGATTGAGTATCCCATTAGCTATTAAAAAGAGAATTGATCAAGGACAAAGTAATAATTCCAATTTAAAACATATAATGAATCGTTCTTTTTCATTAATAATTATAGGAGTTTTTATGGTAAATACTGAAAACGCACATAACGAAAGTATAATTATTGGTACTATCTACTGGAAATTATTAATGGCTTTTGGGATTGCTTTAATATGGATTGATTGGAAAAAAACCCCAATTAAAAATTATTTACATCGTTTTCTTAAAATAACAGGTTTATTAGTTCTCGTTTTTATAGCTCTAATATATAAAGGCGGTGTGAACGGCAGTCTATGGATGACTACACAATGGTGGGGTATTTTAGGACTTATTGGCTGGGCATATCTTCTAAATGCTGTCGTTTACTTATATTCTAAAAACTCCTTGCTTATTATGTTTTTATTATGGTTGTTGTTGATTTCTTTAAATATTATAAATCATTCAGAAATGGGAATAGAATTTAATGGCTTTTCAAAATATTTCTCAACTATTTTGACTGGAAATATTCCTGCTTTTACAACTGCTGGCATAGTAGGAATCATGTTTTTAGAGAAATTTAAAAATAAATCTATTAAATGGAGCTATTTAAGTTTGATTATTTTGGGTGTTATTAATTTATTTTCTGGGCTAGTAACTAGACCAATTTGGGGGATTTCTAAAATTCAAGGAACACCATCATGGTTGTTAATTTGTTCTGGAATAGGTTTTTTACTATTCACTTTATTTTATTTTATTTCAAATCAAAAAATCCATACTAACTGGTTTAAAATAATTGCACCTGCTGGAACTGCTACTTTAACATGTTATTTGATACCTTATTTCATTTATCCTATTGTTGAGATTATTGGAATAAAAGCTCCAGAATTTTTAATAACAAATGTTATTGGTTTAATAACATCTTTTATTTTTGCATTACTAGTTGTTATTCTCACTGGTTGGTTTGAAAAAAAGGGATTTAAATTAAAGCTATAAAAATTATTAAATTTAGATATGATAAAAAAAATAATATTCACAATATTTATATGTCAATTTACTTATTCTCAACAGGTTTTAGACCTTAAGGACAGAGCTATATTAATTGAAAAAATACAAAAAGACAGGTTAGACAATCTTCTTCCTGATTTAATGTCAAAAAATGAAATTGATATGTGGATAATTATTACCAGAGAATATAATGAGGATCCTATTATCAAAACTTTATTGCCACCCACATGGCTTAATGCTAGAAGAAGAACAATTTTAGTTTTTAGCCATAATAAATTAACTAACAAAACTGAAAGTGTTGCAATTTCAAGATACAATTTTGGAAATAACATCAAATCAATTTGGAATAAAGAAAAAACTCCAAATCAGTTAATGGCGCTAAAAGAATATATAAAGACTAAGAATCCAAAAAATATTGGATTAAATTATTCTGAAAACTTTCCTCTAGTTGATGGGATTTCAAAATCAGACTACGAATTATTTTATAATTCTATGTCACCAGAAATTAAAAAAAAAATAGTTTCAGCCGAGAACTTAGGAATACAATGGATTGAAACAAGGATTGAACTTGAAAAAAAGATATATAAAGATTTAGTAAGTATCACTCAAAATATCATAAATGAAGCTTTTTCTAATAAAGTTATTAAACCCGGAGTAACCACAACTGATGATGTTGTTTGGTGGATGAGAGAAAAAGTCTTAGAACTTAAATTAAAAACATGGTTTCATCCAACGGTAGATGTTCAAAGAAATAAAAAAAGTGATTTGTATGCTTTTGATGGAAAGTCAAAATATGACATTATTCAACCTGGAGATTTAGTTCATTGTGATTTTGGAATATCTTATTTAACATTAAATACTGACTGTCAACAAATTGCTTATGTTTTAAAACCTAATGAAAAACAAGCTCCTTTGTTTTTAAAAAATGCTTTGAAAGATGCTAACAAATTACAGAATATTTTGACAGGAGAATTTAGGCTAGATAAAACAGGAAATGAAATATTATCAAATTCACTAAGAATTGCTAAAGAAAACGGTTTGGATCCTCAAATTTATACACATCCCTTGGGGACATTTGGACACTCTGCTGGAACTACCATAGGAATGTGGGATTCTCAAAATGGTGTCCCAATAAAAGGAGATGTATTAATGAAATACAATACTGTTTATGCCATAGAACTAAACAATAAATCGTTTATAAGTGAATGGAATAAAGAAGTTAGAATAATGTTAGAAGAAGCTGGTTTATTTGACCAAAATGGTTTTAAATATATTAATGGAAGACAGAAAGAGTTTTTACTGATTAATTCTTTTGAAAAATAGAAGCTCCAATAATCTATTAATTGTGAATAAAGAGAGATTATCTTGAGTTTTTTGATTTTGGCTTTGCACTTTTACCTGACTTTTATAAAAAAGGATACGTAACAGATGCATCGATAGCATACTTGAAATATTTTTTTACTAATAAATCTAACTTAAGCATTGCAGCTATAAGTAAAAATAAAAATAAGCCCTCATTAAAATTATTAGAAAGATTAGAATTTGAATTTTCTAAAGAAATCGAATATGAAAAAGAAATATGGAAAGTATTTATTTTAAAAAAAGAAAAATTTCTTAGCTAAACCATAGGCATATCTTCTTCTTCTAATTCAGACACTCAGAACCTTACTATTATACATACTTATACAAACACCTCCCATCAAAAGAAAACCGATATTATTTGAGTAGGGTAGTACCAATTAATAATTACTATTGAGATTTTTTGACTTTTTGTTATAACTTAGTGATAGTTAAAAGTAGTAAAGGCAACGATTCAGGCAACCAAAATTAAAAACCCCTGTAAATCAATGACTTACAAGGGCTTTTGCGGAGAAGAAGGGATTCGAACCCCTGGTACCTTGCAGTACGCTAGTTTTCAAGACTAGTGCATTCGACCACTCTGCCACTTCTCCAATGGAATGCAAATATAACTTCCTTTTTATTTAGTACAAATTTTTATTTGATTATTATATATATTCCTTTTTGTTACATTTGGAATATGTTTGAATTTGATTTGTTTTCATGGCATTATCCTCTGTTAATTCTTGCTGGATTCTTTGCTGGATTTATTAATACTATGGCTGGAGGTGGTTCGTTATTAACTCTTCCGTTGCTAATTTTCATGGGATTACCATCTGCAGTTGCAAATGGAACTAATCGAATAGCGATATTTATGTCCGCTTTTTCAGCTACAGCTGGATTTAAAAGCAAAGGAGTTTCTAACTATCCTTTTAATGCATATTTAGGCTTTGCAGGTCTTTTAGGCGCATTAATAGGAGCACAGATAGCAATTGATATTGAAGGTGATCTTTTTAACAAGATTCTTGCCGTTATAATGATTATAGTAGTTTTGTTAATAGTTTTTAAACCTGATATTGATTACAAAAACCTTTCAGAAAGACTTACTGGTAAATATCTCTTTATATCAATGATTGCTTTCTTTTTTATAGGCATATACGGAGGATTTATTAATGCAGGAATAGGATTCGTAATAATGCTATTTCTTCACTATTATAATAAATTAGATTTAGTAAAAGTTAATGCTACTAAAGTTGTTATTGTTTTAATTTATACAACAGGTGCTATTGTAACTTTTGCTTTAGCTGATAAAATTAATTGGGTTTATGGATTGTTTTTAGCTTCAGGAAATTTTTTAGGTGGATGGACATCAAGTAGGTGGTCAGTTAAGAAAGGTGAAAAAACCATAAAGATTTTTCTTTTAGTAATGGTGATTTTAATGTCTATAAAACTTTGGTTCTTTAGTAACTAATATATTCAACAATTTCTAATCCATATCCTATCATTCCAACTCTTTTAATTTGAGTACTGTTTGTAAGTAATCTTATTTTGTGAATTTTAAGATCATGAAGAATTTGAGCTCCAATTCCAAAATCCTTTTCATCCATCACAACAGGTGGTGTTTTGTATTCTCCTTTAGATTGTAGTTTTTTTATTTCATTAAGTCTAAATAAAACATTTACAGGGTTAGGAGGTTGGTTAATAAAGACTATTACCCCTTTTTCCTCTTCATTTATTTTATTAAAAATTCCATCGAGTTTATTTTTTGATTTAGAGGTGAGAGTTGTTAGTAAATCATTATTAGTAATTGAAGAGTTTATTCTAACTAAAACTGGTTCATTTTCTTTCCATTCTCCTTTAGATAACACTAAATGTATTTGATTGTTATTGGTTTGTTGAAATGCTGATAAATTATAATCTCCAAATTTTGTATTAAATACAAAAGATTCTTTTTTAGTAATTAAACTATCATGTTTCATTCTGTATGCAACTAGATCTTCAATTGATACTATTTTTAAATCTAATTTCTTGGCCACTTTTATTAGTTCTGGAACTCTTGCCATTGATCCGTCTTCGGACATGATTTCACAAATAACACCCGCTGGAGAACATCCAGCTAATCTTGCAAAATCAATAGCAGCTTCTGTATGACCTGTTCTTCTTAATACACCCCCGTCTTTTGCGATTAAAGGAAAAATGTGACCAGGACGTGCTAAATCATCAGGTCTTGTATTGTTGTTTACAATTGCTTTTATAGTTTTTGATCTGTCTGAAGCAGATATACCAGAGGTTACCCCAGAACCTTTTAAATCTACAGAAACTGTAAATGCCGTATCCATGGGATCAGTATTATTGGTAACCATTGGATATAAATTTAACTTTCTTGATCTTTTTTCTGTTATCGGAGTACATATTAGCCCTCTAGCATGTTTAGCCATGAAATTTATCGACTCAGGCGTAACTAGATCAGCAGCACAAATAAAGTCTCCCTCGTTTTCTCTATTTTCGTCGTCAACAACGATAATAATTTTCCCTTTCTTAACATCTTCAATTGCATCTGAAATTTTATCTAAAATTACTTTACTCATATTTATTTTTTTAATCGAAATTTTATAGAACTAATTTTTTTCAAAAATAGTCTAAAAGGATATGATATTTTATCAAAATTAAATATAGATTTATCAGAACTTGCTCTATAGATTAAATAGACTCCTAATGGAAGCATTATAGCATTTGGAATTATACTACCAAGAAAGGCATCAATACTTCCGTCTTCTGCAGCATTTCTACTAAAAGTTCCTATAAAATGATAACTTAAAAACAACAGTAATGAGATTACCATTGGTAAACCTATTCCTCCTTTTCTAATTATTGCACCAAGTGGTGCTCCTACAAAAAATAAAATTATCGATGCAAATCCTAAAGCATACTTATCGTATAAATTAGATTTGTGTAAATTGACAATCTTCTCTTTGATAAAAAAATTATCTTTTTGACTATTTAAAACTTGAATATGGCTGTTTGTTAAATTAAGACTTTCTGTTAGTATATCTAGCTGTTTTTTTCTTGGATAATCTTTTAAATGAGTGTTATAGTTTGTGTATAAAATAGAATCTTTGTAAGAGTCATCCTCTCTCACAGTTCTTATAAAATTGGAGATTCCAGTTCTTGCATAAAAATTCTTAGAAAAATTATTATATCTAAACACTAAATTTTTTGAAAGAGAATCTATACTAAAATTTAATTGTGAAATATTTTGCATTCTAAAAGTATTGCTGAATTTTTCATCATCAAAATCAACCTTATTGAATTCTCTTAAATCTATATTCATTACATGTTTTTCAAATGAAACTAGAGTGTGAGGGGAAATTTGCTTGTTGTTAGGACTTCTACTTTCTATTTCTTCATATCTTTTTCCATTATTTAGAACTAGTTGTAGAATTTCACTTGATTCTTGAGTTTTTAATTCACCAGATTCAGCTTTTATAACTAAAGTATTTCTAGAATTGAAGTTGTTTTGATGAATTATAATATCCTCAAGAAGATTATCATCAGGACCGTATTTTTTTTCAACTTTAATATTCATGTTGTTAATATCGCTAAAAACACCTTCTGTAATAGCTAAAGCTGGCTTAAGCTTAGCTAGGTTCTTTCTTAAATTATAAGATTTGAATTCAGCATAAGGTATAAGGCTATTAGCTATAAAAAACATTCCTATACAAAGAGCTACATTCACAACTAAAAGACTTCTCATTGCTCTAAAAAGTGAGATTCCTGAAGATTTAATAGCTGCAAGCTCGTATTGTTCGGATAAATTACCAAAAGTCATAATAGAGGCTAATAAAACTGTTAACGGTATTACCAGAGGAAGTAGTTTGGGAGAGTAGAAGAGTAGGAACTTGAAAATAATTTCAAAATCAATTTCTTTTCCAGCAAGATCGTCGATGAAAACCCATATAATTTGAATAATAAAGATAAACATCAATATAAAAAAGAAACTAAAAAATATTTTTAAATAAGATGTTAATATATAACGATCTATAACCTTCATGTTATAATTTTTCTATGTAATAATCTTTATAATTATTTTCATTAAAAATGAAAATATCTTTTTCAAAAACAGGATCAAAAACAATTGAATTTACATTAAGAATTGTCTTTGTTTTGTTTTTTCCAATTTCTATTAGTTTTGAAATATCATTATTAGATATATTTATTCCCATTAATAAATAATCAATATCAGAATCTGAATTGCTAGGTATTAACTTTACAAACTGAATTTTTTTATTGTAATCTGATTGAAGTTTGTCCCAAAGAATTAAATAACCTTTGCGGTAAAAATTAAGCAACTTTGATGGTTTTATAGTTTGATCTTCATCTTCTTCAATACTTGAAATAATAACTTCTTCGTTTTCTGGCACTATTGAATATATATTTTTTGAATCACAAATTTGCTTGATTCCCATAAAATTCAATAAATAATTATCTCCTTGAATTAATACAGTACCATCAGCATCTTGATTAATACCTTCCATTTTATTTTCAAGTGTGTATTTGAAATCGATTTTATAACTTTCTGCAGCATCAATCTTGTTTGAGACTTTTGATAATAATTTTTCTGCTCTAATATCATTTTGAGCATTTATTTTTAAGCTAATTAGTAGTATAAAAATTAATAAATATTTATTCATCATTTGTTTTTTTCACTTTCTAAAAAAGTGTTTAGTGATGCTAGATCTAATATTAATACTTCTCTTGCTTTACTACCTTCAAAAGCTCCAACAATTCCTGCAGCTTCTAATTGGTCAATAATTCTTCCAGCCCTATTGTAACCTAACTTCATTTTACGTTGCAATAATGATGCTGAACCTTGCTGAGCAATTACAATTATTTCAGCAGCATCTCTAAATAATACATCTCTATCTTCAATGTTATTGTCTAAAGAACTTGAACTTTCTTCTCCAATATATTCGGGTAATTCATATGCTGTAGCATATGCTTTTTGTGAACCAATAAAATCTGTAATTTTATTAATTTCAGGTGTATCAACAAATGCACATTGTATTCTTACTAATTCATTTCCTTGAGTGTATAGCATGTCTCCTTTTCCTATTAATTGGTCAGCTCCACCACTGTCTAGGATGGTTCTAGAATCAATTTTTGATGTTACTCTAAATGCAATTCTTGCAGGAAAATTGGCTTTTATTATTCCTGTTATAACATTTACTGATGGTCTTTGAGTTGCTATAATTAAGTGAATTCCTACAGCTCTAGCCAACTGAGCTAATCTAGCAATTGGTGTTTCTACTTCTTTTCCTGCAGTCATAATTAGATCTGCGAATTCATCAATGATTAAAACAATATATGGTAAAAAAACATTACCAGAATCTGGATTTAATTTTCGTTGTTTAAATTTAGTATTATATTCTTTTATGTTTCTGCAAAGAGCATTTTTTAACATTTCATACCTGTTATCCATTTCAATACACAACGAATTCAAGGTTTTAATTACAGCTTTGTTATCAGTAATTATAGCTTCATCAGTATCAGGAAGTTTTGCTAAATAATGTCTTTCAATTTTATTAAATAATGTTAGTTCTACTTTTTTTGGATCAACTAAAACAAATTTAACCTCAGACGGATGCTTTTTATAGAGTAGTGATGTCAAAACTGCGTTTAAACCAACTGACTTTCCTTGACCAGTTGCACCTGCCATAAGTAAATGCGGCATCTTAGCAAGATCCACCACATAGGTTTCATTACTTATGTTTTTACCTAACGCAATTGGAAGTTCCATTTCTGCTTCTTGATAATTCTTAGAGGCTAATACAGACTTCATAGAAACTATTGTTGAATTTTTATTAGGAACTTCGATTCCAATTGTACCCTTTCCTGGAATTGGAGCAATAATTCTAATTCCTAAGGCAGCTAGAGATAAAGCAATATCATCTTCAAGATTTTTGATTTTAGAGATTCTAATTCCAGCTTCAGGAATTATTTCATAAAGTGTAACAGTGGGACCAATTGTAGCTTTTATCTGATCAATACCAATTTTATAATTTTTAAGAGTATCAATTATTTTTTCTTTATTTTCTTCTAACTCCTCTTCATTTATTGTAATAACTCCTCCGCTATCATATTCATTTAACAATTCAATTGAGGGAGTTTTATAATTTTTTAATTCTAAAGTATGATCGTATTCACCAAACTTTTTAACTAAACCTTTTGCAATAGCATCTTCGTCAAGTATTTCTTCTTCTTCGCTATTTTCAATTTCAATTTTTATTTCACTTTCTTCATTTTCAGCTGGTTTTTGAAGGGTATTAACGTTGTAAGATGAGAAATTTGCTATTGTTGGTTTTAGATCCTCACTTTTAATATTAAACTTGGATTGAGTTTCTTCTTCATTTTTCTCTAACGAAAGATTTAATTCATTAGAATTAGTTTGATTCTCATCAATTAATTCTTTCTTTACTTTAGGATATAGTTTTTTAATAAATTCAAAAACTAACTCAGGGGTTACTTTTATCCTGATAACTATATATGCTAATAATCCAAAAATTAATATTGAAATTATACCAATATCACCAATATAAATTTTTAAAAATTCATTGACTTCAAATCCTATGCTTCCTGAATAGATATAATTAGTCGAGTAGTATCCGAAAAATAATGAAAACCATATCATTGTTAATATTCCCCAAAACCATCTTTTATAAAGTTTTGATAAGTCAGCATTTACAAATAATGTTAAACCTGAAATAAATAGTAAAATTGGAATAATAAATGAAGAAATTCCAAACATTAAATAAATCAATAAATGACTTATGATAGCCCCAAACTTACTTGCAATATTGATTGAATCTACTCCTTTGTCAAAAAACTCTGTAAGTTCTGACTGATCAGCTCTCCATGTGCTAAAATAAGATACTAATGAAGAAAAAATAATAATTGAAAATAACACCAAAAAAACCCCAAACATTATTTGTTGAGTTCTTGTCAAAGAAAAATATTCTTTAAATTTACTTTTTGATTTAGGCATAATAAATGTTTAACAAAAGTAAATATTTATAATTAATAATATTAAGCTTTATCAACATCAAGTTTCTTGATTTTATAATTTAATCCAGCAACAATTAATGTCATAAAGAAACTCAACCAATTAAAAATGGCATAAAAGAAGTAATCTAATACACTAACGCCCAGGACACTAGATTGGTATGCGCCACAACTATTCCATGGAATTAAAACGGATGTTACAGTTCCAGTATCCTCAAGTGTTCTACTTAAATTTTCAGGTGCTAAATTTTTTTCTTTAAAGGCTTTTTCAAACATTTTTCCGGGAATAACTATTGCTAAATATTGATCAGATGTTGTAAGGTTAATTGCTAAACAACTTCCAGCTGTACTTGCAAATAAAGAAAAAGTTGATTTTCCTAAGTTTAATAATGATGTTGTTATTGTTCTTAATGCACCAATAGATTCCATAACTCCTCCAAAAACCATAGCACTAATCACTAACCAGATGGTATTCATCATACCAAGCATTCCTCCACTTGTAAAAAGATCATTTAATTCTAAATTTCCAGATTCTATGTTTGTATCAACGGTTATTGAATTAACTACAGCACTATAAGCACCCTCAAATGTTAAAGAATCATAATCAGATAATTGCACTAAAATATCTTGCTGAAATATTAAGGCAAATATTGCTCCTAATATTGTTCCAGTAAACAAAGCTATAATAGGCGGTGTTTTTTTTATAATTAATATTATTACTATTAAAGGGACAATAAATATTAAAGGAGTTATATTAAAAGTTTGACTAATTGCCTCAAGTAAAATAGTGTTATCGGTTGGCCCAGAGGAAACCATATAAAAATTTAAAATAATAAATATTAAAAGACTAATAGTTATTGTAGGGATTGTAGTTATTGTTAAATACTTTATATGAGTGAATAAATCTGATCCAGAAATTGCTGGAGCTAAATTTGTTGTATCACTTAACGGAGATAATTTATCACCAAAATATGCTCCAGAAATAATTGCCCCTGCAGACATTTCTACTGGAATTCCAATTGCTTTAGAAATACCAATTAATGCTATTCCAACTGTAGCAGATGTTGTCCAACTGCTTCCAGTCGCAATTGAAATAATTGCACATATTATTAAACATGCTGGAAGAAAAATTGATGGATGAAGAATATTTAAACCATAATAAATCATTGAAGGTATTATTCCGCTAATTAACCATGTTCCTGATAATGCACCAACAAAAAGTAAAATAACTATTGCTCCTGTTACAGATTTTAAATTCTCAGCAACTTGACTCATCATATTTTTAAATATGAATCCTTTAAAAAGACCTAATCCAATTCCTGCAGCAGCTCCAATAAGTAATATGAACTGATTAGACCCCCCCATTGCATCATCACCATACACATAGACATTAAAGGATAAAAATATAATTAGTAGAATTATTGGAAATAAAGATTCAGTTAATGATAAGTTAATTTTAACCTGACTTGTTTCATCTGATTTTGCCATATAGCTAATATATAATTAGTTCAATTAAAAAAGTAATTGATTTATGAAATAAATTAAAACATTTGTATTTTTAACAAAAAAAATAAATGGAACAATTTGATGTTGTTGTTATAGGCTCAGGACCTGGTGGATATGTTTGCGCGATAAGATGTGCACAGTTAGGTATGAAAACTGCTGTTATTGAAAAATACAACACTTTGGGAGGAACTTGTTTGAATGTTGGATGTATTCCTTCAAAATCATTATTAGATTCTTCACATCATTATCACGAAGCTGTTCATAATTTTTCAACTCACGGTATTACAATTGAAGGTTCAATTAAAGTAGATTTAAATAAAATGATTTCAAGAAAAGATTCCGTTGTTGATCAAACTACAAAAGGAATTGATTATCTGATGTCAAAAAATAAGATAAGAGTTTTTAACGGATTAGGTTCATTTGTTGACAGTCATACTGTAAGTATTAACAGTTCTGAAAAAATTAAATTTAATAATGCTATTGTTGCTACGGGATCTAAACCAATTTCTTTACCATTTGCAAAGATTGATAAGAAAAGAATAATATCTTCAACCGAAGCTTTAAAACTAAAAGAAATACCAAAAAAATTAATAGTTATTGGTGGAGGCGTTATAGGTCTTGAATTAGGTCAGGTTTATAGTAGGTTAGGATCAGAGGTTTCGGTTATTGAGTATTCCGACAAAATAACTCCTTTTATGGATGGTGCTGTTTCTAAAGAATTATTAAGAATATTTAAGAAGCAAAAAATAAAATTTTATTTATCTCACAAGGTAACTTCAGTTATTTCTGAAAATAGCTCTGTAAGTGTAAATGCTGAAGATTCAAACGGATCAAATGTTAATTTTGAAGGAGATTATTGTCTTGTTTCTGTTGGAAGAAAACCTTACACTGACGGATTAAATCTAAGTTCAGTTGGAATTAATACTAATGATAAAGGTCAAATTGAAGTAAATGATAAACTTCAAACTAATATTGAAAACATATACGCTATTGGTGATGTTATTGCAGGGCCCATGTTAGCTCATAAAGCTGAAGAAGAAGGTGTGTTAGTTGCAGAAATTTTAGCAAAACAAAAACCACATATTAATTATAATTTAATTCCAAACGTTATATATACTTGGCCTGAGGTTGCTTCAGTCGGTAAAACTCAAGAACAATTGTCAAGTGAAGGTATTGAATTTAAAACTGGGCAATTTCCAATGCGAGCTTTAGGAAGGGCAAGAGCAAGTATGGATATCGATGGTTTTGTAAAGATTTTAGCAGATAAAAAAACCGATGAAATTCTTGGCGTACACATTATTGGAGCTCGAGCTGCTGATTTAATTGCAGAAGCTGTAACTGCTATGGAATTTAGGGCTTCTGCGGAAGATGTTTCACGAATGAGTCATTCTCATCCAACTTATGCTGAAGCTATCAAAGAAGCCGCATTAGCAGCAACTGAGAACAGACCACTTCATATTTAATTGAAAGCTTTTTTCATTTTTATCTCTATTTCTTTTAGACATAAATTTCCTATGCTTCCCTTTAATGTGTGATTAAAATCTTTTTTTGGAATATAGTTACCATTTTTAATATCGTCGGATATTTTTAAATATGCATCCCTAAAAGAATAGCCACTATTAACTAATTCGTTTAAATTTTCAACTGAAAAGACATATTTGTATTTATCATCATCTAAAATATTTTTTCTGATTTTAATTTTATTTATTGAATAGTTAAATATTTCTAAGCAGTTTTTAATATCAATAATGGACTCTATTATTTTTCCTTTATACAATTGTAAATCTCTGTGATATCCACTTGTAAGATTTATAGAAATTGAATTAAAATCACATATTAAAGATTGTATAATATTACATTTACCTCTAATTAATTCAAATACATCTGGGTTTTTTTTATGAGGCATTATACTTGAACCAGTAGTGATTTCATCAGGAAATGATATAAAATTCAATTCCTGAGTCATGTAAAAACAAATATCTGCTGAAAATTTTGATAGTGTATTTGCTAAAGAACCTATGGCAATTGCGACAGATTTTTCAACTTTTCCTCTGTTCATTTGAGAAGATATCACATTGTACTTTAATTCATTAAACCCTAATTCTTTTGTAGTAAAATCTCTGTCTATTTTAAATGAACTTCCATATCCAGCTGCACTTCCAAGAGGATTTTGATCATTAATTTTAAAAGCAGTATTTAAATAAAAAATGTCATCGATCAATGACTCTGCGTAAGATGAAAACCATAAACCAAAAGAAGAAGGCATAGCAACTTGTAAATGAGTATAACCTGGAAGTAAAAGTTTTTTATTTTTTTTTGCTAATTTAATTAATGAAGTAAATAAACTTTTTGTTAATAGTTTTATTTCACATATTTCATTTTTTAAATAAAGTTGTGTTGCAACTAATACTTGATCATTTCTAGATCTTCCAGTATGAATTTTTTTACCAATTTTTCCTAGTTTTTCAACAAGTATTGATTCAATTTTTGAGTGAACATCCTCATAATCATCCTCTATTGTAAATTTTCCAATTTTAATATTATTATCAATTATTTTTAATTCTGAAATAATATTACCAAGTTCAGTACGAGTTAAAATCTTAATATTATGTAACATTTTTGCGTGTGCAATAGTAGCCTTAATGTCGTATTCAGCTAAGTAAAGATCATAGTGCCTGTCCTTGCCAACAGTGAATTTTTCAATTTTAATATTTAAATTATCTTCTTTGTTCCAGAGTTTCATAATTAAATTATTTTATTTAATAGTTGAATATATAATGGTATAGCATTTTTAATTTCATTAATATAAATATACTCATCAGCACTGTGTGATCTTAAAGAATCACCGGGACCTATTTTTATTGATGGAAATGAAATTTTAGATTGATCTGATAGAGTAGGTGAGCCATATTTTTGAATACCTAATTCATTAGCAGCTAAAACAATTGCGTGATTAGTAGAAATTGATGATGAATTAAGATTTAATGATCTTGGTATTATTTCACATGGTGAATCAGTTTTTAAAATTTCGTATATCTCTTGATTTGTATAACAATCATTTACTCTTACATCTAAAACTATTTTTAGTTCTGAAGGCACGACATTATGCTGATTTCCAGATTGTATCTGAGTTACAGTAGCTTTTACATTTCCTAAAAATTTAGATTTTTTTTCAAATTTTAAACTTTCAATCCATTTAAGTACTTCAATTGATTTAATAATTGGATTATCATCATTTTTATGAGCTGCATGGCTTGAAGTCCCCTTAATTTTAATATCAAATACAATTAACCCTCTTTCAGCAATTGCCATTTTCATTAATGTTGGTTCACCAATTATTGCAAAATCAATTTTTGGAATAATTGGAATAATTGAAGCAATTCCATTGTCTCCTGAACATTCTTCCTCAGCTGAAGCAAGAATTATTAAATTATATTTTAAATCTTTTTTATTATAATAATAAGTAAAAACTGCAATTAGTGAAACTAAAGCTCCACCAGCATCATTACTTCCAAGCCCATAAAGCTTACCGTTCTCTATCTTGCTATTAAAAGGATCATTTTTATATCCTTTATTGGGTTTGACTGTATCATGGTGAGAGTTCAATAGAATTGTAGGTTTATTTGAGTCATAAAATTTATTGAAAGCATATACGTTATTTTGATTTCTTTTAAATTCTATATCATGAAATTTGAACCATTTCTCTATTCTATTTCCTGTTTTATTCTCGTTAAAGGAATATGATTCAATTTTTATTAAATCTTGCAATAGTTGAATTGCATTGTTGGTTAACTCATTCATCATAAAACTATTTTAGTACAATCTTCAGTTGATTTTATTATATCATGATCTCCAATAAAAATATTACTTACCCCATTTTCTAAAGCATAATAGCAATTTTCTATTTTAGGTACCATTCCGTCCGATATAATATTATTTTTAATAAGCTGTTTGTAATCATTTTTTCTAATAGTTTTTTTAATACTCAAATTGTCATTTTCATCAACAAGAACTCCGGGTTTATCAAAACAATATTTTAGAGTTACATCGTAATTTTTAGATAGTTTTATTGATATTTCAGATGCAATACTATCTGCATTTGTATTTAGAAGTTGACCATTTCCATTGTGAGTAAGAGAACAAATTACTGGGGAAATTTTTAATTTTAATAATTGATTAATAAAATTATCATTTATACTTACAATATCTCCAACCAAACCATAATCAATTTCTTTTGTTTCTCTAATTTTTGATGTAATCAAATTTGCATCTGCACCGCTTAATCCTATGGCGTTACAATTGAACTTTTGAAGAATTGAAACAATATTTTTATTTACAAGTCCAGCATATGTCATTACAGCTACATCTAATGTGTTTGAATCAGTTATTCTTCTTCCGTCAATCATTTTTACTGGAATTCCAAGTCTAATCATATAATTAGATGCTATAATGCCTCCACCGTGAACTAATAATTTTAATCCCTTAATTTTGGAATAATTTTTTAAAAAAATTTCAAATAATTTTCTTTCATTTAATATCCCTCCTCCAACCTTTATAATTGTTAATTTATTTTTCATTACTAATTAATTCTTTTAATATAGTTTGAGTCGCATATGTCCTATTATTGGCCTGCTGGATAACAAGTGATTTATTAGAGTCTAATACGGAGTCGGTTACAACCATATTTCTTCTTACTGGAAGACAATGCATAAAAAAAGCATTGTTAGTTAATTTCATTTTGTTTTCATTTATAATCCATGAATCATCATCCAAAAGTACTTTTCCATATTGGTCATAACTAGACCAATTTTTAGCATAAATAAAATCAGCATTTTTAAAAGCCAATTCTTGGTCGTTTATAACCCGTATTCCCTCTGTAATTTTTTTATTTAAATCATATCCTTTTGGATTTGTAATAGTTAAGTCATATTTATTTATTTTACACATATTTATAAATGAATTAGCAACAGCGTGGGGCAGAGGCTTTGGATGAGGCGCCCATGATAAAACTATTTTAGGATTGTTAGAATTTATATTTTCATTAATTGTAGCAGCATCAGCAAGTGCTTGAAGAGGATGTGCTGTTGAACTTTCTAGGTTTAAAACGGGAATATTAGCGTATTTAACAAAACAATTAATTATTTTATCACTATTATCAATTTCTTTGTCTTTCAATTCAGCAAATGCCCTAATTCCTAAAATATCACAATATTGAGATATTACTTTAGCTGCATCTTTTACATGCTCTGCTTTATTGCCTGACATAATAATATTTTCATCAAATTCAAGTTGCCATCCATCGTCCTTAAAATTCATTACAATAGACTTAAATCCTAAATTCATTGCTGCCTTTTGTGTGCTTAGTCTGGTTCTTAGGCTTGGATTAAAAAATAAAAGACCTATAACTTTGTTTTTTCCAATAAAACTTAAGTCTGACTTATCATTTTTATGTTTATTAATTTCCGTCAATAAGTACTGATAATCAATTATATCATCCGAGTTTATAAAGTTTTTCATGATAATTCTATTTTTAATGCATTGTAAAGTTTATCTATATGCTTCTTTTGGATATTTAATGGAGGAAGAATTCTTAATAAATTCTTATTTGCACTTCCTCCAGTAAAAATTTTATGTTTAAAAATTAAATTCTTTCTTAATTCAGAAGTTTCGAAATCAAATTCTAAGCCTAACATAAGTCCTCTTCCTTTAATTTTTTTTACTGCCTTAATTAATGAAATTTTTTCTCTAAAATAATTCTCTAATGATTTTGAATTTTTTAATAATTTTTCATTTTTAATAGTGCTCAGCACTGCTAAAACTGCAGAGCAAGCTAAATGGTTTCCTCCAAATGTAGTTCCTAACATTCCATATTTTGATTTAATATGATCTTTAATTAAAATTCCACCAACAGGAAATCCATTACCCATTCCTTTGGCAACACAAATTATGTCAGGTTTAATATCATGCTTTTGAAATGCAAAGAAATCACCTGTTCTTCCAAAACCAGATTGAACTTCATCGGCTATTAAACAAGTATTGTGTTTTTTACATAGTTTCGAAATGTATTTTACAAATTCAGTCTCAGGTTCATCTAATCCTCCAACGCCTTGAATTGATTCAAATATTACTGAACTAACATCTCCTTTAGAAATTTCATTATAAAAATTCTTTTTATCGTTAAAATCTAGAAACGTTACATTTAATTTTTCATTTAATTTAGATTTAATACCAGGATTATCAGTAATACTTAATGCTGCATTACTTCTTCCGTGAAAAGAATTTTTAAATGCTATTATCCTAGATTTTTTTGTGTAAAATGAAGCAACTTGTAGAGCATTTTCATTTGCTTCAGCTCCGCTGTTACTAAAAAAAAGATTGTAATTATTACATCCAGATTGATTTTTAATTTCCTTAGCAACTTTACTTTGTAAATCATTTATTATATAATTTGAGTAAAAACTAATTTTATTTAATTGTGAAGTTATATTTTTAATATAGTTAGGATGGCTATGACCAATTGAAATAACAGCATGTCCACCATACAAGTCTAAATATTTATTTCCATTTTCATCATACACATAACACATTTTTGCATGAGTTGGTTTTACATTATATAATGGATAAACGTTAAATAAGTTCATTTTATTGAAGTTTAAAAAATTGATGATTTAAGTCTTAATCCCTCAGTCTCTTTTAATCCAAACATTAAATTCATGTTTTGAATAGCTTGACCTGAAGCCCCCTTTATTAAATTATCAATAATTGATGTAATTAATAATTTTCCATTTATTAACGTAAGATGAAGCATACATTTGTTTGTATTTACAACTTGTTTTAAATTAATTTCATTTTCTGAAATAATTACAAATGGATGATCATGATAATATTGTTTGTAAATATTTTTTATGGTATTCATATCACTTTCACAATTAAAATAACTTGTACAAAATATTCCTCTACTAAAACTTCCTCTAACAGTTATTAAATTTAAATTATAGTTTTGTTTAGATTTTTTATTAAATGAATATTTGATTTCATGTAAATGTTGATGATTAAATTCTTTATAAGACGACACATTGTTATTTCTCCAACTGTAATGAGTAGTGTTTGATGGTATTATTCCAGCCCCAGTGCTTCCAGTAATTGCGTTTGAATGTATTTCACCATTTATAATGTTTGAATTAATTGACGGTAATAAAGCTAATTGTAGTGCCGTGGCAAAACATCCAGGATTTGCTATATTTTTTGAGGATTTAATCAGGTTTTTTTGTAATTCAGGTAACCCATAAGTGAATTTTCTTTTATTATTTCCAATTATAATAGATTTCTCTAATCTAAAATCTTGACTTAAATCAATGATTTTTGTTTTTTGATTAATTGAACTTGTTAATAAAAAATCATACGATTTTCCATGACCCTGACATAGAAAAATCACATCACTTTCTTTGATTGTATTAGTAAACTCAATATTAATCTCATCAATTAAATCAGTGTAAACATCACTAACTAATTTACCATTGTTAGTTGTACTGTAAGCAAATACTATCTCAACACCATCATGATGAACTAACAGTCTTAAGAGTTCTCCTCCAGTGTATCCAGATGCTCCAACTATACCTACTTTAATTTTATTTTTTGTTGACATATTGATGTATTTTGTTTTGATTTGAAACTATCTTTATAAAGCCTTTAGCATCATCTGCAGACCACTTATTATTAATTTCTCCATATGTTCCGAATTTCCTATTCATTAAATCATTTTTAGAACAAATTCCATTTAATTCAAACCTAAAAGGGTGTAATGTAACATGAACATCTCCATTTACATTGCTTTGGCTACTTTGAAGAAAACTTTCAATATCTCTTAATACAGGATCTAAATATTGACCCTCGTGTAAGTGCATCCCATAAAAATTAGAAAGTTGATCTTTTTGGAATTGTTGCCATTTTGTTAGCGTGTGTTTTTCTAGAAGATGATGGGATTTTATTATCAACATAGGTCCGCCTGCTTGAAATCCTACCCTTCCTTTGATTCCAATTATACTATCACCTACATGTATGTCTCTTCCAATACAGTAATCGTCGCATTGTTTTGAAATTAGTTCAATACATGTAACTGAATCATATTTTTCTCCATTTATCCCATTTATTTCTCCATTTTTAAATGTTAAGGTTATTTCTTTAGAACTTTTGTTTTTTAAACTTCCTGGATATGCCGTGCTAGGTAATTTTAAATTAGAGGTCAGAGTTTCATCTCCACCAACACTTGTTCCCCAAAGTCCTTTATTAATTGAATATTTTGCTTTTTCCCAAGACAATTTTATTCCCTGCTGATTTAAAAAATCAATTTCTTCCTCTCGTGTTAAATTTAAATCTCTTATTGGAGATAATATTTTTATTTCTGGAGCAAGTATTTGAAATATAGTATCAAATCTAACCTGATCATTTCCTGCTCCTGTACTTCCGTGAGCTATATGAGTTGCTTTATTTTTTTTAGCATAATTTACTATTTCCATAGCCTGAACTGTTCTCTCGGAACTAACGGAAAGTGGATATGTATTGTTTCTTAGTACATTTCCAAAAACTAGATATTTTATTATTGTATTGTAAAATAAATCAACAGCATCTATAGTTGTAAATGAGTAAGCACCTAATTTGATTGCTTTATCTTTAATTTTATTAGATTCTTCAATTGTATAACCTCCAGTATTAATATTTACTGCATGAACCTCATTGTCAATTGATAATTTTTTTAAGCAATAAGAAGTGTCTAATCCTCCGCTGTAAGCAAGTACTATTTTTTTCATAATTTATTTTTTGGTTCGTAAAGCATCCCTGTACAAAGACACATGGATTTATTTGTTCTGTTCAAAACGTCGTAATTTTTACATGTTTGACATCCTTTCCAAAATTCTTCATCGCTTGTTAACTCAGAAAATGTTACTGGTTTGTAGCCTAATTGATAATTTATTTTCATAACGGGTAAGCCAGTTGTAATTCCAAATATCTTAGCGTTTGGATATTTAATAATTGAATGTTCAAATGTTAATTTCTTAATTTTTTTTGCAAGTCCTTTTCCTCTAAATAACGGATTAACTATAAGTCCTGAATGAGCAACATATTTTCCATGTCCCCATATTTCTATATAACAAAACCCAGCAAAATCATTTTTTTTGATTGCAATAACAGCATTGCCATTTTCAATTTTTTTTCTAATGTATTCGGGTGATCTTAAAGCTATTCCTGTTCCTCTAGTCTTTGCAGAAGAACTAATAGATTTTGATATAATATCACAATATTTTATATGCTTCAATGAAGCAACAGAAATTTCCAAGATGTTAAAAAGTTTAGTTAAAAATGAATTGAAATGAAACTGGACTCACCTAGTTTCCTAAATAGATATATACCCAAAAGGGCGAGCACGACGTGTTGCCGTTGCGTTTAAAGAAAAATTGAAATATCTATTAATAATCACATTGTAAATGTCTATAAAAATATTTAACAAACAAAATATTTTTTAAAAAAAACAATTAAGTAAATTTGAAGAAAAAAAAATTGAAAAGATTTTCTAAAAAATTTAAATATGAAGACTTAAATCTTTTTAGAGATAAATTATTAAAGTGGTCAAATAAGTTTACTCACTCTTCATTTTTAAATTCAAATAACTATAGTTCTAATATTAAACAATATGAGTGTATATGTGCTGTTGAGTTAGAATCTGAGATACCTTTCACAAAAAATAATTCCACTCGAAAACTAGATGATTATTTAAAAAAAGTTGATGATTGGGTATTCGGATATTTAAATTATGATTTAAAAAATGAGATTGAAAATTTAAAAAGTAATAATCCTGATAATTTTAACTTACCCAATCTATATTTTTTTCAGCCAAAAAAAATATGGATTATTAAAAATGATTATGTTGAAGCTTTGTATTTAGAATCTAATTTAATTATTGAAGATTGGAATACAATTAATAGTTTGAATTGTGAAAATGAAAATAATCCTTTTAATCCTCCTACACTCAGTCAAAACATTAATAAAAAACAATATTTAAATAAGATAGAGATATTGAAAAATCACATTAACAGAGGTGATGTATATGAAGCAAACTTTTGTTTCGAGTGGTTTAGTGAACATGCTAAAATAGATCCACTTTACGTTTATAAAAATCTTAATAAAATATCTAAATCTCCAATGAGTGTATATTTTAAAAACAAGGAATTACATTTAATTTGCTCGTCTCCAGAAAGATATTTAAAAAAATATAAAAATAAATTAACTAGTCAACCTATTAAAGGCACAAGTAGGAGAGATGAAGATCTTATTATTGATAATCGTTTGAAAGATAAATTAAAACTTGATCCAAAAGAAAGGTCTGAAAATATAATGATTGTAGATTTAGTAAGAAATGATATGTCTAGGTTCTCAAAGCCTGGCTCTGTTAAAGTAATAGAATTATGCGAGGTTTATCCTTTTAAACAAGTTCATCAAATGATTTCTACAATTGAATCTCAAGTTGATTCTTCTTTAAAAATTAGCAAAATAATAGAGGGTAGTTTTCCAATGGGCAGTATGACTGGAGCTCCAAAAGTTAAAGCAATGAAAATAATCGATGAACTTGAGGAAACAAAAAGAGGGCTATATAGCGGGGCAGTTGGTTTTATAGATCCTAATGGTAATTTTGATTTTAACGTAGTTATAAGGTCACTTATATATGATTCATTGAGCAAACAATTGTCTTTTCATGTAGGTAGTGCTATTACTGCTAAATCAAAAGGAATAAACGAATATGATGAATGCTTGTTAAAAGGTAAAGCAATGATTTTATCATTAACTTAATTTATATATTTTTTTAATGTAATATTGTTAAGAATGCTAGATCTATTTAATAAACACATTGATAATAATTTGCCTTTTTTACATGGCAAAAAACTACTGGTTTGTGTTAGTGGAGGAGCAGACAGTGTGGTTCTTTTTTCTCTTATAAATAAAATGAATTATACAATTGGTGTTGCACATTGTAATTTTAAATTGAGACATAAAGAAAGTGATGATGATAGTTTTTTTGTTGAAAATTTATGCAAAATTAATTCTATTCCGTTTTATTCAAAAGATTTTGATATTAATATTCCCAAGCACTCAGTTCAAATGGCTGCTAGAAAGTTAAGGTATGATTGGTTCTATGAATTACTTGAGTTACATAAATATGATTTTATATTAACTGCTCACCATTTAAATGATTCCATAGAAACATTTTTTATTAATTTATCGAGATCAACTGGAATTGATGGTCTTACTGGGATAAAATCAATTAACAATAAAGTTGTTCGACCCTTGCTTCCCTTTAATAAATCTCAAATAATTGATTATGCTAATGATAACAATATTAAATGGAGAGAGGATTCATCTAACTTAAAAGACAATTATTTAAGAAACAAAATTCGTAATAAGTTAGTTCCAATCTTAAGAGATATTGACTCTGATTTTACAAATAACTTTTCTAAAACCATATATCGTCTAAATGAATCTAATTTAATATTAAAAGAACATATACAAAATTTTAAGTCCATAAATTTCCAAACTAAAAATGATGAAATTTTAATTTTAAAAACAGCACTTAAAGGATTGTCAAGTGTAATGATTTTTAATTTGTTTGTTGATTATGGATTTAAAAATACAGATCAAATTATTAGTTTATGTAAAGCAGAAACTGGAAAAATTATTACTTCTAAACAATATTCTATTTTAAGCAACAGATCACATCTTTTAATTAAAAAAAATACTAAAAATGTTAAAATAGAGTATTTTTATAATAACCAAAGTGATTTCTTGTTTCCAGAAAATGTTTTAGTAGAAGAAGGTAATTTCGTTAATGACAAAAAATCTTTATACCTAGTTAAAGAAAAAGTTAAATTTCCTTTAATAATAAGAAAATATCAACCCGGAGATTTGATTTATCCAACAGGCATGAATGGAAAAAAATTAGTGTCTAAATTATTAAAAGATAATAAGCTGTCTAAATTCGAAAAGGATAAACAATATGTACTAACTGATCAAGAACACATTTTATGGGTGATTGGCATAAGATTTGATAAAAGAAAGTATAGTCACACTGATTCTAATTTAAAAATATCATTCTTTGAAAAATAATCTTTTAGCATTATTATTTTTAACTCTAAGTTTTCTTGGTTATTCTCAGGATCCAATAACTTTTGAGACTCAAGTTAAAAAGATTTCCGAAAATACTTTTGAATTGGTTACTACAGCTAATATTCAAAATAATTGGAGGTTATATTCACAGAACTTGTCTTCTGGAGGAGCGATACCAACAGAATTTATTTTTAATTATAAATCACAATCCATTAAATTAATTGGAGATGTTAAGGAGTCTCAATCAATAACAAAATTTGATCCTATTTTTCAGGTCGAACAATCTTATTTTGAAAATAAATCAACTTTCACACAATTAATTGAAACTAACAAAACTATTGATAATATTTCTGCTGTAATTGCCTATCAGGCTTGCGACGACATTGTATGTATTTTTAGAGAAGCAAATCTTATTTTTAATTTTGACGGATCAACATTGGCTATTGATAATATAGATTTAACATCTGATATCTATGAAAACAACAATGCATTAGCAATTGATTTGAAAAATACGGAATTATTAACTACAATTAACGATAGTTCAGCTTTGACTTCTAATTCTTATTTAAATTTATTTATACTAGGATTCATTGGAGGTTTATTAGCTCTGCTTACTCCATGCGTATTTCCTATGATCCCATTAACAGTTTCATTTTTTACTAATAATAATTCTAAAAATAATTCCAAGTTTAATGCAATTACATATGGTCTTTTTATAATTGGTATTTATTTATCTTTAAGTATACCTTTTCATTTTCTTGATTCAATCAATCCAGAAATATTAAATAGTATATCAACAAATGCAGGGTTAAATATTTTCTTTTTCATAGTTTTTGTTCTATTTGCATTTTCATTTTTTGGTTTTTATGAAATAACAATTCCTTCCAAATGGGTTAATTCAATTGATTCTAAATCTAATTCAATTGGTGGTTATATTGGAATATTTTTCATGGCATTGACTTTGGTTTTAGTGTCATTTTCTTGTACAGGACCAATACTAGGTTCTCTACTAGTTGGTTCAATTTCATCTCAAGGTGGTGCTATTCAGCTCACAATTGGCATGTTAGGCTTTGGAGTTGCTTTAGCATTGCCATTTACAATTTTTGCTTTGTTTCCAAACTTACTTAGCACACTTCCTAAATCTGGTAGATGGATGAATACTTTTAAAGTAATTTTAGGTTTTTTAGAGTTAGGTTTTGCATTTAAATTTTTATCAAATGCTGATCTAGTTGAACATTGGGGAATACTTAAAAGAGAAGTTTTTATTGGAATATGGGTATTGATTTCTTTTGCCTTATCCATGTATTTATTAGGTTTATACAAATTCCCTCATGAGAATAAAAGTGTTATTACATCAAAATTTAATCTTATTCTTGGTTTTTTTGTTCTAGGGTTTTCCGTTTATCTATTTCCAGCTTTGTTACAAAACGGTTCTGATAAGGCTAGGATATTAAGTGGTTTTACTCCTCCTGCATTTTATTCTATTTACACTAAGTCAAATGATTGTCCTTTGGGCTTTACTTGCTTTAAAGACTTTGATTCTGGTCTTAGTTACGCTAAATCTCAAAACAAACCAATATTATTAGATTTTACAGGATGGGCATGTGTAAATTGCAGAAGGATCGAAGAAAACGTTTGGACTGATCCTCAAGTTTATAGTTTAATTAATGATAATTTTGTTTTAATATCTCTATATGTTGATGATAGAAAGGAGTTAGATGTCAAAGATTTCATTACATTGAAATACAAGTCCGGTAAAGAAAAAATTATTAAAACAGTAGGTGAGAAGGGAGCTACATTTCAAGCAATTAACTTTAAAAGTGCTTCGCAACCGTATTATGTTCTTTTAGATAATGATCTAAGAATACTTAATAAGCCTATACAGTACACTTCCAAAGATAAATACTTGAATTGGTTAAAAGAGGGTTTAAGTAATTTATAATGTTTTTCCTTTATGATATATTAATGGATTTAACATAGATTTATTTATTTCACCACTCAAACATTTACCAATATATATATAATGGTCTCCAGCACTTATTATCTCTGTTATTTTACATTCAAGGAAAGAACAAGAATTTGATATTATTTTTATATTATTTTTGGATTCAGTTGTTTCAACTCCTTTAAACCTTTCTTTTTGACTTAATTTGTTATTAGCAAACTGATAACAAATATCTTTTTGAAGATTACTTAAGATACTTACATTAAAAAAACTATTTTTTTTCAGAGCAATGTTTGATTTAGCTTCTTTGTTTAAACAAAATAAAACTAATAGTGGATCAATAGAAACAGAAGTAAATGAATTAGCTGTAAATCCATAATCTATATTATTGTCTTTAGAGGTTATTATAGTAACTCCTGTAGCATAAGTACTACATATTTCTTTAAAAAGAGATGTGTTCATTAATAAAATTTGTCAAATATAACGATATACATCATTAAAAGGAACTCTTAATTGATCTCCATAAATCCCTTCCTTTGTTCTAATTCCACACCCAATAACCATATTTATTTCAGATTTGTATGGAAGATTTAATATGTTTTTTACCATTAAAGTATCTGATCCCTCCATAGGACAAGTGTCATAACCAATTGCTGACATACTTAACATAAAGTTTTGAGCTGCTAATCCAGCGCTTTTGTGAGCAACAATTCTTGTGTCTGAACTGGTAACCTGTCTTATGGTTGGTCTGAACAATCCTATAATTTGAAATATTATACTTTTAATTAATCCGATAACGCCAAAAAAATCAGCGTATAATGTTGGAATAATTTTTTTATAATAAGCATGTGCTTGTTTTAATCTTTTTTCAGAAATTTCATTATTTTTAGATTGCTTTGTAATAGTATCTACATTCCATTGAGCTCTTTTTTTCCAAAGATCTTTTCTTACAACAATAACAACTAATTGATTAGCTGTTTTTGCAGCATTTTGATTAAAGCAAGCTTTTGATAATTTTTTTAGAATTTTTTTATCTGCAACATGAATAAATTCCCATAATTGAAGGTTACTACTATTGGGGGCTAAGCTTGCATTAAATAAGCATTTTTTAACATTCTCAGTATCTATATCATCATTATTAAAAACTCTAACGGATCTTCGATATTTGATAGCGTCTGAAACGGATTTTTCATTCTTCATTCTATGGTATTAATTTTAATATTCTTTTCAAGAAACTTATTTTGTTTTTAAAAGGAGGATATCTTAAAGGAGGATCTATCCATAGAGGCTTAGAAATGTATGGTTTGAAATGAGAAAATGTATCAAATGTTGATTCTCCGTGGTATTTTCCCATACCACTTTGTCCAACTCCTCCAAAAGGCAGTCTGTCATTTGCTATGTGCATAACAGTATCGTTAATAGCTCCACCTCCAAATGGGTAAGATTCTAAAAATTTTTTTCCGAATTCAGTTCTATTTGTAAAAATATATAATGCTAAAGGATGAGAATATTTATTCACTAATTCATCAACCTCTTTAAAGTCATTATATTCAATTATGGGTAATATTGGACCAAATATTTCATCCTCCATTATTTTAGAATCTAAATTTTCAACTTCTACTATTGTTGGTTCAAAAAATTTACTATTCATATCAAATTTGCCACCATGCAATATTCTTTCATTTTTAAGTAATGAATTAAGATATTTCATGTGTTTCTCACTAATAATTCTTCCATATTCTTCACATTTTATAACATCTTTGCTATAGGTTTTTATAATTTGGGCAATTAACTCTTTTATTAAATCGTTTTTAATTTTTTTATTTACAATTAAAAAATCAGGAGCTATACATGTTTGACCGCAGTTAGTGAATTTTCCCCACACAATTCGTTTTGCCGTAACCTTGATTGAAGCAGTTTCGTCAACTATACAAGGGTTTTTTCCGCCAAGTTCAAGAGTTGTAGGTGTTAAGTTTGTAGCAGCAGCTTTTGCTATAATTTTTCCAACGCTAACACTTCCTGTGAAAAAGATATAATCCCATTTAAATTCTAATAATTTAGTTGATTCTTTAGGACCACCAAGAACAACATCAACGTGACCTCTTTCGAAAACTGCATTCAAAATTTTATTTAATATTTGACTTGTGTAATCAGAGTATTCAGATGGTTTTAATAGAACCGTATTTCCAGCTGCTATTGCTCCGATTAGTGGAGCAATTGACAATTGAAAAGGGTAGTTCCAAGGTGAAATATGGAGTGTATTTCCATAAGGTTCAGCAATTATATAGTCAGATGATGGGAAATTTAATAGGGTAGATCTAACTGATTTTCTTTTAGCCCATTTTTTTATTCCTTTTAATGCGATATTAATTTCTGAATAAACAAAATGAATTTCAGTTAAATAGCTTTCTCCAGAAGACTTTCCTAAATCATTAAAAAGAGCAAGTTCAATATCTTTTTCATTTGATTTAATTTCATTTAAAAGATCTTTAAGTTTTTGAATTCTAAACTCAATGTTTAATGTTTTTTTTGACTTAAAATAATTTTTTTGGTTATCAATTATTGATTTTAATGATTTATCCATAAAAAAAAGCTTTTTTAGAATAGTTAAATTATGATTTTGATAAAAATATGAATTAAATAATTGATCATGTATATTAATTAATTTTTTGTTTACTTTTATAATTAAATTTAATGTACTCCTTCTCTAAGAATTAGGAGTTTTTTTTTAGAAATGAGTTTAAATAAATATAGTAAAGTAGTTACTCAAGATCCGACTCAACCTGCCGCAAAAGCTATGCTTCACGCTATTGGTCTATCTAATAATGACTTATGCAAGCCATTTGTTGGTATAGCTAGTACTGGATACGAGGGTAATCCTTGTAATATGCATTTAAATGATCTTTCAAAAAACATTAAAAATGGTATTAATAAAAATGAGCTTATTGGATTAATTTTTAATACAATTGGGGTTAGTGATGGTATTTCAATGGGTACTCAAGGTATGAGATATTCGTTGCCTTCTCGAGATGTTATTGCCGATTCGATTGAGACTGTTATGCAAGCAATGGCATATGATTCTTTGATTACTGTTGTTGGTTGTGATAAAAATATGCCAGGTGCTTTAATGTCAATGTTAAGGCTAAATAGACCTTCCATTCTTGTTTATGGAGGAACAATTGCTCCTGGTTGTCATAATGGAAAAAAACTTGATGTTGTTTCAGCTTTTGAAGCTTGGGGAGAGAAAGTTTCAGGTAAAATTAATGAAAATGAGTTTAGTGATATTATAAAAAATGCTTGTCCTGGCGCCGGAGCGTGCGGTGGAATGTATACGGCTAACACGATGTCATCAGCAATTGAAGCAATGGGGATGTCTCTTCCGTTTAATTCTTCAAATCCTGCAACTAGTTCTCATAAAATTAAAGAATGTGATTTGGTTGGAAAAGCTATTTTTAATTTAATTAAATTAGACTTAAAACCCTTAGACATTGTTACTAAAGAGTCTATTAAAAATGCTGTAAGATTAATAACAGTTTTAGGAGGATCAACTAATGCTGTTCTTCACATGTTAGCTATTGCTAAGAGTGCAAATATCAAATTTACAATAGACGACTTTCAAAAGATTTCTGATACTACACCTTTTTTAGCTAATTTAAAACCAAGTGGTAAATTTCTTATGGAAGATCTTCATGATATTGGGGGTGTTCCAGCAGTAATGAAATATATGTTAGAAAATGATTTACTTAACGGTGAATGCATGACAGTTACCGGTAAAACATTAAAAGAAAACTTAAAAGAAATTAAATCATTGGATTTTAATCAAGAAGTTATAAGACCAATTTCAAATCCAATAAAAGAATCTGGTCATATTAGAATTTTATATGGAAACATTGCCTCAAACGGTTCGGTTGCTAAAATTACTGGGAAAGAAGGCTTATTGTTTTCTGGAAAAGCTATCGTATTTGATTCTGAAGATGAAGCTAATAACGGAATTAAAAACGGTTTAGTAAAGAAAGGTAATGTAGTTGTAATACGTTATGTGGGCCCCAAAGGAGGCCCAGGTATGCCAGAAATGCTAAAACCTACTTCAGCTATAATGGGGTGTGGACTTGGTAATGAAGTGGCGTTAATTACCGATGGAAGATTTTCCGGAGGAACTCATGGTTTTGTTGTAGGTCATATTTGTCCTGAAGCACAAGATGGTGGAAATATTGCATTAATAGAAAACAATGATATTATTACTATTGATGCAGTTGAAAATTCAATTTCTGTAAATATTTCTGAAAATGAATTGAGTTCAAGACGTTTAAATTGGACTAAACCTGATTTAAAATTTAAAAGTGGAGTTTTGTATAAATATTGTAAAAATGTTTCAAATGCATCTAATGGATGTGTAACTGATAGTTAAAATGAATAGATTAGAAAATAAAATTTCTGGAGCTGAGGCTGTAATTAGATCATTAATTGAAGAAAATGTTGATCTTATTTATGGATATCCTGGAGGTGCAATAATGCCTATCTATGATGAATTATTCAAATTTCAGGATCAGATTAATCATGTTTTAACTAGACATGAACAAGGTGCTACACATGCAGCACAAGGTTTTTCAAGAGTTTCAGGAAAAGTAGGCGTAGTAATGGCCACATCTGGTCCTGGAGCAACTAATTTAGTAACTGGTATTGCTGATGCTCAAATTGATTCAACTCCAATGGTATGCATTACTGGTCAGGTTGCTTCACATTTGTTAGGATCTGATGCTTTTCAAGAAACTGATATCATCGGAATATCAACTCCAGTAACAAAATGGAATTGTCAAATTACAAGAGCTAAAGATATTCCTGAGGTTTTAGCTAAGGCATTTTATATAGCGAAATCTGGAAGACCTGGACCTGTGTTAATAGATATTACAAAAGATGCTCAATTTGAGTTGATGAATTATAATTATAAAAAATGTTTTTCAGTTAGAAGTTATAAACCTGTTCCTGATTATTCTGATGATCAAATTAAAAAAGCTAGTAAATTAATTAATGATTCAAAAAAACCATTTATTGTTTTTGGACAAGGTGTTATTTTAGGTGAGGCTGAAAATGAATTTAAGGATTTAATTGAAAAAACTGGAATACCATCTGCTTGGACTATTTTAGGATTGTCAGCACTTCCAACAGATCATTATTTAAATGTTGGAATGGTTGGGATGCATGGTAATTATGGTCCTAATGTTCTTACAAATGAATGTGATTTATTAATTGCAATTGGAATGCGCTTTGACGATCGAGTTACAGGAAATTTAGAAAGTTATGCTAAACAAGCTAAAATCATTCATATGGAAATTGATCCAGCTGAAATTAATAAAAATGTCGAATGTGATGTACCTGTAATAGGAAATATTAAAGAAACTATTCCGTTATTACTTTCTATGGTAAATAAAAATTCTCATAAAAAGTGGTTAGATAAATTTAATTCTTTTTATGATATTGAATTCAAAAAAGTAATTGATAATGAAATTAATCCTACAAAAAAAGGGTTAACAATGGCTGAGGTTATAAAAGAAATCAATAATTCAACAAATGGAGATGCGATAATTGTAACAGATGTTGGACAACATCAAATGGTTACTTGTAGATATGCTAAATTTAATAAATCAAAGTCAAATGTAACATCAGGAGGACTAGGCACTATGGGTTTTGCACTTCCAGCTGCTCTTGGAGCAAAGATGGGTGCTCCTGAAAGGGAAGTAGTTGCTGTTATAGGGGATGGAGGATATCAAATGACTATACAAGAGTTGGGAACAATTTTTCAAACAGGAAGTGCAGTTAAAATAGTTGTATTGAATAATAATTTTTTAGGAATGGTTAGGCAATGGCAAGAAATGTTTTTTGATAAAAGATATGCATCAACAGAGTTAGTAAATCCAGATTTCGTAACTATTGCAAAAGGATATTATATTGAAGCTGAAAAAGTAAATGAAAGAAAAGATTTAAAAAAGGCTGTAGATAAAATGATAAAATCTAAAAAACCTTATTTTTTAGAGGTAACTGTAGATAAGGAAAATAATGTGTTTCCAATGATACCCACAGGAGCTTCTGTCTCAGATATAAGACTAGAATAATATGAAAGAATCGAAAAATATTTTTACTGTATCCGTCTACACTGAAAACAATATTGGTTTATTGAACAGAATTTCTGCAATATTTTTAAAAAGGCATATAAATATTGACAGCTTAACAACTTCTCAGTCTGAAATTAAAGATATTTTTAGATTTGTTATTGTTGTGAATGCATCAGAGTTCATGATTAAAAGATTAGTTAAGCAAATAGAAAAACAAATTGAAGTCATTGCTTCTTTTTACCATACTGATGATCAAACAATTTTTTTAGAAACAGCATTATATAAAGTAAAGTCTAAATCTCTTTTTGATGAAAAACATATTCAAAAAATTATAAAAAATAGTCAAGCTAATATTGTAACTGTTTCTCCAAATTATTTTGTTATTGAAAAAACGGGATGGAGAGAGGATACAGAAAAATTATATAAAGAATTGGAACCTTATGGTTTATTACAATTCGTAAGATCTGGTAGAATATCAGTTTCTAAAGAACCAATGAATATTTCCAATATACTTGGAATAAACTCAGATAAATAAATTATGAAAAATTATTTTAATCAATTGTCGTTAAGTCAAAAAATTGATCAGTTAGGTAAATGTAGGTTTATGGACTCATCAGAATTTTCAGATGGAGTATCTGCATTATTAGGTAAGAAAATTGTGATTATAGGTTGCGGTGCCCAAGGTTTAAATCAAGGACTTAACATGAGAGATTCTGGATTAAACATTTCATATGCTCTTAGAAAAGAAGCTATTAGTCAGAAAAGAGATTCGTTTATAAATGCAACTTCAAATGATTTTAAAGTAGGAACATTTGAGGAATTAATTCCAGAATCTGATATGGTGTTAAATTTAACACCTGATAAAAATCACACAAATGTTGTAAATAATTTAATGCCGTTAATGAAAAAAAATTCAATTCTTTCATATTCCCACGGTTTTAATGTAGTTGAAGAAGGGATGGAGATTAGAAATGATATAACAGTTGTGATGGTTGCACCTAAGTGCCCTGGATCTGAGGTAAGAGAAGAATACAAAAGAGGTTTTGGTGTACCTACACTAATAGCTGTACATCCTGAAAATGATCCTCAAAAAATAGGAATGGATATTGCTAAAGCTTACGCAGTAGCGACTGGGGGAGATAGGGCAGGTGTATTGGAATCTTCCTTTGTAGCTGAAGTTAAATCTGATTTGATGGGAGAACAAACTATTTTATGTGGAGTTTTACAAACAGGCTCTATACTTTCATTTAATAAAATGGTTGAAAATGGAATTGAACCAGGATATGCTTCAAAATTAATACAATTTGGATGGGAAACAATTACAGAAGCATTAAAGCACGGCGGAATCACTAACATGATGGATAGATTGAATAATTCTGCCAAAATTGAAGCTTTTAATATCTCAGAGGATTTAAAAAAAATAATGAGACCATTATTTGAAAAGCATATGGATGATATTATGTCTGGACATTTTTCATCAACTATGATGGAAGATTGGAATAACAATGATGTAAATTTATTAAACTGGAGAGCAGAAACTGGAAAGACTGCTTTTGAAAAAACATCTCCTTGTGAAGATGATATTTCTGAACAAGAGTTTTTTGATAATGGATTATTAATGGTTGCTTTTATTAGATCTGGCGTGGAGTTAGCATTTGAAACAATGACAAGCTCAGGAATTATTGATGAATCAGCTTATTATGAATCTCTTCACGAAACTCCATTGATTGCTAACTTAATAGCAAAGAAAAAATTATTTGAAATGAATCGAATAATTTCTGACACTGCTGAATATGGATGTTATTTATTTGATCATGCCTGTAAGCCATTATTAAAAGAATTTTTTATAAAAATTGATTCAAAACACATAGGTAAACCTTATATTCATGCTGAACAAATTGACAACACAAGGTTAATTGAAGTGAATGAACTTATTAGATCTCATCCAGTTGAGATTATTGGAAAGAAATTAAGAACATCAATGACCTCAATGAAAAAAATTGTTTAAATACAAAAACTAATTATGAACAACATTCCAAATGAATTTAAGATTAACAAACAAATTAATCATAAAGAATATTTAATTGATGGTATAATAAGTAAATGGGACGGAAATCAAACCAACGTATATTCTACACTTTTATGTGATAAAGACGATAAAGAACCGTATCTACTTGGAAATACACCCGAAATGTCTGGAGAATACGCTTTAAAAGCTTTAGAGGCTGCACATTCAGCATTTAATTTTGGTCAAGGTGTTTGGCCAACAATGAAAGTTTACGAAAGAATCCAATGTATGGAGACTTTTGTTGAAAAAATGTTAACTAAAAGAGAAGAAGTTGTTAAACTTCTAATGTGGGAAATTGGTAAAAATTTAAATGATTCAAGAAAAGAATTTGACAGAACTGTTGAATATATTAAAGATACAATTGTTGAATATAAAAGAATCGATAGAAAAGGGGCTACTTTTCAAAATAAATCTGGTGTAAGAGCTTTGATTCGAAGAGGACCACTTGGTGTAGTTTTGTGTTTGGGACCTTATAATTATCCTTTAAATGAAACATTTGCATTGTTAATACCTGCGATTATTATGGGTAATACAACAATTTTTAAACCAGCTAAACATGGGGTATTACTAATTGCTCCATTACTAGATGCGTTTAAAGAATCTTTCCCACCAGGTGTTGTTAATATTGTTTTTGGAAGAGGAAGAGAAATTGCAACTCCAATAATGAAAAGTGGTAAAATTGATGTTTTAGCTTTGATAGGCCATAGTTCTTCAGCTATATCACTTCAAGATTTACATCCACAAAAGAATAGATTAAGATTAGTTTTAGGTCTTGAGGCTAAGAATCCTGGAATAATATTAAAGGATGCTGATATAGAATCAACAGTAAAGGAATGTATTTCTGGTACATTGTCATTTAATGGTCAAAGATGTACAGCTTTAAAAATATTATATGTTCACGAAGATATAAAGGAAGAGTTTTTATCAAAATTTGTAACTGCAGTAGATGAATTAAAGTTAGGTTTACCTTGGGAAAACACTTTACTTACTCCATTGCCTGAACCTGCTAAACCAAAATATATTTCTGATTTAATAGAAAATGCTGTTAATCTTGGAGCTAAAATAATGAATAAAAAAGGTGGGGAAAAACAAAAGAATTTTGTTTTTCCAGCTGTATTATATCCTGTAAATAAAGATATGGACGTTTATAAAGAAGAACAGTTTGGACCTGTTATTCCAATTATTTCTTTTACAGATATTTCAACACCAATAAAAGACATGTCTGAATCAAATTATGGCCAACAAGTAAGTATTTTTGGAAAAGATGTTGACACATTAGGTCCAGTTATTGATTCTATGGTTAATTTAGTTTGTAGGGTTAATTTAAACAGTGCTTGTCAAAGAGGACCAGATATATATCCATTTACAGGAAGAAAGGACTCTGCTGTAGCAACTTTAAGCGTTCATGATGCACTAAGATCTTTTTCTATAAGAACATTTGTAGCTTCAAAAGATAATGATCTAAATAAAAATATTCTTAGAGAAATGATAGATTCTAAAAAATCGCACTTTATTAGAACTGATTACTATCTCTAACTGTTAAGCATTACTGGCATAACGAGCATTGTTATCTCTTCTGAATCAGAACCAGGCTTAGTTGGTGTAAGAATACCTGCTCTGTTAGGTAAAGATAATTCTAACTTGACTTCATCTGAATTTATGTTAGATAACATTTCTGTTAAAAACCTTGAATTAAATCCAATTTGCATGTCATCTCCGTTATAATTACAGATCAATCTTTCTTCAGCTTTGTTGCTGTAATCTAAATCTTCTGCTGAAATCACAAGTTCATTTCCTGTTATCTTAAGCCTAACTTGGTGAGTTGTTTTATTAGAAAAAATACTGACTCTTTTAGTTGAATTTAAAAACAATGACCTGTCAATAGTTAGAATATTTGGATTTTCTTTTGGAATTACTGCTTCATAATTAGGATACTTTCCGTCTATCAACCTGCAGGTTAAAGAAAGATTAGAGAAAGTGAATTTTGCATTACTTTCATTAAATTCAATTTTTACTTCAAATTCATTTGTAGCTAAAATTCCTTTCAAAATATTTAATGGTTTTTTAGGCATTATAAATTCAACCAGCTTATCAGATTTATAATCAGTTCTTACATATCTTACTAACTTATGTGCATCTGTAGCTACGAACGTTGAACTTTCACTTGAAAACTGAAAAAAAACTCCACTCATAACTGGTCTTAAATCATCATTTCCTGACGCAAATATTGTTGTATTAATTGCCTCAAATAAAACTTTAGAAGAAATTGATGAGTTATTAGGATCAGTTATAGGTAAAGTTTTAGGAAATTCTTCTCCCTTTGCATAAGCTAAAGCATATTTTCCATGATTTGAACTTATCTCAATAGTATTGTTTTCTAATATATTAAATGTAAGTGGTTGTTCCGGAAATGTTTTTAAAGTATCAATTAGTAACTTTGCAGGTACTGCAATAGAACCGTTATCTTCAGATTCAATTTTTAATTCAGCACTTAAAGTTGTTTCTAAATCTGAAGCTGTAATTTTTAATACAGATTCAGAAATATCAAATAAAAAATAATCTAAAATAGGAAGAGTATTGTTTGTGTTTAAAATGCCTCCTAAAACTTGAATGTTTTTTAGTAATAATGAGCTTGATGTTATGAATTTCATAAAGTATATTAATGATTAATAAATATATTAGAAACTATTGTCATAATAAAACATATTTATTAACACTGGTTAATTAAATTTTATAGTTATTACATCTCTGTAATTTAGTCCAAATAAACTAGCTGCACCTCCAAAAGTATGTGGATTGCTTTTGTATATTGATAACTCTAAGTAATTTGATTTATTAAATAGTGCAATTTTTTTACCAATTTCTTTTCTATTTTCTTTTTTAATATCAAATCTAATGGCATTTCCGTAAGAATCAACTATTTCTTTGAAAATATAGTTTCTAGCATTGATTTCAAATGGTCTTGTTTTTCCAAATTCTAAAAATATTTTTTTAGAAATATTTGTAACCACATTATCGTAATTGTCTACATATATTACATTTCCAGAAATTTCACTAGTTTTTTCATTTAAAATGGGATTTAAATTGTATAATTCTTTTAAAATGTTTATTTGATTCCCTACTAAGTCTATTGATCCCCCTCTATATATATGCGCTGCTATTTTTACAAAAACATCAATAACTGAAAATGTTGAAACTTTATCATTGTGGATATTGATTTCGATAATTTTTTCGGGATTGATTTTAGATGCAAGTAAGGACATAATCCCGTTATTTGCACATATAAAGTAGTGATTATCTAAAATTATTGCTAAATGACTTTGTTCAATTGTTTTTTCAGAATCTATTCCAATAATGTGAATAGAGCCATCTGGAAAATTTTTATAACTATTCTCGATTATATAAGCAGCTTCTACAATATTGAATGGTGATATATTGTGTGATATATCTACAATATTTACATTGTCTAATTCTTTAAACAAGGCACCCTTTACAGAACCTACGTAATGATCTTTATTTCCAAAATCTGTTGTTAATGTAATAACACTCATTTATTGATAATAAAATAATATTTAAGGCTAAAAATTATATAAATTTACAATATGCCTTTAATAAAAACATAAGTAATTTGAAAAAACTAGAATATTTTATAAAAGACATTCATCCTGTCGAGTTTTTTGATAAAAAAAACTTCGATGTTGTGAAAATAATTAATAATAATTTTCCGTCTGTTAAAATTATTATTAAAGGGGATAGAATCGTTGCTAACGGAGATGAAGCATTAATAGTTCAGTTAAGAATTAGGTTAGACTCATTAATTATTATAATGAAAGATAATGACAGTATTAATGATAAAACCATCAATTCAATACTATCGGGTCAAGGGGAGAAATTAATTAGTTCATTAAGTGGAAAATTGATTTTACATGGTGTTGGAAAGAAAAAGATTAAGGCTCATACAATTAATCAAATAAAAATAGTTGATGCATTTATAAATAATGATATGGTGTTTGCTATTGGTCCAGCTGGAACCGGAAAAACATATACTGGAATAGCAGTTGCAGTCAAAGCTCTTAAAGATAAAGTGGTTAAAAAAATTATTTTAACTAGACCCGCAGTTGAAGCAGGGGAGAGTTTAGGCTTTCTTCCTGGAGACATGAAAGAGAAATTAGACCCATATATGCAGCCCTTATACGATGCTCTTAAAGAAATGATTGAAACTGATAGGCTGGAAGATTATATGAAGAGAGGTGTTATTGAAATAGCCCCATTAGCATATATGAGAGGAAGAACACTTGATAATGCATTTGTGATATTAGATGAAGGGCAAAATACAACTCATAACCAAATGAAAATGTTTTTGACACGTATGGGTGTGAATGCTAAATTTATGATTAATGGAGATCCCGGTCAAATCGATTTACCTAGAAGAGTAATGTCTGGTCTAAAAGAAGCTAACCTTGTCCTTAAAAATGTCGAGGGAATTAAAATGATATATCTTGATGATTCTGATGTTATTAGACATCAAGTCGTAAAACGAATAATAGAAGCTTATAAAAACTCAGAACATACAAATTAATTTATATGAACACATTAACTAAAACAGATTTTAATTTTCCTAACCAAATTTCTAAATATTCTGGAAAAGTAAGAGAAGTATATAAAATTAAAGATGATGTTCTTGTGATGATTTCTACAGATAGGCTATCAGCATTTGACGTTGTTCTCCCCAAAGGAATTCCTTACAAAGGTCAAATATTGAACCAAATTGCTTGTAGAATGCTAAATGCTACATCACATATAGTACCTAACTGGTTGATTTCTTCTCCAGATCCTAACGTTTCAATTGGAGAAGCTTGCGAGCCATTTAAGGTTGAGATGGTTGTCAGAGGTTATTTATCAGGGCATGCCGCGAGGATTTATAAATCTGGGGAAAGAATAATTTGTGGAGTTAAAATGCCAGAGGGAATGATTGAAAATGATAAATTTAAAAATCCTATAATAACTCCTACCACAAAAGCAGAAAATGGCTCACATGATGAAGATATATCAAGAAAAGAAATACTTTCAAATAACATTGTTAATGAGAAGGATTATATTGTTTTAGAAGAATATTCATTAAAATTATTTAACGAAGGAACCAAAATTGCAAAAAAACAGGGTTTAATACTTGTAGATACCAAATACGAATTCGGAAAAAATAAAAATGGACAAATCATTTTAATAGATGAAATACATACTCCTGACTCATCAAGATATTTTTATTTAAACAGTTATCAAGATTTGCAAAATTCTAAGCTTCCACAGAAACAACTTTCTAAAGAATTTGTCAGACAATGGTTGATAGGTAACGGGTTTCAAGGAAAAGAAAATCAAATAATTCCAGAAATGTCTGATGAATATATTAATGGGGTCTCAGAAAGATATATTGAGTTATATGAAAAAATAACTGGTTTAAAGTTTGAAAAAGAAGAATTAAATCAAATAAATAATAGAATAGAAAATAATGTTTTAAACTATTTTAATTAATAATTTTCAAAAAATCTTCTATTTCAATATTATTATCTATCCAATTAATACCTTCTTTTCCTCTCAACCAAGTCATTTGTCTTTTCGCAAATCTTCTAGAATTTTTTTTAATTTCATTTATTGCATTATCAAATGAAATTTTTTTCTCTAAAAAAAGAAATAATTCTTTATATCCAACAGAATTTAAACTTCTTAAGTCTTTATACTTAAAAAGATTTTGAACCTCATTTAATAAATCATTATTAATCATTTCATCAACTCTTTTATTGATCCGATCATAAAGACAATTTCTATCAGATTTGATAGCAGTATTTATTATTTTAAAATCGTGAGCTACTTTCTTGTTTCCTAAAAAGGAGGAATATGGTTTATTTGAACTTAATGAAACTTCAAGAGCTCTTATTAATCTTCTTTGGTTATTTATATCAACCTTTAACATGTATTCAGGATCTAATTCATATAGTTGATCTTGTAAATATTTTATTCCGAATAACTTATATTTCGAATTAATTAAGTTTCTAACTTCAGAACTAATTTCTGGAAAATTGTCCATTCCATTAACTACTGCGTCCATATACATCCCTGAACCCCCAACCATAATTATAAAATTATTTGTTTGAAATTCATGTTTAATAATTTTTAAAGCTTCAATTCGAAAATCATTTACAGTGTAATTATCAAAAATAGATTTATGCTGAATACAATAATGATTTACTCTAGATAAATCGTTTTGTGAAGGAACTGCTGTGCCTATACTCATTTCTTTATAAAACTGCCTTGAATCACAAGATATTATAGAACAATTTAGTTTTAAAGCAAGATCTAAACTTAAATTAGTTTTTCCTGAAGCAGTTGGACCAGAAATAGTTATTAATTTTTTATTCAAAATCAACGATTTTTTCGATTTTATTTTTTTTTAAATATTTTAAAATAACTTCTTTAGAATTTTCTATAAATTCGTTTTTTACTATTAATGAATCTAAAACATCAAAATTATTAATTTGATGATTTAATGTAAAAAAACCATATCCAAGATATGTATTATCTTTAATTACAACAACACTCTTTTCATCAATATCTCTTCCCTTGTCTACTAATAACATGTTTACATGTTTGTAGCTTAGATCTTTAACCAATTGATCTATTTGTACATTATTATCAATATTTAAATCATTTAATGAGTATTTGTTTTTTAAATACTCAAGTCGATTGTTAGCAGTTTTTAATGACGAATAATATTCTAAATAATTTATAGTATCATCAAAATGACATATTCGTAAATATTTATGACCTTCTAAGTTTTCACATAACTCCAAACAAAATTTTCTAATTATTTTCTTTAAAAGTTTATTAAATTTCGGTTTATGTTTTTTAACTTCATTATTTTCCTTCAATAAAGCAATTAATTCACTTCCAGTTCTTTCAAAACTGATGTCACATATTTCTAATTGAATGTTTAGTGATTTTTTAGATTTTCCAGTTAAATGTTGATTTACTCTATTTTTTAAATTATTACTTTTCCCTATATATATTATTTTTCCATTTTGATCATGGAAATAATATATTCCAACTTCGTTAGGTAATTTATTTATTAATTTTTGCCATTTATTTTTAGGACTTGTTTTTGTGTTTATTATTAAACTGTTTACAATTACTTTTTCAGTATCTTTTAAAAGTAATAATTTAAACAACTCAACAGTTGCTAATGCATCTCCAGAAGCTCGATGTCTATTTGAAATAGGTATACCTACGCTTTTAACTAAATTCCCAAGTTTATAAGAATCTAAATCAGGAATTATTTTTTTTGACAGTTTAACAGTACATAATTGCGGGATATTAAATTGATAACCTAATCTATCAAATTCGATTTTTAACATTCGAAAATCAAATGACGAATTATGAGCAACCAAAACTGAGTTGTTCGTTATTTCTAATATTCTTTTTGCTATCTGATAAAATTTTGGAGCATTTACTAGCATTTTATCATTAATGCCTGTTAAGTGTTGAACAAATGGTTGAATAGGAATTTCTGGATTAATTAAACTTATAAATTGATCAACTATTTTTTCTCCATCAAATCTATAAATTGCAATTTCAGTAATACCTTCTTCATTATATTTACCACCAGTAGTCTCTACGTCTAATATTGAATACAATTTTTAAATTATTTAATTCTAGTTCCAAAAATAGTGCTACCTAATCTTATCATATTGCTATTGCATTTAATTGCTATTTTGTAATCCCCACTCATTCCCATTGAAAGTATATTCAAATTCAAGTTCGTTTTATGTTTATTGTAAAAATCATTTAGCTGATTAAATTCTCTTTCAATTATTGATAAGTCAGATGAAAAAGATGCCATCCCCATCATTCCTTTTAAATTTATGTTTTTCAAATCTTTCAATTTATTTAACTTGATTAGTTCATCAAATTCAGCATAAGTGAAACCGAATTTTGTATTGTCTTTGGAAATGTCAATTTGAACTAAAACATTAATTATTCTTCCGTTTTTAAAACCTTGCTTATTAATTTCAATTAATAATCTGTAGCTGTCTACACTATGTATTAAATAAACAAAAGGAGCAATCTGTTTTACTTTATTTCTCTGCAAATGACCGATCATATGCCAGTTTATATCTTTTTGAAGAGAATTATATTTTTCTACTAATTCTTGTACTTTATTTTCGCCAAAATCACGCTGACCATGGTTATAAGCTAGTTCTATAAGATTTTTAGACTTTGTTTTACTAACAGCAATCAATGAAACATTTTCTGGAATATTTTCAGAAATTTTAATTAAATTTTCAACTATTTCCATTGACCTTTTTAATTATTTCGATAGCTAATTCAAGAGCTTTATATCCATCTTTAAAGCTTACTTGAGGAGATGTCTTGTTAATTATAGATTTAGCAAAATCATTATGTTCTTCTATAATTGAATTAACAGATTTTGATTTAGGATTTGAATAATAAATTTGTTTTTTATCCCCTTTAGAGTTTTCAATAACCATAGCATAGTTATCTTTTTTTTCTTCAAAATCAGTAATCTTTACAATTTCACTCTTTTTATCTAAAAAATCAATAGAAATGTATGCGTTGTTTTGAAATAATCTAGTTTTACGCATATTTTTTAATGAAATTCTACTTGCAGTAAAATTAGCAACTGCACCATTTTCAAATTCGACTCTAGCATTTGTTATATCAGGAGAATCACTAATCACTGAAACACCATTGGCACTAACATTTTTTATATTTGAATTTATCACTTTAAGTACTATATCTATGTCATGAATCATAAGATCTAAAACAACAGAAACGTCATTTCCTCTAGGATTGAATTCTGCTAATCTATGACATTCAATAAACTTAGGTTCCTCTATCATGTGTAAAACAGATTTAATTGCTGGATTAAACCTTTCTACGTGTCCAACCTGACCAATAAGATTATGTTTTTCTGCAATTTTAACAAGTTCTAAAGCTTCTTCTAAAGTTGTTGTTATTGGTTTTTCTACAAAAACATGTTTCTTGTTTTCTAAACACATCTTAACCATTTCAAAATGTGAGGGTGTATTAGAACAAATAAATAAAGCATCACATTTAATAATTAGTTCAGAAACATTGTCGTACAAACTAAATTCTGAACTAAACTTAGTTTTTAAATCTTTGTTTTTATCAAAACATCCGATAACTTTAAAAGTTTTGGACTCTGACAACAATTTAAGATGAATCGAGCCCAAATGTCCAATTCCAATAACTCCTACGTTTATCATTTATTTTTTTTTCAAAAATACAATTCTTATTTATTAAATTTAAGTTTAATTTGATATGGAAGATTCATCAAAACATCAAGGACAAAGAAAAAGATTAGTAGATGTTTTAATTTCGAAAGGAATTGAATCTATTAGTGTAATAAAAGCTTTATTAAAAGTTCCAAGACATTTGTTTATAGATAAAGATTTTGAGAGTCATGCTTATTTAGACAAAGCTTTTCCAATAGATTCAAATCAAACTATTTCTCAGCCTTACACAGTAGCTTTTCAAACCTCTTTACTTGATTTATGTGAATTTGATAAAGTTTTAGAAATAGGGACTGGATCAGGATATCAAACTGCAGTTTTAATGGAAATTTCTAAAAATGTTTACACAATAGAAAGACAACATAAATTATACAGAAAAACCAAAAAATTATTGTCAAAACTGAATTATTATCCAAACAGGGTTGTATACGGAGATGGATATATAGGTCTTAAAGAAGAACAACCATTTGATAAAATACTAGTGACTGCTGGTGCCGGAGAAATTCCTAAAAAATTATTAATTCAACTTAAGATTGGAGGTAAAATGGTTATTCCAGTTGGAAAAGAAGTTCAGGAAATGATAGTGGTTAAAAGAATATCTAAATTAAGATTTGAAAGAGAAAATCATGGAAACTTTAAATTTGTTCCTTTTTTAAAAGACGTAAATTAGATTTTCTTAAGTCTGTCTAAATTTATTTTATTTTCTCTCTCTTTAATAACTTGACGTTTATCATAAGTCTTTTTACCTTTTGCTAGTGAAATTAACACTTTTGCAAACCCTTTTTCATTTATAAATACTTTTAAAGGAATTATAGTTAGACCTGTATTCTTAACATCCTTGTTAAGTTTTTTTAATTCTTTTTTATTTAACAAAAGTTTTCTTTGAGATTTAGTTTTGTGATTATAGTGGTTTCCAAACTCATATTCATCAATAAACATGTTAATTATAAATAATTCTTGATTATCATTAAATTCACAAAAACTTTCTGAAATAGAAGCTTTATTAAGTCTAATCGATTTAATCTCCGTTCCAGTCAAAACTATTCCAGCTTTATATTGATCTATCAACTGATATTCAAACTTTGCTTTTTTATTTAATATATTTACCTGCTTATTCACAAAGACAAAGTTACAAGTATTTTTAAAAATGGCTAAACTAAACTGGATTGAGGTTAATGATTTTAATGATTTTAATGATAATAATGGTTTTATTGTAATATTTAAACATTCTTATAGGTGTATAATTAGCAGGATAGTTTTAAAAAAATTTGAATTTGAATCTGATAATAGTATTACAAATATCAAATACTTTCTAATTGATGTTCTTAAAAATAGAGAAATATCAAACAAAATTGCTTCTGTCTTTAATATCGATCATGAGTCTCCTCAGTTAATAATTATTAAAAACGGAGAATTAGTTCATAATTCATCCCATTCTGATATTTCATTTAGTGATGTTATCCATAGAGTTGATTAATTGTTAATTATTTATTAATAATATGTTTAATATATCTATTGGATTAAGAAATTGGTTCTTAAATTTACATTCTAAAATTTAATAAATGAGTGTAGACACAGAGATTTTTAATTTAATTGTTAAAGAAGAAAACAGACAATTAAATGGAATTGAATTAATAGCATCTGAAAATTTCACAAGTCCTGATGTAATGTTGGCAACAGGTTCAGTATTAACAAATAAATATGCTGAAGGTTATCCTGGAAAAAGATATTATGGCGGTTGTGAGGTTGTTGATGAAATAGAAACTATAGCAATTAATAGAGCTAAAGAACTGTTTGGAGCTGCTTATGCAAATGTTCAGCCTCATTCAGGATCTCAGGCAAACACAGCTGTTTATCACGCTTTTTTGAATCCAGGTGATAAGATTTTAGGTTTTGATTTATCTCATGGAGGACATTTAACACATGGTTCACCTGTTAATTTTAGTGGAAGATTATATAATCCAGTATTTTACGGAGTAAATGAACTAACAGGAAAATTAGATTATGACAATATTTCTGAGATTGCTTTAAAAGAAAAACCAAAATTAATTATTGCTGGAGCTTCTGCTTATTCAAGAGATATTGATTTTGAAAAATTTAGAGAAATTGCTGACTCAGTTAATGCATTTTTATTGGCAGATATTTCACATCCGTCTGGATTAATTGCAAAAGGAATTTTAAATGATCCAATACCTCATTGTCATGTTGTGACTACCACTACACATAAAACTTTAAGAGGACCAAGGGGAGGTTTGATTTTAATGGGTGAAGATTTTGACAATCCTTTTGGTTTGAAATTCAAAAATGGGACATTAAAAAAAATGTCTTCATTATTAGATCTAGCTGTTTTTCCTGGTAATCAAGGAGGACCACTAGAACATGTTATTGCTGGAAAAGCAATCGCTTTTGGAGAAGCATTAACTGATAATTTCATGTCTTATATGGTTAAAGTTCGTCAAAATGCAAAGGCTATGGCAGAAGAATTCATTAAAAGAGATTATAAAATCATTTCAGGAGGTACAGATAATCACATGATGTTAATTGATTTAAGAAATAAGAATATTTCAGGAAAAGATTGTGAATTAGCATTGGTTAAAGCTGACATAACAGCTAATAAAAACATGGTTCCTTTTGATGATAAATCACCTTTTGTAACTTCTGGAATTAGATTTGGAACACCTGCAATTACAACAAGAGGATTGGATGAAAAAGATATGGTATTAATTGTTGA
>ENA-ORCY01000164-ORCY01000164.1-marine-metagenome-genome-assembly--contig:-NODE-164-length-46656-cov-4.773825_pt1 | contig 46656 bp, 46 predicted proteins | sample MGYA00248634_ERZ508507 | MGnify/ENA primary metagenome ERZ508507 (study PRJEB26178, sample SAMN06266269) | marine metagenome | isolation source: Columbia River Estuary | place: USA:Columbia River Estuary... | reverse complement strand
GGTACAGCGACAGATGACACCTTTGTTGGCTACGGCGGCCCGCTTCCCAATGCGGGCAAGACCAATGCAACGGGCGACACCCTCACGGGTGGCGGTGGCCATGACACCTACCTTTACCGTGCGGGTAACGTGGGCAAGGACACCATTGCTGACTTCACTTTAGGCGTTGCATCGACTGCAAACACCGACAATTTGAACTTGGCTGATTTGCTGGAGGGGTATAGCACCGCTAACATCGCTGACTTTGTCCGCATTGCTGCAAATGGAACCACGGGGGTCAGCGTACAGGTGGACTTCAATGGTAAGGCGGATGGCTCCGCGTTTACGCCCTATATGCAGGTGGACTTAACGGGCGTGACGCTTACAAGTGCAGCAGCGGCGTATAGCCTTACTACGCTTGCCGACATGGATGCGTTACGCGCCGCCATGATGACCAATGGTCAGTTGATCTTGGCGTAAGTGCCGCGATGAGCTTGGCCCGCGTCCAAACCCGCGCCCTTTCGGGCGTGGGGGCGGCCGCGGTCACCGTGGAGGTTGATTTATCCAACGGTTTGCCTTCTTTCACCCTGGTCGGCCTTGCCGATACCGAGGTGAAAGAGGCGCGTGAGCGCGTGCGTGCGGCGATTCAAAACAGTGGCTTCGTGTTCCCTAATAACAAGCGCATTACGGTTAATTTGGCGCCGGCTGACTTGCCAAAGGATTCGGGCCGCTTTGATTTACCGATTGCCTTAGGCATTTTGGCGGCGAGCGATCAGGTGAGCGGTGCCGCATTGGCGAAATATGAGTTTGCAGGCGAGCTGTCACTCAGTGGGGATTTGCGCGCCGTGCGCGGTGGTTTGGCGATGTGTTTGGCATTGCAACAAACGTCGACGCCAGTGTCGTTGGTACTGCCACCTGAGACGGCACAGGAGGCGGCTTGGGTACCTGAGGCGGTGATTTATGCCGCGGTGCATTTGCAGGATGTGGTGGCACGACTGCAAGATCCACCCATTGCAACAGCAGGTTGGTCGCGCGTGGCTGCGGGCATTCCGGTGGCGATTGCCAGTGGACTCGACATGACCGATGTGAAGGGCCACGCGGGCGTTCGCCGCGCCTTAGAGATCGCGGCAGCTGGCGGCCACAGTGTGTTGATGGTGGGTCCCCCCGGATCGGGCAAGTCAATGCTCGCCGAACGCTTCGCTGCTTTGTTACCAAACATGACGCACGGTGAGGCATTGGCCAGCGCGACGATTGCCTCATTGGTTGGGGCTTTTGATGCTGAATGCTTTGGCCAACGCCCCACATGTGCGCCGCACCATACCGCCAGTGCGGCCGCGCTGGTCGGTGGCGGTGCGCCCCCACAGCCGGGCGAAATATCGATGGCCCACAATGGTGTTTTGTTTTTGGACGAGTTTCCAGAGTTCTCAAGGCGTGCACTCGAAGCTTTGCGTGAGCCTCTTGAGACGGGGGAAATTCGGATTTCTCGCGCGCGTTACCAAGCTGTTTTTCCGGCACGGTTTCAACTCATTGCTGCCATGAACCCCTGCCCCTGCGGGTACTTGGGGCATCCCACCATTCCGTGTACCGATACGCTCACACAGGTCTTGCGCTATCAAGGTAAGTTATCAGGCCCGCTCCTCGACCGCATTGATTTGCATGTGTCGGTGCAGTCGGTGCCGTATCAGTCGCTGCTGCAATCAGCACCCGGCGAGGCGACGGCAACCGTTCGCGAGCGTGTGATGGCGGCGCACGGACGTGCCATGCAACGCCAGCAGCAACCCAATGCGCGCTTGACGGGTGAGAGCCTTACAACACACGCGACCCTTGACGCACCAGGGCACCAATTTTTACAGGCGGTTGCTGCACGTTTTCAGTGGTCTGCGAGGCGGCTGCACCGCGTACTGCGCGTGGCCCGCACCATCGCAGACCTCGCAGACGCTGATGCCATCACGTCGGCCCACTTATCTGAGGCGGTTCAGTACCAGCGGGTGTTACAGGCATAAATGAATGTGGCGATGCGTCGAGCGCCTTCTCACTTGCCAGATTGACATCGTGAGGCTATCAATGATATCTTTAACGAACTATGACATCTATCCAACAAATGACGCTTCGCCTGCCTGAAGACCTTGCCAGGCGCCTTGCTGCCGCTACGCCGTCACGCAAGCGAAATCAGTTTGTCGTCGATTTGGTCCGCCGGGAACTTGAGCGTGAAAGTCGGGAGCTTCAAGAGGCCGCGATACGCTTGTCCTCGTTGGAGGCTGCGCATGCAAGTGAAGACTCAGAATGGCTCGTGTTTGATAACAAGCCAGTGGGCGACGACGAGTTCGATGAGAAGCGCTTTTTGAGCGAATTCAAAGCTCGAAAAGAAAAGGCCTCCAAATCATCGCGAGTTTCGACGGCGACATGAGCGCCATTCTGCGCGGCCAGGTCCACTGGGTCCAACTTGATCCGGCGCGCGGCCCAGAGATGGCGAAGCGTCGTCCTTGTGTCGTGCTTTCTGTCCGTGAAATAAATGATCATCGCCGCACCGTGGTCGTCATGCCGCTGACGACCACCGATACCCCCGCAGTGTTTCCACTGCTTGTCGCGACGCCGTCTGTAAGCCCAAGTTCTAAAGTGCGTATTGAGCATGTCCGCGCGATAGACAAGTCTCGGCTTTCCGGCCACATCATTGATATGGGCGAAGACGACCTCGCCGAAATAGAGAGAGCGCTGTGCCGGGTACTGGCCATCAAAGCCAAGTAACTGAGCCGCTAGCGCTTAGCTGATGTTCGGGCCTAGCAATATGCGCAGCGTGGTTTCTTCGACACCGCTTCGCGCAGCAAGGTCGGCGATTTGGTCGTCACCCACACGGCCGACGTTGAAATAAGCGGCCTCTGGGTGTGCCAAATAAAAGCCACTCACGCTGGCGGCGGGTGTCATGGCCAAGCTGTCAGTTAAGGCCATGTCGATGTCACCGGCTTGCAGCAACTCAAACATCGCCCGCTTCACGCTGTGATCTGGACACGCGGGGTAACCGGGTGCTGGCCGTATGCCCTGGTATTGTTCGGCAATGAGTTGTTCGTTGGTCAGCGCTTCACCTGCGGCATAGCCCCACCAGTCGGTGCGCACACGGTGATGCATCATTTCGGCCATGGCCTCCGCCAAGCGGTCCGCCAATGCTTTCAGCATGATGGCGTTGTAGTCATCTTGCGCCGCCTCAAAGGCCTGTGCTTTGGCGTCGGCGCCAATGCCTGCGGTGACAGCGAAACACCCAACGTAGTCAGGCACTTGATCGGCCGTTGCCACAAAATCAGACAAGGCGCGGCTCGGGCGGTAAGCGCCCTCTGTCATGGGGCGCTCGGTTTGCTGACGCAGACCGTGCCATGTCAGCGCCACGTCGGTGCGTGACTCGTCGGTGTACAAGACGATGTCATCGCCAACGCGCTGAGCGGGGTACAAGCCGACCACCGCATTGGCCGTCAACCAGCGCCCATCCACCAAGCGCTTCAGCATCTTTTGGGCATCCGCGAAGACTTGTCGTGCTTGTTCGCCAACCACGTCATCGTCCAAGATGGCGGGGTAGGGCCCAGCCAAATCCCACGTTTGAAAAAACGGTGCCCAGTCGATGAAGGGCACCACATCGCGCAACTCGATCCCCTTCAACACACGGCGCCCAATGAACTTGGGTTTGATGGGCTTGTAGCTGGTGAAGTCAACGTTTGCCGCATTGGCGCGGGCCTTTGCCAAAGGCCACATGGGGGTTTGCTTTTTGCTGGCATGTTGGCTACGTACGCGGTCGTAGTCATTGCGCAGGGTTGACAGGTAGCTTTCGCGCTCTTCACCCAACAGGCCGCTGGCCACGCTCACACTGCGAGATGCATCGGGCACGTAAACCACAGGTCCGCTGTAGTGCGGCGCAATTTTGACGGCGGTGTGCACACGGCTGGTGGTGGCGCCACCGATTAGCAAAGGGATTTGGCGCTCGCGGAACCAGGGGTCCTTTTCCATTTCCATGGCCACCACTTGCATTTCTTCGAGGCTTGGCGTGATGAGGCCCGATAACCCAACGATGTCAGCGTTCTCGGCCTTGGCGGTCGCCAAAATATCTTGCCACGGCACCATGACACCCATGTTGACGACGTCAAAGTTGTTGCACTGGAGCACCACGGTAACGATGTTTTTTCCGATGTCGTGAACATCACCTTTGACGGTGGCGATGACCACTTTGCCTTTGCTGCGCACATCGCTACCTGCGGCTTCGAGTTGCTTTTTTTCTTCTTCGATGTAGGGCACCAAGTGCGCCACCGCCTGCTTCATGACGCGTGCGCTCTTGACCACTTGTGGCAAAAACATTTTGCCTTCGCCAAAGAGGTCGCCCACCACGTTCATGCCGTCCATGAGCGGCCCTTCAATGACGTGGAGCGGGCGCCCCCCATCACGTGCAATGGCTTGCCACATCTCTTCGGTGTCTTCGACGATGAACTCGTTGATGCCGCGCACCAGCGCATGGCTCAGGCGTGCGCGTACATCGAGCGCACGCCATTCGTTGCGCTTGCTGTCGTCTTTGGCCGCACCTTTGGCGGATTCCGCAACCTCAATCAGGCGCTCGCCCGCGTCAGGTCGGCGGTTTAAAACAACGTCTTCAACCCGCTCGCGCAGGGTCGATTCGAGCTGGTCGTAAACCCCGACCATACCGGCGTTGACGATGCCCATGTCCATGCCTGCTTTGATGGCGTGGTACAGGAAAACCGTGTGGATAGCCTCACGCACGGGGTCGTTGCCGCGGAAGCTGAAGCTGACGTTGGATACGCCGCCGCTGACCTTTGCGCCCGGCAAATTGGCTTTGATCCAAGCGGTTGCGTTGATGAAGTCAACGGCGTAATTGTTGTGTTCTTCGATACCGGTCGCAATGGCGAAGATGTTGGGGTCGAAGATGATGTCTTCGGCTGGAAAGCCGACGTCGTCAACCAAGATGCGGTAAGCACGTTCGCAGATTTCAATCTTTCGCTCGTAGGTGTCGGCTTGGCCTTGCTCATCGAACGCCATCACGACTGCAGCAGCGCCGTAGCGCTTCACAAGCTTGGCTTGGTGCTTGAAGATATCCTCGCCTTCTTTCAGGCTGATGGAGTTGACAATGCCCTTGCCTTGTACGCACTGCAAACCCGCTTCGATGACCGACCATTTGCTGGAGTCGATCATCACAGGCACGCGTGCGATGTCGGGCTCACCCGCCATGAGGTTTAAGAACTTGACCATGGCGGCGCGGCTGTCGAGCATCGCCTCGTCCATGTTGACGTCAACCACTTGGGCACCGTTTTCGACCTGTTGGCGCGCAACGGCCAAGGCGTCTTCAAACTGCGCGTTCAGGATCAGGCGGGCAAACGCCTTGGAGCCGGTGACGTTGGTACGCTCGCCGATGTTGATGAACAGACTGTTGGCATCAACGCGCAAAGGCTCAAGGCCAGACAAGAGCATGGCTGGCGGTGGCGTGCGTGTCGCAGTGGAGGGATCAGCGGAAGTAGTCATTACAGCGGGAAGTCACCTGGTGGTCGTCAAATCAGGTGAGCGCCGTTTCTTTAGACCGCCTGGGTGCCATGACCCAGAAGTCCTGTGATTTACCAAGCCTGACTGGTGTGGGTTTGACCCGAACCACCGTTGCAACGCTCCTTGGTAAGCACAGCCCGTATTTTAACGTGTTTAGGCGGCCAGTCGCAGACCAAAAGCGATGAACAGGGCCCCGACCGCGGTGTTCAGCAACGCACTGAGGCGTTTGCGTTCGCTGAATGTACGCGCCAACTTGACCCCACCCACGATCAAAACGCTGAGGTAGACCATGCTTGAGACCTGCACGATGGCGCCCAAAACGGCGAAAGTGAGCGCGGGATAGGGGTAGGTCGGGTTGGCAAACTGCACAAAGAACGAGATGAAAAAGAAAATCGCCTTGGGGTTGAGCAAGCTGATGAGCAACGCCCGCCGATACACGGCTCCAGCGGATTGCTCTGCCACGGTTTGCAGGGATTTAGATAAATCGGCGACGGCAACCGTCTTTGCTTTCTGCCAGGTTTTGATGCCACTCCAAATGAGCTTTAAACCCAACCATGCCAGATAGGCCGCGCCGATCCACTTGATCGCGTGGAAAACCACCGGGTAGGTTTGCAAGAGTGATGCGGCACCCAAAATGGTCAGCATCATCAGGATCAAGTCGCCGGTGAAGATACCCGCCGCGCCCGCGTAACCACGGGCGATCCCCGCCCGTGTGGCAACGGTTAAAACGTACAGCGAATTGGGCCCCGGCAGCAACACAATGGCGATGGTGCCGGCGATAAAAACGCCCAAATCAGTGATGCCAAACATGGTGGGGTGGGGCCTGCTTAAGCCTCTGCCGTTTCACGGTAAAAACCGTTGGCGCGTAGCGCGCGTGGTGCTTGACCACTGACGGCTTGACCGATAGCGGCGATGTGCTCGTGGGTCGTGCCGCAACAACCGCCCACGATGTTCACCAAGCCTTCAGCAGCAAACTCATGGATCAGGCGGCTGGTGACCTCGGGGGTCTCATCAAACCCAGTCTCGCTCATGGGGTTGGGCAAGCCCGCGTTGGGGTAGCAGATGATGTAGGTGTCAGGCGCCGCTTTGGCCAATTCTTGGATGTAGGGGCGCATCAGCGCAGCACCCAAGGCACAGTTCAGGCCAACGGCGAGCGGTTCAATGTGGCGCACGCTGGCCCAAAACGCGGTGACGGTTTGGCCACTCAAAATGCGCCCAGACGCATCGGTCACGGTGCCGCTGATGATGACGGGTAAGCGCTCGCCCGACTGCTCAAAAAAGGTGTCGATGGCGAACAGCGCTGCCTTGGCGTTGAGGGTGTCAAAGATGGTTTCAACCAACAACGCGTCAACGCCGCCTTCAACCAAGGCCTCAATCTGCGCGAGGTAGGCGTTGCTGAGTTGGTCAAATGTGACGTTTCGCGCGCTGGGGTCGTTCACATCGGGGCTGATGCTGGCGGTTTTTGGCGTGGGGCCCAAGGCGCCACACACAAAGCGCGGCTTGTCTGGGGTGCTGTAGTGGTCAGCCGCGACGCGGGCGAGGCGTGCCGAGGTGAGGTTCATCTCGTGGACCAAGTCGGCCATGTCGTAGTCGTCTTGCGCGATGCTGGTGGCGCCAAACGTGTTGGTCTCGATCATGTCGGCCCCGGCGGCCAAGTAGCCCTCATGCACGTCCTCGATGATATCGGGGCGGGTCAGGCTGAGCAGCTCATTGTTACCCTTGATGTCGCGGTGGAAGTCTTTAAAGCGCGTGCCGCGGTATTGCGCTTCGGACAGTTTGAAGCGCTGGATCATGGTACCCATGGCACCGTCGAACACCACAATGCGTTGGGCGAGTAAATCGACCAAGGCTTGGCCGCGGGTATAGGGTTTGGTGATGGCTGTCATGCCGGTATTGTAAGAAAAAGGGGGTAGGTTAACGCGCTTTTTATTCGCCCTTTTAATGGCGGACAATATCGGGGTTATGAAACACGTTTTGCCAACCGTTGCCTGGGATATTTTGCAGACGCAGCCAGCCGCTGTGCTGATCGACGTCCGCATGGAAATTGAGTCGCTGTATGTCGGCCGCCCGCCCGGTGCGATCAATGTGCCTTGGTACGAGTACCCTGACCTCACCCCCCACCCCGAACAGTTTGTGAAGTTGGTGCATGACGAGGTTGCCGATAAAAGCGCCCCAGTGTTGCTGATTTGCCGCAGCGGCAAGCGCACGCTTGATGCGGGCCTGGCCCTTGAGGCTGCCGGCTACACCGATGTTTACAACGTGTTGCACGGGTTCGAGGGCGAGCTGGACGATCGGTTCCATCGTTCGACCGTAAACGGCTGGCGTTTTGATGGGCTACCGTGGGAGCAACTCTAAATTTGAGCCCCCCCGATACGCGCGACCAAGCGCTTGTCACCCTCCGCACGGTTTTTGGTTTTGATGCTTTTCGCGGGCCACAGGCCGAAATCATCACCCATGTGATTGAAGGCGGCGACGCCCTCGTGTTGATGCCAACAGGGGGTGGCAAAAGCCTTTGCTACCAAATACCCGCCATTGTTCGCCAGCAACGGGGTCATGGCGTGGCCATTGTGATTTCACCGCTGATTGCCTTGATGCACAACCAAGTTGGCGCGTTGCACGAGTTGGGTGTTGCCGCCGCCTTTTTAAATTCAACGCAAAGTTTTGAAGACGCCCGCCTGATTGAGCAGCAGCTGTTGCAGGGTGGGCTGACCCTCCTTTACGTGGCGCCAGAGCGCCTGACAACGCCTCGGTTTATGGCCTTGTTAGACCAGTTGCATGCTCGGCAACAGGTCAGCTTATTTGCCATCGATGAGGCGCATTGTGTCAGCCAGTGGGGCCATGACTTCCGTCCAGAGTACCGCGCGCTGTCAATGTTGCATGAGCATTTTGCCGGGGTGCCGCGGCTCGCGCTGACCGCGACGGCAGACGCCTTGACACGCGAGGACATGCTGCACCATTTGGCGTTGACCGGGTCGCGCCAATTTATCAGTAGCTTTGACCGCCCCAATATCCGCTACCGAATCACCGAGAAGCGGGATGCGATGGCCCAATTGCTCGCCTTCATACAAGGTGAATTTGAGGGTGAGGCGGGTGTTGTGTACTGTCAATCCCGTCGTCGCGTTGAGGAGGTTGCTGAGCAACTCGCGCGGGCAGGGGTCAATGCGTTGCCGTATCACGCCGGGATGGACAGCGAGGTGCGTCGGTCACACCAAGATCGCTTTTTGCGTGAGGAGGGCGTTGTCATGGTGGCCACGGTTGCGTTCGGCATGGGCATCGATAAGCCCGATGTGCGCTTTGTGGCGCATATGGACATGCCGAAAAACATTGAAGGCTATTACCAAGAGACCGGCCGAGCCGGCCGCGATGGCCAACCCGCCGTGGCATGGATGGTTTATGGCTTGGCGGATGTCGTTAACCAGCGGCGTCAAATTGATGAGGGGGTCGCGAACGACGCTTTCAAGCGTGGCCTGCGCGCAAAGTTGGACGCCTTGTTGGCCCTGGCGGAGGCCACCGACTGTCGCCGGGTTCACTTACTGGACTACTTTGGCGAGTCCAGCCATGCATGTGGCAACTGTGACAATTGTTTGACGCCACCCGAAGTGGTCGATGCGACGGAGAATGCGCGTAAGTTGCTCAGTACGATTTATCGCTTTCAGCAGGTCAGTGGCACGGCCTTTGGTAGTGGCCACCTGCTGGATGTCTTGCGCGGCAAAGTGACCGACCGGGTGCGGCAGTACCAGCATGAGCAACTCAGCACGTTTGGTATTGGGGCCGATGTGTCTGATACCCAATGGCGCGCCCTGCTGCGGCAATTGGTGACCAGCGGTGCCGTGGTCATTGGCACGGGCGAGTATGCGACGCTCCACCTCGGTGAGCCCGCGCGCGCCTTGTTGAAGGGTGAAACCCGTATCAGTCAACGCGTCATGACGGCGCAGCGCAGTGGCAAACCAACCCCCAAATCCAGGCGCGCCGATGCGTGGGCGACGGGTTTGGATGCCGCTGGGCAGCATGTCTTTAGCGAGCTGAAGGCTTGGCGCAGTGAGGTGGCACGCGCCCACGACCTGCCCGCTTATGTGATTTTTAACAACAACACCCTGAAGGCCTTGGCCGAGGCGCTGCCCGCAGATACCGCCGCTTTAGAGGGCATCGCTGGTATTGGCGTGAAAAAGCGCGAGGCATACGGCGCAGAGGTTTTGCGGGTGATTCGGGACAGTTTGAAGGTCTCGGCCTAGGTTGCGCTAAAATCTGTTTATCGGGCAAGCAATGCATGCGCTGCCCAACCCCTTTTGTTGGAGCCGAAAATGTCAGACCACGCAAACGATCACAAAGCACAAGACGGCGAGCAAGACGTCGTTGAATCCATCGCTCACCAAATGCCAATCGTATTGCCAGTAGCTGGCGGCATTTTGATGTTGCTGTTGGCATTCATTGCGGTGTTTATGGGCTAAGCGCCCTGCTGGGCTAAAGCCCGCGCCAAAAAGCCAACGCCAGTCGTTGGCTTTTTTTTGCCTGTGCCTAAATAAATTGCACGGGGGCGTGTCAAAAATTCATGATCCTGGCCACCGATGACGGCTAACATTAAAAAATGGAATCAATTGTTCAGGCCATGGCCGACCAAATCAAAGCTGCGGCTAACGATGCGGCGTTGCGCCCTCTGCGAATTCGGGGCGGTGGCTCCAAAGACTTCTACGGTGCCCCTCTAAAGGGCCTTGTTCTCGATACGGGCCGATTGAACGCGGTGGTTGCTTATGAGCCCACCGAACTGGTCATCACCGTGGGTGCAGGCGTTCGGTTGCGAGACCTCGAGGCGCTGTTGGCTGAAAAAAACCAGTGCCTGCCTTGTGACCCCCCACACTTTGGACCGGATGCCACGATTGGCGGCGCCGTTGCTGCGGCGCTTTCAGGGCCTGCGCGTGCGAGCGTCGGCGCCATGAAAGATTTTGTGCTCGGTATCAAACTGTTGAATGCGGCGGGCGAGGTGCTGACCTTTGGCGGCCAAGTGATGAAGAATGTGGCTGGCTATGACATCAGCCGGTTGATGGTGGGCAGCTTGGGTACGCTGGGTGTACTGACGGAGGTGTCCATTAAGGTTCTGCCGATTGCACCCGCCGAGGCGAATTTGAAATTCAGTTGCGATCAAGCCAAAGCGTTGCAGCTCATCAACGCGTGGGGCGAGCAGCCGCTGCCCCTCAATGCAAGTCTGTGGAAGCGCGACAGTGGTGGCCGTGATTCGTTGGTCGTGCGTTTGCGGGGCGCTGTCGCAGCCGTCGACGCCGCGAGTGCGCGCATGGCCAGTGACGCGGCGGGGTACGGCATTGCATGTGCCCATGTGGTGCAGGCGGAGGCGGATGCGCTGTGGTTGGCCTGTCGCGAGCAGACCCATCATTTTTTCAAGCCGCCGAGTCCCTCGGCTTGTTTGTGGCGCCTGAGTGTGGCGCAAACAGCACCCGCGTTGGGTGCCTTCTCGGACACCTTGGTCGAGTGGCATGGCGCGCAGCGCTGGGTGTGGGCACCTGCGAGCGAAGCGGCCGATATTCGCCAAATGGCCGAGGATGCGGGAGGGCACGCCACGTTGTTCCGGGTCAGTGAGCAGCACGCGGCGACCGATAAAGATGTGGGCGTTTTTCACCCCACCAGCCCCGCGATCAGTGGCATCGCGCAACGCCTGCGTGAGCAGCTCGACCCATTGGGTGTCTTCAACACCCATCGCCTGTGATTAACCGATGCAAACCAATCTAGCTCCCGAATACGCCGAACGTGCTGAAGGCAAGGCCGCCGAGGCCATTTTGCGTAAGTGCGTGCACTGCGGCTTTTGCACAGCGACCTGCCCCACCTATCAACTGCTGGGTGATGAGTTGGATGGCCCACGCGGACGGATCTACCTCATCAAACAAATGCTTGAAGGGGAAACGCCAACCCGAAAAACACAGGGTCACCTGGACCGTTGCCTGACCTGTCGCAACTGCGAGTCAACGTGTCCAAGCGGGGTGCAGTATGGCCACTTGGTTGACATTGGCCGCAAGCTGGTTGATGAGAAAGTGGCGCGCCCATTGGGTGAGCGGTTGTTACGCGGGGCGCTCAAAGAAGGTTTGCCATCGAAGCTGTTTACGCCCGCTATGAAGCTGGGACAGTCCGTACGCGGTTTGTTGCCTGAGGCCCTCAAAGCCAAAGTGCCTGCCAAGCAAAATGCAGGTCAATGGCCGACGGCGACGCATGCGCGTCAGGTGCTGATGCTGGCGGGCTGCGTGCAGCCGGCGATGATGCCAAACGTGAATACGGCGACGGCCCGCGTGCTGGACGCCGTTGGGGTTCAAACGGTGGTTGCCCCCGCCGCTGGCTGCTGTGGTGCGGTGAAGTTTCACCTCAATGATCACGACGGTGGCAAAGCGCACATGCGCGCCAATATTGACGCTTGGTGGCCTTACGTTGCCCCGACCGACGGCCGTGCGCCTGTTGAGGCAATTGTCATGAACGCCTCCGGTTGTGGCGTGATGGTAAAAGACTACGGCCACGTTTTAGCTGACGATGCGGCGTACGCCGAGAAGGCTGCGCGCATCAGTGCCTTAACAAAAGATCTGAGCGAGTTGTTACCTGACTGGGTAGCGCCACTTCGCGTGAAGCTTGCAGAGAAAGCGAAAGCCGCTGGCGCCGGCGCGGCGGACATGCCGATGCTGGCCTATCACCCGCCGTGCACGCTTCAACATGGCCAGCAGTTGCGTGGGGGCGTTGAGCAGCACCTGTCGCAATTGGGCTTCTCGATTGCGGTGGCACAAAATGAATCGCACTTGTGCTGTGGTTCAGCAGGCACGTATTCGGTTTTGAATCCAGACCTGTCCAAGCAATTGCGTGACCGCAAGTTGGGCAATTTGTCTCAAATCGGCGCCGACACAATCGTCTCAGCCAACGTGGGTTGCATCAGCCATTTGCAGAGCGGCACCGAGGTGCCTGTCAAGCACTGGGTTGAGGTTTTGGATGCGGCGTTGACGGCGTAGGCTTTGCCACAGCCGCCATCAGTGCGGCCGCCATGATGCAGAGCGCGCCAAAGCCGATGTGAGGTGCGAACACAGCAGCCCCCATAACCACCGACGAGACGCTGGCGAATACCACCTCGCTCAACATGATGATTGAGGTCGCTGCGCTGGTCAGGCGCGCTGCGCCAAACTGGAGTGCCACGTTGGCCGCGATGATCGCCATTGATAACCCCAACGCAATGGGGACCCATTGGAAGTTCGCCGGGTTGGGGCTGGGCAATATGCCGGCGCCAAACCCGACGGCTGCAACGATGCCGTTTAAGAGCACCCCGCCAAAGAACATGGCGAGTACGCGTGAACCGCTGGGGTAGTTGTGGCCGCGCCGGAGTAACACATTGTTAAGCGCAAACATGAAGCCCGCCATGAGCGCCAAAACATCGGCGAAATCTTGTGGCATTGGCCAACCGGTACCGGGCTCCCAAAGCACAAGCCACAGGCCAACGAACGCGATGATCAAGCGCACGAAGGCAGCGGCAGTCGGCTTCTCTTTTAGCAGCCACCACGCCAGCAAGACCGCCCAAGCGGGCATGGTGTAAAACAGCAAAATGACGCGAATCACATCACCCGTTGTGACCGACCATGTGAAGCCGACATTGGTCGCGCCGGCCGCCATGGCAAGCGCCCAGAGCGCGGGACTGCTTAACACCACGCGCCAATGTTTTCGGTACCAAATGCCTGATACCAATAGGGCTGGTGTGAAGACGAGTAAGGTGCTCCAAAGGGGGTGAAACCCCGCCGCTTGAAGTTGCCGCAGCGGCCACCAAGACAGGCCCCACACCATGGCGTTGATGAGCAGGCCGATGACGGCCCAGCGTTTTTCAGCAGTGGTCATGGCTTATCCGTGTGAAGGGTCGTCACGCGCTTGGCGCAACAGCACAGCCAATTCTTGCGGGTGTTCGCGCAGGTTGCGCAGGTGCCAGCGTTGGATGATGTACATCACGCTTGCGATGCAGAGACCAAAAGCGCCGATGGCGACAAAGGCAGAAACGCCGGCGCCGGTGGCGGCGCTGTAAATCAGACCGAGGACCAAAATACAGGCCTGTTCGTTGAAGTTTTGTACCGCAATCGAGCGACCCGCTCCCATTAGGCTGTGTCCACGGTGTTGCAGCAGGGCATTCATGGGGACAACCAAAAAGCCACCCAGCGCGCCGAGCATGATGAGGAATGGGACGGCAACCCACAGGCTCGTGATGTAGTTGAGTAACAAAATCAACAGCCCCATACCAACGCCCAGAGGCATGACTTTGCAGGCTTGGTCGAGTCGCACACGCGTGGAGGCCACAATCGCGCCGATTGCGGTGCCAATGGCGACGACGCCCACCAATTTGGCGGCCTCGGTCGTGGTGTAACTGAGGGCCACAGCCGCCCAGGCCAAAACGATGTAACGCAGGTTGCCACTCACCCCCCAGAACAGGGTGGTGGTGGCGAGTGAAATTTGTCCTAAGCGATCGCGCCAAAGGCGGCGGTTGCAGTCGTAAAAGTCAGGCAACAAACTCAGCGGGTTTTTTGGCATCGGTCGCGGTGCGACATCGGTGCGAGGAATGCGCGTATTGAACCAAGCGGCCAATGCATACACCAGCACCATGCTGGCCAGTGCCGATTGCTCGATGGTGTTGATGCCCAGTGACAGACCGGGGATATCGATGCCCTGCAACAACGGGCCCACACGGGGTCCCACCAACACGCCACCCAGGACAACGCCCAAGATAATGGAGGTGATGGTGAGGCCTTCAATCCAACCGTTGGCTTTGACGAGTTGCGATGGGGGTAACAATTCCGTGAGGATGCCGTACTTAGCGGGCGAGTAGGCGGCAGCCCCAAGACCCACCACGCCATAGGCCAATAAGGGGTGGCTACCCCACAGCATCAACATGCAACCCACCACTTTGATGCTGTTACTGAAGAACATGACTTGCCCTTTTGGGCGCGCATCAGCGAAGGCACCCACCACAGGCGCCAACAGCACATAAAACAAGGCGAACATCGGCACCAGGGCCGCAGCCTGCCAGTCGGGCGCTTGCGTGGTGCGAAGCAAAGCCACCGCGATAACGAACAACGCGTTGTCAGCAAGCGAGCTAAAGAACTGCGCTGCCATGATGGTGTAGAAGCCGCGCTTCATATTTTTTAGTTTGTTGGGGCGTGGCTAACAGGGATGCAAACTGACACAATGGTGAGGCACTTTGCCTGCGAAGGTTATAGCATGGGCGCTGTCTGCCAGCCGTCGCCTAATCGGTACAACCCGACTTATTTTGATTAGTATCTAAGCCATGCCGCGCCCCATTCTCGCTACGATCCACGCCGACGCTTTGCGTCACAACTTAAACCGGGTTCGCAGTCAAACGCCCAATGCGCGGGTGTGGGCTGTCGTAAAAGCGGACGCCTATGGCCACGGTATCGAGAACGCATTTGAGGCTTTGCGCGCCGCCGATGGTTTTGCCCTGCTCGATATTGCGGAGGCGCAGCGGTTGCGGGCACTGGGTTGGCGGGGGCCGATTCTGCTGCTCGAAGGGGTCTTCGAACTGCGTGATTTGGAGTGGTGCTCCCGTTTGGACTTGTGGCACACCGTGCATTGTGACGAGCAGATCGACTGGCTGGCGACGCACAAGACCCAAGTGCCGCACCGGGTGTTCTTGAAGCTGAACTCGGGGATGAATCGGCTCGGCTTTAAGCCAGATGCATACCGCAGCGCTTGGACCCGCCTGAACGCGCTGACACAGGTCGATGAGATATCGCTCATGACCCACTTCAGTGATGCCGATGGCCCACGGGGTATTGCCCATCAGATGGCCGTTTTTGAAACCGCCACCACAGGTTTGGCGGGCGCCCGGACGGTGGCTAACAGTGCGGCGGCGTTGCGTCATGCGCCCGATCAAAGCGGTGTTGCCGCTGATTGGGTGCGCGCTGGTATTGCGTTGTATGGCAGTGCACCGGATTACCCCAACGGTGATTCGGCGCAATGGGACTTGCAACCCACCATGACCCTCTCAAGCCAGCTGCTTGCATTGCAACATTTGGCACCGGGCGATACCGTCGGGTATGGGTCAACTTTTGTTGCGCCTGAGGCCATGGCGATTGGTGTGGTGGCGTGTGGTTACGCCGATGGTTACCCGCGCCACGCACCGGGCGCACGGGATGTCGGCGCACCTGTTTTGGTGGATGGCGTACGCACGCGGGTTGTGGGTCGCGTCAGCATGGACATGTTGACGGTTGATTTGCGTCCTGTCTTGGCGGCGAAAGGCGTGCTCCCACTACCGGGCGCCGAGGTTGTTTTATGGGGAAAGAGCGCGTCTGGTACGGTCTTGCCCGTGGATGAGGTGGCGCATGCCAGCGGCACCATCGCGTACGAATTGCTTTGCGCTTTGGCGCCTCGCGTGCCTGTCCAATTGGACGCCAGTCAGGATTCAATCTAATGTCGATGTCCCCTTTGAAGTTCTTATCTTTGGCTTGGTTCACGCCCGTGATGGGTTTGGCGGGCTTGTCGTTGGCGTGGGCGCGCGCGGCCTCTCTGATGGGTTCTGCCGCGGAGGTGTTATCGGCGGCCTTGGCTGTGCTGGCCTTCGCCGTTTTTCTGGTGCTCATGGTTTTGCAATTGCGACGTGCGGTGCAGTTTCCACAGGCGGTTGCTGAAGACTTAAATCACCCCGTACGCCATGCCTTTGTCGCAACGATTCCCGTTGGCTTGCTGTTACTCATCGCCTGCGGCGTCCGATGGTTTGGGCCTCAATCGTGGCTCTCCATACTTTGGTTTGGGGTGGCATCGGCGCAGTTGTGGGTCACGTGGTGGGTGTTATCCAAATGGTTGAAACCGGGCGCCAGCGACGCGAATGGCGTCACAACGCCCATGTGGGCCGGTATCACCCCCGTGCTGTTTGTGCCGGTGGTGGGTAACGTTGTCGCGCCGCTCGCAGGCATTGCATTGGGGCACACCGCTTGGTCGGTGATGCAGGCCAGCATCGGCTTGTTCTTTTGGCCTTTGGTGCTGTTGCTCGTGTTGGCACGCCGCGCTGCGCACAGCGTATTGCCAGACCGGCTGCTGCCCACTTGGTTTATTTCAGTGGCGCCACCGTCTGTTTTGGGTGTGGTGGCCCATCAGCTTCAAGCGCCCGTATGGGTGATGCAGATGGCATGGGCGATGGCGTTTTTCTCGTTGCTCTGGGTTGCGCCGGTGTTGGTGCGGGCGTGGCGTGCCGGTTTCCACATGGGCTTTTGGGCTTTGTCATTTCCGCTGGCGGCGTTGGCGAGTCTGACCCTGGCGCTCGGGGATCGCATGGCGGCACCCGAATTGGTTGATCCCAGCTTTTTGATACAGCGTTTATCGGTGCCGGTTTTAGCCATGGTGAGCGGGGTCATTTTCATGTTGTGTCTCATGACCCTGCGCGGTATCCGCAATGGCACGTTGTTGGTTGCAGAGCCGGTACCTGTGCCCGTCAAACCGGCGTAACAGACCCTCAGGGTTGCCAAACGTCGCGCAGGGCGGCGTGTGCCGCCTGAATAGCGGGCTCATCTGCTCGCGACTTGAGATAGATAAAGCTCAGCTCGCAGTCAAGGCTCACGGCATCAGCAATCACCAACCCGCTCGCCTGGGCCTCGTGGATGGCGATTGATTCACGCGCCAGCGACAAGCCCACGCCTGATCGAACGAGGTCAACCATGGACGACTCTTGGTCGACCAGTGCGGCACGCTCAAGCTGCAAGCCGAGCGGTTGGGTGATGCTGTTGAGCAATCGGTGGTGTGCCGATTCGGGTGGCGTGATGATCCACGGCAGGCGCGCCAAGCCGGCCCAGTCTTGTCCGATGACGCGGGGGCCCCAACCCGCTGGGGCGAGCACACGGTAGCGGAATCGGCTCAGCGTTTCACAATGCCACCGTGGTTCTTTTGCGCTTCCGTCGATGGCGTTGGGGTCGCCTAAAAAGTAAGCGACATCCAGCTCACCATTGGATAACAGCGTGCGAACCTGGCCACTGATGCCATGGCGCATCACGGTTTGTACCTTCGGTGCACGGCTGACAAGGGCTTTTAAAAAGGCACCCAAGCGCGTGAATTCGGGGTCCAAAATGGTGCCAATGGCCAGCTGACCCCGCAGCTCGGTGTGCAAGCGTTGCGCGTGTTGGGTGAAGGCCGCCATGGCGGCGACCACCCGCTCTGCCCACGGTAACATCGCGACGCCATCGGCGCTCAGTCGCATGCCCTGTGGTTCGCGCTCGAACAGTGTCATGCCCAACTCCGTCTGCAATTGTTTAATTTGCAGGCTCACGGCGGGTTGACTCAAGTGGACTTGTTCGCCCGCACGAGACAGGCTTCCCGTTCGAGCGACGGCGATGAAGATGCGCAGGCGTTGGATGTCCATGCCCAATGATATTTGAAATTCTGATATCAGACTTCTGATTTTTCAACTGGGCATCACGCAATGACAGACGTAAAATTATTTCAAAGCCCGCAGACAGCGGTTTCTCAGACATCCAACACCAACTTTAGCCATGAGCGATTCAAATATCACCACCATCCCTCACGTCATCAACGGCATGGCCACAACCGGCACCTCCACTCGGCGCCAGAATGTGACCAATCCAGCAACCGGCGCCGTGACGGGCTCAGTTTGCTTAGCCAACAGTGCAGACGTGGATGCGGCCGTCGCAGCGGCCAAAGCCGCTTTCCCCGCGTGGTCCAACACGCCGCCCTTGCGTCGCGCACGGGTGATGTTTAAATTTTTGGAGCTCTTGAATCAACGCCGCGATGATTTGGCCCGCATCATCACCGCCGAGCACGGCAAGGTGTTCACCGATGCCCAAGGTGAGGTGACGCGCGGTATCGACATTGTTGAGTTCGCTTGTGGCATTCCCCAGTTGCTGAAAGGTGATTACACCGAGCAGGTCTCCACCGGTATCGACAACTGGACCATGCGCCAAAGTTTGGGCGTTGTGGCGGGCATTACGCCGTTTAACTTCCCTGTGATGGTGCCCATGTGGATGTACCCCGTGGCGATCGCTTGTGGCAACACCTTTGTGTTGAAGCCCAGCCCGCTCGATCCCGGCGCCAGCCTGTTGATGGCCGAGTTGTTGCGCGAAGCCGGCTTGCCGGATGGCGTATTCAACGTGGTGCAAGGCGACAAAGAGTCGGTTGATGCCCTGATGGTGCACCCTGACGTGCAAGCCCTGAGCTTCGTGGGCTCAACCCCGATTGCCAACATCATCTACGAAACCGGCGCGCATCACGGTAAGCGTGTGCAAGCGCTGGGTGGCGCAAAAAATCACATGGTGGTGATGCCAGATGCCGATATTGATCAAGTCGTTGATGCGCTCATGGGTGCGGCTTACGGTTCGGCAGGCGAGCGCTGCATGGCGATTTCTGTGGCGGTGTTTGTTGGCGATGTGGCTGACCGCGTGTTGCCAAAATTGGTCGAGCGTGCGCGTGAATTGAAAATCAAAAACGGTGTTGAGTTGGATGCCGAAATGGGTCCGATCGTGACCGAAGCGGCCAAACAGCGCATCACCAATTACATTGACATCGGTGTGGCCGAGGGTGCCAACCTGTTGGTGGACGGCCGCGGCTTCAAAGGCGCGGATGCCGGTGCCGGTTGCGACAACGGTTTCTGGTTGGGTGCGACGCTGTTCGACAACGTGACAACCGACATGCGCATCTACAAGGAAGAAATCTTCGGCCCTGTATTGGCCTGTGTTCGTGTGCCTGATTTCGCAGAGGCGGTGCAGATCATCAACGATCACGAGTTTGGCAACGGCGTGGCCTGTTTCACCAGCGACGGCAATGTGGCCCGAGAGTTTGCGCGCCAGATCCAGGTGGGTATGGTGGGCATCAACGTGCCGATTCCGGTTCCGATGGCGTGGCATGGTTTTGGTGGTTGGAAGCGCAGCTTGTTTGGCGACATGCACGCTTACGGTGAGGAGGGTGTGCGCTTTTACACCAAACAGAAATCCGTCATGCAGCGTTGGCCAGCAAGCATCGGCAAGGGAGCCGAGTTTGTCATGCCGACCTCAAAATAAGCCGCGTGAATCATCCCAACCCTGTCGCTGATGCAGACGATTGGATAACCGTCGCGCGCTATGCCGACCCCACTCAGGCCATGGTGGTACAGGGTTGCTTACAAGCGGCGGGCGTGCCGGTGGCGGTAGCGGATGTCCACACCTTGCAAATGCATGCGTTGTTAGCAGGCGCCATCCCTGCTCGCGTTCAAGTGCCCAGCCGTTGGGAGCCCCAGGCACTGGCGGTGCTGGCCGCGTTTGAGCGCGGTGATTTTGCGCTGTCAGACGCGGAGATTCTGCAGGCAACACAACCGAATGAACCCAAGGAATCAGGTGATGACAACACCGTTTGATACAGCCGTAGAAGCGGCGGATGTTTTTGATTACGTCATCGTCGGGGCGGGTACGGCGGGTTGCCTCTTAGCCAATCGCCTGAGCGCAGACCCGAGCAAGCGCGTGTTGTTGATTGAGGCCGGCAAACCCGACAACTATCATTGGATCCACATCCCCGTCGGTTATCTGTATTGCATTGGGAACCCTCGGACGGATTGGTTGTATGAGACCGAGCCCACGCCCGGCCTGAATGGGCGTCGCTTGCGTTACCCCCGCGGCAAAACCTTGGGCGGTTGCTCAAGCATCAACGGCATGATTTACATGCGTGGGCAAGCCCGAGACTACGACCAATGGGCGACTCTAACGGGTGATGCCGATTGGGGCTGGTCAAATGCCTTGCCTGATTTTTTGGCGCACGAATCGCACCACAGCCAAGACCACGCATCTGGTGAAAAGAACCCGTGGCATCGCGGCGGGGGCGAGTGGCGCGTCGAGCGGCAGCGGTTGCGTTGGGATGTGCTGGATGCGTTCGCTCTCGCGGCGCAACAAAAAGGCATTCCAGCGACGCCCGATTTCAACCGCGGTGACAACGCCGGTGTTGCCTACTTTGAGGTCAACCAGCGTAAAGGCTGGCGGTGGAACGCATCAAAGGCATTTTTAAATCCCGTTAAGCGGCGGCCCAACTTGGTCATCCGTACAGAAACCCAAGTCGAAAAGCTGGCGCTAGAAAAAACGCCACAAGGGCTGTGGCGCTGTGCGGGCGCGTGGGTGGTTGATCAGCGCGCGGGTCGGCGCTATGCGGTGGCGGCGAAGTCATCTTTGATTCTGAGTGCCGGCAGCATTGGTTCCGTGCAGTTGCTGGAATGTTCGGGCATTGGTGACCCTGCGGTGCTCCACAAGGCCGGTGTGACGCCCGTTGTGAATCTCCCTGGGGTCGGCGCTAACTTGCAAGACCACTTGCAAATTAGAGCGGTGTTTTCGGTCAAGGGCGTCAAGACGCTCAACACCATGGCGAATAGTTTGTGGGGTAAGGCCATGATCGGCTTGGAGTATGCGTTGAAGCGCTCAGGCCCGATGAGCATGGCTCCCAGTCAATTGGGTGCGTTCGTTAAGTCTGACCCAAGCCAGCCGCATGCCAACCTCGAATATCACGTACAGCCGCTGAGCCTGGATGCGTTTGGCGAACCGTTGCATCGTTTCAACGCCTTCACCGCGAGTGTGTGCAACCTCAATCCGACCAGTCGCGGGACCGTTCATATCAAGAGCCCCGATGCCACACAGGCGCCAGCGATTGCCCCTAACTATTTGAGCACCGAGACAGACCGGAAAATTGCGGCTGACTCATTGCGTTTAACCCGTGACATTGTTTCGCAAACTGCGTTGGAAAATTTTCAACCAACTGAGGTTAAACCTGGCGTCCAGTATCAAACAGATGACGACTTGGCGAGACTTGCCGGCGATATTGCAACCACGATTTTTCATCCGGTTGGCACCACAAAGATGGGGCGCGATGACGACCCTCTGGCAGTGGTCGACCCGCACTTGCGGGTGCGCGATGGCGCTGGCGGCGTGGTGCTCGGGTTGCGTGTGGTGGATGCGGGGGTGATGCCAACAATCACGAGTGGAAACACCAACAGCCCCACGCTCATGATTGCAGAGAAAGCAGCTCGCTGGATTTTAAGCAACACATAAGTATTAAAATTAGGTTAATGCCTCGGCCCTTTGGTCGATTTATGAGGGAAAGTCCCCATGCGCTGAAAGGTGATCCCTTGGTACATTGTTCCTACGCGTGAATCCACACGGTGATCTGTGTGTTTTTACTAGAGCGAGGGTCGAGGAGACAATTCGAACCATAAGTCCAAAGAGACAAAAACGCACCGGCTTTTGCCGGTGCTTTTTTTTGCTTCTCCCCTTTTTAAAAAGCATGGAACTCATCACCGTTACCGTTGCCTCGTTTCTTGCAGGCTTTGTTGACGCCATCGTTGGCGGCGGCGGCCTGATTTTGGTTCCAGCGATGTTTGCCGTGTTCCCAACGGCACACCCGGCGACCTTGTTCGGTGTCAATAAGAGCGCCTCCATGTGGGGTACCGCTGCGGCTGCCTGGCAGTATGCCCACCGCGTGAGGATGCCGTGGCGAAGCCTCCTTCCTGCACTGTTATTGGCGGTGATGGGGTCGTTCTTGGGCGCGTGGGCGGTGACGCAAGTCTCACCCGATGGCTTTCGCAAGGCATTGCCCTTTGTGTTGCTCGCCGTGTTCGTTTACACCCTTGCAAAAAAGGACATGGGTCGTGACCATGCGCCCCGCTTATCCGCCCGGCAAGAGCGCGTGGTCATGGGGTTATTGGGCTTTGTGATCGGTGGCTACGATGGTTTTTTTGGCCCCGGTACAGGCAGCTTTTTTATCTTTGCGATGGTTCGCTTTTTGGGCTTTGATTTTTTGCACGCGAGTGCGAGCGCCAAACTCTTGAATCTCGCATCCAACATGGCTGCGCTGGTGCTGTTCATCGCCACCGGTCACATTTGGTGGCATTTGGTGATCTTCATCGCGATCGCCAACGTTGCCGGTAGCCTGATCGGTACACGCTTGGCGTTACGGCACGGTTCTGGTTTTGTTCGCATCGCCTTCATGCTGGTGGTGGCCGCCCTGATTGCGAAGACCGCCTGGGATGCCTATGTGAGCGGCTGAGGACCGCCGATTTATTCGAGTGTCGTTGGATCCGGTGTTCGGATGAGGGGCACATCGACCTTCAGACGCGGTTTGCCTATCGGGGCGGTTGCGAGTCCTTTTTGAACCGCGGCAATGTCCTCTTCACTCGGATAAAGCCCAAGCAGCATGTAGTCGAAAACACGCCGTGCAATGGGTGCCGCGTGCGCGCTACCGAAGCCCGCATTTTCAACAATGATGGCCAATGCAACCTCAGGCGCAGCGGCGGGCGCAAAGGCGATGTACAACGAGTGGTCGCGCTCGAATTCGGCGAGTTTCTTCGCGTCATATTTTTCGTTTTGGCCAATGGTCACCGCCTGTGCCGTTCCTGTTTTACCGGCGCTCAAATAAGGCGCACCCACAAACGACAGCCGCGACGTGCCGTCTTGTGTGACCCCCACCATGGCCTCTATGACGGTTTCAAGGTTCTTTTTGTTTAGGCCCAGATCGCGGGGGGTGGTTTGGGCGACCGTACGCGTTTCACTGCTGCGAGACTCCCGTATCGCACGCATCAAATGGGGCGGGTATTGAATCCCGCGGTTGGCCAGTGTTGCGGTTGCGGTTGCCAATTGCAGCATGGTGAATGCGTTGTAGCCTTGCCCAATACCGAGTGAGATGGTTTCACCCGCGTACCAACGCTGTTGGTCGGCACGTTTGTAGGCATTGCGCTTCCAGTCTTGGCTGGGAAGTATGCCAGTTTGCTCGCCCAACATATCAATACCAGTCAATTGCCCAAAACTGAAGGGCGCCATGAAGTCATGGATGGCGTCGACGCCAAGGTCATTCGCCAACGCGTAATAGTAGGTGTTGCTGGACTTGACGATACTGGTTCGCAGGTCGACGTTGCCGAGCCCTTCGTCGCCGTGGCTGCGGAATTTGTTATCGCCAAAAATCCAGTAGCCAGGGTCATAGGTGGTGGCTTGGGGCGTTCGCTTGCCAAGCTCAAGGGCGGCAAGGCCCATAAACGGCTTGTAGGTTGAGCCGGGTGGGTAACGACCTCGGATGGCACGGTTCAGCAGGGGCTTGTCCGGTGAGTCTGCCAGGGCACGCCAGCTCTCAACATCGATGCCTTCAACAAATAAGTTGGGATCGAATGTCGGCGAACTGACGAATGCCAGGACTTCCCCGCTTCGAGGGTCAATGGCCACCAGGGCGCCTCGGCGGCTCCCATAAAGCTGCTCCACCATTTGTTGCAGTTTGGCGTCGATGGTCAGCTCGACGGTGCGCCCAGGGCGTGCGGGGCGACTGTCCAAAATACGCACAGCGCGGCCACCGGCGGAGGTCTCGATGCGTTCGATCCCCGTCTCTCCGTGGAGCTCTTTCTCGTAGAACTGTTCGATACCCAGCTTGCCAATGTAGTCCGTGCCACGGTAGTTGGCGCGGTCCTCGTCTGACCACTCCTCTATGCTGTCTTGCTCGCGCTGGTTGATACGCCCGATGTAGCCAATCAAGTGGCTGGCTGTGGCCCCAAAGGGGTAGTTGCGAAAAAATCGTGCGCGAATTTCAACGCCCGGAAAGCGCCAACGCTGTGCCGCAAACCGGGCCACCTCCTCGTCGGTCAAGAGCGTCCGGATTGGGATCGCCTCGAAGGCCTTGGTCTCGGTTAACAGTTTCGCAAATCGCCGTCGATCACGCTTGCTAATGCTGACGATTGCCTCGAGCTCATCGAGCAGTTCGTCCAAGTTAGCGACCTTTGAAGGCGTGACCTCAAGCGTGTAGGCAGAGTAATTTGAAGCGAGGATTTCGCCGTTGCGATCCTCCACTTCACCGCGCATCGGTACAACGGGAACAACGGCGGTGCGGTTGCGTTCGGCTTGCTCGTTGAGGGTTTCATACTGCACGACCTGCAAATAGTAGGCGCGTGTCCAAATGAGCACGAAGGCGATGATGACAGCGACGGTCGCCACCAGTGCCCGCAGTCGAAATTGCCGCAGATCCGCTTCAACGTTGCGCAACTCTTTCATGGGCTGTGCATCAGAGAGGACGGTTTTCGTCGGGGTTGTGGGCCCGCCGCTGTGGCGCCAAGAGTATCACTGTTACAACCGGCCACAATGTCGCCTCAAGTGCGGGTGCGATGAGGGCAGGCCAACCCGGTAGGCCGTCACCAACGACCCAACGCACAGCCCACTGGAGCAGGTGTGCAGTGAGCAGTAAGGGGATCAACTGCAGTGCCTGGCCATCCACAGGGAACCAGCGCAGGCGACGGTGCATCGATATGGCGAAATAGGACAGCACGCTGTAAGCGAGGGCATGTTGGCCCAACAACGCGCTGGCATGCACATCCATCAGCAGGCCAAAAAAGAAAGCCCAGCCGATACTGACCCGTCGCGGTTGGTGAACGTTCCAGAAAACCAAGACCAGTGCCAAAAGATCAGGCAGCCAAACGCCTGACGGCCCCAGTAAGTCGCTGAGGAACATGTTGAGTAAAAGCATCGCAACCAGTGACGATGCCATGAACAGGGGTGACACCGGTAGCAAAAGTGGCTGGCCGCGACGCATCATGGCTTGCCTCCGCTATCGGTTTCTGCCGCTGTCGGTGCGGCAGGTTGACTCGGAATGATCACCAGCACCTCGCGGGTGATGGCAACGCGCGCGCTTGGCGTGCAATAGAGGGTGCTGTAGTTCGCATCAAGCGTATCGGGCAGCTCGTTGACGGTTGCCACTTGGAGCCCCGGCGGGTAGACACCATCGATGCCACTTGTGAGCAACACGTCATTGGCTTTGACATCGGCGTTGGCATTGACATACCGCATCTCAAGCAACGGCGGACCGCTCTTTTGCGCACCGAACAAAACCGCACGGGTACCGGTACGGGCATTCATGACCGGTGTGGCATGGTTGGGGTCGGTGATCAAGGTCACTTCGCTGCTGAACGGATAAACCGTGGTGACTTGCCCAAACACGCCTTGGGTGTCAATCACGGCAGCACCCGCTAAAACGCCGTCAACGCTGCCTTTGTCAATCACCACGCGAGCAGCATAGGTGTCGGGTGTCTCAGCAACAACGCGTGCAGCGATGCTGTGGTTGCTTTGTATGGCGCGCAGTTCCAGTAATGCCTCGAGGCGCTGGTTTTCGATGGTGAGGTACTGCGTCCGCTGCGCTTGTAACGACGACTCAAGCAGTGCCCTTTCGAGGCGCTGGTTTTCGGTGATCGCGTCGCCGTGTTGCTGCAGGAAGTCTGCCATGCCGGCAGCCCACACCATGGGTTGTCGCAGCGCAAACTGCACTGGGTATAGCGCAGTGGCCAGTGCGGCCCGGATGGACTCGCCGACGCCGGCATGCCTGTCAATGCCCATGAGCCCGAAAGAGAGTCCCGCGCAAATGGTCAGCTTAACGAACGCCGTCACGCCCTGTTTAAAGAGAGCCGGCGGTGAGCGGTCTAGCACGGGGTGATGGGCAGCAAGTTTGAGGTGTGCCGCCGGTTATTCGTGCGAGAAGATGGTGCCCAGGCTGTCCATGCGGTCAAGTGCCATGCCGCATCCGCGAACCACACACGTGAGGGGGTCTTCGGCGACCAGCACAGGCAGGCCGGTCTCTTCAGAGAGGAGGCGATCAAGGTCATGCAACAGCGCACCACCACCGGTGAGCATCATGCCGCGCTCTGCAATGTCGGCCCCCAGCTCAGGTGGGGTTTGCTCGAGCGCCGTTTTGACGGCTGACACGATGTTGTTGAGGGGCTCCGTGAGCGACTCAAGAATTTCATTGGAGGAAATCACGAACGAGCGTGGTACACCCTCTGACAGGTTGCGACCTTTGACTTCCATTTCCTTCACATCGCCGCCGGGGAAGGCAGAGCCGATGGTCTTTTTGATGGCCTCAGCCGTTGGCTCACCAATCAACATACCGTAGTTGCGGCGGATGTAGCTGATGATGGCCTCATCGAAACGATCGCCGCCGACGCGCACGCTGCCTTTGTAGACCATGCCGCCCAGAGAAATGATGCCCACTTCCGTGGTGCCACCGCCGATGTCGATGACCATTGAGCCAGACGCCTCGGAGACGGGAAGACCGGCGCCGATCGCCGCGGCCATGGGCTCTTCGATCAGATAAACCTCGGACGCGCCCGCGCCGAGCGCTGACTCGCGGATCGCACGGCGTTCCACTTGGGTCGAGCCACATGGAACACAAATGATGATGCGCGGGCTCGGGCGAAAGATGGAGCGTGGGTGCGCCATCTTGATGAATTGCTTGAGCATTTGCTCTGTCACGGTGAAGTCAGCGATCACGCCGTCCTTCATGGGGCGAATCGCCTCAATGTTGCCAGGCACTTTACCCAACATTGACTTGGCCTCATGCCCAACGGCTTGTAGCGTTTTTTTACCTTGTGGGCCGCCCTCGTGGCGAATGGCAACAACTGACGGCTCATCAAGGATGATGCCTTTGTCGCGCATGTAAATCAGGGTGTTTGCCGTGCCCAAATCGATGGCAAGATCGGAGGAGAATTGGCGGCGGAAAGCTTCAAACATTTATGGTGTCCTAGCGTTTCGGTGGCCAGACATACGATTGACCCAAGGGTCAGGCCGCACCAGCCGTCGAAGCGGGAAAGTGGTTTTTATTCGTGCAAATGGCCGCGTAAACCGTGACAAAAGGCGACGAAATCTAAAGATTGGATAATACCCTATCCTTTCATTCGTAACAGAGAGGGTGTATGGGCTTTTTGCCCGTTGCCACCACCTTTGTTGCGCATTACGAAAATTGATTCAATGGCACTAAATTCTGATGACATGCGGCGTTTGGCCGCTCTGGCGCGACTGGAACTCACGCCGGAGGCGGAAGGCCCGCTTTTGACCCAAATTAACGGGTTTTTTACGCTGGTCGACCAAATGAACGCGGTTGACACGGCCGGGGTCGAGCCTCTCGCACATCCCGCTGACGCGATGGGCGAGGCCGTTACCCTGCGTTTGCGCGATGACATTGCCAGCGAGCCAGCGTCAGAGGCCACCCGCGACAACGCCCAGCGCAGCGCGCCGGCGGTTGAGCGCGGCTTGTTTTTAGTTCCCAAAGTGATTGAGTGAAGGCCCCCGACATGTCCGTGATTCATGAGTGGAGCGTGGCCGAGTTGTCGCGCCAATTGAAAGCCAAGGCGGTGTCCAGCGTGGAGGTCGTTCAGCATTTGCTATCGCGGGCGCAAACGCACGCCGCTTTGGGCAGTTTTTTGCATCTCGATAGCGATGGCGCGTTGATGCAGGCCAAGGCCGCTGACGCCCAACGCAGCGCCGGCGAGTCTCGCCCACTATTGGGGGTTCCCATCGCGCACAAAGACGTTTTCGTCACGCGCGATATGCCCACAACGGCGGGCTCAAAGATGTTGGCGGGCTATCAAAGTCCTTTCACCGCAACAGTGGTCCAGCACCTGTCCGATGCGGGCGCTGTGAGCCTCGGTAAGTTGAATTGCGATGAATTTGCGATGGGCTCGGGAAACGAAAATTCCGCCTATGGGGCGGTGAGAAATCCTTGGGATACCCGTCGTGTACCCGGTGGTTCATCAGGTGGGTCGGCCGCAGCGGTTGCGGCGCGACTCGTCCCGGCTGCCACAGGGACCGACACGGGTGGGTCGATTCGCCAACCCGCTGCGTTTTGCGGCATCACGGGCATCAAGCCAACTTACGGGTTGTGTTCGCGTTACGGCATGGTGGCTTTTGCATCGAGCTTGGATCAGGCGGGACCCATGGCGCGGACTGCCGAGGACTGCGCGCTGTTGCTGTCGGCCATGGCTGGGCCTGATCTCGATCGCGACGCCACATCGCTCGATGTGCCCAAGCGCGACTTCACATTGACGCTTGACCAGCCACGCGTTGGCGCGACGGCGGATAAGCCCCTGAAAGGCTTGCGCGTTGGCCTGCCCAAAGAGTTCTTTGGCGCCGGCCTGTCTGCGGACGTGAATGCGGCAGTGCAAGCCGCGTTAAAGCAGCTGACCGAGTTGGGCGCCACGTTGGTCGACATCAGCTTGCCGCGCACGGCGTTATCCATCCCTGTCTATTACATCATTGCGCCAGCCGAGGCCTCCAGCAATCTGAGCCGTTTTGACGGGGTGCGTTACGGCCATCGCGCGGCGCACTACAGCGATTTGATTGACATGTACCAGAAGACCCGAACCGAGGGTTTCGGGGACGAGGTGAAGCGCCGTATCTTGATCGGCACCTATGTTTTGTCGCACGGTTACTACGATGCCTACTATTTACAAGCTCAAAAAATTCGGCGTTTGATTGCCAACGATTTCCAGGCGGCATTCCAACAGTGCGACGTGATTGCAGGTCCCGTGGCACCGACCGTTGCATGGCACTTGGGCGATAAGGCGAACGACCCGGTTGCCAATTACCTGGCGGATATCTTTACGCTGTCAACGAGCCTTGCGGGATTGCCAGGCATGAGCCTGCCAGCGGGCTTTGGTGAGGGCGGCATGCCCGTTGGGTTGCAGCTGGTTGGTAACTATCTGAAAGAGGATGAGCTGTTGCACACGGCGCATCAATTTCAACAGATCACAAGCTGGCACAACGCTGGTCCGAAGGAGTTCGTTTTATGAGCGCGCCGTCAAATCAAGCGGCTTTATTGGTGAATGGCTACGAGGTCGTGATTGGCTTTGAAACACACGCCCAGTTGTCAACGGCATCAAAGATTTTCAGTCGCTCTGCGGTTGCCTTTGGCGCCGCTCCTAACGTCCACACCAGCCCTGTTGACCTGGCGCTGCCGGGTGCGCTACCAGTCATGAACAAGGGCGCTGTGGAGCGTGCCATTCAGTTGGGGTTGGCGGTCAATGCCCACGTCGCGGAGCGCAGTATTTTTGCGCGGAAAAATTACTTTTATCCGGATCTGCCCAAGGGCTATCAGATCAGCCAATTCGAGATCCCCGTGGTTCAGGGCGGCGAGGTGAGTTTTTTCTTGGGCGACGAGAAAAAGACGGTTCGCCTGGTTCGCGCCCACCTCGAAGAGGACGCTGGAAAATCGTTGCACGAGGATTCAGCCCTTGGCGGTGGGGGCCAAAGCGGTATCGACTTAAACCGAGCCGGCACCCCTTTGTTGGAAATTGTGACCGAACCCGACATGCGGTCAACAGCCGAGGCGGTTGCCTACGCGAAAGAGCTGCACAAAATTGTGACGTGGATTGGCATCTGTGACGGCAACATGCAGGAGGGTAGCTTCCGTTGCGACGCCAACGTCTCTGTGCGCAAGCCGGGCGCGCCTTTGGGCACGCGTCGTGAGATTAAAAATTTGAATAGCTTCAAATTCATGCAACAGGCGATTGACTTTGAGATCCGCTGGCAGATTGAGCAAATTGAAGACGGCCACGCGATTCAACAGGCGACGGTTTTGTTTGACCCTGATACGGGCGAGACCCGTGCGATGCGAACCAAGGAAGACGCAGCGGACTACCGTTACTTCCCTGATCCTGACTTGCCGCCACTGGTCATCAGCCGTGAGTGGGTGGCGCGTGTCAGAAGCGAAATGGCGGAGTTACCCCGTGTGATGGCCGAACGCTTTGTGCGTGACTACGGATTGCCCGAATATGACGCAACCACGTTAACGCAATCGCAAGCAATGGCGGCTTACTTTGAGGCCACGGCAAAGGCATCGGGGCAAGCGAAGTTGGCCAGTAACTGGATCATGGGGGAAGTCGCTCGCCGCCTGAATGCAGATGACGCTGGCTTTGATGCGATACCGGTCAGCAGTGCACAGCTGGCGGCACTCATTGGCCGTATCGTTGACAACACGATTTCCAACAATGCAGCCAAACAGGTGTTCGACGCGCTGTGGCAGGGCGAGGCCGATGTTGATGCCATCATCGATGCCAAAGGCCTCAAGCAAATGAACGATACGGGTGCCCTAGAGGCGATTGTTGATGAGGTGTTGGCTGCCAATGCCGACAACATTGCGCAATATAAGGCGGGCAAGGACAAAGCCTTTAACGCCTTGGTCGGGCAGGTGATGAAGGCCAGTAAAGGTAAGGCCAACCCCGCTCAGGTGAACAGCGTGTTGAAGGCCAAGCTGGGTTAACCAATCACGCGTTGACGCCGTATCGCTCGCGATAGGCCGATACGCGCGCATGGTTCTCGGCAAAAGCGGGGTTGTCGGTTTGTTTGGATAAATAGCCGAGCAAGTCATCGAGTGTTGCAATCGCACAGACCTGCAACCCCACGCGCTCGCGCACGTACTGTACGGCGCTGTAGGGAACGTCTTTGAGGCTGCCATCGGGTTGCTGTTCGGTCGCCATTTCTTGTCGGTCCAGTGCGATAGCGACAGCGTGAGGCGTTGCGCCAGCGGCCTTGATCAGGGCGATCGACTCGCGTGCAGCGGTCCCCGCGCTCATGACGTCGTCAACAATCAGCACGCGGCCCTTCAGGGGAGCGCCGACCAACGAGCCGCCCTCGCCGTGATCTTTGGCCTCTTTGCGGTTGTATGCGAATGGCACATTTTTGCCGTTTCTTGCCAGCTCCATCGCAACAGCAGCGCCCAAGGGAATGCCTTTGTATGCGGGGCCAAAAATCATGTCAAACTCAATGCCACTGCTTAGTATTCGGTGTGCATAAAATTGAGCCAAGCGAGCCAGCTTGGCGCCATCGTCAAATAAGCCGGCGTTGAAGAAGTAGGGGCTCAACCGCCCCGCTTTTGTTTTGAATTCACCCAAGCGCAGGACACCTGCCTCAACTGAGAATGCAACGAATGATTGCGCCAAGTCACCATCAATGGCGGGTGTTGTTTGTTGTATCGAAACCATGACTCAATCCTTGTTCAAACTGACCAGCCTCAACCTCAATGGCATTCGCTCCGCCAGCAGGAAAGGCCTTGAAGCGTGGGTGGCAAACAGTGCCCCTGATTGTATGTGCGTGCAAGAGCTCAAGGCACAAGAGGCGGATATGGCGGGGTCGCTGGATGTGATTGCCGCCTTGCCCGGCTACTTCCATACGGCCCAGAAGAAGGGCTATTCAGGTGTTGGGATTTATACCAAGCGCACGCCGAGTGATGTGCGGGTGGGTTTTGGTAATGATGAGTTTGATGCCGAGGGCCGGTATGTCGAGTTGCGATTCGATACCCCGCAACGCAAGTTCAGCGTCATCAGCAGCTACTTCCCCAGCGGGTCTTCGGGGGATGAGCGCCAAAGCGCCAAGTTCCGCTTTTTGGATGCCATTACCCCCCACTTGGCTGACTTGGCGCAAACGCGTGAGTATGTGCTCTGTGGCGACCTCAATATTGCGCACCAGAATATCGACCTAAAAAACTGGAAGAGTAACCAGAAAAACAGCGGCTTTACACCTGAGGAGCGCGCCTGGATGACCGCTTTTCTGAGCAGCGGAATGGTGGATGTGTATCGCCATCTCCACCCCACAGAGACCGATGCCGCGTACACCTGGTGGAGTAACCGTGGCCAAGCCTGGGCCAAAAACGTTGGCTGGCGTTTGGACTATCACTTGGCGACGCCGGCGTTCGCTGCCTCAGCTCGCACATGTGAGGTGTTCAAGGCGGAGCGCTTCTCGGATCACGCGCCCTTGACCATCAACTATGCCTACGACCTCTGAGTCTGCTGATGTCATCGATAGAGCGCTGGCGCTTGGGGCGGCCTCGACGAATGCGTTCGAGCTTACGCCAGAGCCCTCGCGTATCAAGCGCTGGCTGATTGCTGCGCTCGTTTGCCACCTGTTGGTGGGTGGGTTGTTGGTGATTTGGCGCCCAGTGTGGTTTGTGCAATCGGGCACGACCGCCGGTGTAGCCGATGACAGGATCGAGGTCGAATTTGTCGAAGCGGCGCGCTTGGACCCACCCAAGGAAGCCCCGCCGGTGCCCGTACCCGCCCCAGCCCCAGCGCCAGCGCCAATCCCACCGCCAAGGCCAACGAAGCCGGTACCTGCACCCGTCCCTGAGGTGCCAGCACCCGTCGATGTGGTGGTGCAGAGCAAGCCTGTGGCAACGCCCCCTGCCGTCAGTGCGCCGGTGCCACCGCCCGCTGATGTGGCCCCGCAAAGCCCTTCGCCCCCTGCGGTTGCGGCTGATGCTGAGGCAACGGCGGCTGAGGCTCAGGTTGCAATTGCGCAGCCGATCCGGGCGCCGGTTGCCCGAGCCCCCGAGCGTTCAGAACCACCCGCCCTGATTGAGCGCAGCCGTGTTGCGCCGATTTATCCGCGCGCCAGTCGCCGAGCGGGCGAGGCGGGGACGGTTGTTTTGCGTTTAACCGTCGGTGTCTCGGGCACTGTGCTTGCAACCGACGTTCTGAGCAGTAGCGGCTTTGATCGTTTGGATCAAGCGGCGCAAGCGGCAGTGCGCCAGTGGCGATTTTCACCCGGTACCCGACAGGGCGTGCCGGTCGAGTTGTCAATCCAAGTGCCCATTCGATTTGAACTGCAGTGAAGCCTGAGGCTATCATGATGGCCATGTTGAAATATCAAACAATTCCTGTCACGCCGTTTGCGCAGAACTGCTCTTTAATTTGGTGTGACGACACCAAAGAGGCTGCCGTGATTGACCCGGGTGGCGACCTTGAAAAACTCAAACAAGCGGTCACAACGCTTGGGCTGAATTTGAAGCACATCTGGTTGACACACGCGCACATCGACCATGCCGGAGGCACCGGACAACTCGCCCGAGAGCTGCGCTTACCCATCATTGGCCCACATCCTGGCGATCAGTTTTGGATCGATGGCTTGCCCGAACAAAGCAAGATGTTTAATTTTGCGCCCGCAGAGATGTTTACACCGAACCGTTGGCTAAACGACGGTGACACCGTCATGCTGGGCGCTCATGAGATCCAAGTTCGGCATTGCCCGGGTCATACGCCTGGCCATGTGGTGTTTTATGCACCGCAGATCAAGCGAGCGTTCGTGGGCGATGTGTTGTTCGCCGGGAGTATTGGGCGCACTGATTTTCCACAAGGGGACTACGACACCCTCATCAGCAGCATCACGGAACGCTTGTGGCCAATGGGCGACGACACGGTTTTTATCCCGGGACACGGCCCGGAAAGTACGTTTGGCCGTGAACGTCAAAGCAATCCCTATGTGGGCGGCACCTAAGTAAGAAAAGTAAGTCCATGACATCAATAACACCTGAGCCAACCGCCGCACTTTCTGGCCTCTCCGCATTGCGACACCCGCGTGTGATCACCATGTTGTTTTTGGGATTTTCCGCAGGCATCCCAATCTTGCTGATTTTTTCCTCTTTATCCCTGTGGCTTGGCGAGGCAGGGGTCGAGCGCAAGGCGGTGACTTTTTTCAGTTGGGCCGCGTTGGGTTATTCGTTTAAATTCATTTGGGCGCCGCTGGTTGACCAATTGCCACTGCCTTTTTTGACTGCGCGCTTGGGGCGCCGTCGTGGATGGCTGTTGTTGTCGCAGTTGGCTGTGGTTGCGGCGATTTTGGTCATGGCCAGTGTCGACCCCGCATCAACTGTGGATGCGCTCACCGTCATGGCTCTGGGGGCTGTGTTGCTCGGCTTTTCGTCGGCGACTCAAGATATCGTGATCGACGCGTACCGCATCGAATCGGCGCCGGTTAACTTGCAGGCGATGATGTCATCAACCTACATTGCTGGGTATCGCATTGGCATGGTTGTGGCTGGCGCGGGCGCCTTGTTTTTGGCCGACGCGTTGGGTTCGACTAAAGACGCCTATAGCTACGGCGCCTGGCAGATGACCTATGCCCTCATGGCGTTAACGATGTTGGTCGGAATCATCACAACACTCACCATCAATGAGCCGGATGTGGCGACACGCGATCCCAAGCAACACATGTTGACCAGCGGACAAAACGCACGAATGCTGTTGGTGTTTGTGCTGGCAGTGCTGGTATTTATCGCCACGTTTTTCTATGGCGGTCAGCAGCTTGACGTCCTGAAAGCCGCCGTCGGCGCTGGGCCGCTATTGGGCTTGCTTGCGGAGACGGTTCGCTTATTTGTAGCCATTGGCGTTGCACTGCTTGCTGGCTATGCCCTCGTTAAGGGCGGCGTTGCGCCAGGCGCCTTGGCCCAGCAGACGTGGTTGGCGCCGATTAAAGACTTCTTCGCGCGCTATGGACTCAAGACAGCTTGGCTGGTGTTGGGTCTGATTGGTTTGTATCGAATTTCGGACATTGTGCTGGGCGTTATTTCCAACGTCTTCTATCAAGACATGGGTTTTACCAAGCCCGAAATCGCCACGGCCGTTAAAACCTATGGGGTTTTGATTGGCATCGCAGGCAGTGTGTTGGGTGGTTATGTGGCCACTCGGGTCGGCGTGATGCGCACGTTGATGTGGGGTGCGATTTTGTCAGCAGCGACCAATCTGGCCTTCGTTGCGCTGGCGATGGCGGGTCACAATCTCAGTTTGATGTACGCCGTCGTGAGTGCCGATAACCTTGCTGCGGGCTTCGCCAGTGCGGCTTTTGTGGCGTTCCTGTCGAGTCTCACCAATGTGCAATTCACCGCGGTGCAATATGCCATCTTTAGCTCGCTCATGACCTTGCTGCCGAAAACACTGGGGGGTTATTCGGGGGGCATCGTTGACGCCTTGGGCTATCCGTCGTTCTTCGTTTTCACCACGCTGATCGGTTTGCCCGTGCTGTGGTTGGTGGCCGTCGCGGGCCGGCGCCTGAGGGCCTCAACCGCGTGAGGCTTGCTTAGATCGCTGCGTCGGATGCGTTTTGCAACGACTGGCCGAGGTGCTCGAAGTGCGAGACGGCGGCAGGTGTGAGTACCAAACGCTTAATGCGGGTATCGTTCACGTCTTCATCTGTGGTGATCATGCCGATCTTGCGCAACCGGGCGATGCGTCGGTGAACTGTCGCTGGGGAACCCAAGCGGGTGAGCCCCATCGCCTGCATCACTGTGAGAGGCGATCCGGCAAACCAGTGAACAGCAAGGGCGTCGAGCAACGCACTCTCATTCGCGTCCAAGGCGGGTCGTGAGGGAGAGCTGTCAACCGCCTTTGCAAGCTGTAGAAATCGCAAATATGCCGTTGCTAGAGGTGAGGCTTTTTGATTCATAAGTGGCAGTCATTAAAACTATAGTTCTTTAATGTACTATAAATTAGTTTATATCGCATTAGTAAAAGGATACGCGACTTAAGAATAGCATATTGATAATTGAATGCCAAGCCTCAAGCGCGCCGGGCAAGCCTGTTCAGTCACCTATTGGACAGGTCGGCTCAGCCCAACGATTCGGCCCCAATTGCGCGCCATGTGTTTCGGGGACGGCCACAGGAGTCGCAAGCCAATCGACAAGACAGCCAGAGCCCATGTCTTGAGGTGAAGTCGACGGGCGGCACCGGAACCCATGTGCTTGGCTGTGAATTGAATTTTTGATCGCGCGTGGAAGTAACCCCGCACGTATTCCGCCTTTAACGGCGCTTTACCCTTCACCGACCCTCTTGATCGGTGTTGCGCCGTGATTGCGGGGATGAGCAACATGGGAATCTGTTGGTTAAAGGCGCGCAGTGTCAGATCGTCGTCCTCGTAGTACAGGAAGAAATCCGTATCGAAATGGCCCAAAGGCCTTGTCTTCTCGAGGTTCAACCAAATGATGGCCCCACACAGGAAGCCCACGCAGCAAGGTCCCGATGCGCCAGGGCCTTTGCTGCGCCAATGCGGCGCAGGCCAGCGGTAATTAATTTCGGGCTCCCCGATGCCATCACAGATCTGAGGCGCCAGCATGCCGGCGTCAGGGAACACCTGTTGAGCCTCATACAGCGCCTGTATGGCATCCGTCGTGACTTCACAGTCGGGGTTGAGAAGCAGTGCGAACGGGGTCTCGGCCAAGGCGAGGCCGATGTTGTTGGCGGCCCCAAATCCTAAATTACGGTCATTACAAATCAGGCGCGCCTGGGGTAGGTGCTCACGCACGGCCGCATCAGTACCATCAGTGCTTGCGTTGTCGACCACCACAATGTGCTTGACCGTCTGCAGCAACGCTCCCAAGCGGGGTAGGCAATGGGCACTCTGGTAGGTCACCACGATAACGGTGACCGCATCCAGAGCGGTGGCGGGTCTCATCAGTGACCGTTACCGACCTCGACGCCCGCCGCCAGTTTGTATTGCGTTGCGCAGTACGGACAGGTCGCCTGGCCGGTTTTACTGACGTCCAGGTAGACCTTGGGGTGGCTGTTCCACAACGCCATATTGGCCGTTGGGCTGGGGCAGTAGACACCGCCGTGAGAATTTAAATCAGCGGCTTGCAGTTCGACGACAGCTTTGGACATGGGAGGTATCGGGTCAGTCAGTGTAGGTGGTGGCAAGCACGCTCAAACCAGCGTGAGCCAGTGTGCGTACTTTGGATTGCGACCGTTGACGATATCGAAGAATGCCGCTTGCACTTTTTCGGTGATCGGGCCGCGACTACCACTGCCGATCGCCAAACGATCCAATTCACGGATGGGTGTGACCTCTGCCGCCGTGCCTGTGAAGAAGGCCTCGTCTGCAATGTAGACCTCATCACGCGTGATGCGCTTTTGAACAATGTCGAGTCCCAAATCTTTGGCGATGTGGAACACGGTGTTGCGTGTGATGCCGTTGAGTGCGCCAGCCGAGAGGTCAGGGGTGTAAATCACGCCGTCTTTCACAACGAACAGGTTCTCGCCTGCGCCCTCACTCACGAAGCCGCTGGCATCGAGCAACAAGGCCTCATCGTAGCCATCGTCCAGCGCTTCCATGTTGGCCAGGATGCTGTTGGTGTAATTGCTGACAGCCTTTGCCTGGGTCATCGTGATGTTCACGTGGTGGCGCGTGTAGCTGCTGGTCTTGACGCGGATACCACGCTTCATGCCTTCTTCACCCAGATAGGCGCCCCATTCCCAAGCCGCGACCATCAGGTGAATTTGGTTCCCCTTTGGCGACACGCCCAATTTGCGTGAGCCGATCCAGGTGAGGGGGCGAAGGTAACCCGATGCCAAATTGTTCTCGCGAACGACGGCGCGCTGCGCCTCCATGACTTCTTCCTTGGTGAAGGGAATGGTCATGCGTAAGATTTTCGCGCTGTTAAATAAGCGGTCGGTGTGTTCCTGCAAGCGGAAGATCGCCGTGCCCTTGTCGGTTTGGTAGGCGCGAACCCCTTCGAAAGCACCGCAACCGTAGTGGAGGGTATGTGTCAGCACATGGATCTTGGCGTCACGCCAGTCAACCATGGCGCCATCCATCCAAATTTTTCCGTCGCGGTCTGCCATTGAGGGGGGCATTGCTGTCATGACAATCCTTTAGTCATCTATAAAAAATATAGCCACATTTTACGGCTAACCCGTTGCGTCCCTGGGTGCGGACGGCGGCAAATTTTCTTTGGCGTTTTGCACCTGTTCAGAGGTTTTTCCAAAGCGACGCTCGCGGGCCTTGAACCACTCAATGGCAGTGTCCAAAGCGGCCCCATTAAATTCGGGCCAAAGCGTATCGGTGAAATAAAGTTCGGTGTAGGCCGTCTGCCAAAGTAAAAAATTACTGATTCGACATTCACCACCGGTACGGATGAGCAGCTCGGGGGCTGGGATCTCGGTGGTGGAGAGATGGGCCTCGATGGCGCTGGCATCAAAGGTGGCAGGGTCGGCGCCAGGGTTGTTTCTCAGCCATGTTTGGACAGCTTTTACCAGTTCAGCACGACCCCCATAGTTGGCAGCAACGCTGAGGTGGAGGGTGTCATTGTGGGCTGTCGCGGCCTCGGCGTCAGCGATGGCCTTTTGGATCTCCGTCGAGAAAGCGAGCCGATCGCCCAAAACGCGCAGGCGGATACCGTTGTCGCGCATGTCGCGCACCTCACCGTTGAGGTACTTAAGAAAGAGGCCCATGAGCGCACTGACTTCATCGGTGGGCCGAGCCCAATTCTCTGTGCTGAAGGCGTACAGCGTGACGTACTTGATGCCACGCGTGGCACAGTCTTTGACAAGCTGCCTCACTTGGGCAGCGCCTTTGGCATGACCCGCTGCACGTGGCAAGAAGCGCTTTTTGGCCCAGCGCCCATTGCCATCCATGATGAAGGCAATGTGTTGGAGGCTCGGGTGCGGGTTGTCAGGCATGTGAGCAAGTATAGACGGCAGTCAACGGCGGTTGGGTGCGCGGCCGAGGCATCGATCCTAGAGGCCTTTCACCCAGTTCAACGCCTCTTCAACCCGATCAACCGCGTGGATGGTCAACCCCTTGAAGGCCGGGTCGTTCTTTTTCGGCGCATTGGCTTTGGGGACGATGGCGGTCTCAAAGCCCAACTTGGCAGCCTCTTTAAGCCGCTCCTGCCCCCTCGGTGCCGGGCGGATTTCCCCGGCCAGGCCGACTTCACCAAACGCCACAAAACCTTTGGGTAGCGGCATCGCTCGCAGGCTGCTTTGGATCGCGAGCAGGACCGCCAAGTCGGCCGCAGGTTCACTGATACGCACGCCACCCACGGCATTCACAAACACGTCTTGATCGGCGCAGGACACGCCGGCATGGCGGTGGGAGACCGCCAGCAACATCGCCAGTCGGTCGCGTTCTAACCCGACACTCAAGCGACGTGGGCTGGGGCCACCGCTGTCGACCAACGCCTGGATTTCAACCAGCATCGGGCGGCTGCCTTCAAGGGTGATCAGTACGCAAGATCCCGGCACCGGTTGGGGGTGCTGGTTTAAAAAAATGGCGCTTGGATTGGCGACGCCTTTGAGGCCGCGCTCCGTCATTGCAAAGACACCGATTTCATTGACAGCACCAAATCGGTTTTTGATGGCGCGAATCAATCGGAAGCTAGAGTGCGTGTCACCCTCAAAATAAAGCACCGTGTCGACCATGTGCTCCAACACGCGCGGCCCAGCCAACGTGCCCTCTTTTGTGACGTGACCCACTAAGATAACGGCGACGCCTGTGGCCTTAGCCAAGCGGGTCAAATGTGCCGCACACTCCCTTACTTGAGCGACTGACCCGGGTGCCGATGTGAGCGCCTCTGAGTAAACCGTTTGAATGGAATCGATGACACAGACTTTCGGCTTTTCGGCGCTGACTGTGGCGATGATGCGTTCGAGCGAAATCTCCGCCAATACGCGCACTCGCGTGTTGTTGAGGCCCAAACGGCGTGCCCGCATGGCGACCTGCGCACCCGACTCTTCGCCACTCACATAAAGGGTCGGCACCTCTAGGCTCAGGCTGTGCAGGGCTTGCAGCAGCAAGGTTGACTTGCCAATTCCTGGGTCACCGCCAATGAGGGTGACACCGCCGTCGACCAGACCCCCGCCCAGAACGCGGTCAAGTTCGTCGATGGCGGTGGGGAGGCGCGCAAACTCGCTGGCCTCAATGTCCGCCAAGTTGGCGACCGGCTGTGGCGCCGCCAAACCTTGGAAGCGGTTTTTGGAAGGACCGCTCGCCGCTTCAGGGATGCCCTCTTGGAGGCTATTCCATGCGTTGCAATCGGGACATTTACCCAACCATTTTTTACTGGTCCCGCCACACTCGGCGCAAATGTAAATTGACTTATCTTTGGTCATGTTGTGTTAACCAGCTGCGCTTATCCGGCCAAGGCCGGAAAGAGCTGGAGCAATCCTTTGGCGATCACCTCGACGGATAAGGCCGCCAGGATCAGTCCCATCAAACGCGTCATGACGTTGATGCCAGTTTTGCCGAGCACCCTTGAAATGGCGGGGGCTGTAGAAAAGCAGAGGAAGGTCAATGCCGCAATGACAACGCCGTATCCCAAAAGGGCGGCGTGCTGCCAGAAATTCTGCGCTTGGTCCGCATAAATCACCACGGTTGACATGGTGGCGGGGCCCGTGAGCAGGGGAATGGTGAGTGGTACAACGGCAACCGAATGGCGACTGTGATCAAGCGATGCCGAATGCGCGCTGATGGCGTCAACGTCTTCATCGTGCGTCGCTGCCTCTGCGGTACGTGCGTTGATCATCGATAACGCCGATGTCAGCATCAATAAGCCACCACCGACTTGAAAGCTCGCCAAGGAAATGCCGAAAAAGCCGAGGATGGCGAGTCCGAAAAGCGCGCAAATGGCGATGACGGCGAAGCTGGTGAACGAGGCCACTTGGACTGTCCGCCTGATTTGCGTGCGGGTAAATCCCTCGGTGTAATGCATGAAAAAGGGAACGATCGCCAAGGGATTGACGATGGCAATGAGGGTGATGAGCGGCTTGAAGTCCATGCGCCAATTGTCAACGACAAAAGCCGGTTGGCCGCCTAACGTCCGCCAGAGACCTCGACCATTGACATGGTTGTGTAGCTGGCTTGCTCAGACGCCAACCAAACGATGGCTTGGGCCACTTCTTCTGCGCTACCGCCGCGACCCATTGGCACGCTGGCTGCGAGATCGTTGACGCGATTGGGTAGCCCGCCTGAGGCATGAATATCGGTGTCAATCAAGCCTGGCCGAACCGCGTTAACACGAATGCCCTGCGCGGCCACTTCTTGGGCCAGTCCGTGGGTCAGAACATCCATTGCGCCCTTGCTGGCCGCATAGTCGACGTACTGATTTGCGCTGCCGAGTCGTGATGCCGCGCTTGAGACGTTGATAATCGCGCCGCCGCCTTTGCCAAGGGCGGTGCTCATGCGTTTAACAGCCTCACGACAGCACAAAAATGCGCTGATGGTGTTGGTGGTGAACATGCGCAACAGGCGGGCCTCAGTCATGTCTTGAACACGGGCTGTTTTGTCGACCACGCCGGCGTTGTTAACCAGAACATCGATACGGCCAAATTGGGCATCTACCGCAGCGAACAAGGCCATCACGCCGACCTCATTGCTCACGTCCGCCTGCACGCAAACCGCATGCCCCCCAGCGGCGTTGATGGCGTCTGCAACCCGTTGTGCCGGGCCTTGTTGGCTCTGGTAGTTGATGACAACCGCATAGCCTTGGCTGGCTGCCAATGTGGCGGTCGCCGCACCGATGCCGCGCCCCCCACCCGTGATGAGCATGACCTTTTGTGTGGCGCTGGCATTCATTGAGGACCCCTAACAGTTAGAGACGTAAGAGACGCGCGACATCACGCGAAAAATAGGTCAGGATGCCATCTGCGCCGGCGCGTTTGAAGGCCAGCAGGCTTTCGAGCATGACGGCGTCGTGGTCGAGCCAGCCGTTTTGGGCGGCCGCTTTGAGCATCGCGTATTCGCCGCTGACCTGATAGGCAAAGGTCGGGACGGCGAAGGTTTCTTTGACGCGGCGCACCACATCGAGGTATGGCATGCCGGGTTTGACCATCACCATGTCCGCGCCCTCCGAAATATCCAATGCAACCTCGCGCAGTGCCTCATCCGTATTACCCGGGTCCATTTGGTAAACCTTCTTGTTGGCCTTGCCGAGGTTTGCTGCCGAACCCACTGCGTCGCGGAATGGGCCGTAAAAAGCCGATGCGTATTTCGCGCTGTAGGCCATGATGCGTGTGTGGATGTGGCCTGCGGCCTCAAGGGCTGTGCGAATCGCCGCAATTCGGCCATCCATCATGTCGCTGGGTGCAACGATGTCAACGCCAGCAGCCGCTTGCGCGAGTGCCTGTTTAACCAACACCTCAACCGTTGCGTCGTTGATGATGTAGTTGTGATCATCCAGCAGGCCATCCTGACCGTGGCTGGTGTAAGGGTCGAGCGCCACATCGGTCATGATGCCCAAGTCAGGGAAGCGCTCTTTGAGCGCGCGAACCACGCGTGGCACCAGCCCATCGGGGTTAAAGGCTTCGCGGCCATCGGGCGTCTTCAGTGAGCCATCGATCACTGGAAATAACGCCATCACGGGTATGCCCAAGTCCACGCACTCTTGCGCAACTGGCATCAGGTTGTCGAGGCTCAATCGCTCCACACCTGGCATAGACGTCACCGTCTCGCGGCGATCGTCACCGTCGAGAACGAAAACGGGATAAATGAGGTCGTCAACGCGGAGGTGGTTTTCTCGAACCAGTCGACGCGTGAAGTCGTCGCGGCGGAGCCGGCGTGGCCGATTGTTTGGGTAGGCGCTGAGGGCAGAAAGGTCGATAGTCATGGTGTTATTTTGACAAAATTGCGACGGTTTGGCTGTCTTCCCTAGAATAGAGAATCGTTTGGCCCCAATTAAAGAAAGAAGCGCTGCCCTCGCAAGCGAACAAGATGCTCTGGATTAAATCACTTCACATTGTTTTTGTCGCCAGCTGGTTTGCAGGCTTGTTTTACTTGCCCCGAATCTTTGTGAATCTCGCAATGGTGCCAGCAGACAGTCATGCTGAGCGTGACCGGTTGCTGCTGATGGCGCGTAAGTTGATGCGCTTTACAACCTTGCTGGCACTGCCTGCCGTCGCCTTAGGTCTCACGTTATGGGCGTACTACCGCATCGGGTTTGGCCCCGGAAATGGCTGGATGCATGCCAAGTGGGTTGTCATTTTGCTGACGCTGGGTTACCACCACGCTTGCGGCACGATGCTGCGTAAATTTGAGGCGGGTGCGGTCACGCGCAGTCATGTCTGGTTTCGTTGGTTCAATGAGATACCGGTTGTGTTGCTCCTGATCGCCGTTGTGTTGGTCGTTGTGAAGCCCTTTTAAAGGGCGGTATTTGTCTACCGTCCGCAAGGTCGCTGCCCATGCCTAAGCGCTCGACTGCGACGCCGCTCGCGTTAGCGTTTGCCTTGCTGATTACCTATGCAAGCTTGTACCCTTTCGCGGGTTGGCGGGGTGCCGGCGTCCCGCTATGGGACCTGATCGTTGCGCCCTGGCCACGTTACTGGACATGGTTTGATGTCATTGCCAATTGGTTGGGTTACGCCCCGCTTGGTTTCTTATTGGCATGGACCTTGGGTCGCTCCCACCGCCCTTTATCGGGCGCTTTTTGGGCGGTCATTTTGTCCAGCGGTCTGTCTTTGAGCCTCGAGTGGATGCAGGGCTTTTTGCCGCAGCGAATCCCGTCGAACGTGGATTGGTTGCTCAACACGGCGGGTGCTTTCATCGGCGCCATTGCGGCCCTGTTACTTGGGCGTTTGGCCTTGATCGAGCGAATCGAACGTTGGCGCCAACAACATTTGGTCGCGGACAGCAGAACTGACCTGGTGTTGCTGGCCCTCTGGCCCGTGGCCATTTTGTACCCCGCCTCGGTGCCCTTCGGCCTTGGGCAGGTGCGCGAACGACTGAGCGCCTGGCTCCCGCACTTTCAAGGGGTTGATCTTTTTGGACAAACGTACCTCGCCCCTTTTGGAGAGTGGTTGACCGCGGTGCCTCCCCCTTTAAGCCCCTACGGTGAGTTGACCACCATGGCGCTCGCCTTGCTGTCACCCTGCCTGCTGGCGATGGCGGCGATGCGTACCCGCGTTGGCCGCTGGGCCGTTGTGGTGTTGGTCATGTGGGTGGCGGCAACGATGGGGCTGGTTTCTGGCACATTGACGTATGGGCCCGATCGTGCGCTTGAATGGTGGCGACCTGGCATGCTTGAGGCCATGTTTTACGCGGCGCTGGCTGCGTTGGTTGGCAGTACACTTCCAAGGGGCTGGTTGCTGGTGGGACTTGTATTGACGGTTATGGCTACCCTTTATCTGCTCAATGTCAGCGCCCCGACGGCCTACTTGGACCAGTCGCTGTTGGTTTGGGAGCAGGGTCGATTCATTCGCTTCCACGGCGTGTCCAAGTGGTTCGGTTGGCTCTGGCCGATGCTGGTCTTGGTGCACGTCATCACGCAGCTCATCCGGCGTCGCTAGAGCGGGCAGCGCCCCGATATCTCCCACTAAATAATCACATCATGACGATTGAAATCAAAAGCTACTACGAGCGCCACATCTTTTTCTGTACCAATCAACGCACCAACGGTACGGCCTCGTGCGCTGATGGCATCGCGAACGAGGCGTTCGAGCATTGCAAAAAACAAGTGAAAGCGGCTGGCCTGAATGGGCAGGGGCAAATTCGTGTCAACAAGGCAGGCTGCTTGGATCGTTGCGCCGGCGGGCCCGTTGCGGTGGTCTATCCGGACGCCGTTTGGTACACGTTTGTCGACAATGAGGACATTGATGAAATCGTCGAAAAGCACCTGAAGAACGGAGAGGTCGTTGAACGCTTGTGCCTGCCTGACAACGTGGGTCGTTAAGCCATGAATGTGGCAACCGAACGCTTTTTAATCGAGGGGCCAGTGGGCCCAATTGAAGTCGCGCGGGATGTTCCGCCGGGCGGCTCGGCGGGCCACCTTTTGATCGCGCATCCCCACCCCTTATTTCAGGGAACGATGGATAACAAGGTGGTTCAGACCCTTGCCCGCGCCGCGGTACAAAAGGGTTGGACGGCCATCCGTTTCAATTTTCGCGGCGTCGGTCAAAGTGGCGGTACTTATGACGGTGGTGACGGGGAGCTCGCTGACTGGTTGGCTGTCCGCTCGCAACTCGCCACAGCTGGGCCTTTGGCCGTTGCGGGTTTTTCATTCGGGGCATTTGTCACTTGCCGCGCGTTAGATGCCCTGTCGATGGCCAACGAAACGGTCCAGCATGCGGTGCTGGTTGGCACCGCCGTCAGCCGCTTTGATGTGCCCCGAGTCCCCACCGAATGGCATGAACGCACACTGGTCGTTCACGGCGAAGCCGATGATACGGTCGAGCTAAAAGACGTGATGGCGTGGGCGCGGCCACAGGCACTACCGGTCCTGGTGGTGCCAGAAGTTGGCCACTTTTTTCACGGTCAGCTGCCCTTGTTAAAGTATGTTGTCAGCCGGCATTTGTCTTTGCCTGTCACGGTCTAATTAAAACGCAACCCTCCCCAACGGATACACAATGAGTTTGAACTTTTCGACGGGTTTGCCCCGTCTATTGATGGCGCTGGCAACAGTGGCGATGCTCGGCCTTTCGCCTGCGCAGGCGGCGGTACCGCAGGCGCCCACATTGGACGCGAAAGCCTATCTGTTGGTTGACGTCACCACCGGACAAATTTTGGCGCAGGACAACAGCCAGATGCCCGTTGAGCCTGCGTCGCTCACCAAATTGATGACCGCGTATGTGGTCTTCGATGCGCTGAAAGCCAAAAAAATAAATCTGGATCAAACGTTCACCGTCAGTGAGCGGGCTTGGCGAATGGAAGGGTCGCGCATGTTCATTGAGCCGAACATGGCCATCCCTGTCCGAGATCTACTGCACGGCATGATCGTTCAGTCTGGCAACGATGCGACGGTTGCCCTTGCTGAGGGTGTGGCGGGTAGCGTTGAACGTTTCGTTGACATGATGAACCAACAGGCCGCACTGCTGGGTATGAAAAACACAGCCTACAAAAACCCAGAAGGGCTGACTGCCGCTGGGCACACCACCACGGCGCAAGATTTGGCGCTGCTGTCGACGCGTCTGATGAACGACTTTCCGGCGTACACCCCGATTTACGCAACCAAGCACTATCGCTACCCAGGAACGCCTGCGGCAAACGATACCAATCGTAATTTATTGCTCTTCAGAGATCCCACGGTGGACGGCCTGAAAACAGGCCACACCGAAGCCGCTGGCTACTGCCTTGTGGCGACGGCGATTCGGCCTGTGCCACCCCGAGGGGGAGAGGGTCTGCGGACGCGGCGTCTGCTGTCCGTCATTTTGGGTGCCAGCAGCGCGACCAGTCGTGCCACCGAGAGCCAGAAACTGCTCAATTGGGGCTACAGCAACTTTGAGTTGGTGACCGTTGCGAAGGCGGACGCCGCCCTGACCACGGCCCGCGTTTGGAAAGGCCAAACCAAAATGGCTGCGCTCGGCGTGAAGGGCGGCTTGGCCGTTACGGTCCCCACCGGCAGTAGCGACAAGGTCGAGTTAAAGGTCAACGTGCCTGAGCGCCTCATCGCGCCCCTGGCGGCGGGCCAAGTGGTTGGCGATGTGTCGGTTTCCTTGCCGGGTGGCGTGGTGTTGACCAAACAGCCGCTGGTCGCCGTTGAGGCGGTGCCGGCAGATGGCTTCCTGGGCCGCATGTGGGATACGCTGCTGCTGCTTTCTGAGTAGTTCAAAAGCACTCATGGTCTGGCGCGATGTGGGCGCCAGTGCGGGAAATACAACGCGGCGAGCGGTGTGTCATCAAAAACTTTTGGCCACCCCTCGCAAAAAAAAGCAGAAGTGCTATGATCGAAGGCTTTTCGGAAAAAACCGAAGGGGCGCGCGTCGGCGCGGGCAACGTTTTCACGGGCGTTTTCCGCACATTTTTCAGCTGCCGCGTGTTTTGTTTTTTGAATTTTTGACGTTTAGGGACGTTTCATGCCAACCATTAACCAACTCATTCGCCACGGGCGGACGGTCGAAAAGATCAA
>ENA-ORCY01000154-ORCY01000154.1-marine-metagenome-genome-assembly--contig:-NODE-154-length-48378-cov-4.797292_pt1:0-45000 | contig 48378 bp, 35 predicted proteins | sample MGYA00248634_ERZ508507 | MGnify/ENA primary metagenome ERZ508507 (study PRJEB26178, sample SAMN06266269) | marine metagenome | isolation source: Columbia River Estuary | place: USA:Columbia River... | reverse complement strand
TGGCAGTTCTCCAGTTGAGCTGGAGGCTTTCACCACTGACTTAAAATCCCGCCTACGTACCCTTTAAACCCAATAAATCCGGACAACGCTTGGACCCTCCGTATTACCGCGGCTGCTGGCACGGAGTTAGCCGGTCCTTATTCAAATAGTACCGTCAGCTTTCCACACGTGGAAAGGTTTCTTCCTATATAAAAGCAGTTTACAACCCATAGGGCCGTCTTCCTGCACGCGGCATGGCTGGTTCAGACTTGCGTCCATTGACCAATATTCCCTACTGCTGCCTCCCGTAGGAGTCTGGTCCGTGTCTCAGTACCAGTGTGGGGGATCATCCTCTCAGAACCCCTACCTATCGTAGTCTTGGTGAGCCGTTACCTCACCAACAAACTAATAGGCCGCATGCCCATCTATAACCACCGGAGTTTTAAGATACCAACTCATGCGAGTAGTAAATATTATAGGGTATTAATCCGAATTTCTTCGGGCTATCCCCCAGTTATAGGTAGGTTGCATACGTGTTACGCACCCGTTCGCCGGTTCCTGCTGCCCGAAAGCAACTTCTCCCTCGACTTGCATGTATTAGGCCTGCCGCTAGCGTTCATCCTGAGCCAGGATCAAACTCTCCATTGTAAAAATTTTGATCTTGTCAAGAAGGTATAAAACTCAAATTTGTTTCGAGATTCCGCTATTTCTACATTACTTCAAAGAACTTAATTTATCATCTGTATTCGATAAAATTCTAACACTAATTTTTAAAGGACTGCAAAGCTAATTCGCTTTTGTTAACCGGCAAGAGAAAAGTTTATTTATTTTAAAACCCTCTAAATCACCACTTTTCAACCCTCCCGCTTTAGCCTCAAAGAACATACCTCCCTGCTAAAGCGGCTGCAAATCTAACACTATATCCCAACCACGCAATGACTATCTACTAAATAACTGAAATAAATTAATACTTTATTACTAAACTGCTGATAACCATATACTTAAATGTTGAAAGAAAACACACAATAGTTTTAAGGAGGTTTAAGCTAGTGCTTGAAATGTCTGATCCCGCTTGTAACCATAGCCAAACCTAACTCATTGGCTTTGTCTATAGATAAATTATCCTTGATACTCCCTCCTGGTTGGATAACTGCAGACACGCCTGCTTCCGACGCTATTTCTACACAATCCGGAAATGGGAAGAATGCATCTGAAGCCATTACCGAACCTTTTAGCTCAAAACCAAAAGCCTTTGCCTTCACTATGGCTTGTTGCAATGCGTCTACTCTTGACGTCTGTCCTGTGCCGCTAGCTAATAGTTGATTGTCTTTTACAAATATGATTGCATTAGACTTCGTGTTCTTAACAAGTTTATCAGCAAACAACAAATCACTTACCTGTTGCTCCGTAGGTTTTAGTATGGTCGCTTCCTTTAGTTCTGATGCAATCACATTCACAAGATCTCGTTGTTGTACCAAGACTCCATTTAAACATGATCTTACTACATCTTGCTTATACGGCTTCATACTCCACTTGAGTAATATCCTATTGGCCTTTTTGGTTAACAAGGCTTCAGCATCCTCGGTAAACGATGGCGCTATGCATACTTCGTAAAAAATAGTATCGATGGATTTAGCCGTTTCTAAATCAATTTCGGTATCCGAAATTAGTATTCCTCCAAAAGCACTTACTGGATCTGCAGCTAAGGCCGCGTCAAAAGCTTCTTTCACCGTGCTTCTTATAGCACAACCACACGCATTATTGTGTTTTAAAATCGCAAACGAGGCGGAACCTGCAGTTGAAACGTCGGTAATAAGAGAAACAGCAGCATCTACATCTAAAAGATTGTTGTAGGACAGCTCCTTCCCGCTTAGCTTTTGGAACAAGTCATTTATATCTCCTTCAAATCTTGCGGTTTGATGAGGATTTTCCCCATAACGAAGCGGCATAACTTGACCTCCTGCAAAATAGTTATGTATGGCACTGTCGTAATTTTTAGTTACTTCAAATGCCTTTAACGCTAACTCTTTTCTGTATTCTAGGGTAGTATTGGCATTATTCGCGTTATAATGCGTCGCAAAATCGGCGTATTGAGACTGATGACTTATGATGGAGGTATATTGATAGTTTTTAGCTGTGGCACGAATAAGCGATATCCCTCCGATATCAATTTTTTCAATTATTTCTGAATGACTCGCTCCGGAAGCCACCGTATCTTCAAAAGGATATAGATCTACGATTACTAAATCGATAGCCGGAATCTGGTGCTGTGCTAATTCTACTAGATCACTCTCATTTTCTCTTCGGTACAGTATTCCGCCAAAAATGGCAGGATGCAATGTTTTTACTCTACCCCCAAATACTTCGGGGTAATTGGTAAAATCTTCCACCGCTAAAACAGTGAGGCCTAAACCTTCCAAGTACTTTTTTGTACCACCTGTAGAATAAAGTATAACTCCATTTTTGGCTAGCGATAGAGCTAACTCGTCAATTCCGTCTTTGCTGTAAACCGAGATTAATGCTGATTTGATTGTCATTTAGATATAAGTTAACACAAAAGTAGAATAACAATTTACCTTGAATGCTTTATGGATTTAATTGTGCCTACAAATTGTGAACACTAGTCGCGTAGATAAGGCCGGGCGACCCTTCCTCTTGCTGCCTTAACTAAAATGTAGTTCCTACGCTAAGATGAAAGACACCCAACTTTACCACTTGGTCTTCAAGGCCAACCGCATAGGCAAAGTTTACTTTGTACCCATAAATTTGAGTAGAAACCCCAACTCCTGAGGAAATTATAAATGGATTCTTAAATGCAATAACCTTTGTTGTGACAGCACCTGTTGACGATACTATATAGCGTGTATTCAATATATTGGCAGGGTCATATATACTTTGACCGTAATAAGATAAGCCCATATCTACGAAAAAATTAGTCGAAAGATGGGAAAACAGTTCTGAGGTAACGGGTTTGCGCCTTAACCACGTGGCTAATTTAAATTGAATTTCGGAACTATGCATTGCATAGGTAGTGCCGTTCCTATAATTGCTCTGAAATCCTCTAATCCCAAAAACGTTTTGATACATGACTGGTGCTTTATTCGGCGAAAATTCACGTTGCTTATCCACGTTTAAAAAATCAGTTGCATTGCCACCTAGAAGAAAGACCACGGGATTAGGACCTAAAGAAATTCCTGCTTCTGATTTATTAATCCATTGGGTGAATTGGCCTAGGGACCACTTATGATTGGATGTAATCTGTGCAGTTACACTCTTTTTTGATTGCGATAACTCTAGCATAGGCGTTACTTTGACGTCTACCGCTAGCTGATTTCTGGGGGTTTCATTCTTAAATGTATAGTGAAGCGAATACGCTGCAAGATAATTACTACTCCGTTTTTTAAAAAGGGTTTCACTATTCACCGCTAGTGGAACTTCTAATGCTTGCCAAAATCTAAGATACTGCATTACATCGCCGTGGAAATGAAAATGGTGATAGGTGGTAAACTCACCCATATTAGTGAGATAGCGGTATTTACCCAGCTCATCATTGGTTATGCGCTGCCTGCTCATTACATCAAAACTGTACTTTAGTTTTTTAGTTGAAAGGTATTTCAGTGAAATATCTCTTGCCCCCACTTGCATGGCACCCAAATAGTAAGCTTGAATACGTTTGGTGTTAAATTGATTTGTGTATCCTATTCCGGCTTTAATATTTAAATGGCTAGGCAATAATGTTCGGTAACTATTTTCAAAAATGGAATACGCTGCTTTTTCGGGTTGGTTAACCAGCGCAAGGGTAAAAAGCGAAGGACTATAATAGTCTACTGCTAACGAAGGGGTTAAAAATGTTTCAGCTGCGGCACTTTTAGCATCTACCAATGAGTCGTAATTGGAAATTGTGAAATCGGTAGAAGGATAAACCTCATTTTGAAATGTGTACGACTTCAGTGAATCTTGGTTGAAATTTTGCTTAGTTTCTTCCTTGGCCAATACAGGCACTTCTAAATCGCTGAAGTACGCGGGAGTAATATCTGTGTAACTATAAAACTCGGTAGACTTAATATGGTCGGTTATGGAAAGTGAAGAATTTATTCCTCTGTCTAAAAACTCTACAAATACCTCTGGTGTAAATTGATGAAAGATAATATTTGAGCGGTAGTTGGTGAGTGTTTTACTTTTACGTTGGTTAGTATAAAGTATCTTCCCATTCCAAATCCCGTTTTCATCTGCATTGTAAAGCAATGTAGCATCGCCGGCATAGAGCAATTGGCGCATTCTTGTGTTGGACGCCAGCAGAATATCCTCTTTGTCATCACTGCGCGATACGATATAGTTTTGTTGGCCTTCTTCTCTAATGTAATAATAAACCCCATCCCACCTTCCTATACTATTTACGTATCCTTTTAGGGCTAAAACACGGGGCGTACCTTCTTTTTTTAAGGCATAAACATAACTTTGGCTTAGTTGTGATTCTATTAAGAAGACACCATCCCCGCCTCCTACACCATTCACCTGTGGGATATCTAACTTCCGCTTTGTTACTCCCGATTTTGTTTGTGTATACAGCACGGCATGCTTAGCCGCATTTACAATCAGGCAGACGCCATTTTCACCTTTAAATATCCCACCTGAGAACTGAGGCAATGGCTTCACACCCCTAGACAAGGTCATTATTTTCTGCTTGGAAGCTGTTTGTAACTTATGTTCAAACCAATGAATCCCCCAAAAATTTTCTTCTAGTGTGTAATAGGTGTCTATACTAGCTACATAAATATCTAAAATATGGGGTAACGACAGCATAATTCCGTTTACCGGATTAGGTTTCTTTTGATCTTGGGAATAACCGTAATCATAAAATTCTTGCCAATCTTCAAAAAGTTCCTTTGCCGAAACCTGAAAAGAATAGTAAACAGATGCATTGAATTTTCGGGTAACACGCGCCATGTACAATACTGTAGGAATAGCATTGGGGCCGTATTTGTAAGCTACAAATTTCCAAAAACTAGCTCCCTTTACATCATTGTATATAGATGGTATCGCATCAAAATCGGTAAGGCCATATTGATCATGTATGTACCGCATGGTATTGTCGGTTTCGGCAGACCAATCGTACGCAAGGTAATGCTGCAGACCAGGGATTAGCCACTCAGGCAAACTAATAAGATTATTGGTTTTCACTTTATCCTGAAAGGTCCCACCGTACATCATTTCTTCCACCAGGATCTTACTGCACTCTTTGCGAAAGAGCGACGCAATATCATGTGTACTTGCATGTACGTTAATTACGATTTGGCCAGAAAGTAGCGAAACGCTACCGGGTTGCTTCTTGACGTTTACCGTTGCCATCTCAACATCTTTGTCTACTATAAAAATATCAATAGGATTGCTCGCATAATAATTAAGCGTACGCTGTACATTTTTTAATTGCGAGCTTAGCACCGAGTCTACAGGCGCCACATTCTTTCTATTATCTGGTTTAAAATAGTAAACAAAGTCTTGATTTACCAGCTGGTTCCACTCCTGCCCTTGTGAAAAGCCAAACAGCATTGCGCCAAGTAGAACCCCTATAAACCTCACTTTAATCAAAACGAATGCAATATAGACATTACACAACGTATTAAAAAAACCGTAACTGATTAAAATAGATTATTCCTAAATGAAACATTCTAATGGGATTTTTTAACCATTCATACCTGAATTTACAACTAAAAGGTCTTGTTTTGCTGTAATGACACAATCACAGGACTACTACATCGGGTTAGAAGATAAATACGGCGCGCATAATTATCACCCTTTACCGGTAGTACTTGAGCGTGGCGAAGGTGTGTATGTTTGGGATACTGACGGGAAGCGTTACTACGACTTTTTGAGTGCTTATAGCGCTGTAAACCAGGGTCATTGTCATCCAAAAATAATAAAAGCATTAACCGATCAAGCGCAGAAACTAACCCTTACCTCCAGAGCGTTTTACAATGATTCGCTTGGAGAGTATGAGAAATACATTACCGAATACTTTGGTTTTGATAAGGTATTGCCTATGAATACTGGAGCAGAAGCCGTAGAAACGGCGCTGAAACTGTGCCGAAAATGGGCGTACGAAAAGAAAGGAATTGCAGAAAATGAAGCGGTAATATTATTTGCTACAGAAAATTTTCATGGCAGAACCCTGGGTATAATCTCTGCAAGTACCGACCCGGATAGCCGCAAAGGATTTGGCCCCTACTTGCCAGGTATCCAGATAATACCGTATAACGATGCAGATGCCTTAGCAAAAGCATTAGCCAAAAATCCCAATATTGCAGGATTTATTGTAGAACCTATTCAAGGAGAAGCCGGCGTAATGGTGCCAGACGAAGGGTACTTAAAAAAAGCATCGGAACTTTGCAAAAAACACAATGCGCTATTTATAGCAGACGAAGTACAAACTGGGATAGCAAGAACGGGCCGATTGCTCGCTACCTGTGGCAATTGTACCTGTGAGGACAAAAGCTGCTCTGGAACCCCAGAAGTAAAACCTGACATTTTAATACTGGGCAAGGCATTGAGTGGTGGGGTGTTGCCCGTAAGTGCAGTATTAGCCAATGATGAAATAATGCTCTGCATAAAACCAGGAGAACACGGAAGCACCTTTGGCGGGAACCCCTTGGCCAATAAAGTAGCGATAGCCGCACTTCAGGTTGTAAAAGAAGAAAAGCTAGCAGAAAACGCCTACCAATTAGGCATACTTTTTAGAGAGCGTATGGCCAACATAAACTCTCCCATTATAGAAACCTATAGAGGTAAAGGCTTATTGAATGCCGTAGTTATTACTCCATTTGAGTTTAAAGGAGAAAACAAAACGGCCATGGATGTGTGCTTGAAATTGAGAGACAATGGCTTACTGGCCAAACCTACGCACGATCATATTATTCGTTTTGCGCCTCCCTTAGTAATCACAGAAGCAGAGCTTCATGCTGCTTGCGATATCATTGAAGCAACGATACTGAGTTTCAACGTATAAATCTCACACGTTGATGCCGTAATTTAGCGGGGGTCCTATTACGTTGGGGGGGGGTGCATCTAATTCGCTGCTCAATACCCTAAAAGTCCTTTGGACATGTAGGTTAGTTTAGTTAGATTTGGACTTTGAAAATGACACGCGATCATTGCACCATACACCGTTTCAACGACACCCGTTTTCTATTGCGTACATAACGGAAATATGCACAATAAGCGGTTTGTATTGGGTATCTAAACGTTAAAAATTCTTCAGAAAAATTCAATTTGAAAAAAGTAAAACTCATAATAATCTTTTTGTTCTTGGCGAGCACATCATTGACTTATGCTCAAAGTAAAGTCGGTTCTTTAAGAATTGTTTGGGAGAATGAATCCCTAGCAGATTCCGTTCGTTTTAAGGCTATCATGGATTTCTATTTGGAGAATACGCAAAGCAGCCCAAATAGTTCTTTAAAACTTTCCAAATTTCATTATCAGTTGGCCAAACAATTGGGGAACCGAAAAGAAGAAGCCCTGGCACTAAATGAGAAAGCAATTGTTTTTTATATGCTTGGCTATAAATTAGATAGTGTAAATGCTGTGCTTCAAGAAGTATTACCCATTTACACTGAATTGAATAATTACAATGGAATAGCATCTACAAAAAATAACATTGCCGCACTATTTCAAGACAAAGGTGACTTTCAATCTGCTCTAAATTATTACAGAGAAGCTTTAACCCTATTTAAAGCACAAAAAAATAAGTTAATGGTGGCTGATGTTCTAAACAACATTGCGGGAATTTACTACTCCATAGAGTTATATGAATTAGCCTTACCAAACTATAAAGAGGCTTTAACTATTTATACGAAAGAAGGAGCGGACGAAAAAGCTGGGTTTCTTTGGTTAAATTTGGCTAACATTTACACTAAAACTGGACGCACTAAAATTGCCAGAGAGCATTTTCAGAAAGCATACCCGATTTTAAAAGCAAAAAACGATTTATATTACCTTCCACAATATTTTTATCTCCTAGCGTTATTCCATGAGGGCACCGGGAACCCTGATAGTGCTCTTCTAATGATTGAAGAGGGATTGAAAATCCTCACTGATCTAGGCAATAATGATAAAATAATATCTTCTAAACTTCTTAAAGCCAAACTAATTTTAGATTCAGATTCAGAGCATGCTTATCGTATCGCGGAAGCATTAAAAGAACCAATCCTTAATGGGAGCAATAAGTCACATAAATCTGCATTGTTTCAACTCTTATATCAATGCTACAAAAAACAAGAAAACTTCGAAATAGCAATGGAAATGAATGAGCAATATTTGCTGTATTCAGATAGTGTTCTAATAGAGGAGAATAAGACTGTAATGGTTAGAGAAGCGTTACGAGCCGATTACAATGCTAAGCTATTTGATAATCGATTAGAGGCAGAAAAACGTGAAGCTCAATTAAAATTGAGACAACTGAAATTAGTTTATTCTCTTATTCTAATCGGCTTGATGATTATCCTTTTTTTATCTTTTTACTACCGATTTAGAATTAAAAAAAATCAGGCAAAACGAGATTTGCTGTTGGCTGAAATAGAGCGACTTAAACAAAACACAAGAACAGATTTAATGGTCGTCTCTGCTACGTTCGAGTTGGTTCGGGAAAAAATTGAAGAGTCTCTTGGCAGAAGACTAAATGATACCGATTGGAAAGTTCTAAATTTACTATTGAAAAACCCGGTGATTACCAATAAAGAAATTGCATCAAAAGCCTTTATGAGTATTGATGGAATAGGCTCTTCATTACGAAGGATGTACGAGTACTTCGAAATTAAAGAATCTAAATACAAGAAAATATCATTATTGTTAGAAGCAATTAAGACATCGAATCATGCACAATAGATAATAATTATCACTTGTGCGCGTGACAATTGGGTTTTCACCCCTAGACGTGATGGCCATTTTTTAAGAAATAACCATTTTTGACACTACAATTTAAAGATAACAACTATTTTAGCCACTACAATTTAAAGATAACAACTATGAATATTTTAAAATCTCTCTTCTTAATAACAGCACTAAATTTTTCTTATGCTGCTAACGCTCAAGTATGGATTCCCCACCAAAGCCCTCAAAAAATTAACGATCTGGTTGACAATGGCAGTGAATTGATAATGGCAACAGATTATGGTCTTGTGATTATGAATAAAATCACCCTTGAAAAAACCACTTTCACTAAACGAAATTCTAAACTTGCGAATAATCGCATCAGTTCTATAACCGCAGCACCAAATGGCGATATTTATTTGAGCACGGACCAAACTATCGGGAAATTTGATGGTTCGGATATAACCGAAATAGAAATCCCAGCAGGGTTAAAAACCAATGTGATTACACTACAATTTTTTGATGTAGAAGTAGCTTCCAATGGCAATATATGGGTCGGCTCTTCAGAAGGTATTTTTCACAAAAAAGGCCAGAATTGGTCGAAGTACAGTAAATCTGAGCTTGGTGAATTTTTTATAGTATGGGATATTGAAATTAATAATGATGGAGATGTCTTTGCAGGTGCCGAAAACGGTGTACATAAATTTGAAAACAATTCTTGGTCTCACATTTCAAAAGACGATTCACTTCAAGGTTATCGTAATGCGGAACTGTTTTTTAGTAAGTCAGGAGATTTGTTTTTTGGAGGAGACTTGACTAAAACTGCTCGGTATGATGGAACTAACTGGGAAGTGTACAATCAAGGCAGCGGAACTGATCGTGTGCAGTTTGTGGAAGATATAGACAGCAATATTTACATGAGCGCGAATGGTATGGTTTTTCAATTAAATAACAGTACTTGGAATACCTACACCGATTCACAAACATTAGCAATGGAAGATCTTATAGTATATGAAGACTCGTATTACTACATAGACACACAAAACCAACGTTGGTTCTGTAAGAATATCTATTTATCTGTAAGTGATAATGGTACTATTCGATCAACAAGTATTTCCTCAAACACCCTAGAGGCTAACTCTATTAAGGGAATGCATAATGGTAGAAACAGGAAACTGTTTTTCATAATGGAGAAATCAGCAACATGGTCTATTGCTGTGATTGACCCGCAAGGTAATTGGTCATCCCTTGAATTGCCAGATGGTCTCAACTGGATTTTCGGGATAAATGACATTCTTTTTCTAGCAGATGACGATATATGGCTAACTTCATACGAAGGTCTAACTCATTATGATGGCAAAACTTGGTCAACAAATAAATTGTTGATTAATGGTAAGCAGTTGGCTATAAATTCACAAGGAAAAATTTATGTGTTAGCTTCGAAACGTATTTATATTGTTGAGAATGGTAATGTTTCAGAGTTCACACCAACTAATTCACCTCTCTCTGATTTAGAGGCAACTTCTGGCCTTGGTATTGATGCTAATGATAACTTATGGATTGCATCTTTCGATTGGAGTGGAAATTCAAAAATACAAAAAGTCGATACTGATGAAAAATGGACCACTTTTGACCATACGAATCATCCCAGTATAGACCAACCAGTGGGAGAATTTCATTTTGATAACAATGGAAATACTTGGATATCAGCTAAAGTGGGTGCCATTAAATTTGATGGTGAAAATTTCACTAATCCAATAAAGGAAAATATTAGTAATTTAGAAAATTACAAAGCATCTTCTATCGAGAGTGACTCAGAGGGAAGAATGTATTTTGCACATCAATATGGAGTAACTACATTGCTTGACAGTGTTTGGGGAGAATTGCTTATCGATGATGTACCTCATAAAAAAACATCTGCTAAAACAACACTCAAATTTGACGATGCTGGAACCTTATGGTGGGCAAGTAATATGACCGGATTATACTCTTATACAACAGCAACACCTGCTGCTATCTTCTCTAACTATGAGTTGGCTTCCAATTTCTCAATTTATCCTAATCCTTCTTCTGGCATACTCAATTTTAAGAATATCGATGCGGATGAAGCTTCCATAAAAATTTATACTACCCTTGGAAAATTGGTATATTCAAATGATAAATTGAATCCCAATAGCCCAATACAATTAAATCAATCTCCTGGAATGTATTTGGTTGTCATTAAAAATTCGAATTCAACCTTTACGCAGAAGCTGATTCTGAAATAGTAACGGTTTGCTGAAAATATGTATTTGAAATAGCGGTTTGGGAGCAATCTCAAACCGTTTTTTGATTTAATTAATTCCCTTGTTTATCGCAAAGTTTGTGGATTATTAATCCGCTGAGGCTCTAACATTAAACGTTATGTGTAATTCTACGGCCAAACGTAAACCCTAAAAGTCCTTTGGACATGTAGGTTAGTTTAGTTAGAAAAGTTGGACAGACTTACTTTACGTCCAAGAACTTTTAGTCCATAACAGTAGTAAAACAACTGAGATTTACACCCCTGTAAGCATAAAACATTGACAAACGAAAAGTCCATTTGATACATTACAGAAATTGATTAAGTTCGTGAAAACAAACAGTAGTGCTAACTTAAAATTTTAAGCAATGAAAAAAATTCTACTTTCAATTTCGCTGACACTAATCGTAGCGACCTCATTCGGACAAAGCGATTGGGATATCAACTTTGAGGACACAACAACTTTGCATAAAGTTCTCATGGACACCGTTTCTTATCCGAATAACATTTGGCAAATCGGACCTCCGAACAAATCAATTTTCAATACTGCATACTCTAATTCTAATGTCATTGTAACGGACACTATAAATCCTTACCCAACAAACGATACTTCTTCCTTTACAATAATTCATATTGCTTCTATGGGATGGGCACGGGAATATCCGAAAGTTGATATTGAAGGATGGTATTATGTGAACTCCGATACCTTGACAGATTACGGTTACATTGACTTCTCTCCAGACAAAGGAGGCACATGGTATCGTACTGATACTTCTATAAATAATGGTTATTGTTCTTTTGGGGCAGTTCAAGAGCTACCAACATTTACCGGTAACTCTAACGGGTGGAAACACTTTTATTATTGTTTGCGAGTTCCGTTTCCTGTTGCTAATGGCGACACTATTTTATATCGCTTCACATTTATCAGTGACAGCATTCAAACAAATAAAGACGGACTTATGTTTGATAACCTACACTTTGAAGATTGGACTGAGGGAATTCAAGAAGTTCAAAACAACAGGTTGATTTCAATTTCTCCTAATCCAACTTCTGATGAATTAATAATTCACAGAACAAAAGTCAGCAACAATTCAAGAATTCAAATTCTTAATTACACAGGACAAGTTCTTTACGACAACTCAGATTTCATTGGAGAACCAATTAACACTCGACAATTGACAAACGGAATTTATTTGTTAAAGTACACGGACACAAAAAATTCCTCCATCAAAAAATTTATCGTGCAACATTGAACGACACGCATTTGATTGAAAGTAAAACTGCACATAACAGCAAGGCTTTGCCACAGGCGTGGACTCGGTGCTGTTTTGACAATTCAGTCCAATTTGCTAACTGTTAAACCACGCCCGACGCAAAGCCCGAAAACGTTAGGCTAACTCACTCCTACGCCAATTAAACTAGCAGTGGTGGTTTTTTCTATGCGTACATCTACATAATCACCTATCGCATAGGTAGATCGCGGGAAAATCACTTTCAGGTTTTGCTCATTGCGCCCCATCCACTCGTCTGCGTTTTTCTTACTTTGCGCCTCTACCAGCACACGGTGTATTTTACCCAATTGGGCCGCATTTAATTTGCGAGATACTTCATGCTGCACTTCTATAACTTCAGAGAGTCGTCTTCGCTTACTATCTTCAGGTACATCATCTTCGTACTTGCGTGCAGCCAGTGTGCCGGGCCGTTCACTGTAAAAATACATGTAGCTAAACTCAAACTCACAGGTACGCATTAAGTCTAACGTTGCCTGATGATCTTCTTCTGTTTCTGAACAAAAACCAGTAATAATATCACAACTCACACCACAGTTGGGGAGCACTTCTTTTATCCGATTGTATTTCATCTCATACCACTCCCGGGTGTAGGTTCGGTTCATCTTTTCGAGTATACGCGTACTTCCACTTTGGGCAGGAAAATGAATATGTTTGGCCACGTTATCATACTTTTTCATTACAAAAAGTACTTCGTCGTGTATGTCTTTGGGATGCGACGTAGAAAAACGCACCCGTAAAGTAGGGTCTACTTGCGCTACTTTTTCGAGCAAGTTGGCGAAGCTTACACTGCTTGCTTTTTCATCTTCGGTTAATTTATCAAAATCTTTTCGCGCTCCGCCACCATACCAAAGGTATGAATCTACGTTTTGGCCCAATAACGTTACTTCTTTATACCCTTTGCTTACCAAATCTTGTGCTTCGGCTACAATACTCTCGGGGTTTCTGCTGCGCTCTCTTCCACGGGTAAATGGGACCACACAAAAACTACACATATTGTCGCAACCTCTTGTTATACTGATATACGCTGTAACTCCATTGCTATTGAGTCGCGTAGGCTGAATTTCGGCATAGGTTTCTTCTAGGCTTAATAATACGTTAATGGCCTTATGCCCGTCTTCTACCTCACGAAGTAAAATAGGTAATTCCTTATACGCATCGGGCCCAGCTACTATGTCTACAAGCTTTTCTTCTTCAAGCAATTGCTTTTTAAGTCGCTCTGCCATACAGCCAAGTATGCCAATGGTCAAGTTCTTGTTCTGTTTTTTATTATGCCGTAAGTGCTTTAGCCTATGGCGGATTTTCTGCTCTGCATTATCACGGATAGAACACGTATTAATGAAAATAATATCCGCTTCCATCTCATCATTGGTGGTTTCTACCCCTATTTCTGACATGATAGATGCTACTACCTCACTGTCTGCAAAGTTCATTGCACACCCGTAGCTCTCTATAAACAGCTTTCTTTTCTCCGTATTCTCTTGTATTACTGCCAAAGCGATGCAAATGTAGCGACAGAAGTAATGACTAGGTTATGATAGTCACAAAAAAATAAATGCTGCTGAGATATCTTCTAGGATACAGAAGAAATAAACCCGCTGGAAGCGCCCCATAGGAAAGAGCCCTGCTTTTTTTATTTTGGTTAAATTTGCCTGCGCTTGAAATTAAAGATAGACTTCGAAATAGCTCAAAATGAATTGGCTCAAACGTGGCCTAGCTTTTTTATGCTTGGATCTTGTTTTGCGCAAAATCAGGCCGAACGAATGGCTCAACTAGGTTTTGACGTGTTGAGCAATCCCTTTGGGATTATTTATAATCCTATAAGTATACAAAATCTACTTCAACGAATAAGTAACAATACGGCGTATACCGAAACCGATTTTAACCAGCGAAACACCGTTTTTTCGTGGGAACATCATGGCGATTTTAAGTACTCCGGCGTGACGCCTGCTGTTGAAACGTCTAATGTAATACTAACTACGGCTCGCCAGGCTGCACAAAAAGCAGAGGTTATCTTGCTTACTTTAGGAACTTCCTTGGTGCATACGCACAACGACATCCCCGTTGCCAATTGCCACAAAATTGCAAACCACGAATTTGAACAAAAGCAGTTGACGTTTGACGAAACTAAAACCAGTATTGAACACTCTATTTCTCTAATTAAACAGCTAAACCCAACGGCATCTATCATTATTACGGTAAGTCCGGTTCGGCATTTGCGAAGTGGCATTATAGAAAACAGCAGAAGTAAAGCGGTTTTACTAGCAGCGCTGCATGAAGTCTTGCGCAGCGTTACCAATGTCACTTATTTTCCTTCTTATGAATTATTTATAGATGAACTTCGTGACTATAGATTTGCCAAAGAGGACATGACACATCCTACACCACAGGCAGAAACCTATATCTGGGATCGCTTTTGTGAAACCTACTTTTCGGCAACTACACGCGCTATCATCGAACACGTCAAAAAATACAATTTATTTGCAGCACATCGGCCCATTCACTCTGCCAATGAGCACGTACAGAAAGTTGCAGAAAAACGAAATACCTTACAGCTTACATACCCATTTTTAAAGATCAAATGAAAAAAGTACTTATAACGGGAAGCAATGGATTGCTAGGCCAAAAACTATTGGATTTATACCTAACTATAGAAGATATAGAACTCATTGCCACCGCTCGTGGTGAAAACAGATATCCGCGGAAGGAAGGGTATACCTATACCAGTCTAGACATCACTAATGAAAAAGAAGTACAACAGGTTATCGCACAACATGCTCCAGATTGTATTATTAATACAGCTGCCATGACCAACGTAGATAGCTGTGAAACCGATAAAGAAGGTTGCGATAAACTGAATGTGGATGCTGTTGCCTACCTTATTGCGGCCGCAAATACCGCAGGCGCTCACCTTATACACTTAAGCACCGATTTTATTTTTGATGGTAAAAAAGGGCCGTATAAAGAAGACGATGAGGCAAACCCACTGAGCTACTATGGCCACAGTAAGCTACTTGCCGAAAACATGGTGCGTGAGTATTGTACGAAGTGGAGTATTGCGCGTACTGTTTTGGTGTATGGTGTGGTGAATGACATGAGCCGAAGCAATATCGTTTTGTGGGCTAAAGGGGCTTTGGAAAAAGGGCAACCCATCAATGTGGTGGATGACCAATTTAGAACACCTACCTTGGCAGAAGATCTTGCCAAAGGATGCCAATTAATAGAACATAAACAAGCAGAAGGTATTTATAATATAAGCGGAAAAGATCAAATGAGCATACTAGAACTTGTGCAACGCGTAGCTAATTACTTTGATTTAGATGCGAGCGTATTACGTGTAGTAAGTAGTGAATCGTTAAATCAACCTGCTAAACGTCCGCCACTCACCGGTTTTGACTTAACCAAAAGCAGAAAAGTACTGGGCTATGAGCCACATTCCTTTGAACAAGGAATTGGTGTATTAATGGAGCAGTTGTAGTATTGACTACAACCAGATAATCCCTATAATAAAAAGCAATAATGTTAACTGCAGAATTCGGTGTATGGGCTTTTTATTTTTTTCGATAAGCCAAATCATCAGTAGTTTTAAAATGGCAATACCGCCTAATATAAAAAAGAACTCTGGCTTGGTATTCACCATCAAAAAAATGGCATCTATCGCATAGCTAACGATAAGTATTACCTGAAAGATTCGCTTACTGGTTTCAATCCCTATCTTGGTTACGATACTTTCATAACCCGTTATTACATCACCCTTTACCCAAATAATATCTTTGTAAATCTCTCTTGCAAAGAGGACAAAAAATAAATTGGCTCCGTATACAAAAAATATCAGGCTTAAACTCTGATAGTAAAATACCAAACTAAAGAAAGCGAATACCGTTAAGAAACTAGCCGCCAATTCTCTAATCAATACTACCTTGCTTAGCTTATGGGAATAAAACCAAAGCGCAAATGTGTAGAAAGCAAAAAATAAAAAAATTCTCCAAGAAGCATAAAGGGCAATACTCAAGCCCAAAAAATTAAGTACTAAATAGAAGTTGAGCTTAAATCCACGACTTATTAAATTTTGAAAACGAGTACGATGCGGTCTATTGATTAAGTCTTTCTCGATGTCATAAAAATTATTGATGATATAACCTCCGGCCAAGATTAAGGCCGTTGATAGGATGATAAGATGAACCTTAACTTCTAGTAACGAATGAAAAATATCTTCTTTCACATTGAATGCAAAAAGAAAACTTATGTATTGTGCAATAGCCGTAAACAGTACGTTCTTCCAACGAACAGAAGCAAGTAAAGCTATAATTTTAAGATAAATAGAATCGCGTTTTTGAGATATAATCGCGCTCATACACTAGCGTTTATATACGGTGTACCAACTCTAGCTCGTAGCTACTTAGTTGTTTTTGTGCTTTTTCGTAATCTCGGGTGAAACCCAAAATATAGCCCCCGCCACCACTTCCGCATAGTTTAAGGTAGTAATCGCCCGTTTCGATTCCTGTTCTCCACACTTCTCTGAATGCAGGCGGAATCATAGGACTAAAATTTTGAAGTAGCAATGCTGAAAGATGTTTCAAATTACCAAACAATGGATTAAAATCTCCTTTTAAGAAAGACTTAATACACTCGTCGTTATACTTTCTAAGCTCGGTTTTCATCATATTACGGAAACCTTGCTCTTTCATTTTCTCCATAAAAATTTGAACCATTGGTTGCGTTTCTCCTGGAGATTGGGTGTTTAATAAAAAGATAGCACCTTTACTTTCTGCAGTTTGCATCGGCAAGCCTACGGTGTCTAAATCTTCTTTGCTTTTAATTACCACAGGAAGGTTTAAGTAACATATAAGAGGATCTAATCCTGAACTTTTGCCATGAAAATGAGATTCCATCTGACCAAAAATGGCTTTCAATATTGAAAGTTCCCCTTTGTTGACGTTTTCAGGATCTATCTTATTGACTGCATATTTATCATAAATAGCTGCGACAAGCGCTCCACTACTGCCTACACCAAAACCTTGAGGTATGCTGGAATCAAATGAGATACCTAGTTGAATGTCTTTTTTGAATGCTTGTAAATCGAGTTTTGCAACCGCCTCACCTGAAGTATCTAGATACGACAAGTAGGTGTAATAGGTGCGCAAATGCTCGTTTGACTCTGAATATCGGTCTTCTGCAAAGTGAAATTTACCCTTGTAAAAGTTATAAGGAATAGACAGTCCCATTGCATCTTGAATAATGCCATATTCTCCAAAGAGAAGTATTTTACTATAGAAAAGTGATTCTTTAATCATTTGTGCGAAGCAAAGATAGTTATTTTGACTTAGTATGAGAGATTTCGGATGTATACACGTTGATTTTAGATGTATGTTCTACCATTTTTTGCGGCTAACACGTGTGATCAACTAGGCAAAAATGGTTTAAGTTTTTGTGGCTGAGACATCTACACCTGTTTTTTCTACTTAAAGTCTCTCCGCTCCCATTCCCACTTCATCATGGATAAACGCACCGTTTTCACAGTATTGAGCGAGTTCTTCTTCTATAAATGCTTTTGCTGCGGCCTGGTCTGCCTGCGGATAAAGAAAATGAACATTGGCTCCAGCATCTAAGGTAAAGCACCATTTCACTGCATCTTTCTCTCTCTTCGCCCAAATGGCTTCTATGATTTTGAGCGTGTTGGGCTTCATTAAAATGAAATAAGGATTACTACTCATCATTAGGCTATGCAGGGTAAGTGCCTCACTTTCTACTAAAGCTATGAAAGCATCTAAATCTCCTGATTTTAAAATGCTTTTCATCGCAATCATATTTTCTTGAGCTTGAGCAAATCGTGCTGTGGCGTAGGGATTGTCTTTTAACAAGCCATGACCTACGGTACTACTTACCGTTTTTTGTCCGCGGTGCACTAATAATATGGTATCACAAAAATCTGTAAATACCGAGTGAATGTCTGTATAGGGAATCGCAAATTCGTCACTACTGCCTCTATAATCGGGATGCTCTCCCCATTGCCCCATTGGTCCATAGATGCTTCGACTTGCACTTCCACTTCCTAATCTGGCCAATATAGACGCAGTTTGTTTGAAGTCTTTTTCTGCTAATAATCCTTTTTCTTTCGCAATATCACAAATACAAAGTGCTAATGCACTCATACCGCTGGCGCTACTGGCTATACCGCTACTATGCGGAAAACTATTGCTCGTATCCACGGTGTATTTTCCATTTAGCACAAACGGAAACACGCCTGATATTCGGTGCAGAAACTGCTCAATTTTTGGAACAAACCCCGGCTCTTGGTTCCCTTCCAAAAGCACAGTAATTTCTAAATCAGCTTGTTCTACCAAGGTAAGTTTCGTGGTTGTAGCACAATTCTTTAGCGTGAAGCTAATTGACGAATTGCTAGGTATTTGAATTCCTTCTGGCTTTTTACCCCAATATTTTACAAGTGCTATATTGCTAGGACTCTTCCAGGCGGTGGTATAAGTGGTCATTTAGATTAGTGGTAACAAAGGTAAACGGTGTTTAGTGAATACAAAATGGGTTATTTGATAAGTTCAGAATAAGACAAAACGGTTTCAAATCCTTTTTGATGAAAGTAATCTCTTGTTTGATTGTCGCCACATACTAAAATAAAATCACCTCCCCAAGCACCCAAACTTTTGATTGCAAACGGATAATCTGCAAATAATTTTTCTTTAACTGTAGGCATTTCGAGTATGCCCGAAATACAGGTTTCATGGGCCGTAATAAGTTGCTGAAACGCATCAAAATCGTGGCAAGCAATGAGCGATTCTGTTAGGTCAGAAATCATTTCTATGTCCTGAACTTTAGCTTTTTTGCTTTTGTATGCCGCTATTCCCTCACGGCTGTCTTGCTTTTGGTTCAGATGCACGAAGTACAATTTATCTTTAAAAGAAGGTTGGTACACATAGCCTTCCCACATTGCTGGACTGCGATACAAAACATCTCCTCCAAGCATCCCCACGGCGATGTCGTATCCACTCCCTCCAAAACTAGCTTCTAGCAATTCAAAAGCATCTACTTCTGCCCATTTTGCTATGTTACAGAGTAAGGTACTGCTGCTACCAAGGCCCCAGTTATTCGGAAATTCAAGATATGTTTTTACCACGTAACTTCCGTTTTTCAAAAACTCAGGATTTAAGGCAATGGCCTTCGTTAGTATTTGACACAGTTTATCGGTTATAGCATTGGTAGTACAAACATCCATCGGATGCGTTTGTACTTGTAGTTGATTATTTACTTCTACCAACAAAAACTCTTCTCGGTACCAGGTTTCACCCTCACTGTCTAGGCTATACCACGTTAGCGTATTATCGTTCAGGTTTTCTTCAAATACCACCTCCATTTTCTGGCCCAATTTGGTAGGCAGTGCTAAGGATAATGCAGCATCTAGCACCACATACTCCCCTGTGATTAATAATTTGCCATGTGAAAAGAAAGTTTGCACGTGTGCGAAGTTAACAGAACCCTAAAGTTAAAACGATACGATTTAATACTTTTCTTAACTAGCGCCCTATTCTAGGTCATTTTCAATCCTTTACTGGCCGTATTACCGCATACTTATTTTATTATTTCATCTGTTAATTTGTTATTTATACCTATTCAAGCCAAGCATAAATCGTCAAATTTCATTACGTTTGAGGCACAAAATGAGTCCATCTGAATTAGCATTTAATAAAAACGAAGACACCAATAAGATTTTACTGAGTGACTATGTCAAATTAGCTAAAAAAATACACCTCGGTGGTGGCGAAAAATCTGCTGCCAAACAAAAAGCGCAAGGCAAATTATTGGCACGTGAGCGCATAGAATACCTAAAAGATAACGATGCAGATTTTTTAGAAATCGGCACCTTCGTAGGATATGAAATGTACCCAGAATACGGGGGATGTCCGGCAGGAGGCGTAATAGGTGGTATTACCAAAGTAGCGGGCAGACAATGCCTAATTGTAGCCAATGACGCTACCGTGAAAGCAGGTGCTTGGTTCCCTATTACGGCCAAAAAAAATCTACGTTTTCAAGAAATTGCCTTGGAAAACAACTTGCCTATTATCTATTTGGTAGATAGCGCAGGCGTTTTCTTACCTATGCAAGATGAGATATTTCCAGACAAAGAACACTTTGGTAGGATATTTAGAAATAATGCCATTCTCAGCAGTAGAGGTATTCCGCAAATAGCTGCAGTAATGGGAAGCTGTGTTGCAGGTGGCGCATACTTGCCCATAATGAGTGATGAGGCTCTCATTGTAGATAAAACAGGTAGTATCTTTTTAGCGGGAAGCTACTTAGTAAAGGCTGCTATCGGTGAAAATATAGACAACGAAACATTGGGAGGCTCTGTTTCTCAAACGGACTTATCTGGGGTAATTGACGATCGTTTTCCCAATGACCAAGCTTGTTTAGACCGCATCAAGTTTTTGATGGATAAAGTGGGATCATTTGAAAAAGCAGGATTTAGCAGAACTGAAGCATTTAAACCTAGATTAAAGGAAAAAGAGCTTTATGGACATTTACCCGCAGAGCGTTCCAAAACCTACAATACCCTAGAAATTATTCATCGATTGGTGGATAATTCTGAGTTTGAGCAGTACAAGGAAAAATACGGGAAAACCATATTATGTGGTTATGCCCGCATAGATGGTTGGGCTGTTGGTATTGTTGCCAATAACCGCGAGCTCGTAAAAAGCGAAAAAGGTGAAATGCAATTTGGTGGGGTGATTTACTCTGACAGTGCCGATAAAGCAGCACGATTTATCATGAACTGTAACCAAAAGAAAGTACCTCTGCTGTTCTTGCAAGACGTTACAGGATTTATGGTAGGTAGCAGAAGTGAGCACGGCGGCATAATAAAGGATGGAGCAAAACTAGTAAGCGCCATGAGCAACAGCACCGTTCCTAAATTTACCGTGATAATGGGCAATAGTTATGGGGCCGGCAACTATGCTATGTGCGGTAAAGCATACGACCCAAGACTTATCGTGGCTTGGCCAAGTGCCAAGATAGCCGTAATGGGGGGCGAGCAAGCAGCAAAGGTTTTATTGCAAATAGAAAAAGCAAGCTTAGCGAAGAACGGAGAAGTAATAACCGAAGAAAAAGAGCAAGCATTGCTCTCTAAAATAATAGATAGATACAATAAACAAACAACTCCAGAATATGCCGCATCTAGACTTTGGGTGGATGAGATAATAGACCCACTAGACACCCGAAAATGGATAAGTGCCGGTATAGAAATGGCCAATAATGCACCAGTGGCAAAGTATAATGTAGGTGTGATTCAAACTTAAAAATTAATGAAAAAGTATAGTATAATAATAGCGCTAATTGCTGCTACATCGAGCATTTTTGCTCAAAATCCGAGTGACCAATTTTGGCATTTAGCACCAAACAGTTCTAAAATAAACTCCGGAGTTGGGCTTGAAGAAGCCAAAGCAATGATGAAGGATAAAAAACCTACTACAATCGTGGTGGCAGTTGCTGATGCTGGCGTAGATGTGTATCATCCAGATCTCAAAAATAGGCTTTGGACCAATAAAGGTGAAATAGCTGGCAATGGTATAGATGATGACGGAAACGGCTACAAAGACGATGTTTATGGTTGGAACTTTATCGGAGGCACCATTGAAGACAACCTAGAGGTTACTCGAGAATATCGCCGACTTAAACCCATTTATGAAGGCAATACCGACGCACAAGAAAGAAACCCAATGGAATATGCCAAATTCCTAACTGTAAAGAAAGATTTCCTAGACAACAGTGTAAATGCGACGCTTTATTTTGAGGCTTACGAAGGGTTAAAACTGGGTATGGATTTTTTAGCTGAGAGTTATGGTGAGGATATGACCATCGCCGAACTAGAAGCGCATCAAAGCAAAAGCAAGTTTGAAGAGTCAGCCAAACAAGTGCTTTTGAGCAATTCAAAGAAACGACCACTTAATTTTACGGCGATGAGAGAAGGCTTAAATGGTGGATACGAACATTTTAAACAACAAGCAAAATACAACTACAACGTAGACTTCGATCCTCGCCCTGAAAATGTTGGGGATGATTACGCAGACGTAACCAATAGATTTTATGGAAACGACAGCGTTTACTATGGTGAGCACTCTTCTCACGGTACGCATGTAGCCGGTATTATCGCAGCAGACGCGAGTAATGATTTTGGAGCTCAAGGTATATGTCAAAGTTGCGAAATTATGAGTATCCGAAATGTACCCGATGGAGATGAGCGTGATAAAGATGTAGCTAACGGTATTCGATACGCTGTAGATAATGGTGCTAAAATCGTGAACATGAGTTTTGGAAAAGGATATGTCTACAACGTAGACGTTGTTAATGAAGCCATAAAATACGCAGAGAGTAAAGGTGTATTACTGGTACATGCAGCAGGAAACAGCAATCAAAACAATGACATCACTGACAACTTCCCGAAAAATTTTGATGCCAGCAATAACTGGATTGAAGTGGGCGCACTAAGTTGGAAGAAAAAGCCAAATAAAATTGCAGAATTTTCTAACTACGGTCAAAAGGAAGTGGATCTTTTTGCCCCAGGCGTTGCTATTTATTCTACCACGCCCGAAAATAACTATGAAGCATTTGACGGAACAAGTATGGCGAGTCCTGTGGTGGCAGGTGTAGCAGGTTTTGTTTGGAGCTACTATCCAAATCTTACCGCAGCCGAGTTAAGAGAAATATTATTGCAAAGTGCTATCCCGATTAAAGGCCGTCAACGTGTACCTGGACAAAAAAAGAAAGTTAACGTACGTACTTTATCCAAAACAGGAGCAGAAATCAATCTTCCTGCAGCATTAAAACTTGCCGAAACTAGATCTAAATAAACCATGAAAACGCTATTTTACTTCCTCACGATAGGTATTGTTTTTATAAGTTCTTGTGGAGAACCAAAAATAGCCGTAGACCGAATCCTCATTGCAGATAAGATTTATATCTGCAATGAGGAATTTGATATGGCAGAAGCGCTTGCGATTAGTGATGGTAAGATTGTAGCCTTTGGCACGGCGAAAGAAATTCAATCTAAGTACACTGGTGAAATTCAAGAGGTTGATGGCACTGTTTATCCTGGATTTATTGATGCTCATTCACATTTTTACGGATATAGCTTGACCTTACAAAAAGTTGATTTAATCAACGTTAGTAGCTTAGACGAACTTATAGAAAGAACTATAACATTTGCCAAAATGTCCAATGAAGCTTGGATTACAGGCCGAGGCTGGGATCAAACAACCTGGGAAGAAAAAGGTACATTAACCAATAATTTACTAAATGCCTACTTCCCAAACACACCCGTTTTTCTGAAACGGATAGACGGACATGCAGGATTGGCCAACGCTAAAGCACTAGAGCTCGCGGGCATATCTGTAAATACTAACGTGGCAGGAGGAACTATAGAAGTACAAAATGGACGATTGACAGGTTTACTCACCGATAATGCCATGAATCTCATTGACAACATTATTCCGGCTCCTTCCAGATCAAGTGAAATTAAAGCTTTATTATTGGGTCAACAAGCTTGTTTTGATGCTGGACTTACCACCGTAACAGATGCTGGCCTAGATCTGAGTACGATACTACTCATTGATAGTTTACAAAAAACGGGGGATTTAACTATACGAGTCTACGCAATGGCTAACCCAACCGATGAAAATTTTGAATATTTCAAAAAGAATGGGCCAATCGCTAACGATAAGTTGCAAGTGTCCGCGTTTAAGTTGTATGCTGACGGAGCTTTAGGTTCTCGAGGAGCAAAACTCAAACAACCCTATTGCGACCACGCCGGGCATAGCGGCGTATGGGTTACTGAGCCCAACCAGCTGGTAAAACTCTGCCAACAAGTATATGATCTTAACTTCCAAGCTAACACGCATTGTATAGGTGACAGTGCCAATAAACGAGTATTGGAGATTTACGGCGAATTCCTTAAAGGAAAGAATGACAAACGTTGGCGAATTGAACATGCTCAAGTGGTAACTCCCGAAGACAGAGCCTTATTTTCAAAATACTCGATAATACCTTCTGTGCAGCCCACTCATGCCACCAGTGATATGCGTTGGGCAGACAAACGCTTATGTAATACGCGCATGAATGGCGCTTACGCGTATAACAGTTTACTAGCGCTAAATGGGTGGATGCCGTTGGGTACCGATTTCCCGGTAGAGGATATCTCGCCTCTAAAGACTTTTTTTGCTGCCGTTTATCGCCAAGACACTAAAAATCAACCGATGGGTGGCTTCCAAATGGAAGAAGCCCTAAGTCCAAAAGAAGCCTTACTCGGCATGACCTTGTGGGCAGCACGAGGTAATACTATGGAACAAAAAATAGGTTCGCTTGAAAAAGGCAAACTTGCCGACTTTGTTATTTTAGCCGAGGACATCTACCCTGAAAAATATATGCTGAAAACAAAAGTAACAGGCACTTATTTGGAAGGCATTAAAAAGTAAATCCTACTTTATAAACCTCTTTTAGGTTTATAAAGTAGGATTTATTTAGACAGTAAAATTGATTTAACCTTCTTTTTGATGCAAAAAAATGTGAGCGATACGCTGTAAATTCCAACCGTATCGCTCACATTTTAAATTTCATAAACTCACTCGACTAGAGTGAGATGTATATTACCCTCTCTCGTTTAAAGGAGTAAAGGAACGAGACACCGGACCTGTATATATTTGTCTCGGTCTTCCGATAGGCTGTTTGTCATCCATCATCTCTCTCCATTGTGCAATCCATCCTGGTAGACGGCCAAGTGCAAATAGTACTGTAAACATTTCCACGGGGAAGCCCATAGCTCGGTAAATGATACCAGAATAGAAATCTACGTTAGGGAACAATTTACGTTCAATAAAATAAGGATCTGAAAGTGCAGCTTGTTCTAGTTTCTTAGCAATTTCTAAAGTAGGATCACTAACACCTAATTTCTCCAACACTTCATCTGCTGATTTCTTAATAATAATCGCTCGTGGGTCAAAGTTTTTATACACTCTGTGGCCAAAACCCATTAAACGGAACGGGTCATTTTTATCTTTAGCCTTATCAATATATTTTTGAGCATCGCCGCCATCTGCTGCTATTGCCTCTAACATTTCTATTACTTGCTGATTAGCTCCGCCGTGCAATGGACCCCACAGAGCCGCAACACCTGCAGATATAGAAGCATATAAATTTGCATGACTAGAACCCACCAATCTTACCGTAGATGCAGAGCAGTTTTGCTCATGATCTGCGTGCAAAATCAGCAACTTATTCATCGCGCGCACAAATACTGGATCTAATTCATAATCCTCCGTTACGTGCTTGAATGTCATATTCAAGTAGTTCTCTACGTAGCTTAGGTTATTTTTAGGGTAGATAATCGGGTGACCAATTCTATTTTTAGAGATCATAGCACAAAGCGTTGGCATTTTAGCCAATAATCTGGTAATGGTTCTCATGCGTGCTTCTTCTCCAGAATTCGGATTCAAACTTTCAGGATAAAAAGAAGATAAAGAAGAAATCATCGCAATAAGCTGTCCCATTGGATGAGATCCTGTAGGCCATGCATCAAACATATTTTGTATGTCTGTATTTACGAGGGTATGTCTTCTTATCTCATTATCCCAAGCGTCATATTGCTCTTTGGTAGGTAACTCTCCGTTTATCAGTAAATAAGCTACTTCTAAAAACTCTGCTTTATCCGCTAATTCTTCAATAGAATAGCCACGATGTCTTAATATTCCAGCTTCTCCATCCAAATACGTAATACTACTTGTAGTACTTCCTGTATTTTTATATCCAAAATCCAAGGTAACAGCTCCAGTAGCCGCTCTTAGCCCACTAATATCTATTCCTACCTCATTCTCGGTACCTACCAATAAAGGAAGTTCCGTTTCTACTCCTTGAATACTGATTTTTGCTGTTTCTGACATTTTATTCTAATTGTCTTTAATTGGATGTTGCGAAAGTACCTTAATTTATACTTATTTAATAGTCTAACAGTCATATTTTTAGTATGTTTTTGTAAAGAATTAGATTTGTAATAAATAACAAAAAAATGTCTGAAGATATAGTACGAATTATAAGTGGATTAAACACGAAAGCGGGCTTAAAACAACATATTTACAGAAACACGCTTACGGTGTTTGAAGAACTAAAAAGATGTGCTAAAGATATAGCTGAAAAACTTACTCCTGAGGTTATCAAAAAAGATCCATCCTTAGAGGTTCAGTTTTTTGAAAAAGGCGAGTTCGAATTTCACCTTAAATTTAGTGGTGACACTATTGCGTTTATTATGCATACAAACGTATTTGCTTTCCCCCCAGAGCATGAAGTGAGTAAAATGGAGTACGTAACAGAGGCCCAAGACAGAGGATACTGCGGTATGATTATGGCCTACAATTTTCTTTCAGATTCCTTAAAGTATCAAAGACTAGGGGATATAGGCTACCTTCTTGCTCGACTATTTATAAATTCCGAAGGACATTTTTATGTAGATGGACAGCGACAGTTAGGCTTTTTATTCAAAAATTTTAGCCAACAAGAAATTGACGAAACTGCCATCATCAAAATCATAGAGCAAACTATGCTGTACGCACTCGATTTTGACCTCTATGTGCCTCCTATGGAAGCCATGAGCGATATGACACTAGAACAAAAAAACTATGTAAATAATCCGAGTGGTTTTGCTACAGGAAAACGGCTTGGTTTCAAGAAAGAATAATTCAGATATTCAACTCCATCCACTCCACTCCATTGGCTGTGGCTTTGAAGGAGCTCTCTCGCATTTTATCGCTATCATACACCCACGATAAAGTATTAAAATCGTTAGCTGCAACCAGTAATTTATAATGGATTAGATTTTTGACCGCATCTGCTATTACACTGGCTTTTTTTTCGGTTTGAACCTCCGAAACGATACTTTCAAAACTCTCCGAAAAAATACACAACCGAAGCACTTCCATCTCCAACTCGGGGAGCTCTATCATTTTACTTTTCTTTCTTTCCATTGGTATTTTATAACTTGTGATAATGGTGGCAAAATGGCCATGTACAGAATATGAAACGGCTGACCCAGCAGTATGGTTTTAAACCAACCGGATAAACTAAAAAACGTGCTAAAAGAACGATAAAACTTATTTTCCGCTAATACCTTTAGTACCACCAAAAATGCTACTACGGTATACCCCACACTGTTAAGTGACAAAAACGAGAGAACTATTACCACGTTATAGAACCATACGAAAGCAAGTATTCCCGTATTTTGTTTTAGGTCATAATCGCCATTTTTGCTCGCCCATCTTATTCGTTGATTCCAAAATTCCCGAAAATGCTGAGGCCCCGATGTCATTACTATAGCATCTTGTGTTTGATTAAAACAAATACCCTCTGGGGCTGATAAGTGCACATGTTGCATCAAGTAGATATCGTCTCCGCTTGCTTTATTCTCTTTATACTTAAAAGATTCCAAAACTGTTTTGCGGTACGCCAGATTCGCACCATTACATAACATAGGTTTTTTCCAAGTTATATGTGCCGCTCCTATGGCTATAAGTGCATTAAAGTCTAACCTTACCATCTTTGACCAAAAATTAGTCGTTGCATAAAAATCTACCGGACCGCTTACCAACTGCACTTTTTCATTCGCAAAAGGATGAAGCATAGATACCAACCAAGTTGACGGTAATACACAATCAGCATCTGTTTGCAGTACAATATCCCCAGAAGCGTGCTGCCACGCCAGTTTTAAGGCTTCTTTTTTACCCGTTAATGGGTTATTCAACACGTTATACTTAAGGGAAATAGCGTTCTCCGCAATCACATTTACACTGTTATCCGTACTATGGTCGTTTATAAAAAGCACTTCTACTTGGTGATGTCCTAATTCTAAATCATTCAAAGATTTGATCAAAGCACCTAAGTTTTGTGCTTCATTTCGAAATGGAACTACGATAGTCACAGAAGTAACAAACGAATCATCAATAGTCAACGGTATCATGCTGCTCCACAGCTCAGTATACTTGCTAAGTAGGCCATAATAGCTTATTCCCATAACTAACACGACAACTATATAAACTATCATTTATTGCGTACAGTGCTGCTCACCAGGTATATAGTCCCTATTAAACCAGGCAAGATCAAGTTAATAAACCACAGGCAAGTCACAGCGTGCAAGATAGCATTATCGGAAAGTAAACTCCCAAATAATAGAGTCGTCACAAATACACGAACTCCTATATCAGATATGGCAGGCACTGGTGCCACACTCTGCATCACATACGCTATTGGAATTAAAGCAATTGTATATACAGGCAATGAGAAATTAGAGAACAACTGCAACAGTAAAAAAAACTGTAGCGCAAAAACAGTGTATCGAATAAATGCAATCGCTACAACCTTGGCGAATAATTTACGATCGTACTTTTTTATTAACCTAAATGCTTTTGTAATTTGTTTTGGAATTCGTGGTTTTAACCAACGCAATAATGGCTTTATAAATAAAATGAGAAGGGTAATAAAAACCATGACCATGATCAACATCCAAACCTTATTAAACTCCTGCCAAACAGAGCCATAATCACCCAAAAAAGCCATACCTACCATGCACGATAAACCTATACCATAGGTCATCATTACCTGTGCAATATTACCTGTAACTGTGGCGATAACCACTTTGATAGGATGTAATTTTTTGAGTAACAGCCCCCGCCCTATATATTCTCCCGAACGTGCCGGAGTGAAATTACTTATTGCCATCCCTCCCAAAATAGTGAACAGCGCTCTAGTGTTAGTCAGTTTAATTTCTGATCGGATCAGCAGCTTAAATTTTTGCGCTTCAGCATTCCAATTTACCAGCGCGAGTATAAGCACTAAAGAGAATATTATTGGTTCTTCACGAAATTTAAGTACTATTTGCGTAAGAATACCATCGTCCATTTTGGATACTTGAATCACAAAAAAGTATATCGATACGATACTAAATATCCATTTTAGTATGGGATATACTCGTTTATAATCAAATGTTTGGGACGCGCGGCTCAAGAGTGTATTATCTTTAGATGGCTATGGCTACATTTGCTCCTTAGCGTGGCGAAAGATAACAATTACGATAAGATAATCCTGGGAATAGACCCCGGAACCAATATTGCTGGCTACGGCATCATAGGAGTCACAAAAAATTCTATGAAGCTAATCAGTATGGGTATTTTTGATTTAAGAAAAGAAACAGATTACGCGAATAAATTAAAGGCCATATTCGAAAAATGTACGCAGTTAATAGACACATACTTACCAGACGAAGTAGCTCTGGAAGCTCCTTTTATGGGTAAAAACCCGCAGAGTATGCTCAAATTAGGTAGAGCTCAAGGTGTTAGTATGGCAGCCGCCCTTAATCGACAGATTCCCGTATTTGAATACGCCCCCTTAAGAGTGAAGCAAAGTGTAACCGGTAAAGGAACTGCCACCAAAGAACAAGTAGCTGCAATGGTAAACGTTTTACTAAAGTTAGAAACCCAACATTCTAAGTTAGACGCTTCTGACGCAGTAGCCGTAGCGATATGCCATCATTTTATGAATAGTGGCGGGCCAGCGAAACCTAAAGAAAACTACGGTAGTTGGGCTAGTTTTATCAGCCAAAACCCAGACAAAATAAAATAACTAGGAAACTTGAAATGCATCAGATATAGTCTTAGCTATTTCTGCCATTCTTTCTGGAGCTAATTTCAATTTCGGATTCGCAAAACTTACATCTCCTGCATCATGTATTGGAATAAGATGAATATGTGCATGTGGAACTTCTAAGCCTACTACAGCTACTCCCACTCTCTCACAAGGAATAGTGGCATCTATTGCTCTTGCTACCTTTTTAGCAAATAACGCTAACCTACTATACATGTCATCCTCTAAATCAAAAATATAATCTACCGCTACTTTGGGAATAACCAACACGTGTCCTTCTTTAACGGGGGATACGTCTAGAAAAGCTAAAAACTTATCCGTTTCAGCTACTTTATAACAAGGGATATCTCCCGCAACAATCTTTTCAAATACAGTCACTAAAGACCTATCTCTAAAATCTCGAAATGAATAATACCAGCTGGCACTTGAATCTCTGCTATTTCTCCGAGTTTCTTACCCATCAAGCCTTCACCAATTGGTGATTTTACCGATATTTTACCTGCCTTCAAATCCGCTTCACTTTCATCTACGATGGTATAGCTGACTTCTTTATTTACTTTCTTATTAAGCAACCTCACTTTACTCAGTATGTTCACCTTACTTAGATCTATATCTTTGGGATCAATTACACGGCAATTAGCCATCGTATTTTTTAATTGAGAAATTTTCATCTCCAATAGTCCTTGCTCCTCCTTAGCCGCGTCGTATTCGGCATTTTCAGACAAGTCTCCTTTATCTCTAGCATCTGCTATTTGACCTGTAATACGTTTACGCTCTACCTTTTCCAAGTGCGCTATTTGTTCAATCAAAGAGTCATATCCTTGTTGGGTTACGTAGTTTATTGCCATTATTTATATTTCGTTGGTTGTATAAAAACACAATGTTGCGGCTCTAAATGAACCGCAACATTGCAAAGATAATTTTTATTCGTAGGTATAACCGATATTACTCGCCTATATTAAGTCGCACTCCAAAAGTGTGAGAACCTCCAAATGGATTAGAATGTCTGTATGCATAATCTAAACCAAAAGTTGTTTCAGAATCTTTACTCACAGGTACTTCAAACGTGAAGCCTCCCGTAATGCCCGTAAATGCATTCGTTCTGGTGTCATAATCCAATATTCCTTTTTCATAACCGTAACCTGCTCTCAACTGTAACATTTTCTTATAGCCATACTCCGCACCCAATGTAAATTGATTTGCAGAGAATGCGTTATTCGTAAATGTAAAGGCAGGCGTGAATCTATGAAAATAAGTATCATCATTTTTGTCTAATCTCACGTCATATGAAGCACTAATATTCATAAGGGTTGGTAAATTAAAACTAGCAGAACGTTGACTTACTGTTGCCTGCTGATCTGTTTCTGGATCTGTTCTTTTTACGGACAAACCATCGCCTGAGTATGCCGCATCAGGACCTATATTCTTTAGAGAGACACCAAACTTTACGTCATTTTTCTTCATCTTGTTGTAACCTTTATCTTTCGGGTTACTTCTCAATGTAGTGATATATTGGATACCTGCATCTAAACCTAAACCTTGTGCTTTCACATTGGTAATAGACTCTGAAAAAATCTTGAAGCCTACCCCTCCTGAAATCTCTCTAGTGAACTGCTTAGAGTAAGCGGCAGAAAGATTGGTAAACCTTGGTTTATAGGTTCCAATTCCTCCATCAGGTTGATCGTTTGTAGTTATAGGAATATCTCCCAAATCATAACTCATTACACTAAATCCGAGTACGCCATTCCCACCTAAGTTTTGTGCAAATCCAAACGTATTGATATTAATATCACTGCCCAATAACCATGCTGTTCTCGAAAAAATAATTTCTGTTTTCGGTGTATACGCTAAGCCGCCAATGTTGCTATACATGGCTTCTAATCCACTTACACTACTCACAGAAGCCCATCCCCAACCGGCACTTCTTCCCCAACCATTAATATTTAGTTGCGCAGCACCTGCTTGACCTATACGGTCTGGATTACCAGCCATAATAGCAGTTGTAGCTGACAACAAAATCGATAATATTATAATTTTCTTCATTATTCTTCTATTTTTTAATGATACAATGCCTAGAATGAATCCAAGTCTAACTCACGCATTACACCCATCCATTTTAGTATTTTCTCTCCAAGTTCACCTGCATCAATATGTATGATATACATACCACTTGCTATCGGAACACCCGCACCATTTTTCAGGTTCCAATCCGTTTCCGTCGATAAATCGTCTTTCTTAATTCTTCTAACAAGTGCCCCATCTAAGGTGTATATCGAGATATCACATTTAGGAGGTAAATTAGTAAATTTAACTCTATTGTCGATAGCACTGGTCTCATAAGTAGAATAAGCATAATAAGGGTTAGGAACTATGTTCGTTAAATCTAATAGTGCTTTTTTACCTGTCTCGTTATTTACGTTGTTGTAAATGTCATCAGTGTTAAATTTATACTTAGGTAGACCACCGTTGACGTCAGCAGTTTCTGGAGTTCTACCGTACGGCAATGCAACTCGAAGTTTGATAGTCACCTCATTCTGAGGTACTGGTATACCAGATGCATTCTCTTTCATATCTTTACCTAAGGCTAAATACGTAGGGATTACCCAATCACAGTTTTGATAAATTTTGGTTAACGCTTCATATCTCTTCTCCTCTGTCATATTAGGAACTATGGTATTAAAAATATCGTAGTATGAATTTCCTTTATCGTAAGCTATACCCGTTTCTGGAAGTTTAGGATGCTTACTTTTTACTACTCCTTGATGTGAACCCATTACATATATAAAATGACGTCCACCGAACTTAGGATACAAAGCGCCTCCTACGAAACCTGCATCATCAGTCGGATTCCACTTCATATCACGACCATTATCTGATCTCAAGTAAGAATCTTCACCGATAATGATGTTCATTCTTTCTCCAGTATTTAGGTTAATTGCATACCCTGGGAAGATGGTTCTACCTGGAGGCAAATCTGTACCATTATAGTTTAAGGTACCTTTTCTCATATCAAATTTCTGAGCACCGCCTTCGTTTAGTCCTGGATCTTCACCCATTTCGATCATGACACACTCAGTCCATTTACTCTCATCTGGCGTGATTACTATGTCTACATTACTCAAGTACTGTAAGTATATACTTGCAGGAAAATCATATCCAAAAGTAAACGGTTGTTCCAAAGTAACGGGTCTTGCAGGCGGTCTAGTAGGGTCTACTTTTGCCGTTCTAGAAACCAATCTATTCGGAGCTATTCTGCCATCCCAAATACGTTCATACGCAGCTCCTCTGTCTATACTACCAATATTGGCAGCATAATCATGCCAGGAAGGTTCATTAAAATTAGTATTTGCTCCTTGTAATCCAGATCTAATCCAATCGTAAGCACCGAATTGCCTTGCTTGAGTTACATCTTGATCTCTTACGGCAGTTAGCCATTCATTACTTGGGTCTGAGAAAGTAACTGACCAATCTATTAATCCATTTTGAGGATATAATGCAGAGTTTCTTCCAGGAGCAGCTATTTGTTCCACAGTAACCGCCAATCCCCAATCAAAAATAGACTTCCCGGTAGTTGACTCCAAAATAATTTGCTCGTTCTTATAACTAATCGAAGTATCTCCTTCAATTACATCACCAGTTCCCATTCGCTCTAATTTCCATGAAATTCTGCTTGCAGGAAGGGTATCTTCGCTTCCCGTAACGGTCTGACCTCTATAAGGAATTAAAGACAATTCAAAATCACCTTTTGGCACTTTAAGAGGATCGATCACTTTTATGTCTATCGGGCCATGTCCATTTTCGTATTTTGGATTTCCTGATTTGCCGTCTCTTAGTATTTCATCTTTGGTTTCTTGGGTCAGCTCTAAGCTATTAAAGCCATTTCCTTTACCAGAGAGTCTAATCAGTTCTGGACCATCTCCATAAAACGATGGAGCTGAAGAGCCACCAAACTTTGGCGCTAATTTATGTGGTGAAGCAGAGAATTTCTGAACTCTCCTTCCTCCTAGATATGGTGTTGTTTGACTATTACCCGCAGCATAAGACACCACTATATAATAGTAGGTCTTGAAATTAACCAATGTTTTATCAGAGCCTGTTGCAAATTCATCCTCTACAATTTTGATAGTATGAACTAATCCTTCATTCGCACCTCTAACTTTAAGTACAGGAATACTAGCTCCAACGTCAGCCTTAAACTCACTATTGATTAAGGTTTCAAAATTATCAATTAAATCACATTGGAATATTTCTCTCGCTTTAGATAAATCATCTAACTCTGATAAACTTACACCCCCATTTTTCAATTGGAACACTCTATAACCTTGGAAAGTAAATACTTCTTGCTGATTTAAACCGTTAATGATAGTATCTCTATAGTTCTCTACGAAACGAGAATTAGTATTCCCTAGAGATAGCACTAATTGTTGATCTTGCTCATGTACCTCTACTTCTGGAGCATCTGGGCCATCGATTAGATTAAAACAAGAGTTGAATAACTGTTGCGCTTTTTTACTTGCCTCTTTAAGTAGATCTAAAGATCCTGATGCACCACCGAATGGAGCTCTTGCCCATACAACACCTACCGTAAGTTTCTGAACAGAACCTGGCTCTAACTCAAACGGTCCTGAAGACTGAATAAATCTTCTATCCGCAGGAGAGTTTCCAGCTTCTTTTTCATTCCACATTTTTTTATTGTGAGTAGGATCTGTATCCCCTGGAAACATCCAATCAGCTTTAGTGCCATCTGTCCCAACAATACCATCACCTCCATAAAGAATATCAGTACCTGTTCTCCATTTACCTTGTAGATAATTGTAAAAATCTGTCGCCAAACTTGGATTACCGTTTACCGTATTTGCATCATTATTGTAATAAACGAACTTAGACATCCCAAGCTCTTTTTCAACCAATACCCCATTTTCAAGTACTTTAGCGGTTGGACCTTCAAAGAAATCAACGCCAACAGAAGGAGGATTTAGACCATAACCCGTCACTCCTTCATCATTATCATCACCATTATAGCAATAACCTAATGAAAGTCCTACGTCACAACCTACATAATCATCATTATAAAAACCAAGATCGGCATCCACCCACTGGCCAAAATAGGTATTGACTAGTTTAGTAGCACCTCTATTGGTAATTCGTGTCGTATAAAAGGTCATGTCATTAATCTCATCATTGGTTGCAAAGGCAAACGCGGTAGTTTGCATTTCTACACCAATTGGATCACCTTGTGTTTCTGAGTGAACATTTCCTTTATCGTTATATATCCACCATAACATTTGGTCAGGTTGATCAACAGCTTCATTGGTGATATTAATACCTTGACATTGCTCTCTTAAGATAGGATAATCTCCACCTGAAGGCGTATAATATCCGTTACCATCCACATCTTTGTATGGAGCCAAAGGGAATGCATCGTTAACACCTTGTCCAGGCCAATTATAAAGTTGCTCATCTGGCTCAGCAACTAAACCACTTGCCCAATCAATAATATTTTTACCGTCTACTTTGAATATTTTATCCCACTTTTCACATTCTGAACTGCTTGTATTCGCTGTAACAGGATCTAACGGACCTGGCCAGAAATCTGACCCTCTTTGACGATAGGTCATAGCCGCAAGTCTTAGATTCCCTCCTAAATCTTCTCCACCTATCCAGATTGCTCCAGAAAACAAACTGTTTTTTCGTACAGAATTAAGATCCTCAATTTTTGGTATTTCATATTTAGCAGCATTCAAATCCCACCACATGTCACCACCATTTAATATCTTGGTTCGTACGTTATTAATGTCCAAATCTGCACTTTGAGTAGCCGCATCACAATCGCTACCAAATTTCATCTTTTCAGAAGAACCTCCACTACGTGTGGTGCGCGGTCCTTCAACATTCACATTTTCTCTTGCAATAGTTACTATGCATAAAAGCATTCCTAATGCTAATGTTATTTTTCTCATTTCGTTCTTCATCAATTCTATCTTTTGAGCTGTGTTACTTTTATTAGAAATATACTCTTACACCTAATCTTGTTAATCTTGGAACAGAATAGCTATACGGATTATTAACCTTTGCATTATACAAGTCTACGTATGACTGCGTGCGAACTTGATTTTCTGCTTGCTGCACTCCAATAGGTGAACTTAGCCATCCGTCATTATTGGCAAGACCTGTAAATCCATACACATTTTCAACGTTTTGCGTATTTAGCAAGTTTTGAACCCATACAAAAACACTTAGATCTAATGAATTTCTTCTATATTGATCTTTCGTATGTTTTTTCTTAATTGTAAAATTCTTATTGAAGTTAGCATCTACTTTAAATTGCCATGGCAACCTTGATCCAAATGGGTTACCATCTAGTGTTTGTCTTCCGCTTGATCCAACTGCAACACTTGCAATCGGATTTATATATGCAGAATATGGTCCGCCTGATTTAGTACTGATAATAAAGTTCGCCCCTGCATCTTCAAATACTTTTGTTTTACCCCATATAGGTCCGGTATATTCATTTCCACTTTTGAATCTATAATCTAATATCGCAGTGATTTGATGTCTTATATCACGCTCGGTAGGATAAAGAGATCTCAAATTCGGAAGGTTAGCTTGTATTAACGTTGCTGCAGAATTTACGTTAGATCCTGTACCATCTGCAAAAAGCAATGAATAGTTAAGGGCTAATGAGGTTCTTCCTTCTCCACGCAGTTCATACTCTGCTCTGAAATTTTTAATAGTTTCAAAATCAAGATTTTGATAACTATTATAAGAAATAGGATATGATTGGTCAATTCTCACTAATGCATAATCTCCAACAGTTTCTCTGTATGCAGCAATTAAACTTATAGCAGAGTTTTTTGATAACGTTTGCTTAAATCCTAACTCATAGCTGGTTGTTATCCGTGGTTTAAGGTTTGGATTTGCTAATACACTACCTTGATTTGTTTCAAGATAAGCGTAAGCATTAATTGGAGCAAAAATGGCCCCGTTTTGTGGACGTTGTGCTAGTTTATCATAATTGGCAAAAAATTGTGCCTCTGAATTAATTGGAAATGAAAACCATACCCTTGGCAATACATTAATAACAGGAGTGTAATCTTCAAATGACTCATTAACCAACCCTTCTTTCGCGTCTACCAAAAATGGTTGTATTCTGCCGCTATTTGAGTTTTGAGCTAGTAATGCTGGATTAGACAACTCGCTACCATCGGCATTATACCATTTGCTTCCATCTCTATAACCAAGCACTTTTTTAGGATCATTAATGTCATTTACATAAACCACAAAGTCATCCCCAATGGTCGCTGGAATTTCATATCCGTTTAGTAGTGTCATGCCTCTTCCATCAGGTGTATTCCCAGAAGAAATGTTTGCAAGCTCACCTGCACTATAGGTAGGGAATAGTGAGTACTGATCTTTAATACCACTTTGATTTGCATCGTAACGCTCTAAACGAACACCTAGTCTTAAGATGAGATCTTTGAATTGAAATTTATCTTGCAACCAAATAGCACTGTAAACTGGAGCAAATGAGCCTATATTCCTATTTTGAGGGTCATTAATAAAATCATTTAGCCCGAATCTCTTACGCGTGCGTTTACCTAAATAATCATACCCATAATAGTTTACGTAACTATTACCATTATTCCATAGATCGTCTGCACTAAACATATCTAAACTAAAAGTACTTGGGTCTAAACTATTGATATCTATATATGAGGTTTTACTATATAACTCACCGTTGATATCTCTAACTCCTTCGTCCATCAGCTTAGCTCTTAAGTTTTTGTCAAATGTTTTTTGCTGATCCTCATCTACTCGAATATTGTAAGAGACAGAATCGGTGAATGTACCGAAGTCATCATAAGAATGTTGCCCACCTATAATATAACCGTTTTCTGTAATTTGATCTAAACTAGAAATATGACTATTAGCCAACAATGGCATTAATCTCCATAAATTGGTAGCTCCAATTCCCCAACTACTAAAAGAGGTTTGCTCGTAGTACATTCCGAATTGTAAATCATGCGTATTTACCAAGTTTAAGATAGCTTCTCCTTGTGCATATGCCGCTGCTCTCTCGGTTTGAGACTTAGAGTAACCATTATTACCCGCACCTGGATTATTCCATAATGAATAAGTTAAGCCTGGAGTAAATCCATTGAGCAAACCTAACTGCTGAATAACTTGATCGTCACTAAAGATACCCGTTCTATCTGACCCGCCAAACGCTGCTCTAGCGTAATCAAAAATAGCTTGAGTATACTTAGCTCTTTCTGGATTTTTATCACTTGCCTCAAAGGTGATATTATTTGTACCGTAATCTACAAGATTAAAGAATCCTGCACGTGTTACCGTATCTCCTTTTTGATCTATAAAGCGAGTTGCTTCTTCTGTGTATTGATATACTGGCACTCTGTTAGAAGTAAATTTACCGATGTGGCCATAATCAAAAATATTATCTCCAAACTGCGAGTTTTGTGTTTCACTCCAGCTACTTTGATAATCTAGACGAATAGTATAAAACGCATCCGAAAACAAAGCTTTTTCTTTTTCTTTATCTTCTTCAGAGGTTTCTCCCAAACGTTGGGTGTATTTCAAATAGGTTCGAAGTGTTTGATTAGTTGTGTTACTGTAGTTATTATAGTCCATCAAACTTTGCGAATAATTCCAATTATTACCTTGGCCTTGGTTGTAACTGCCAAACAGGGTAAGTGATGTACTTTTGTTAGGTAAAAACTCAATTTTACCTTGTGCATTTCCTACATAGGCTGCCACATTTTTTCGGGCTTTACCCCAATCCAAGTCACTTTTATCCAAAAGTAAAGAGCTGTAAACAAATCCTGGACCATTTGGATTTTCTATGATAGGATTGTCTTGTATTTTTTGAAGCGATTCATCTTTTAAGTAGTAAAAGCCACCGTACCCGGGGCTAGGATCTGCCGTGTAATTAATATTTGCTGCCAATTGATATCCTAGAGCAACATATTCTTTGTCTCCTCCTCCTTTATTCTTAACCCACAATGGACCAATAGAAGAAAATTCTGCTTGATTGTAGTTATAAGGATCAAATGGACTAGATGATATAAGCTCAAATGATCTAAATGTACCTCGTGACGGACCTTTTGTGGTAACACTAATTGCTCCACCTGTAAAGTCACCGTACTGAGCAGGAATACCTGATTGTATAATATCTATCTGACCTTGAGCCGATTGCGGAACGCTTGAGCTTCCTACGACACGCACACCATCCACGAAATAGGCTGTACCATCAGTTCTACTTCCTAAGAAGGAGATCCCTCCATTACCATCTTGATTTGCTCCCGAAGTAGTAGCTGCTATTGCACCCAAATCACGCGTTGGCAATTTAGCAATATCGCCAGCAGACAATGTTTTGGAATTTTTATCCTTTTCGATCATGGGCTTACCTGCGCGAACAACAATAGGACCCAATTCTTGACCTCCACCGTCTTCAACACTGGTTTGAGACATTTCGATGTTCATAAATTTGGTACTGTTTGATGATATTTCGACCTCAGTCACTTGCTTATCTTGATAATCAATGTACTTTACTGTGATAGTATACGTCCCTGGATCAAGGGCATTGATTACATATTTTCCATTGTCATCGGTAAACGTTCCACCCTTGCGAATACCATCTTTTTCGAGTTGGATTGTCGCATATGCGATTGGAACCTTGGTTTTAGCGTCTGTAATGTTTCCTTGTAGCTTTCCAAAATTGGACTGAGCATACACGGAAGACCCTAATAAACAGGCAAATAATACGGTAAGTACTTTATTCATAAACGTTGTTTTTATACGATTTGTTTCGAACTTCAATATTTGTTATAAAAATGCAATAATTCAAATAAATTTTAGGTAGGGGTTACTTTGGGTTCACAAGTGGGTGAGTTTCCATCCAATTTACGATCTTATTTCCCAATACTTTGGCTAACTGTTCAAACGAATCTTTCGTTAAACCACCGATGTGAGGTGTTAAAATAACAGCGCTGTTGCCCCCTAAATACGCCAATTCTTTCTTTTCGTTTTCACTTAATGCTTCTAATCGTTCATTGGGTAAAACGTCCAACGCAACTCCCCTTATTTTGTTCGATTCTAAACCATCAATTACATCTGATAAGACGCAAACTTTGCCTCTGGATAAATTCAATAAATAGAAAGGTTTTTTCATTGAATCTATAAACTGTTTATCAATCATGGCTTCAGACGCTTTATTCAAAGGTACGTGTAAACTAAGTATATCTGCCTGGCCTTGAATTTCTTTTAAACTTACTTCTTGCACATGCCCTGCACCAAAACCCGTTTGATATAAATCATAGGCTATAACTTTACAACCAAAAGAAATCAGCTTAGCCGCTAAAACATGTCCTACATTACCATAACCAATTATCCCCACACATAAATTAGCTAACTCTAGACCTTCATTACCCTTGCGATCCCAAATTCCATTGAGTATCTCTTTATGGCCTTTGTTAATATTAGCTAGTAAACCAAGCATCATTCCAACTGTCTGCTCAGCTACGGCATTTCTATTCCCCTCAGGAGCATTGAAACAGGCAATATTATGCTCTTCTGCATAATTGGTATCTATATTATCCATGCCAGATCCCAATCTCCCTACTACTCTTAGTTTCGGTGCTTTAGCCATCCAACTAGCGCTGATATAAAGCTTGGTACGCACGATTAAAATAGTCGCCTCTTGTAAGGCTATTTCTAACTGATCTGTAGTAATGTCAGGTTGATAGTTGACCGAATGATTTATAAGCATATCCAGCAATACAGGATGTACTTCATCTATAATTAATATATGATGTGGATCACTCATTTTTTTTTAAGAAGTACAAATATGTAACTCTATCGGTTTCTTTTACTAAAAAAAGCCACATTAGATTAAAAACAGTAGCGGAACGAATACGTGAAAAGATGTGTATATACCTATGCTTTATCGAGTAGCACTTTGGTGAAATGTACTTTTTTACCCAGAAACACTTCTGATTCTTTCAAGAATTCATCGGTAAGATCAGACAAATAATATTCATCATTCTTTTTGGATACTTGATTGTATAGGTTATTCTTATTTAAATAGTCATCTACCTCCTCCGCTATAATTTTAGGGGTATGGAGCACTTTTAGTCCATTGCTAAAATAGTTTTCTATTTGCTGATAAATAATAGGATAATGGGTGCAGGCAGGTATTAGTAACTCACAGTTTTTAAAACCCTCAAAATACCGATCAAAAACAGGGAAGAGTACTTTTTCATCCAAAAATCCATCTTCTATAAGTGGCACAAGGAGCGGTGTCGCCTTTGTAACAATCTCTAAATTAGGATTCAGATCTGCCAAAGCTTGGTTAAACATGCCAGAATTGATCGTTTTACGTGTTCCTATAATTCCAATTTTTGTATACTTGGTTTGCGTCGCAACAAGAGATACTATAGGGCTTATTACTTCTACAATTTGAGACGAAGTATACGGCAACTCATTGGTTTTATTAATTACGGTAGTTGCACTATTGCAAGCTACCACAATCATTTTACAGTTTTTCTCTTTGAGAAAACGTGTAATAGCTGTCACATAGCCAACAAGAGCATCTTCGCTTTTATCGCCATAAGGCAAATGAGCAGTATCACCAAAATAGATGAACTGCTCATTGGGAAGTTTTATTTGCAAAGCTTTGAGAATAGTAAGTCCTCCAAGCCCTGAATCAAAAACGCCTATAGGTTGTGACGCCTTGATAATAGTATTATTTAAGACCTAACTTAGCTTTGACAATAGCCATAATATCATAAGAAGCGTCGCTGTAGATAATGCCACTGCCATCTGTAGTATCCATTACATAAGCGTAACCATTTGCTTTGGCCACTTCTGCGATAGTTTTCTTTACTTTTTCTAACAACGGAGCGAGTAGCTCTTCTTGTTTACGTTGTAACTCTTCGCTAGCTCTTTGGTTAAGTTCTTGTAATTGTTTTTGAAGATTTTCGATTTCCTGAGCTTTTATTTCCAACATTGCTTTAGACGCATTTGGATCCTCAGTTTGCTTCAAATAACTTTCGTACTTAGTTCTTGTTTCGCTTTGTTTATCTGCAAGTATTTGTTGCCATTGCTCTTGCTCTTTCATTAATTTTTTTTGTATGCTATCTGCCTCAGGCATTGCTTCAATAAGCTGGCTGCTATTGATATGGGCTACCTTGGTCTGGGCTTGTACTGCCACAAAGGCAAATAACATTACGAAAATTCCAACTGCGTTTCTCATCTGGTTTATTATAATTTATATTTAATTGTTTTTTTAATTTTTAACGTGGCGGCAGATCATCATCCGAATTATCACGACTTAGTGGAGGTAAGTTGGAATCATCTTTCCCTCCGTTAGTTGAAACAACTCCTAACTCTTCTAACACCTCTCCACTTCTATCGTACTTAGAATTGGCTACAAGCATAAGCATATCTCCGCTTTTATCAAAAATAAAATCTAAGCCATTGGCCTTTGCTATTTTATTTATCGCTTCATACACTTTGTCTTGAAGCGGTTTTACTAACTCTGACTGCTTACTGAATAATTCACCTTCGTAACCAAACTTATCATTTTGAAGTTTTTTAGCTACTCTTTCCTTCTCGATGATTTCGTTTTCACGTTTAGTTTGAACATCTTTCGTCATGATAACTTTCTCCGCTTGGTACTGCTTATACATCTTATCTACCTCAGCAAACTGAGCGTCAATTTCTTCTTGCCACTGTCTGCTTATTTCATTAAGCTCGGCTTGCGCTGATTTGTAGGCTGGAAGTTGGCTAAGGATGTATTCAGAATCTACATATGCGAATTTCTGAGCAGATACCTGCAAGCTAAAAATAGCGCTAAAGGCTAAAAGAAGTGTGGTTTTAATAAGTACTTTCATTATGATCTCGTTTCATTCATAAATAACATAAATGGTGCTAAAGTGCCTAACGTGATGCAAACATATAAAAAATACCCACTGTTACTTGTTTTGGGGGTATTTTTAAGAACAGAACAAATGTATGCTATACCGTACACTAGTGTTTTAATAGTATGGTCTCTGTCTGAATCGTATTGCTAACATTAAGCGCCCGATCTATCAGCGATATTTTTAACTTAAGTGAATCCGGTTTGGATAAAAGTGGATTAGCTGAAAGCTTGATGGATATATTACCCTGAATTGCTTTGTATTTACCCGAAGGGGTAAGTATGGGGATACGTTCATGCTGATTCCCATATGGAGACCCTGATTGATCTTTTAGCTCTACAAAAGTGCCTGAAGCACCTGCCACTAGGTAGGTAACTGGCAAATTATGAAAGTACGGGCTCCCAAAATTAAATGGAGCTGCAGTATCACTGCCGGTTAAACCGATGTCACCATCGCCATCTTGAAATCCAATGACCAGCACTATTAAACTGTCGTTGCCTAAGGTATCTTGCAATAGCGAAACTTCATTCAAGCTAATTTCAGGCACATTACCAAAAGATACATCATCAGGTTTACAACTGTATACATGAAATATTATCAGTAGAGAAACTACTTTTGCGGTATATATGGTCAATTTGCCAAGCATAGAAAATATTTGGGATATCTCAGAGCACAATTTTAACGAGATTGCGTTAAAAATATTTCGATTTCAGGCAAAAAATAATTTGGTATATGCCCAATACCTTAATTTAATTGACCAAGAGGCTTCTAAAATTGATCATTACACTCAAATACCCTGTTTACCCATTACATTTTTTAAAACACATAAGGTTGTATCAGGAGATTTCGAATCTGCCCTAATTTTCGAGAGTAGCAGTACTACCGGAATGGGAGTATCTAAAAATTACCTACAAAATGTTTCTCAATATCACCACAATTGTCTGCAGATTATAGAACAAAAATTAGGAGATATCCGAGAATATGAAATTTTTGGTCTTTTGCCTAATTACTTAGAACGCCAGCATTCTTCCTTGGTAAGCATGGTTGAGTTTCTCATGCATCACAATAAACAACAAGATGGTTTTTACTTGTATAATCATGAAGCCTTATTAGATCGCATCAATACTTCTACCAAAAAGATACTTCTCTTTGGGGTAAGCTTTGCTTTGCTTGATTTTGCAGAACAACACACAACTACCAAAGAAATAACTGTAATAGAAACCGGCGGCATGAAGGGTCGTAAGAAAGAAATCACCAAAGAGGAGGTTTATACAGAGTTGAAAACTGCCTTTATTAATGGTACTATTATTTCCGAATACGGCATGACGGAGTTACTAAGTCAAGCTTATTCAAATGATATAGGTATATATACAGGCCCATCTTGGATGAAGGTTTTACCTAGAGCTGACAACGACCCTCTTAGTCATGCAGTCGCAGGCCAATCTGCGGCGCTTAACATTATTGACCTTGCCAATTTGCATTCTTGTTGCTTCATTGCTACAGATGATTTGGGGAAGGTTCACCACAACGGGCAATTTGAGGTTTTAGGTCGTTTAGATTATGCTGATATTAGGGGTTGCAGTTTGATGATTTAACATCATTTTGCTTCATGTTCAGTTCCTTCCGGTGGCTGATTTAGTTTTTCGGACTGATGTTCTTCCCATGTTTTAAGACTGAATTTAGGAGCAGTTGGCTCCTTATAATCAGGGCGAGAAATGACATATCTGTTATATCTTATTTGCAGTACCCCGTATAATATAGACACCACAGATATATAAAATAACTTCTTCCACGAGAAATTAAAATCATCACCCAAACCCAATGCAACAATTAAAATTATCCCCTGAAAGGACGCTATTTTTAAAATATTGGTGATCGTATAGGTTGTACTAATTTTCATGTTGACCGATTAGAGACCAATATTCATCAGGTCTCATAAAGAAACAAAACCAGTTATATGGTCATTATT